>Ga0308173_10000504_pt1 | contig 16672 bp, 14 predicted proteins | sample PhyPR1_FD_203716 | JGI IMG/M metagenome (GOLD analysis project Ga0308173, IMG submission 203716) | Soil microbial communities from UC Gill Tract Community Farm, Albany, California, United States - DLSLS.P.R1 | ecosystem: Environmental > Terrestrial > Soil > Agricultural land | place: USA...
CGCGGCTTCGAGACCGTGACCTACATGATCGACGGGGTCATGGACCACCAGGACAGCCACGGCGGCGGCGGCTCCATCACCAACGGTGACACCCAGTGGATGACCGCCGGCTCCGGGATGCTGCACATCGAGACGCCGCCGGAGTGGCTGGTGTCCGCCGGCGGGCTCTTCCACGGCGTCCAGCTCTGGGTGAACCTGCCGCGCGACCAGAAGTGGGCGGCCCCGCGCTACCAGGACCTCCGGTCCAGCCAGCTCGGCCTGGTCAGCACCGCCGACGCCGGCGCGCTCGTGCGGGTGATCGCCGGCGACGTGGGCGGCCACTCGGGTCCCGGGTCGACGCACACGCCGATGGCGATGGTGCACGCGTCGCTGGCTCCGGGTGCCCGGCTCGAGCTGCCCTGGCAGGTCGGCTTCAACGGGCTCGTGTACGTGCTGGCCGGCTCCGGCACCGTCGGTGTGGAGCGGCGCCCGATCCACTCCGGACAGCTCGCGGTGCTGGGCCGCGGTGACTTCGTCTCGGTGTCCGCGGCATCCCACCAGGACAGCCACACCCCGTCCCTGGAGGTGCTGGTCCTCGGCGGCCGCCCGATCCGGGAGCCGGTCGCGTGGGGCGGCCCGTTCGTGATGAACACCAAGGCCGAGGTGATGCAGGCCTTCGAGGACTTCCAGAAGGGCCGGATGGGCCAGGTCCCGGCCGTGCACGGGCTGTCCAACGACCCGCGCGACACCGTCGAGGGCTGACCTCGCACCTCGTTCCTTAACGGGCGAGGTCTTCCTAACCGGACCGGTTGTTCCATAACGTGTCCAAGTCGGCCGCATCATCGGGATGGGGTCGAGACGGACACGAGGGGAACATCCTCCATGCGCAGTCGCACCCTCCTTGCGATCTCAGCGTCCGCCGTTCTGGTCACGTCGACGGGGCTCGTCACCGCGAGCACCTCCTCGGCTGCACCGCAGCGGGCCGCCGCTACTCCCAGTGCCTCGACCTACTCGGGATCCTTCGCGATCTCCGGCAAGTCCGCGGCCGCGTACGTCGTACCCGACGACGTCACGCAGGTCTGGTCGAGCCACCGGCCGGACGGCACGACCCAGACCCGCTACCAGCAGAAGGTCGGCAACGCCGACGTGTTCGGCGGCCAGGTCACCGTGCTGAAGGACGCCGCCGGCAGCACCACCTCGGTCATCGGCGCCTACTTCCCGGACCTGCGGCCCACCAACGCCGTCAAGGTCGGCCGGGCCAAGGCCCGCGGCATCGTCGAGGGCAAGGTCGGCAGCCGTGGCACGTTCCGCAACCACCTGATGGTCGACCCGCGCACCGGACGGTACTTCTACGAGGTGCAGAGCCTGCGGGCCGCGCAGCGCCCGGTGCGCTGGGTGGACGCGGCCTCCGGCAGCATCATCAAGGTCTACAGCGGTCTGACCGAGGGCACCGGCACCGGGGTCAAGGGCGACACCAAGCAGCTCGACACGGTGAAGAACGCCACCTCCGGCCAGTTCGAGCTGAAGACCGGTGACGACCGGCAGGAGACCTACGACCTGCAGAACGCCGCCGTGGAGACCGGCGGCGTGCTGATGACCGACCCCGACGACGTCTGGGACTACAACAAGGGGATCACCTCCCCGAGCCAGGCCGCGGGCGTGGACGCGCACTACTACGCCGGCGTGGTCGACGACTTCTACCGCGACGTGTTCGCCCGCAACAGCCTGGACAACGCCGGCCTGAAGATCGTCTCGAAGGTGCACTACAGCTCCCGCTACTGCAACGCCTTCTGGAACGGCCAGTTCATGACCTACGGCGACGGCGACGGCCGCACCTGCCTGCCGCTGTCCGGCGGTCTGGACGTGGACGGCCACGAGATGACGCACGGGGTCACCGAGTTCACCTCCGGCCTGATCTACGAGAACCAGTCCGGTGCCCTGAACGAGTCGTTCAGCGACATGATGGGCAACACGATGGAGTACTACGCGGCGGCCAAGGGCGCCGACCCGGCCGGGTCGCCGGACTGGCTGATCGGCGAGGACGTCATCAAGAACAAGACCGGCAACAACGGCTTCCGCAACATGGGCGACCCGGAGGAGTTCGGCGACCCGAGCGACTACTCGCAGCTCTACACCGGTACGTCGGACAGCGGTGGCGTGCACACCAACAGCGGCATCTCCAACCACGCCTACTACCTCGCCGTCAACGGAGGCCGGAACGCCTCGTGCACCGCCAACGCGACCCACGGCGTGCTGCTGACCGGCAAGAGCTGCGCGGTCACGGTGCCGGCGCTCGGACTGGCCAAGGCCGAGCACATCTTCTACGACGGGTTCACCAGCCTCCCGGAGTACGCCAACTTCTGCGACGCCCGCAACGCCACCGTCGCGGCGGCCGGCGCGAAGGACCAGAAGGCGGTCGGTCTGACCTGGGACGCGGTCGGCGTGAACGCCGGCTGCACGCAGGGCACCCCGCCCCCGCCGCCGTGCACCAGCAACCCGGCCGCGACGATCCCGTTCGCGTCGCCGCACCCCTACGGCAACAACGGTGACTGCACCTGGAACTACGACAACAAGGCCGCCGGCTTCGCGTTCCACTTCAGCCTGATGGACACGGAGAAGAACTACGACTACGTCTACGTCAAGGACGCCGCGGGCAACGTGCTCGCGACGTACACCGGCACCAAGAACGGCCCGGGCTTCTACGGACCGTGCATCCCGACGTCGACCGGGTCGGTGAACCTGGTCAGCGACGCGGGGGTGACCGCCCAGGGGTTCACCGTCGACGGCGTGAAGCCGTGCTGACCTGACCCACCCGCACGACGCGGCCCCCGGCTCGACGAGCCGGGGGCCGCGTGCGTCGCGGGGTCATCCTGCCTCCAGGCTCAGACGCCCTCGCGCAGCGCCCAGGCGTCGTCGCGGATGAGCGGCACGACCGACCCGTCGGCGGCGATGCCGTCCACGTCCACCCCGGGACCGCCGATGACCACGTCGGTGTGCGCGGCGGAGAAGTTCAGCCCGAGCGCCCGCAGCTCGTCGGGGGAGAGGGTCAGGCCGTCGCGCACGCAGAACGGGAAGCCCTGGCCCCAGGCGACGTGGCAGCCGGTGTTCTCGTCGAACAGGGTGTCGTGGAAGGTCACCCCGGCCGCCCGCACCCGCGAGGACCCCTCGACCAGGGACACCTCGCCGAGGCTCCGGGCGCCCTCGTCGCTGTCGAGCTGGGCGCGGACCGCCTCGATGCCGGTGGACGCGGTGGCGTCGACGATCCGGCCGCCGGCGAAGGTGACCTCGAGGTCCTCGACCAGCACGCCCGCGCCCGGCAGCACCAGCGGCCGGGTGGTCTTGATGACCCCGTCCGCGCGGCGGCGGTCCGGGCTGGTGAACACCTCCTCGGTGGGGAGGTTCGGCATGTACTCGATCCCCGCGTTGGTCGGGAGCCCGCCACCGGTCCACACCGCGCCGGGGAGCAGGCCGGCGGTGAGGTCGGTGCCCTCGCCGTGGTAGTGGACCGCGTCGAGCTCCAGCTTCGTCAGCGCCGCGGCGCGGGCGCCCAGCTTGTCGCGGTGCCGGCGCCACTCCTCGACGACCTCCTCCGGGCTGCCCGCGTCGAGCCGCATCGCGACCGCGACCGCCTCCCAGAGCCGTTCGAGGTCCGGCTCGCCGAACACCTGCTCCGCCCAGCCCTCGTTGGGGGCGGCGACGATCGTCCACTGCACCTCGCCGCTCAGCGTCATCTCGCGGCTCTTGGAGGCGAGCTCCTTGCTGACCAGGACCGTGCGCGCCGGGTCGATCCCGTCGTAGATGTGCGGGTCGGGGTTGCCGGTGAGCCGGATGTAGGCCAGCCCGGTCCGGGTCCACTCCGCGAGCCGGTCCAGCTCCCAGCGCGACACGGAGGTGAGGGCCTGCTCCGGCGCGTGCCGGAGCGCGGACCGTCGTACGTAGGGGTCGTGGTACTCCACCCGGACCCGCGCCGCCCCGGCGACGTACGCCTGCTCCGCGACCGCGCGGGCGATCGCGGTGTGCGCGACGTCGGCCTGGACGAGCACCTCCTGGCCGGGCTGCACGTTGGCGCCGACGTGCACGACGAGGGCGGCGTAGGAGTCGATGCGGTCCTGTTCGAGGCTCATGCGCGCAACCTACCGGTGGCACGAACGAGCGGTGCAGAACCACCCACAAAGGTCATGTAGTGCGGCTCGGCTGTTTCTAACGTCAGCACGTCGAATGGGTCGCTCGGGGCATAAACGAGGGAGTTTCGGATGCAGTCACGCAGGAAGGCGGCCCTGGTGTCGCTCGTAGCGCTCGGGACGGCCGGGGCGGTGGCGGCCGTGCCGTCCGCGGCGGCGGCAGGAGGCGGCGGCAGCGCCGCGACGGTGGTGACCAAGCGTCTCGACGGGCCCTTCGGCCTGCAGAAGGCGGTCGGCCACCGCGGGTTCTTGGTCGCGGAGAGCGTCTCCGGGCAGGTCACCCGGGTCTTCAAGGACGGCCGCAAGCGCGCGATCCTCGGCGGTGCCCCCGGCGTGGCCGGCGTCGCGGCCGGTCCCACGCGGGTCTATGCGGTCATCGGCGGACCCAACGAGGAGGGTGCCCCCTCGGGCGGCACGTACGGCCCCTCCAAGGTCCTGCGCATGGACTACCAGGGCAAGCACGTCACGGTGATCGCCGACCTGATGAGGTACGAGCTCGCGCACAACCCGGACGGCCAGGTGCAGTTCGTCGACGGCAAGCCGGTGGACGCGCTGTCCAACCCGTTCGCGATGACCTGGTCGCGCTTCGGCCTCTTCGTCGCCGACGGCGGGGCGAACGACGTGCTGAAGGTGAACCCGCGCACCGGCCGGGTGTCGACGTTCTTCGCCCCGCGCACGTACAAGGACACCAAGGCCTGCCAGGCTCCGGACGCCAACGCCAACCCGGGCACGCGGGGCTGTGACCCGGTGCCCACCGGCGTGCAGGTGATGGGCGGCAGCGTCTACGTCAGCACGCTCGGGGCGGAGTCCCCGAAGGCCGCACGCCTGTACAAGCTCGACGCCCGCACCGGCAAGGTCCAGCGGGTCTGGAAGGGCTTCACCGCGCCGACCGGCATCGCGGTCCGGCGGGACGGCACGGTCTACATCTCCGAGGTGACGCACGGCGCCCCGGCCGGTCCTCCGCCGGCGGGCTTCGACCCGGCGAGCGTCGGCCGGATCACCCGCATCCGCCACGGGCACCAGACGCACGCCCAGGTGACCATGCCGACCGGCCTGGTGCTCAAGAACGGCCGGCTGTACGCGTCGGCCTGGAGCATCGCGTCGTTCCTGGGCATGCAGCACGCGGGCCAGGTCGTCAAGGTCAAGGAGAGCGCCTTCCACTAGACGCTGGGCACACGCGAAGAGTCCCAGGTCGGTGGTCCGGCCTGGGGCTCTTCGGTGGGCGGGACCGGGGCACGTCCTACGATCGCTGTGCCGAGGACGGCGAGGCGGGGTGGTGACGTGAGCGGCTGGCGGTCGGCGCTGACCGACGAGCTGCTCCGCGTGCAACCCACCCCGGGTGCGCACCGGGTCGCGCTGCGCGCGGGCCTCAGCGTCGGGGTGCCGCTGCTCGCGGTGCTGGTCCTCGGCCGACCCGAGTGGACGCCGTACGCCGCCTTCGGTGCGTTCGCCTCCTTGTACGGCCGCAACCACGTGCACCTGTCGCGGGCCGCCATGCAGGCGAGTGCCGGCGCGGCCCTGACCGTCTCGGTCGTCCTGGGCGTGCTCGCCGGCGCGGCGGACGCGCGGGACTGGCTCGCCGTCGCCGGCTGCTGCGTGGTGGCCGGGCTGGGCACCCTGGTGTCCTCGGTGCAGGACTGGCACCCGCCGGGACCGCTGTTCCTGGTGTTCGCGTTCGGGGCGGTGGCGTCGGCGCCGCACGACCTGGGGGAGGTGCCGGTCGCGGCGGCCGTCTGCGTGGCCAGCGTGCTGTTCTCCCTGGTCGTCGGCAACGCCGGCGCGCTGCTGCGCCGGCAGGTCTCGCTGCCCACCCGGCTGGCCCCGGCGTGGACGTGGCAGCCGGTCCGGTTCGTGGTCGCCGTCGGGGTCGCGGGGGCGCTCGCCACGGCGCTGGGGGCGGTGCTGGGCGTCGGTCATCCGTACTGGGCCATGGTGGCGGCGGTCGCCCCGCTGACCGCACGCGGCATCTCCCGGCAGCTGGTGCGGGCCGGGCACCGGATCCTCGGCACCCTGCTGGGCCTGGTCACGGGCGCGGCGCTGCTGGTCCTCGGTCTGGGGCCGGTCGGCGCCGTGCTGGCCGTGGTGGTCCTGCAGGTGCTCGCCGAGCTGGTCGTCGGCCGCAACTACGGGCTGGCGATGCTGTTCATCACCCCGATGGCGCTGCTGATGGGCCAGCTCGCCTCGCCCCGGCCGCCCGCCTCGCTGCTGCTGGACCGCGGGGTGGAGACGGTCGTCGGGGGCCTGGTCGCGGTCGCGATCGTGCTGCTCGAGGAGTCGCTGCGCCGGGCCCGCCGAGCCGGCCCGGGCTGACCGAGCGGGAACGGAACGGGCCCGAGGAGGGACGCATCCGTCCCGCCTCGGGCCCCTCGGGGTGAACGACGGGACTTGAACCCGCGACATCCGCGACCACAACGCGGCGCTCTACCAGCTGAGCTACGCCCACCATGCGTGTCGGCCCCTCGCGGTCCGTCGTACGACGGTCATGGAGAAGCCGAAGCAGCGAACAGTGTACGCGATCTCAGGGGGTGCTCGGACCGGGGTCGCCGGCCCCGGTCAGCGACCCGCCGTGCTCGGCGGCCAGCGCCTTGGCGGTGTCGGAGTCCGGCCCGGGCGGCGGCACGAAGACCGCGGCCCGGTAGTAGCGCAGCTCCTCGATGCTCTCCTGGATGTCGGCCAGCGCCCGGTGGTTGCCGGACTTGGCGGGCGCGTTGAAGTAGGCCCGGGGGTACCACCGCCGGGACAGCTCCTTGATCGAGGAGACGTCGACGATCCGGTAGTGCAGGAAGGCCTCGAGCTCGGGCATGTCGCGGGCCAGGAACGAGCGGTCGGTGGCCACCGTGTTGCCGGCCAGCGGCGGTCGGCTGCCGTCGGCGCAGTGCTCCTTGATGTAGGAAAGCACCTTCTCCTCCGCCTCGCCCATCGTGAGCCCGGAGTCGAGCTCCTCGAGCAGGCCGGAGCTGGTGTGCATCGTCCGGACGAACTCGACCATCTGGTCGAGGGCCTCCTGGGGTGGCTTCACGATCACGTCGATCCCGTCGCCGAGGACGTTCAGCTCGAAGTCCGTCACCAGGGCGGCCACCTCGATCAGCGCGTCGGCGCCGAGGTCGAGCCCCGTCATCTCACAGTCGATCCACACAAGTCGGTCGTTCACACTTGAACCCTACTCAGTGCCCTCTCAGCCGGGCTTCCTACAGTGAACGACGTGCAGCTGTTCGGGGTGGGAGTGGGTCTGCTGGCGCGGGTGCTCGTCGGGACCGTGTGGGTCGTCGCGGGCGTCCTGAAGCTGCCCGCTCCCGAGGACAACGTCCGGGTCGTCCGCGCCTACCACCTGCTCCCCGAGGGCATCGTCCCCGTGGTCGGGCACGGGCTCCCGGTGCTGGAGATCCTGGTGGGGCTCTGCCTGCTGCTCGGCCTGCTCACCCGGGTCGCCGCGGTGCTGTCGGCGCTGCTGCTGCTGGCGTTCGCGATCGGTGTCGGCTCGGCGTGGGCCCGTGGCCTGTCCATCGAGTGCGGCTGCTTCGGGGGAGGGGCGGGGCCCGCGGCGAACGCCCAGGCGAAGTACCCGTGGGAGATCGCGCGTGACCTCGGCCTGCTGCTGCTCAGCGCCTGGCTGGTCGGTCGCCCGCGCACGCCCTGGGCCACCGACAACCGGCTGCTCCCCGTCCTAGCGGCCACGGAAACAGAGACGAGAGCGTCATGACGAGGAAGAAGTCCACCGCCACCAGACGGGCCGAGTCGCAGGCCGCCGCGGCCCGGGCCTCCGAGATCCGCAAGGCGCAGGAGCGCCAGGAGCGCCGCCGCCGGACCCTGGTCGTGACCGCGGTCGGGGTCGCGGTGCTCGCGATCGTGCTGGTGCTCGGCTACCTGGTGCAGTCCTCGCGCGACACCACCGGACGGGCCGCCACCGTGCCGGCAGGGGCGGTCGGCGGGTACGCCGTACCGGCCGGGCCGGCCTCGGCGCCGGTCACGGTCGTCGTCTACGAGGACTTCATGTGTCCCTACTGCGGGCAGTTCGAGGCCGCGACCCGGAGCACCCTCCAGAAGAAGGTCGACGCAGGCAAGGTGCGGCTCGAGTACCACGTGCTCAACTTCCTGGACCGCAGCTCGACCACGGACTACTCCACCCGCTCCGCCAACGCGCTGGCGGTCGTGCTGGACACGTCGGGACCGACGGTGGCCAAGAAGTTCCACGACCTGCTGTACGAGCACCAGCCCCAGGAGGGCAGCGCCGGCCTCAGCGACGCGCAGCTGGTCGACTACGCCGTCCAGGCGGGGGCCCCACGGGCCGCGGTGCAGACCGGCGTCAAGAACCGCACCTACGAGCAGTGGGTCAAGAACGTCACCGACCAGGCGTCCAAGGACGGCGTGAACGGCACCCCGACGGTGAAGATCGACGGCAGGACGGTCGCGTACCAGACCCTCCCCGAGCTGGCCGCGAAGGTCGAGAAGGCCGTCGGCTGACGGGCGCTCGCGGCGTGTCCGCGGGGACACGCCGGAGCGCCGGGAAGCGCTCGGGAAAGTCTCCCGGAATCCCTTGCCACGCTCGGCTGTGCGGGGATAGAACTACTCCACGCCGCCGGGGAGACCCGGGGGCGGGATCGGACGGCAACGAGATCCAGACCGGCGGAGCGATCCGCCGGACGGCCCGGTGACGCGGGGCGTGGATCCATCGGACCGACCGTGAGAGCCGCAGCGTCGCCTGTGGTTCAAAGCCGAGGCCCCGCAAACTCATACTTTGCGGGGCCTCATCCTTTGTATCCCGGGACGGCGACCCGGTCCGGGAGCGACACACCCACGGTGCCGGCGGGTGCGCGACCCGAGGGTTGCCCCTCTCGCACCGGCTCACACGTGCGGTGCCACACTGACCGCCATGTCGGTGCCCGATACCCAGCCCACGTCCGCCCACGCCGCGTTCGTCGCGGGACTGCCGAAGGCCGAGATCCACGTCCACCACGTGGGCTCCGCGTCCCCGCGGATCGTCTCGGAGCTGGCGGCCCGCCACCCCGGCACGGTGCCGTCCGACCTCGACGCGCTGCGCGACTTCTACACGTTCCGCGACTTCGGCCACTTCATCGAGGTCTACCTCGCGGTGGTCGACCTGCTGCGCGAGCCCGAGGACATCCGGCTGCTCACCTACGAGGTCGCCGTCGAGCTGGCCGCCCAGAACGTCCGCTACGCCGAGCTCACGCTGACCCCGTGGACGTCGGTGCAGGCCGGCGTACCCATCGAGGCGTACGTCGAGGCCGTCGAGGACGCCCGGGTCGCGGTCGAGCGCGACCACGGGGTCCGGCTGCGCTGGATCTACGACATCCCGGGGGAGTCGGGCCTGCCGTCCGCCGAGGACACCCTCGGCTACGCCCTCGACCACGCACCCGACACGCTGATCGGCTTCGGGCTCGGGGGACCCGAGGTGGGCGTCGACCGCCCGCAGTTCGAGGACGTGTTCGCCCGGGCCCGCGCGGCCGGGCTGCACAGCGTCCCGCACGCCGGCGAGACGACCGGGCCGCAGACGGTGTGGGACGCGCTGCGCGTGCTCGGCGCCGAGCGGATCGGGCACGGCACCTCCGCGGTCCAGGACCCGGCGCTGGTCGACCACCTCGTCGAGCACCAGATCCCGCTCGAGGTGTGCCCGACCTCCAACATCGCCACCCGCGCCGTCGACGTGCTCGAGAACCACCCCCTCCGGGAGCTGTACGACGCGGGCGTGAACGTCACCATCAACAGTGACGACCCGCCGATGTTCGGCACCACGCTCAACCGGGAGTACGAGATCGCCGCCGACCTGCTCGGGCTCGACGAGCGGGGCATCGCGGAGCTGGCCAAGAAGGCGGTCGCCGCGACGTTCCTGCCGGAGGCCGACAAGGCGGCGCTGGCACGGGAGATCGACGAGTACACCGCCGGCGCCGGCTCGTGACCCCGCGCCCGCGGACCTGACGGCGTCCGGTCGTCGTCAGACCGCGGGCATCTCGAGCTCGCGGAGCTCCTCCGCGACACGGAAGCCGAAGCGTGCGTTCACCTTCTGCATGGCGGCGTTCTCCTGGGCTGTGTAGGTGTGCAGCCACCGAAGCGCGGCTACGTCGGCCTCGGGGAGTCCTGCCAGCCGGCGCAGGTTCGCCACCTTCAGCGCGGCTCCGAGGCCGTGACCGCGATGTGCCCTGAGCACGAGGGTGTCCTCCTGCTGGGCGTGCTCGGGTCGGGTGCGCGGGAGGAGCAGCGTGCTGTAGCCGACCGGTTCGCCGTCGCCCCGCAGCGCCAGCGCATTCAGCGTGACCCAGTTCCTCCCCATCCGCTCCTCGTCCAGGCGCACCCGCTCGACGGTGTGCACGACCACGTCGCGGGCCAGCGCGCCCTTGGGCACGTCGGCCGACATCGCGGTGCGGAGATCCGCCCAGGCCTGGACGAAGCCGTCCGGGCACCGTCCCACCCAGGCAACGACACGGTAGGGGTCCGCAGGGCTGCACCGGGCGTCGATGCGCCCGAGCCGGTCGGCGTCGAAGGGCAGGTCGACGAGAAGGTGGTCCTCGACGTGCGCGGTCACGAACCCGCGCGCCTGCGCGAAGCGGGCACCGGGCCAGGTCGCCGGTGTCTGCCCTGCGGGGATGTTGACCTCGGACTGGAAGACGGACCGGCCCAGCTCCCTCGCACGGCGCTCCGCCCACGTCCACAGCGCTGCGCCGACCCCGTGGTTGCGGTGGTCGGGGGGAACGGCGATCTCCACCGCGACGGTGTCCAGATCGGTCTGCAGCGGCACCTCGAACAGCATCGCCCCCACGCAGTCCCCGTCCACGAACGCACCCACGGCGGTGCGCCGCTTCACCGGCGAGGGCACCGCCAGGGAGTCGGTGAGCTCCTTCAGGGACGAGACCGTCGCAGCGACCCGCCCCTCCAGGGCGCCGGCGGCGAGGGCCCGGTGCCACCGCGCGAAGTCGGCGTGCTCGGCAGGCGGCACCTCACGGACGTCGGTCACGCCGGCCATCCAACCAGCAGCCCGGGCCACGCCCGGCGACGGTCGACGGGTTCCCGGTCAGAGGCCGACCGTGAGGTTCTCCTGGGACTGCGGGTCGAACAGGTGCATCTTGCGGGCGTCGACGAAGATCTCGGCCTCCTCGCCCTCCCCGATCCGGCTCGCGGCGTCGAGCGAGACGACCAGCTGCGGCCGCAGCGCCTCCATGTCGAGCTCGCGCTCGAGCTGGGTGAGCTGGCCGGAGATGTCCGCGGGCAGGTCGATCGGGATGTAGGCGTAGGCCTCGTTGCCCAACCACTCGGTCACGTCGACCTTGGCGCGGAAGGTCGAGCCGTGCTCGAGCCGGTGCGACTCCACCACCGAGGCGTCGTCGAAGTGCTCGGGGCGGATGCCGGCGATCAGCAGCCCCTTGCCCTGCGCCAGCCGGGCCTTCTCCTCCGGGATCTGCACCGTGCCGAACGGCAGGCTGACGGTGTTCCCCTCGACGTTCGCCGGCAGGAAGTTCATCGGCGGCGAGCCGATGAACCCCGCGACGAACAGGTTGTTCGGGTGCTCGTACAGCTCGCGCGGGGTCGCGAGCTGCTGCAGGATGCCGCGCTTGAGGACCGCCACCCGGTCGCCCAGGGTCATCGCCTCGGTCTGGTCGTGCGTGACGTAGACGGTGGTGATGCCGAGCCGCCGCTGGAGCCGGGAGATCTCGGTGCGCATCTGGCCGCGCAGCTTGGCGTCGAGGTTCGACAGCGGCTCGTCGAACAGGAACGCCTGCGCCTCGCGGACGATCGCCCGTCCCATCGCCACGCGCTGCCGCTGGCCACCGGACAGGTTCGCCGGGCGGCGCTGGAGGTGCTCGTCGAGCTCGAGGAGCCGGCTGGCCTGCTGCACCTTCTCCTGGATCTCCTGCTCGCTGAACTGCTTGGACAGCCGCAGCGGGAAGGCGATGTTCTCGAAGACGGTCAGGTGCGGGTACAGCGCGTAGTTCTGGAACACCATCGCGAGGTTGCGCTCGCGCGGCGCCTTGTCGTTGACCCGGTCACCGCCGACGATCATGTCCCCGGAGGTGATGTCCTCCAGGCCCACGATCATCCGCAGCAGCGTGGACTTCCCGCACCCGGACGGGCCCACCAGGATCATGAACTCGCCGTCCTTGACGTCGATGCTGACGTCGTTGACGGCCGGGAAGCCGTCGCCGTACTGCTTGACGATGTTCTTCATCTCGATCGCGGCCACGCGCGACTCACCCCTTCACTGCGCCGGCGGTGAGCCCGGCGACGATACGGCGCTGGAACAGCAGGACGATCAGGACCACGGGGATCGTCACCACGACCGAGGCGGTCGCGAGCTGGGAGTACGGCGGGTTGAACGGGTCCGGGCCGACGAAGTACGACAGCTGGGCCGGCACCGTGCGCGCCGCCGTCGTCGAGGTCAGCGAGATCGCGAGCACGAACTCGTTCCAGGCGAAGAAGAAGGTCAGGATCGCGGCCGTGAACACGCCCGGCGCCGCGAGTGGGACGATCACCTTGCGGAACGCCTGCCAGGACGTGGCGCCGTCGACCTGCGCGGCCTGCTCCATCTCCCACGGGATCTCCCGGAAGAACGCCGACAGTGTCCAGATCGCCAGCGGCAGCGTGAACGACATGTACGGGATGATCAGGCCCGGCCAGGTGTTGAACAGCCCGACCGATCGCCACATGTCGAACAGCGGGCCCACCAGTGACACCACCGGGAACATCGCGATCGCCAGCGCGAGCGAGAGCACCAGCTTCTTGCCGCGGAACTCCAGCCGGGCGATGGCGTAGGCGGCGAAGGTGGCGAAGAGGACCGCGAGCGCCGTGGAGATCAGCGCGATGCCGAAGGAGTTCAGCAGGGCGCGGGTGAAGTCGGGGTTGGCGATGATGTCCTTGTAGTTCTGGGTCGTCCAGGTCTTCGGCAGGAACTGTGGGCTGCCCACCGTGGTCTCGCTCACCGGCTTGAACGACAGGGACAGGATCCAGACCACGGGCAGCAGGCACCACACCAGGATCAGCACGAAGCCGGTCCAGATGCCGGCGGCGCTACGCCCCCTCATCAGCCCTCACCCCTCGCCTGCGCCAGGTCGACCCGGAAGAGCCGCACGATCAGGAACGCCAGGATCAGCACGGCCAGGAACAGCAGCACCGACAGGGCCGAGCCCATCCCGAGCTGGAACTGCTCGATCACCTGGCGATAGGTCAGGAACGAGCTGGACTCGGTGCCCTGCGCGCCCTTGGTCATCACGAAGATGTTGTCGAAGATCCGGAACGCGTCGAGTGCCCGGAACAGCACCGCCACCATGATCGCCGCGCGCATGTTCGGCAGGATCACCTTGTAGAGCCGCTGCCACCACGTCGCGCCGTCGACCTGCGCGGCCTCGAGCATGTCGTCGGAGACCTGCGACAGCCCGGCCAGCAGGAGCAGCGCCATGAACGGCGTGGTCTTCCAGATCTCCGAGACGATGATCGCGAACATCGCCGGCCAGTGCGAGCCGAACCAGTTGGTGTCCGCGCTGATCCACGGCAGCCACTGGAACCAGCCGTTGACGAAGCCGTTGTTGAGGCTGAACGCGAACTGCCAGGCGAACGCCGAGACCACGGTGATGATCCCGTAGGGGATGAGGATCGACGTCCGCATCAGGCCGCGGGCGACGATGATGCGGTGCATCACCATCGCGAACGCGAAGCCGATGACCAGCTCCACCGCCACGCTCACGACCATGATCACCACGGTGTTGAACAGGTCCTGCCAGAACAGCGAGTCCGAGAGCGCGGTGGCGTAGTTGCCCAGCCCGACGAACTGCTTCTCGCCCGGCGTGGTGAGCCGGTAGCGGAACAGCGACAGGTACAGCGCCTGCAGCATCGGGTAGGCCGTCACCAGCAGCATCATGATGACGGCCGGCGCGACCAGCTTGAGGCCGAGCCGGTTCTCGGCGGTGGCGCGGTCGCTGGCGTGCGGCTTCGCCGCCTTCGTCGTCGGGGTCGAGACGGTCGTCGTCACAGCAGCGCCTTTCCCTGCAGGACCTGCTCGATGAAGGTCGCCGACTTCTGCGGCGTGGTGGCGTTCACGCTCGTCGGCGAGTGCCACGTGCTCTGGATCGCGCTGGAGATGTCGCTCCAGTACGGCGTCACCGACCGGGGCGCGGCCAGCACCAGGCTCTTCTGGAACAGCGCCAGGAGGCCCGGCGGGTAGATCTTCTTCAGCGGCGCGTACTGGTAGCCCGCCGCGCTGGAGGGCATGTTGCCGGTGATCTTGGCGTTGATGCCCTGGCTCGTCGGCGAGGTCAGGCAGGCCAGCGCCTTGGTGGCCAGCGCGACGTGCTGGGAGAACCTGCTCACGCCGATGCCGATCCCGCCGTACGGCGGCCGGGCCGGACGGCCGGGCAGCGTCTGCGGGTACGTCGTGTAACCGATGTCCTTGGCGACCTGCGGGGCGTCGGTGTCGTAGTTGTGGAAGATGTAGGTCCAGTTGACCATGAACGCACCCTTGGGGCCGCCGAAGGTCGTGCCGGCGGTGCCCTCGGTGGACACCGAGAGGTCCGCCGGAGCGGCCTTGGAGCCGGCCAGGTCCTGGATCACCGCGGCGGCGGCGCGGCCCGCGGGGGAGTTGATGCTGATCGTCGCTTCGATACCCTTCGCGGCGTTCGTGACCAGGGACCCGCCGGCGCCGGAGACCAGGGCGTTGATCCACACCACGTAGCCCTCGTACTTGTTCGCCTGGACCGCGACCGTGCCGCCGTTGGCGGAGGCGGCCTTGATGATCTGCGACCAGGTCACCGGCTTGCTCATGTCGATGCCGGCCTTCTGGACGAACGACTTGCGGTACCACAGCACCTGGGTGTTGGACCAGAACGGCGCCACCACGAGCCTGCCCTTCCAGGTCGCCGCGGCGACGGCGCTCTTGAAGGACCGCCTGCGCAGGGTCGAGGCGAGGCCGGCGGGGACCGGGGCCAGGTAGCCGGCGTTGGCGAACTCCGCGGTGTACGGCGGGTCGATGCTCATCAGGTCGATGCTCGAGTCACCGGCCGCCAGGCGACGGGCCAGCTGGATCCGCTGCTGGCCGGCGTCCGTGGGGAGCACCTGTGTCGCGATGGTGTACTGGCTCGTGCTGCACCGCTGGGCGACCGCGTCCTGACCGCCGGTGTCGGGGTTGATGTACCAGGTGAGCACCGGTGTCGCCGACGCCGACGAGCAGGCAGTGAGCAGTCCCGCCAGCAGCATGAGGGCGGCGGCCAGAACCGTGTTCCGACGCGCCACCCCGGCGCCTGTTCCTCGGACCGTGGAACACCTCATGTGTCCCTCCCTGCAACGTGCCGTGGATCACATACTGCGCCTGTTTCCGGCAAGTGCAAGACCCGAGGTTCGCTACGTCCGCTAGGTCCGGAAGTGTTCCTCCGGTTATGCGAGGTACCGCCTGGCAATGCGGGCAGAAGGAGCGTTCCCGACGACGAGCCCATGACGGACCTGCGTCACGACAGGGCGCCCCCGGCAGGACTCGAACCTGCGACCCAGAGATTAGAAGTCTCTTGCTCTATCCAGCTGAGCTACGAGGGCGGGGGATCGGAACTCACATCGGACAAACCATCGGGATAACAATGCAGTTCTTTCTCGGTCCGATGGACCCGATCCGGGGCCAGTATGCCCGACCCGACCCGAGGTTCCCGCCGGCCGGGCCGGGCTCGGCGGTCGGGGTGGTTGGGCTCATTCCGGGTCTGCGGCGGCTTCAAGCGCCACGGCAACCGCCTCGAACTCAGCGAGTGCGGCTGTGAGGTCTTCGATGATCTCGCGTGCGATCACCTCCGGCGCGGACAGGTTGTCAAGATCCTCCAGCGACTCGTCGCGGAGCCAGGTGATGTCGAGGTTGGCCTTGTCGCGCGCCATGGGCTCGTCGTAGGTGAAACCGCGGAACTGCTCGGTCTCGACGCGTTGCGTGTCCACCCGGCCGCCGCCATCGCGGTGCTGCGACACCTGACCCGACGCCCGGTCACCGGGCTGGAGGTTCTGGCGGGACCGGACTCGGCCGTACCGGAGGAGCGCAGGGACGCCCGTCGGCCGCTGGAGGCCTACGCGCTGGACGGGATCGACGCAGAGTGGTTCCCGCCGCGGTGGGCGCACACCGGAGACCGCTCCGGGTTCGACATCGCCGCCTGCGTCGGCGTCGAGCCCGGTCGCCGTCTGCTGCTGAGCATCGAGGTGAAGTACACCGACTCCTTCAGCAGCGACCTGGTCACCTGGGAGCGGTACGGCAAATGGTTGGCCGCGATCGATCTCCACGAGCCCGGCACGAGGATCCTGGTGGCCGACGGGTGCAGCCAAATCCTGCGGCAGGTGATGATCACCGACTCCGTGCGCCGAGTCGGGCTGGTTCCGGAGGTCGGCGCCACGGGCCAAGTCCAGGAGGCGATGGCGGTAGTCCTGGCGCGCGCCGACGATGACACGGCCTGTGAGGTCGTCGCAGCGGTCGATGCGGCGGTCTCGGTGCCCGTGCTGTTCTGGTCACACAAGGAGCTCTTCGACGCGGCAGCGGCACAGCCGGCGTT
>Ga0308173_10000505_pt1 | contig 16670 bp, 14 predicted proteins | sample PhyPR1_FD_203716 | JGI IMG/M metagenome (GOLD analysis project Ga0308173, IMG submission 203716) | Soil microbial communities from UC Gill Tract Community Farm, Albany, California, United States - DLSLS.P.R1 | ecosystem: Environmental > Terrestrial > Soil > Agricultural land | place: USA...
CCGCGGAGGCCAAGGTGCGGGGCTACCAGCAGGGCCGGTTCTCGTTCAACGTCAAGGGCGGCCGCTGCGAGGCGTGCGCCGGCGACGGCACGATCAAGATCGAGATGAACTTCCTGCCGGACGTCTACGTCCCGTGCGAGGTGTGCCACGGCGCGCGCTACAACCGCGAGACGCTCGAGGTGCACTACAAGGGCAAGACCATCGCCGAGGTGCTGGACATGCCGATCGAGGAGGCCGTCGACTTCTTCGCGGCCATCCCGGCGATCGCCCGGCACATGCGCACCCTCGTCGACGTGGGGCTGGGCTACGTCCGGCTCGGCCAGCCGGCGCCGACGCTGTCCGGGGGAGAGGCACAGCGGGTCAAGCTCTCCGCCGAGCTGCAGAAGCGCTCCACCGGGCGCACGGTCTACGTGCTCGACGAGCCGACGACCGGCCTGCACTTCGAGGACATCCGCAAGCTGCTGCTGGTGCTCGGCCGGCTGGTCGACGCGGGCAACACGGTGCTGGTGATCGAGCACAACCTCGACGTGATCAAGACCGCCGACTGGCTGGTCGACATGGGGCCCGAGGGCGGCAACCGCGGCGGCCTGGTCGTCGCGGAGGGCACGCCCGAGGAGGTCGCGGACCACCCGGACAGCTACACCGGCCAGTTCCTCAAGCCGCTGCTCGCCGACAGCCCGGCCAAGCAGCCGGCCAAGAAATCGACCCGGAGCTCGGCCAAAAAGGGTGCAACCAAGAAGAGCCCGGCCAAGACCGCTCGTAGTGGGGCGAGATCCCGCGCTGCTGTGGCCCGGTCGTAGTCATTGCAATGACCAATCGGTACACGGTGCTCATGGGGCTGGTGTGACCGTGGGACTAGTTCAGTCCGTAAAGACCTTTTGACACACCGCCGCGAGGTGTGCAGGCCTGTGTGACAGAAGGCCGCACCTGCACTAGTCCGTTCGTCCCCTGCTCCGTCTGTTGGCTGCGGTGACCTCGTCCGGTTCTGCGCGGAACCCGCGCTTATGCGACGTTGAAACATCTGGTCTCAATCGGCCATTGAGCGCCTTTGCTCTCGCCACGCATGCTCGTTGAGCGATCCGGGGCAGCACCATCGATCTCGCTCGATCGGGTTTGGGCCAGGCGTTGGTCGATCCGGATCGCGACTCGTCACTCGCACGTGCAGCAGCGCGCGTGTCGTCAGTTTGTGATCGGTGGACTCTAGACAGCTCGGGTCCGTCCCCGAGGGGGGAGAAGCGCGTGCCGCGACAACTCACCACAGCCGAGACGCTCGTCCTCGAGGTCCTGGTCGCCCACCAACGGCTCGGTGCCCAGGACACCACCCTGGACAGGCGTCTGTGGGTCAAGCCGCAGCTGGAGACGCTGCGGGAGCTCGGTCTCGTCACCTGGACGTACGACGAGAACGCGGACTTCCGGGTCACGGCGACCGAACAGCTCATGACCTCTCCGGAGGCGATCATGATCGCCTCCCGCCTGACATACGCCGGCCATACCGCCCCTTCTTCCGGGGCGTTCGCATGAGCTGGCTCGTCGGCGTGCGCCGTGCCCACCACGTGCCGGCCGAGCACGTCAGCAGAAGGACGATCGCACGCGCCGGCGAGCCCTTCACCATCTGCCGGGTGTTCCGCAGACGCACCGTACTGGCACCCACGCGGCGCATCGGAACCTGAGCGCGGCGATCCTCGCTCCGGATCCGACGAACGGCTGTCGCACGGCATACATCTCGAAGCGGTGGACGAAGTCCACCGGCACCGTCGCCTGCACTGTGCAGGTCTTCCCAGGGGAACACATGGAGATCAACGAAGCATTTGGACGCATCGTCGCAGGACACCGCTGGATGCTGATGGCGTGCGCGCTGGTGCCGATCGTCGCAGTCGCGGCCCTCCTCGCCTTCTCACCCGCGCGGTACACCGCGTCGGCGCGGATCCAGGCGTCCAGCGCCGACGTCGGCACGGACATCCAGGCGGACTCGGTCGTCAACCGGGTGAGAGGCATCGCGACGAGCCCGGCCGTCGTGGGACAGGCCATGCGTAAGGCGGGTGTGCACGGACGCTCACCGATGGACGTCGGCAAGCACGACATCACCATCACGGAGCTGGGGAGCTCGCCGGTTCTCGACGTAGCGGTCAGCGATGCCAATCCTCGCGTCGCCCAGGACCTGACCAACGCGCTGGCTCGCATCGTCGTCGACACGCTGGGGGGTCAGCAGGACGCGCGCAAGCGCCACCTCGTGAACCAGGTGCGTTCCCAGCAGCAGCAGCTCTACCAGCAGCGCAAGTCCCTGCTCACGAGCCTCGCGCACGCGGGATCAGCCTCGCGCATCGCAAGCCTGTCGGCGCAGCTGAGCACGGTGGACCAGCAGCTCGCCGACATCGGCTCCACGCTTCGGCAGCTGGCCCTCCCCGACCCGACCGACGGGTCGGCGATGTTCATCTCGCCCGCGCAGGAAGCCCTGTTCGTGAAACCCAATGTGGTGACCGACTTCGCCTTGGCGCTCACGGCGGGCCTGGTCGCTGGGCTGCTCGCAGCCAGTCTCATCGAGGTCGCCCGTCCGAAGGTCGCGAACGTCCCGACGCTGGCTCGTGACCTCGGCGTGCCGTTCCTGGGGGACGCGACCGTCTCGGCCGGCGCGAGGAGTGAGGCACAGGTTCACCTACCGATCGAGTCACGAGTCGCCCTCACGGGCGCGGCGGCTCGTTGCCGCGCCGAGACCGTCGTCGTCGTGGGGTGCGGGGAGCATGCCGGAGCCGAGGCCACCATGCTCGCGGTCAGTCACAGCCTGCGGGACGTGTTCGCAGCCACGCCGGCGCAGAACGGCTATCGAGGCGCTGGTGTGAGCGCGGACCAGCCTTGGCGGCCGTCGGCCCCCGAGATCGAGGGGTCCGGGTCGGAGAGGCCCCAGAAGGTCTCGCTCCTGGAGACGGAGGGACGAATGTCCGTCGCGCCGGCCGTGGTGGACGTTCGCCCGCTGAGCTCGTCGTGGAACATGGCTCAGGCGCAGGGGGGCAGGCACGCTCTGGTCGTTCTCGCCTCGGCTCCACTTCCCCAGCGTGACATCGAGCGAGTCGTGGCTCTGTCATCGGCAACGGGATGGCCGGTGCTCGGGGTCCTGGCCGTGAGTGTCCGCGAGGACGTGCGACGACCCAGCCATCCGTATCGAGCCCCTGACGGGGCCGAAGCCCGGGGCGATCGGGCGGGTGACCAGGCATGAGCAACCCGGCCAGCGACCGGTCGCCGTTGCGCGTCCGGTTGGACGACCAGGCGGCGGCGGTCAACCTGTCGATGTCGATCGATGCTGCCCTCACGGTTCTCGCGGAGGCTCGCCGGATACGCCGCGTCGGGCAGGGTGAAGCTGCGGACGTGGTCCACGTCATCGGGCCCCTGGGCAGCGGTGCGCCGGCGATCGGCCGACGGGTGCAGACGGTCGAGCACCTCCCGCTGCGGTCGAACGGACAGGTGCCGTGTGCTTGGTGGCGCCGTCGGGCTCGCGGCATGTCGCGCTCCGTCTCTGCCTGGGTGGTGCACGGCGTGACCGCGGGTCGTCTCCTGGCAACCGCCGGGGTCGCGAGCAGCATGAGAGTGCACTGTCTCCCACTGCTCTCCCCACCGTGCCCTGATGCCTGTCATGCGACCGAAGCCCAGGAACAGCAACGACGTGCGACTCTTCGTCGTCAGCTCGGCCTCGCTCCCGGCGTTCGCCTTGCGGTGGGTCTTCCGCCGGAGCACGTGCACCCAGCGGCCGTGGGGTGGAAGGGGTCACTGAGCTGGCGCGGCCGCACTGACATCGCGACGGGGGAGCTACGCGAGACGAGCGGACGCCCTGGGCACTTCAGCCTCCGGCTCACCGGGCGGGCGACCCCCTCGGCGACCGGTGACCTGGCCACGCTTCTGCGTGGGGTCGATGTGTACGTGGCTGCGGACAGCGGTCTGACCGCCTGCAGTCCCGCCCTGGCAGCCGTCGAGGCCGGCGTCCCTGTCGTGACCGTCACGACTGACAGCGCGCAGGACCTCGTGCTCGCAGGTGCGGTCGGCAGGCTGGCGCAGCCCCGCCCAGAGGCGATCGCGGAGACGGTGATGGCGCTCGTCGACGACGGAGTCTGCTGCCACCGCGCGAAGCTGCCGACGACGGACGCGCGCCGCAGGACCGCGGACCTCGCCCATCAGCTGTTGCAGGTCTACCGGCACGTGAGTATCGAGCCCGTGGCGGGAGGCGTCAGGTGACGGACATCGTGTCACCGGGTCGAGTGGTGACAGACGTGGCCTTCGCCGAGTGCCACATCTCGCCGGAGGCGCAACAGGAGGCCGTGCGCGCGATGGCTGGTGGCTGGCTCACGACCGGGGCGCGGACGGTGCGGTTCGAGGCAGAGCTCGCGCGGTGGATCGGAGCGCGTGAGAGTGTCGCGGTCAGCTCATGCACCGCGGCGATCGAGCTGGCGCTGCGAGCACTGGACCTGCCGGCCGGATCCGCGGTGCTCACCCCCGTGCTGACCTTCTGCGGTGCCGTGCACGCCATCGTCCACGCAGGTCTGCGGCCGGTGCTGCTCGACGTCGACGAGGCGACGCTGACCGTCAGCGCCGCCGAGGTCGAGCGGAAGGCACGAACGGTCTCGCCAGGGGCCCTGGTGGTGCAGCACATGGCCGGCTACCCCGTCCCCACGGCCGAGCTGGGCCAGGCAGCGGGGCTGCCCGTGCAACGTGTCGTGGAGGATGCCGCGCACGGGCTCGGTGCCGAGGCCGACGGGCATCCCGTCGGGTCGTTGGGATCGACAGCCTGCTTCAGCTTCTATGCGACGAAGAACCTGCCCATCGGGGAGGGCGGCGCGCTCACGACCAGCGACCCAGAGCGTGCCGACCGCCTGCGGGTGCTTCGTCAGCACGGCATGTCCCGAGACGCGTGGCAACGGTACGAGACGGGCGCGACCTGGCGCTACGGCGTCGAGGAGGCCGGGCTGAAGGCGAACTTCACCGATCTCCAGGCCGCCATCGGGCTGGGGCAGCTGTCGCACTTGACCCGCTGGCAGGATCGCCGGGCGGCGATCGCGCAACGCTACGACGAGCAGCTGCGAGAGGTGCCCGGCCTCACCCTGCCTCCTCGCCCACGCACCGGGCGTCACGCATGGCATCTGTACGTGATCCGCGTCCAACCTCGCTACGGACGCAGCAGGGACGAGCTGTCCGCACGGCTGGCCGACCACGGGATCGGAACATCGGTGCACTTCATCCCGGTGCACCGCTTCTCGTACTTCAAGCGGCTGCTCGGCGACCAGACCTCCGCGCTTCCTGTCGCGGAACGCGTGGGGGACCAGCTGCTGTCGCTGCCCCTGCATCCCCACCTGTCAGATGACGCAGTCGACCACGTCTGCGCGCAGATCGGATCTCTTCGGAGACCTTGAGGAGACACCATGCATGTAGACGCACGTGTGCTCGGGCGTCGTCCGGCTTCGCGAGCCGGGGCACGAACCCTCATCATCGGCGCCGGTGATGCCGGCCGAACCCTCGCCCGTGACCTCACGTCCAGCCCGTCGCTCGGGCTGCGTCCCATCGGCTTTCTCGACGACGACCCCCACTGGCGCATACGCGGCCGGCTCGAGGTCCTGGGCCCGCTCTCCGTCCTGGACGAGGTGGTGAGAGATTTCGCCGTCGAGGTCGTCATCGTCGCGATCCCGTCGCTCCCTCCGATCCAGCTCGGCGACCTGCTGCACAAGGCAGCCGCCTCCGGCGCGCGCGTGCGCTACCTGCCGACGTTCCATGCGGCGGTCCAGCGCGGCTCGCGGGGCACCGACCTGGTCGGTGTCTCGCCTGCGTCCCTCCTCGGGCGGGAAGAGGTCAACGTCGTGCGTCCGGCCACCCGCGCCACGGTCCGGGGACGCAGGGTCCTGGTCACCGGGGCGGGCGGCTCGATCGGCAGCGAGCTGTGCCGGCAGATCTGGTCCTACGGACCGGCCGCGCTCTACATGCTCGACCACGACGAGTCGAACCTCCACCGGCTGCAGCTGGAGCTCAACGACGAGGCGCTTCTCGAGGCGGAGGGTCTCATCGTGGCCGACATCCGCGACGAGGCCCGCATCCGTCAGCTCTTCGAGAGCCTGCGCCCTGAGGTCGTCTACCACGCCGCGGCGCACAAGCACCTGCCGCTCCTCGAGCTGCACCCTTGCGAGGGAGTCAAGTCGAACGTGATCGGCACCCGCAACGTCATCGACGCCGCCGTGAGCGTGGGAACGCAGCGGTTCGTGATGATCTCCACTGACAAGGCCGCCGACCCCACCTCGGTCCTCGGGGCCAGCAAGCGCCTGGCCGAGATGGTCGTACGGAGCCGTGCAGACCACGGCACCAGCATCGGGTCGGTCCGCTTCGGCAACGTCCTGGGGAGCCGTGGATCGTTCCTCCACGTCCTGGCTCACCAGGTGGCCATGCACGCACCAGTGACCATCACCGACCCGGACGTCAACCGGTTCTTCATGACCGTGGAGGAAGCGGTAGGGCTGGTCCTCGAGGCCGGCGCCATGGCGGAGGAGGGAGAGACCTTCGTCCTCGACATGGGGGAGCCCGTGCGCCTGGTGTCGCTCGTCGAGGCATACGCGGCACAGATGGGGATCACCGACGTCCAGCTGAAGTTCACCGGGCTGCGACCGGGCGAGAAGCTCAACGAAGAGCTCTTCAGCGCCAAGGAGGCGCCCACGTTGACGGCTCATCCGCGCATCTCCGCCACGCAGGGTGAGGGTCTGGCCGAGGAGTTCGACGCCCTGCTGGACTCGCTCGCCGACGCGGCCGCTCGCAATGACAGACATGAGGTGGTGCGTCACCTCATGACGCTCGTGCCGGAGTACACACCTTCCGACCCCGTAGAGGCCACGGCACCGACGTGGTTCGACTCGCTCTACCCGGATGACTTCTGATGGAGGCCAACGTCGTCCAGGCAGGACAGCTCGTCCAGTTCTACTGCCGTCCGCGGTGGGTGGCCAACCTCGTGGAGGAGGCCTGCGGCCAGGCGCTCACTCCTGGCTCGCGCGACCGAAAGCCCGACGTGTACGTGGTGGTGACCGGAGAGCGCTCCGCGTTCGACCTGCGGGGCTGGACCCCGCTGACCCGCGATGCGTTCCAGCGCGACCGCAGCGTGGTCATGACGAACGTCTGCGGGTCGGGATTCGACATCTGCGTCACGGTCCTCGGCGATGAGCACCGTCCGCGGGTACGGCTGGAGGCACGGTTCCGGCCACCGGTCCGTGAGCACGTCGCCGCGTGGGGACTCCGGTCTCGCTTCCACCTCTTGGCCCGCGCGGTGCTGTCGCAGTACCCGGCGCTGTGGGTTGCCGGTACGCGGGGGTGGGCGCCCTTGCACGCCTCCGGTGTCCGGGTCGGTGACGAGTCCGTCCTCGTTGCCGGACCCGGAGGGGTCGGTCGCTCCAGCCTCCTGATCAGCAGCCTGGAGGACGGTGCTCAGGCCTGCACCGACAACGTGTGCGTCTCCGACGGCACCCAGGTCGCCGGTGTCGTCGAACCCATGCGCGTCACCGGGGCGGCGGGGCGGCGCATGCCGCACGGCCGCGCCGAGCAACCACTGCCCAACAGGGTCTCCTGGGTCGTGCCCACCTGCGTGGTGGTGGTCCGACGGGGTCTGCAGGAGCAGCCCGTCGTCAGGCCGATCTCGGCGGAGAAGGCGGCCGAGGTGTTGGTGGCGGGGACCTACATGGCCGGTGAGCTGCGACGGTACTGGTCCTTCGCGGCGACACTTGCACTGGGCAGCGGCCTGCCCGCGGTTCATCCGCGTATCCAGGACGTCGCCGACACCCTGAGCCGTCTGCCTGCGGTGGAGCTGTCCCTCGGGCGGCCTCCGGCCCCCAGCCTGGCCACCGTGCTGCGCGACGCGCGGAGCGTCAGAGCATGAGCCGGCGAGTACGGGTCCTCACCATCGTGACTCGCTTCCAGGCTGGCGCCGGCGCGGTCGCGCTGAGGGGTGCCCAGGGTCTCGACCCGGACAGGTTCGAGGTCCGCTTCCTCGTCGGTCGGGGTGACCGGCTCATCGAGGAGGCCGCCCGGGCCGGCTTCGACATCCGTGTCGAACCCACGCTCCGCCACCACATTGCTCCTCGAGACGAGGTGCGGGCGCTGCGTCGGATCTCCGACCTGCTGCGACGCGAGCACGTCGACGTCGTGCATACACACAGTGCCAAGGCCGGCATGATCGGCCGGATGGCCGCCCGTCAGGCGCGGGTGCCCCGGATCGTCCACACGTACCACGGGTTCCCGTTCCACGAGTTCCAGTCCCCGTTGAAGAGGGCCGTGTTCGTCGACATCGAGCGACACCTGGGGCGGTTCACGGACGTGGGACTCTGCGTGGGCAGCGGCGTGGCGGTCGAGGCGGTGCGCCGACGACTCATCGCCCCGGAGCGCGTCCGTACCATCGAGGTGGCCGTCGACGACGACACGGCCACGCCTCGCACCCCTGCGTCGCGGGTGACCGCCCGGGCGCGCCTGGGACTGCCGGCGAACGCCGCGGTCGTCGGAGCGGTGGGCCGGCTCGCCTACCAGAAGGCGCCCGAGGACTTCGTGCGTGCGCTCTCCCTGTCGAGCACGCCGGGCGTCATGGGGGTCTGGATCGGCAGCGGCGAGCGGGAGGCCCTGGTGCGCCGGGCCATCGAGCGGGCGCGGCCGGAGGTGCCGGTCATCCTCGCCGGGGAACGCTCCGACGTGTCGGAGCTGCTGCCCGCACTCGACGTGTTCGCCCTGCCCAGCAGGTACGAAGGCGTTCCGGTGGCGATCGTCGAGGCGATGCGCGCGGGAGTGCCGGTGGTCGCCACCGCGGTCAACGCGGTGTCGGACGTGGTCGTGCCTGGCGTGAGCGGTCTCCTCGTCCCGCCTCAGGAGCCAGGGATGCTCGCCGACGCGATCGACCACCTGCTCGCCGATCCAGGGCTCGCCCGCGCGATGGCGGGGGAGGCCCAGCGACGGCTCGCTGGTCGCTATGACACCGCGTCCCTCGGCAGCACGCTCACCGCGGCGTACCGCCCCTCTGAACCCCGTCCCACGTCTGTATCCATCCGCCCCCGAACGAGGGCCGTAGTCGAAGGAAGCTCCCGTGCACGTTGAGGTCATCAGCAACGCCCGTCCCGAGGTCAGGCCGGTTCCTCTGACCATCTTCGACAGCCCCGAGGCGCCGGCCGACACGAGGATGCTCGAACGCCTCTCGACGGCCACGGCTGAAGTGGATCTGGCCGCCCCGCCCGTCGTCCTCCCGGACTTCTGCCACAAGGAGAAGTCGGAGATGCCGTCCAGCATCGCGGTCGCGACCCGGGGAGCGATCCGTCCGACGCTCACTGACGCTGCACTGAACTGTGGGATGGCGTTGGCGACCCTCGACGTCGAGCGTCCATCGTCCGCCGCGATCAGCGAGTTCTACCGGCAGGTGCGCGAGCGGTTCCCCGACCCGCCGAGCTGGAACCGGGAGCTCACCTCGAAAGAGGTCCTGCGGGCGGCGGTGGAAGGCGCGGACTTCGCCGCAGAGCGGTTCGGCCTCGAGCAATCAGACCTGGAGCGCGTCGAGGAGTTCGGAAGGCTCGACGTGGAGGAGTACGGCGGCGCCGAGCGCGCCCGCAAGGAACTGCCGTGGGTCTGCGTGCAGATGGGCCGACTTCGATTCGGAACCATCGGTCCGAGCACCCATTTCCTCGAGCTGCAGGAGGTCGAGGAGATCCTCCAACCGAAGGCCGCGGAGGCACTGGGCATCCGTCAGGGTCAGATCACGCTCCAGTTCCACAACGGGGGAGGGGTACTCACGGGGCAGATCGGTGGCCTGTATGCGCGACGCAAGGCCGCGTCACGGATGCTGCGAACCGAGATGGCCGTGCTGAAGCCGTGGGCGCACGCTCGCGGTCTGCACCGACCGCCGCTGTCCGAGCGGTATGCCGCCTACTTCCGGGCGGGTTGCCCCTCGGTGCCGATCGAGGGCGACGAGGGCCGTCGCGTCATGCTGGCTCAGCGGCTGTCCATGAACTACGGGTTCGCCTACCGGCTGGCGACGTTCGAGGCGTTGCGCCGATTCGCTCGTGACGCCTTCGGCGCCCGCCTGAGCCTTGTCGTCGACTCACCTCACAACTCCATCTACGAGGAGCAGGTGGACGGTGCGCCGGCGTTCGTGCACCGGCACAACGCTGCACGCGCCTGGACGCCCGACATGATGACAGGTCACCCCGCCTTCTCCGAGACCGGTCAACCCCTCCTGGTGCCGGGCACCAACCGCACCTCGTCGTTCCTGTGTGTGCCCGCTCCTCAAGCGGGTCGCAGCCTGTACACCGCCTGCCACGGCACCGGGAGCATCATCAGCGCCTTCGCCAAGGACGGGCGCTCCGGCGCGGACCATCTCGGCAGGAAGACTCTCCGCTACGGCTACCGGGACGGAGCGCCGGTCGAGGTTCCTCAGCTCGACGACCGTGGCGTGGACGAAGCAGTCGGCATCCTCACCGGCAACGGCCTGGTCACGCCCGTGGCTCGTCTCCGGCCCATAGCGGTGCTGACCTGATGGGAAGCCCAGCGCCCCTCGCGGCCCGGCCCCTCTGGGCGGAGGTCCTGCCGCCACAGCGGGACTATGTCGCCCTGCCCCCGGGCCGAGACCCGGTGGTGATCGCCGAGAAGGACGCCGGCGTGATGAGGTACGTCCGCAGGTCACTGCTCGCGCTGCCGCCCCGGACCGGCATGCCTCCCCTGGCGGCGCGCACAGCCCTCGCGGCCGCCTCGCAGGTCGTCCGGATGCCGGCGGCGTGGGCGCTGTTCCCGAAGGTCCCGGAGCTGGCCGACCGGAGCGAGGAGGCCGACAGCGGTCTCGCCAGCTGGCTCGCCCCGGAGGGGCGTCGGCTCCTGGTGCTGCACCACAGCCGGGACGCGGACGCCGGCGTCGTCATGCTGCTCTTCGACGCCGGCATGGCTCAGCCGTCGACGGCGCTGAAGATCGCGGACAGTGAAGAGGGCGCCGTCCGCATCGACAGGGAGCGAGTCCAGCTCCGGCACATTCGGCAGCAGCAGCTCGGCCCCGTGCTCTCCACGGTGCCCGAGCTGCTGCCGGACCGTGAGTCCCGGTTCGCGATCCTCCCTACCAAGGGTCAGCCAGGAACCCCGATGCTGGTCGCGTACCACCGTCCCGGCCACATCCGTACGCCGCGCGCCGTCCATGCCGACTTCCGCTCCGCCGGGCGTTGGCTCGCCGCGCTGCAAGCGACGGCAACCGGGCAGCACGAGCCGCTTGCCGTGGCCGGCGGCTGCGAGGCTGCGGCAACGCAGCTGCTGAGGGGAGACGAGCAACAGCTCGACCAGGTCCTGACGTCCCTGGCCGCGCTGCGAGCCAGGCTCCGGCGCCACGTTGCGGCTCTCACCGTGGTGCACGGCGACTTCTGGCCCGGAAACGCCCTGGTCGAGGACGGGCTCATCGTCGGTGTCGTGGACTGGGAGCGCGCGGAGGCCGCGGGGAGCCCGGTGCGGGACCTCGCCCGGTTCGCGGTCGCCTACTCCCTGTACCTGGACCGGCACACCAGCCCGGGGCGGCCGGTCCGGGGACTTCGCGGCCTCACTGCCGGGGCACCCGGTGCCGGCGTGCTGCACGCCGTCGACGGCACGGGCTGGTTCCCGGTGACGGTGCGCCGATACCTGCGTGCGGGTCTCGCCCGGGTCGGGTTGCCGGACTCGGTGGCCCGGGACGCGGTGCAGTCCGAGGTGGCTTCGAGTGCCGCTGAGGCCACCGATCCGGACTTCGCTCGCTCGCAGTGGGCGCTGTTCCTCGCACTCGAGAGGACGAGGTCATGACCAGATCCGTGTCTGCACCACGGGTGCTGGAGCCTCCGGCGTCCCGAGGCGCGCACCGTTGGGACGCCAGACCCCGCGTCCTCTCCAGCAAGGGGCGTCGCGGCAGCCCGGCCGGCACGATGGAGCGGCTGGCGGCGACCGTGGTGACGGCCACCTTCGTCATGCAGTTCGCCGTCCGTCCGTCAGGCCCCGGCAACAGCTCGCTGGTCGACGTCTTCACTCTGCTCTCGATCATGACGGTCGGGCTCTGGGCGGCGAGTGGGGCGGTCCCGCTGAGGGTGCCGTACGCCCTCGGCGCCGGGCTGATGATGCTCGGAGGTGCACTGGCCGGGCTGGTGAGCCTGTTCCCGGCCCAGGCGCTGCTCGCTGTCATGCAGGACGTCGTCCTGCTCGCCTGGTGCACGGCGGTCGTGGCCGTCGCTCGACGCCCCGGAGGGCTGCTTCTCCTGGGCCGGGCCTGGGCGTACTCGTCGATCGTGTGCGCCGCGGTGCTGGCGGTGGGGAACCTGGCCGACATCCAGGCAGTCACCGGGGTGGTGAGCCGTGAGGGCAACCGCGTGATGTTCACCTTCGGCGACCCCAACTACGCCGCCGCCTACTGGGTGATGTCGATCTTCATCCTGTACGCCACTGGTGCTCCACGACGTCGTGCCTGGCAGGTCGTCGCCTACCTGCTGCTGCTGTGGGCCGTGCTGCTGTCCGAGTCGAACGGCGCATGGGTGGAGCTCGCGATCGGCTGGCTGCTGGTCCTCGCCGTGACCGCCCATCGCCGTCTCAACCCGGTGGGCGCCGCCACCGTCGTCCTGGTGGCCACGTTGGTGGCCGCGTCGGCGTTGACGGTGCTGCCGTCGGTCCAGACTGCCGCGCGAGCGTCGGGCCAGCCGTTGCTGGTCAACTCGATCGGCCGCAGCAGCTCGAGCAGCGCCCAGCGGAGCGTTCTCGTGGCCGAGGCCCTCGAGCTCTACCAGCGGGGCAGCACGCTCGGGATCGGACCCGCCACGACGAAGCTCAGCCTGACGGCGAAGGGGTACCCCTACGCGAAGGAGGCTCACAACGACCTCCTTGCCTCCCTCGTCGAGCGGGGCCCACTCGGTCTCCTGGGCCTGGTGGTCCTGGTCTCCTCTGCGGCCTACCGGGCGGCCACCGTGCTCAGAGCCCCGCCGCACGCAGCCTCTGCCCTGTCGATGCCGCGCCCGGTCGGTCTCGTCGCCGCCCTGCTGGCCATCGGCGCGGCCAGCATGTACTACGAGGTCCTGCACTTCCGCTTCGTCTGGGGGCTGCTCGGGTTCGTCGCGGTGGCTGCCTTCGAGCTGGAGGGCGCCGCTCGCGGGCGTGCGCTCCGGGAGGAACGATGACACTGAAGACCCGCCTCACGGCGCTCTCGGGGCCCACGGACGGACCGTTGGGGCGGAGGGCGGCCGCGACCAACATGGCCGCCCAGTCCTCGGCACTCGTGCTCGCCGCCGTGGCCAGCGTGGTCGTCGCCCGTACGTCCGGGGCGGCGGTGCTCGGGGACTGGACGCTCCTGCGGATCCTGCCCTGGCTCACCGCCGTCATCGTCAGCTGCGGGTTGCCGGTCGCCTCGGCGTACGTGCTGAGCACGCCGACGGGTGACAGCCCGCGCACGCGTGGCACCTTGGCTGCTCTGCTGGTGGCGGGAACGGCCGCAGGCATGCTGGTGTGGCTGGTTCTGACCCCGCTTCTGGGTGCGCGGCTGCTCGACTCGGTGCCGAACGGCCTCCTCCTGCTGATGGCGGTGACCGTGGGCACCCAGCTGTGGACGACGTGGGCCAAGGCGTGCTGCCAGGGCTGGGCGGACATCCCAGGCGCCAACCTGATCATCGTGGCCGAGGAACTGGCCTTCCTGCCCGTCTTCGTCCTTGCCCTCCTCGCGGACGTCGACGCAATCGTCGCGATGGCCGTCGCACTGATCGCCGGAGGCCTGTGCTCCACCACCATCGCGCTGCTGCGGCTGCGGCGCATCCGCTTCCTGCGAGGCTGGGGGCGGCCGGACGTGCGTTTGGCGCGTTCGGTGGCGGCGTACGGCGCCCGGGCCCAGCTCGGCAACCTGCTCTGGCTGGTCAACCTGAGGCTGGACGTGCTGATGCTGGGTGCCATGGCCGGTCCCGAGGTCCTCGGCGTCTACGCCGTGGCGTCGAAGTCCGCGGAGCTCATGCGCCTCCCCGCGAATGCCGCGAACTACGTGCTCTACCCGCGCTTCGCGCGGATGGGGTCCGGCGAGGCGGCCGCTGAGGTTCGGACGTTGCTCCCCAGGGCAGGCGCTCTCACCGTGCTGGCCACCCCCGTCCTGGCCGCCGGTTCGGTGGTCGCACTCCCGGCAGTGTTCGGGCCCGCGTTCCAGGACGCCGTCGCACCCGCGTGCGTCCTGCTTCTCGGTCTCGCTGTCGAGGGCGCCGCCGCCGTGTCGACCGCCTATCTGTGCGGGAGGGGGCGACCTGGCGCCAACTCTCTGGGCATGGGTCTCGGGGTTCTCGTGACGGTCGTCCTCGACCTTGCGCTCATCCCCCGGTTCGGTGCTCTGGGGGCAGCGGCCGCCTCCAGCGCTGCGTACCTGGCCACCACGTTCCTGCTCGTGCTCCTGGCCGTTCGCCTGTCCGGGCGGCATCAATCGACCGTTCTCCGACCCGCCCCCGCCTTCTCGAGGAGGAGCCATGAGCTCAGGAACGATCGCCTTCATCGGGGCGGTTCATGAGGCGCGTCCAGCCCTGGACGCGCTGGTCGCCCTGCCCGAGGTGTCCGTCGGTGTCGTCGTGACGCGCCCACCCGAGGCGTCGAGCGGTCCCTCCGGTCTCGTCGACCTCACGGATGCCGCGGCGGCCGCCGGCGCGCCGCTGGTGCGCACCGACGACGCCAACGAACCGCGGGTGGTGGACATGGTGCGAGCCTGCCGGCCGGACCTGCTGGTGGTCGTCGGCTGGACGCAGCTGATCCGACCCGAGCTCCTGGCCGTGCCGACCCGCGGGTGTATCGGGTTCCACGCCTCGCTGCTGCCGCGGCACCGGGGACGCTCACCGGTGAACTGGGCGATCCTGCGGGGCGAGAAGCTCACCGGCAACACCATGATGGTCCTCGCGCCCGGGGCCGACACCGGCGACATCGTGGACCAGGTACCGATCCCGATCGACCGGCTCGACACCTGTGCCACCGTCTACGACCGGGTAGGGCGCGCGGGTGCGGAGATGCTCGTCAAGCACCTGCCCGGCCTCCTGGCGGGCACCGCTCCGCGACGGCCTCAGGACCCCCACGCCGGGGACTTGCTGCCTCGTCGTACCCCCGAGATGGGGCTCATCGACTGGAGCCTGACGACCGACGAGGTCTACGACTGGGTGCGGGCCCTGACCACGCCGTACCCGGGAGCGTTCTCCGTCCTGTCCGGCCGGAAGGTCATGGTCTGGGCGAGCGTCCCGGACGCAGGCACAGGCGCTCCTGCGGCCCGGCCGGGGGAGATCGTCGCGGTGGACAGCCGTGGCGTGCGCGTCGCGACCCGGAACGGGCTTCTGTGTCTGACGCGGCTGTCGTTCCCGGGCGAGGAGCCGTGCCGCGCAGGGGTCTGGGCAGCCGCAGCTGGCCTCGAGCCCGGCGCACGGTTCGATCCCGTCCCGCGCGAACTCGCTCTGTGGTGCCGCGGCCAGGGCCCGAAGCCGGGGGCCACGCAGTGAGCCGCGTGCTGGTGGTCGGGGCGCACCCGGACGACGAGATCCTAGGCGTCGGTGGAACACTCGCGCAGCACGTGCGCGACGGTGACGAGGTGCACGCAGTGGTCGTGGCTGACGGCGCGACGAGTCGCTACAGCGGTGACATGGTCTCGGTGCTTGCGGACTCGGCGGCCCGGGCCGCCAAGGTGCTGGGTCTGGCATCCCTCCGGATGGAAGGTCTGCCCGACCAGAGGCTGGACGCGCTCCCTCTGGTCGAGGTGACGCAGGCGATCGAGGCGATCGTCGACGAGGTCCGCCCGCGGTTCGTCTACACCCACTTCCCTGGTGACGTGAACGCCGACCACGGTGTCGTCGCCAAAGCCACCTGGGTCGCGACCCGCCCTTACGTGGCGCCCTTCCTCCACAGGTTCGCCGTGTTCGAGACCCCCTCGTCGACCGAGTGGGCCTGGCCGACGGGCGGCACCGCTTTCGCGCCCTGCCTGTTCGTCGACATCACGGCGACCTTGGAGCAGAAGCTTGCTGCCATGGACTGCTACGGGAGCGAGCTCCGCCCGTACCCACACCCACGGTCGGGCCAGGCCCTCCGGGAACGGGCTGCGGGATGGGGGAGCATGGTCGGCCGCGCTGCCGTCGAGGCGTTCCAGGTGCTTCGGGAGGTGAGCTGATGGCAACCGTGAAGGCGGGTCGTTCGACGCAGGACGTGCAGAACCTGCACGACACCGCGCTGCGGCGCTGTGCCGATCTCTTCGTGGCCTTGGCGGGCCTCGTGCTGCTCGGCCCGGTCCTCCTCGTGCTCATGCTGGCAGTGAGGCTCACCAGCCCCGGTCCGGCTCTCTACCTGCAGACGCGGGTCGGTCGCGGGCAATGGGAGTTCTCCATCGTCAAGCTGCGCACGATGGCCGTGGGAAGTGACAGGCAGGGCGGTCTGGTCACCGGGAGCGCCGACCCGAGGGTGACCTCGCTGGGACGGTTCCTCCGCAGCTGCCGGCTCGATGAGCTGCCCCAGCTGGTCAACCTGCTCCGGGGCGACATGACGCTCGTGGGACCGAGACCCGAGGTGCCACGGTTCCTACCCTTCTACACAGAGCGCGAGAGGACGCTGTTCCAGGTGCGTCCCGGCGTGATCGGTCCAGGTGCGTTGCTGTTCGCGACCGAGCAGGTGCAGGAGCTGGACGACGCGGACGACCCCGAGCGCGTGTACGT
>Ga0308173_10000506_pt1 | contig 16666 bp, 16 predicted proteins | sample PhyPR1_FD_203716 | JGI IMG/M metagenome (GOLD analysis project Ga0308173, IMG submission 203716) | Soil microbial communities from UC Gill Tract Community Farm, Albany, California, United States - DLSLS.P.R1 | ecosystem: Environmental > Terrestrial > Soil > Agricultural land | place: USA...
CGTCCTGGCCGCGATCATGATCAAGCCAGGAGTCTCCTACACCACCCTGCTGGTCCTGGCCGGGGTGGCCGGCGTCGGCGGAGGCAACTTCGCCTCCTCGATGACCAACATCAACTACTTCTATCCGCAGCGGCTCAAGGGCTGGGCGCTGGGCCTGAACGCCGGCGGCGGCAACCTGGGCGTCGCGGTGATCCAGCTCGTCGGGCTGCTGGTGCTGGCCACGGCCGGCAAGGATCACCCGCGGCTGGTCGCCGGGATCTACATCCCGCTGATCGTTCTGGCCGCCCTGGGCGCCGCGCTGTTCATGGACAACCTGGCCGGAATCAAGAACGACAAGAAGGCCGTGCGCGAAGTCTCCAGGGACCCGCACACCTGGATCGTCTCGCTGCTCTACATCGGCACCTTCGGCTCGTTCATCGGGTTCGGCTTCGCCTTCGGCCAGGTGCTGCAGGTGCAGTTCAAGAGCCAGTACGCCACCCCGATCGACGCCGCCTACCTCACTTTCCTGGGGCCACTGCTCGGCTCGCTGATCCGCCCGGCCGGCGGGTGGCTGGCCGACAGGATCGGTGGGGCCAGGGTCACCTTCGCCACCTTCGTCGCGATGGCCATCGCCGCCGGGGTCGTGCTGCTGGGCTCGGACCAGAAGTCGCTGAGCGTCTTCCTCATCGGCTTCATCGCCCTGTTCGTGCTGAGCGGCCTGGGCAACGGCTCCACCTACAAGATGATTCCGGCGATCTTCCGGGCCAAGGCCGAACTCGGCGTGGCCAACGGCGGCGACCCGGTGGCAGCCGAGAACGAGTCGCGGCGGCTGGCCGGGGCGCTGATCGGCCTGGCCGGAGCGATCGGCGCCTTCGGCGGCGTGCTGGTCAACATCGCCTTCCGCCAGTCGTTCCTGTCCGACGGAAACGGCGACGGCGCTTACATCGCCTTCATCGGGTATTACATCTTCTGCCTCGCGCTGACCTGGGCGGTGTACCTTCGTACCTCTCCCCGAAAGTTGGCCGGGGTCTGACCCCTGGCTACTCCACATAGACTGGATCCTGCCCGATTCCGGGCAGGATCCTTTTGTTTGCCCTCGAATCGGGGAAGGATAAGGACCTGTGCAGCCGTACGAAGATCTTGTCGAGCATCTGACGAAGACCACGACCCTCACCGGCGGCGAGGCCGCCCGGGTCGTGGCCGACGTGCTCGCCTACTTCGGCGAGAGCGCCGAGACCTTCGTACGGCGGCGGCATGCCGAATTGCAGGCCGCCGGGCTCACCAACGAGCGGATCTTCACGCGGATCGCCGCCGAGCTGGCGAACCGCAGGTTCGCACCCCCCGAACTATCGCTCCGGCAACTGCGTCGGATCGTGTACGGATGACGAAGAGGGAGACTGCAGCGTGTGTGGAATCGTGGCGTACATCGGCCCACGGGACGCCGTGCCCGTCCTGCTGGAAGGTCTGGCGCGCCTTGAGTACCGCGGCTACGACTCGGCCGGAATCGCGGTGGTCGGCAAGTCCGGCGATCTGAAGGTCCGCAAGGTCAAGGGCCGAGTCGCCGATCTGGCCGCCGACATCCCGGCCCGTTTCAAGGGCTCTCCGGCCATCGGGCACACCCGCTGGGCCACCCATGGCGAGCCCAGCGACGAGAACGCCCACCCGCACGTCGCGGGCTCCATCGCCCTCGTGCACAACGGCATCATCGAGAACGCCGACGAGTTGCGCGCCAAGCTCATCGCCGACGGTGTCGAGTTCACTTCGGAGACCGACACCGAGGTCCTGGCCCACCTGATCGCCCAGTCCTCCGCAGACGACCTCGAAGAGGCCGTCCGGCAGGCGCTGCGGCAGATCGCCGGCACCTACGGCATCGCCGTCGTGGACGACCGCGAACCCGACCGGATCGTCGTCGCCCGCAACGGCAGCCCGGTCGTGCTGGGCATCGGAGAGAAGGAGATGTTCGTCGCCTCCGACCTGTCCGCGCTGGTGCACTACACCCGGCAGATCGTGCACCTGGACGACGGCGAGCTGGCCACGGTCCGCGCCGACGGGTTCCGCACCTCCACCACCGCCGACGCCCGTACCACCTCCAAGCGCCCCTCCACGGTCGACTGGGAGCCGGGCCAGTGGGACACCGGCTCCTACGAGACCTTCATGCAGAAGGAGATCCACGAGCAGCCCGCCTCGGTCCGCCGCACCCTGTCGGGCCGTCTGGACACCCGCTTCAACACCGCGCACCTGGGTGGGCTGAACCTCGACGCCCGCGAGGCCCGCGAGTTCAAGCGGATCAAGATCATCGGCTGTGGCTCGGCCTACTACGCCGGACAGATCGGCGCCCAGCTCATCGAGGAGCTGGCCCGCATCCCGGCCGACGCCGAACCGGCCTCGGAGTTCCGCTACCGCAGCCCGGTCGTCGAGCACGACACGCTCTACATCGCGGTCAGCCAGTCCGGCGAGACCTATGACACCCTGGCCGCCGTCCAGGAACTGCGCCGCAAGGGCGGCCGGGTCCTGGGCGTCGTCAACGCGGTCGGCAGCGCGATCGCCCGCGAGTGCGACGGCGGCGTCTACCTGCACGCCGGTCCCGAGGTGTCGGTCGCCTCCACCAAGGCCTTCACCTCCACCGCCGTCGTACTGGCCCTCATCGCCCTGCACCTGGGCCGCATCCACGACCTGTCCCCGGCCAACGGGCGGCGCATCGTCGAGGGCCTGCGCAAGCTGCCCGACCAGATCGAGGAGATCCTCGCCCAGGAGGAGCACATCACCAAGCTGGCCCAGGAGTTCGCCGGCTATCCCGGCATGTTCTTCATCGGCCGGGTGCGCGGCTTCCCCGTCGCCAGGGAGGGCGCGCAGAAGCTCAAGGAGATCTCCTACCTGCACGCCGAGGCCTACCCGGCCAGCGAGCTCAAGCACGGCCCGCTCGCCCTGGTCTGCCCCGAGCTGCCCACCATCGCGGTGATTCCGCAGGACGACCTGCTGGAGAAGAACCTGTCCACCCTCGGCGAGATCCAGGCCCGCAAGGGCCGGGTGCTGGCCGTCGCGCACGACCAGATCGACGGCAAGCTGGCCGACGACGTCATCATCGTGCCCAAGAACGAGCCCGAGCTGGACCCGATCCTGATGACGATCCCGCTGCAGGTCCTCGCCTACCACGCGGCCCTGGAGCTCGGCTACGACGTCGACAAGCCGCGCAACCTCGCCAAGAGCGTCACCGTGGAGTAGGACCCGACCAGGTGAACTCCGGTGGACGGCGCTCGAGGAAGGCGGCGATGCCCTCCGCGGTGTCGCCGTCCACCGCCGCCCTGGCCACCTCGGCCTGCCACAGCCGGCCGCGCTCGGTCGCGTCCTCCCCCGCCGCCACCAGATCCACCAGCTCCTTGGCCGACCTCAGCGTCAGCTGCGACCGGGAGGCGACCGTACGGCAGAACTCGGCGACCCGGCCGGCCAGCGCGTCCGGCGTGAGCACCTCGTCCAGGAACCCGATCCGCGCAGCGTGCTCGGCGCCGATCAGATCGGCCGAGTAGAGCAGGTACTTGGCGGCGGCCGGGCCGACCAGCCGCACCAGCCGCCGGGTCGTCGCCAGCGGATAGACGATCCCCAGCTTGCCCGGCGTGATCCCGAACCGTGCGTCGTCGGCGGCGAACCGCAGGTCGCAGGCGGCCGCCAGCTGGCAGCCGCCGCCCACGCAGAACCCCCGGATCATCGCGATCGTCGGCTTGGGAAAGGCCGCCAGCGCCTCCTCTGCGGGCACCGACAGCTTGTCCTGGCCGGCGAACCGCCCCAGATCGCCGATGTCGGCCCCGGCGCAGAAGGTGTCGCCGGCCCCGGTCAGCACCAGCACCCGGACCGCCGGATCCTCCGCCGGTCCGGCCAGCAGACCGGGCAGCGCCTCCCACATCTCGGCCGTCATCGCATTGCGCTTCTCCGGCCGGTTGATCAGTACGGTTCCGATCCCGTCGGCGATCTTCGCTTCGAGCACAGCCGCCAGCCTAGCCGCGTGATCATGCGTGCTCTTCCGGCGGGACGCGTCGCTACAGGCGCCGCCGTGGCCGCCTGCCGCCGATCGGCCACTCCGGCGCACGGCCCGACGAGCGCAGCACCGCCTGCCAGGGCTCACCCGACAGCAGCGGCAGATGCGGCACCCCCCACACCCAGGCCGCGACCAGCACCTCGGGGTCGGCCGGCCGGTAGTCCTGGCCGATCGCCTTGGCCAGATCCCAGGCGTGCAGGTGGTACTCCACACAGGCCGCCCCGGTGTGGTCCCCCACCGTGAACTTCGTGCCCTTGTAGATCAGGAAGGTCCGGTCCCACGCGTCCGGCACCAGATCGGCGTACGCCCCGGCCGACACCGTGAAACAGATGATCCGTTCCGCGCCCGACTCCACCGGCAGGACCGCAAGCTCGGCCGCGTTCTGCCGGGACTGCTGGCGGATCAGCACCGCCGAGGCCGCATCCTGCGCGAACAGCTTCGACAACCGGCTGTCCGGCGCGTCCTGCAAGTACTCCAGATTGTTCTCCGCGACGCAGCGCAGATGCCCGGCCAGATCGATCGCCTGCCAGTCCGTGCACGGCGTCGCCGCGGTCCAGTCGGAGCACCCCATGGCCAGTGAGCGGATGGCCGCGACCCCGTCCCGGTATGACTCCAGGACCCGGTGACGGTCCGGTGGCGTGCGCTCCAACTGACTTCCCCCCGCGTTCCAGCTTGAGTGCGTAGATTCTCAAAGTTCGGCGGCGGGTGCCACCTCCCGCACATGCGGCGCGCGCGGCCCAAACCGGCCACCATGCGGATTTGCCGCTCGCCGCCTGGAAGCGGGGAGTAGTCAGGGTCTTCCGGAACGTGCTCGCGGTCACTAGTGTGTGCCCAGCGCATCGGTACGAACACGTACCGTCGTCGTACGCCCCGGGAGCAACCGATGAATCCCCACAACCCGGTAGCGATCCGCGACCAGGTCCTGTTGGCCGCCACCGACCTCGGTCTGGGCCGCGGTCTCGATCCCGTCCTCGATCCCTGGCCGATGAGCCGCCGCGGCGGCACCGCACTGTTCCTCACCATGCTGCAGGACCGGCTGCCGAGCTGGCTGAACCGGCTCAACGGGCTGTCCGGCCAGCCCGCCGCCGACCCGATCGGCGTGCTCACCGCGGCCGCGATCTCGACGATCGACTTCTTCGCCGAGATGCAGACCGCGGGACTCGGCACGTTCGGCTCGATCAGCGAGCTGATCCGGGTCCGCCGGGCGCTCAGCACCCACGGCCTGACCTACGGCCTGGCCATCGAACCGCTCGCCCGCTACCTGCGCCTGCAGCAGACGGCAGGCCGGATCGGCGACGGCGATCCGGAGGAGATCGCCGAACTTCTACTGGCGGGCTGTTTCAGCCAGGCCTTCGAGGAGCTCATCTTCGGCGCGGACCTGATGGCCCCACGCCCGGCGCGGGCCGCCCGCCTGGTGCACTCGCTACGGCTGGACCTCGGCTAGAGCCGGGCCACGGCCCGGTAGCTCAACTTGTTGATCTCACGGGCGGTACGCAGCCGGTCGACCTCGTCGGTCCACGGCCGGACCGCGGACTTGGCCTTGGCCTTGCGACGGGCGATCTCGGCGGCCCGCGACTCCTTGGCGTCGTCGCTGGCGTAGGTTCTCGGGCCCATGGCGACCCGCTCGGCGGCCTCGGCCGACTTCACCGCGTCCAGGAGCGCGGCGTCCAGCCTTCTGGACAGCGCCCGCAACTCGACGTCGGAGTGCCGTCCCTTCTCGGCCTGCGCCGCACGCAGCTCCTGCTCGGCCCGCACCGCCGCGGCCACCTTGTCCTGGTGCGTTCCGGCCAGTTCCTTGTCGGCCTCGAAACGCTCCATGACGTACTTGCTCACCCGGCGCCCAAACGGCATCGCGAGATCCTCCCCTGAAAGCGTGTGTGGTCTCGACGAGACCGTTTCGGGGAAACCTTACGCCGCGTCGCCGTGTCGCATCCCACGGCCCACGGCCTTTACGCAGTAAGGTTCGATCATGACGGAGAACCCGCATCCAGCGCACTCCCCGCACAATCGCGAGCCGCTGACCCGCGACCGCATCATCCAGGCCGCCCTGCGCATCGTCGACGGCCAGGGCCTCAGCCGGCTCACCATGCGGCGGCTGGGCGACGCGCTCGAGGTCGAGGCGATGGCCATCTACCATCACCTCCCCCGCGGCAAGGAGGAACTGCTGGACGGCCTGGTCTCCTACGTCGGCGCGCACCCCCTCCGTGCCTCCGCCCCGGGCGACGGCTGGCAGGAACGGTGCACCGGCTGGGCACGGGGCTACCGGGCCCTGCTGATCCAGCATGCGGGCGTCCTGCCGCTGCTGGTCACCCGGCGCAACCCGGCGGCGCTGGCCGCCACCACCGCCTCGCTCCAGGAGGAACTGCGGCTGGCCGGCTTCTCCGAGGCCGCCGGAGCCACCGGCGCGCACACCCTGATCGCCTTCCTCCTCGGCCACGCGGCGCTGGAGGCCCGGGGCAGGGCGCTGCGCGAGACCGCGGACATCGAGGACACCGTCGACTGGGACCGGCGCTTCGACGACAGCCTGGCCGGCGTGCTGCGCGGCCTGGCCGGTTGACCCCCGGCCGACCCCGACCGCTGGCCGACCCTGGCCACACCGCCCGCGGAACCGCGCACCCGCCCCGGGGATCAAAGGCTCACCCAATTTGATCGGCTAGGTGAGCCACTATGTCCATGTGGGATAGCAAATGGTGTCTGCGGAGCGCATTGCTGGTGGCGGTCCTCCTCCTGGCGCTGCCGCTCGGCATGTCCGCGCGGGCCGCCGTCCGCCCGAACACCTCACCGTCTCCCCGGCCCTCGGCGGCCCCGGCACCCTTCACCGTCACCGACGAGTCACATGTGCTGCCCGCCGCGGAGGTCAACCGGCTCAAGAACACCGCCGCCTCGGTCGGCCAGCACATCTGGATCTACACCACGACCCGGTTCGCCACCGACAAGGTCGCCTTCGACAAGTACTACAAGGCCAAGCTGACCACGCTGCCCGGTGACAGCATCCTCATCGCGATCAACACCAAATCGCGACACTTTCTCCTGGCCAGCGGCCCGAACTCCAACCTGACCGACGCGGCCGCGACCACGGCCCGCGGCGACTTCACCTACTCGTTCCAGGTGGCCACCGACTACGGCCTGGCGCTCAACACCGCGCTCCAGTCCATCGGCCAGTCCGTCAACGCGGCCACTCCGACCGAGGAGCCGTACGCGCAGGACACACCGGCCGCCGCCGGCCAGAGCGGCTCCGGCTCGGGCAGCACCATCCTCGCCGTGGTGGTCGCCGCCGGGCTCATCGTCATCTTCGCCTTCGCCCGCAGAGGCGCGGGCTCGCGCAGCAGCGGCGGCCGCTACCGCAGCCACCACCGCTACCGGCGCTCCAGCTGGTCCAGCGCTCCGGCCTTCCTCGACACCTCGTCGGACAGCTCGCCGAGCTTCGACTTCGGCGGTTCGGACTCCGGTGGCGGGGGCGCCTCCGTGGACTTCGGGCCCTCGGGCGACTCCGGCGGCGGAACCTCCAGCGGCGACTTCTAGTCCTCCACGACCAGCACTTCCAGGGTCCGCGGGCCATGGACGCCCTCGACCCGGCTCAGCTCGATGTCGCTGGTCGCCGAGGGGCCGCTGATCCAGGTCAGCGGCCGGTACGGGTCGAGCCGGTCGATCGCCTCCGGCACCGTACCGACGATCTGGTCGACGTGCACGACGCACAGGTGGTAGTCGGGCACCAGCGACAACAGCCGCCGGCCCTGCGCCCGGCCACCGTCCAGCACCACCGTACCGGTCTGCGCGATCGCCACCGCGCAGCCCGTCACCACCCCGTCCAGGTCGGCCAGCACGGGCGGATCCAGCGCCGAGGAGTCGGCCAGCGCCTGCACGCCGTCCAGCTCGGCCAGCCAGCCGTAGGGAAGGTCGGAAGGGACCACGATCCGCTTGGCCTCCCGGCCCCAGAGCGCAGCGGCCACCGCGGTCCCCAGCTCGTCGGCCGCCACGTGCCGTACGCTCGCGCGGTAGTCGGCGACCCGCTCGGTGAACAGCGCCACGACGTCCGCCCGGCTCTCGAACTCCGGGCCGCCCAGCCGGACCGCGTAGTCGCGCGGAACCTCGGGCGGCTCCGGCGCCCCGGCCAGCGCCGCCCGCACCCGGGCCAGGATCTCTTCCCGCGCCGCGGTCACCGCCGCCGCCACCAGGCTCGGAAGCTCTGCCGCGGCGGCATCGGCAGGTCGCGCGCGTCGGTCCACTTGGCCAGCAGCCCGGGCAGCCGCCGGATCCGGCCGCCCCTGGACAGCAGACGCCCCCACCGGACCGTCTGGGCCAGCGCCGACTCGTACCTGCCGCGATCCCCCATGGTCCAGGCGATGCTGCGCATCATCAGCATCTCCGGGGTCGGGACCGGCCGGTGGCGCCGCGACTCGACGACCTTGCCGCGTAGATGTACCAAGATTTCCGGAATGTCGATGCGCACCGGGCACACGTCCGCGCAGGCCCCGCAGAGCGTCGAGGCGTACGGCAGCGACGCGTCCAGCGCGCTCTGCACACCGCGCAGCTGCGGGGTCAGGATCGCCCCGATGGGACCCGGATAGACCGAGCCGTAGGCGTGCCCGCCGGTCCGCTCGTACACCGGGCACACGTTCAGGCAGGCCGAACAGCGGATGCAGCGCAGCGCCGCCCGGCCGACCTCGTCGGCCAGCGCGCCGGTCCGCCCGTTGTCCAGCAGCACCAGATGGAAGTCCTGCGGGCCGTCGCCGGGCGTGACCCCGGTCCAGGTGGAGGTGTAGGGGTTCATCCGCTCGCCGGTCGACGAGCGCGGCAGCAGCTGGAGCATCACCTCCAGGTCCCGCCAGGCCGGCAGGACCTTCTCGATGCCCACCACGGAGATCAGCGTGTCCGGCAGGGTCAGGCACATCCGCCCGTTGCCCTCCGACTCCAGCACCACCAGTGTCCCGGTTTCGGCTATTGCGAAGTTCGCCCCGGAAATCGAGACCTTGGCGGTCAGGAACCGTTCCCGCAGATACGCCCGGGCCGCGGCGGCGAGCTCGGCCGGATCGTCGGTCAGATCCGGCGGCACGCCGGGCATCGCGCGCTGGAACAACGCGAGGATCTCCGCCCGGTTCCGGTGGATCGCCGGGACCAGGATGTGCGACGGCCAGTCGTCGCCGAGCTGCACGATGAGCTCGGCCAGATCGGTCTCGTAGGCCGTGATCCCCGCGGCCGCGAGGGCCTCGTTGAGCCCGATCTCCTGGGTGGCCATCGACTTGACCTTGACGACCTCGGTCTCCCCGGTGGCCCGCACCAGCGAGGTCACGATCGCGTTGGCCTCCGCGGCGTCCCTGGCCCAGTGCACGGTGCCGCCGGCCTCCACGACGGACCGCTCCAGCTCCTCCAGGGCCGAATCCAGCCGGAGCAGCGCCCGGTCCTTCACCGCCGCCCCGGCGTCGCGCAGATCTTCCCAGTCGGCCACCTCGTCCACCACGGCGGCCCGGCGCTCCCGGATCGTGTGCGTCGCGGCGGCCAGGTTGCGCCGGAGCTGCGTGTCGGCCAGCGCCGTGCGAGCCGCCTCCGAGAACTTCGGCGGACGTCCGGAGGGCCCGGCGACCGAAGGGGTCATGTGGCCGCCAGGATCTCGGCCAGATGGAGCACCCGGACCCCGGCCCGCAGCCGGGAGATCGCCCCGCCGATATGCGCCAGGCAGGAGTTGTCCACCGCGCACAGCACGTCGGCGGCGGTCTCCCGGACATGCCGTATCTTGTCGGCGACCATCGCCACCGAGGTGTCGGAGTTCTTGATGGCGAAGGTGCCCCCGAAGCCACAGCACTCCTCGGCGGCCGGCAGCGGCACCAGCTCCAGGCCCCGGACCGCGCGCAGCAGCCGTTCCGGACGGCCGGCCAGCCCCAGGGTGCGCATCGAGTGGCAGGTCGGGTGATAGGTGACCCGATGCGGGAAGTAGGCGCCCACATCGGCCACGTCGAGTACGTCGACCAGGAACTCGGTCAGCTCGTAGACCTCCGGCGGCTCCACCCCCAGCTTCGGGTAGGCCGCGCGGACCATCGCCGCGCAGGAGGCCGAGGGCGTCACCACGGCGTCGGCCCCGGCGAAGACCTCGCCGAACCGGGCGGCCAGCGCGGCGGCCTCGCGGTGGTAGCCGGTGTTCCAGTGCATCTGGCCACAACAGGTCTGCCCGGGATCGAACCGGACCTCGCAGCCCAGCCGTTCCAAGAGTGTGACGGTCGCCTTGCCGGTGGCGGGGAAGAGGGCGTCGTTGAAGCAGGTGATGAACAGCGCGATCCGCACGTCCGCACCTCCGCTCAGCAGCGTCTTTCGGCATCCTACGGGGCACAGGTGTCCAACCACCTGAAACGAACTCACTTCGTTTTCAGTCCGGACGGCGTGTCGATCCGAGACGCGTCGATGATCGGGAGGAGGGTATGACCTTGTCAGGTGAGCTGGGTCACGTGGTCCCGCGGAGCCAGGGTCACAATCGCTCCAACGGGCTATTCCCCGGACCCGCGAACCCCAGCACACTGAGACACGTCAAATGTGACAGCCAGCACATCCAATCGAGAAGTTGAACCGGAGGCACGCCAATGTGCCCGCACCAGCCACCTTGTCCGTCCGCGGAGGCGAGCGACCGTGAGGCCGCCCGTACGATCGCCTGCCACCCCGAGCAGGGGTGGAGCCTTTTGTGCAATGGCATCGTTCTCTTCGACGACACTGGTGAGCTGCTGCCCAACGGGGGAATCATCGCACCGCACCGTCCCGCGCCCACAGCGGCGTGACCACGTACGGGGACTAGTCCTTTCGGACGATCATCGGGTGATCAACCTCGGGGGCCCAGCAGCTTCTGCAGCCAGGGCCGTACCGCGGCGCCGACCGCCGCGGGGTCCTTGGCCAGATCGTGCCGTTCACCCGGCAGCACGGTCAAAACGGTCGTATCGCCAGGATCGGGAACGCCGAACGGGTCCCGATCCCCGTTGACCACGAGCACCTCCGCGCCTGCGGCGGTGGCCAGTCGAAGTTCGTCGGCTCTGGAACGTTCCGGCCGGCCCGGCGGGTGCAGTGGGAACGCCAATGCCACCACGCCGCGTGCATTCGCCGCACCGGCGGTACGGCAGGCCACCCTGGCTCCGTTGCTCCGCCCGCCCTGCACCAACGGCAGGTCGCCGATCCGGCCGCGCAGCCAGGCCACGATCTCCAGCCACGCCTCGTCCTGCCGGACCGCCGACCCCGGGGCCCGCCGCCCGGCCATCCGGAACGGCTGCATGACCCGGGCCACCGCACCGCCCTCGGCCAGCGCCACCTCCCGTACCGCCAGCAGGTCAGGCGCGGCCACCCCGCCGTTCGAGCCATGGGTGAGCACCAGCAGAAAGGCCGCATCCGGCCGTTCGTCCAGCTCAAGCCCGGCGGGTCCCTGCGAGGTGGCGATCTCCAGCACGTGACAATCGTTTCATGAGGACGATGTCAGAGAACGAGTGGCGCGCCTTCGTGACCACCGGCACCCGGACCGGCAAGGCCGCGATGAGCCGCAGGGACGGCAGCCCCCACATCACGCCCATATGGTTCGTGGTGGATGGCACCGATTTGTACTTCAACACCGCCGTGACCAGCATCAAGGGCAAGATCCTCCGCCGCGACCCGCGCATCGCGATCTGTGTCGACGACCAGGAGCCGCCCTACTCCTTCGTCACCATTTACGGCGAGGCGGAGCTGTCGGAGGAGCTCGAGGAGATGCGGTTCTGGGCCACCAAGATCGGCGCCCGGTACATGGGCGTCGACCAGGCCGAGCGGTTCGGCGCGCGCAACGCCGTGCACGGGGAGTATCTGGTCAAGGTCCGGATCAGCAAGGTGGTCGCGGAGAAGGAGATCTCGGCCTAGATCTTCGACGAGGCCCAGATCAGCATCTTGGGCATCGCCGGGTTCCAGGCCGCGAAGGTGTGCCGGGCCCGGGGGATCAGCACCAGCGGCACCCCGACCTGGTGCTTGCCGAGCACCGACTGGAACAGCTTGGCGCTCTCCACGTCGCCGCGGTCCGAGGCCCCGGCCATCAGCCAGAACAACGGGATCCGCTCGGTCGGCTGCGGGTTGGTGGCCAGCCAGACCGGGTCGTTGGCCAGCCGGGCCGCCGCGTTGCCCTCGAACGGGTCGACGCCGCGTTCGGGCAGCGGCTGGAAGTAGCCGCTCATCGAGGCGGCGATCCGGTACGTCCACGGGTGCCGCAGAGCCAGGTTGGCCGCGCAGAAGCCGCCCTCGGAGTAGCCCGCGATGCCCCAGTGCGACCCGATGGGATCGGCCCGAAACTGCGCGACGACGTCGGCCGGCACGTCCTGGGACAGATAGGTGTCGTCGTGCGTGCTGCCGGGGATGTCCAGGCACTGCGACCCGGCCCCGCCGCCCCGGCTGCCGTTCACATCGGGCAGCACGAAGATCATCGGCTTGACCTGCTTCTTGTCCAGCAGCCGCCGGTAGTTCTCCACCAGGTGCAGGCCGGTCTGCCAGTCGGCCGGGCGCCCCGGCGAGCCGTGCATCAACTCCATCACAGGGAACCTCGTGGAGGCGTACGGCTGCTGGAAGTACTGCGGCGGCAGGTAGACCAGCGCCTGACGGGACAGGCCGCTCTTGGCCCCGTCCATCACGGTCTGCGCCAGCAGGCCGTCCTTGGCCCTGTTGCCGCCGATCGCCAGGCTCTTGCCGCCGCTGGGCGGGAGCGCGGCCTCGCCGGGGGACTTTCCGGCCATGTCGTTATAGAGGTCGGTCCAGGTCTGGTAGTAGTCGTAGAACCTGTTGACCAAGGCCATACCGAACACGGACGACACCGCGAACGCCATCACCGCCGCCCCGACCCGCAGCGCGACATGGCCCGGCCTGGCCAGCAGGTACGCCAGTCCGCCAAAGGCGACTATGAGCACTAGGAGCACGAACGTGCTCTGTGGACCGAACACGAAGGATCCCCCGATCGAACACGGCCAGCAACATAGGTTGCCATACGGTTTCGGGTGCGGCCGCCGGGCCAAGGGTTAACGCAGGTTGGAATTTCACTAACCGTCGCCTATTGGTTGATCTTCGTGCGGCCAGCCGGGTGGTAGCACCGGTTCGGTGCTGCCCATCGCGGCCTGCAGCCGCTCGGCGAAGCTGGCGTGCAGCCTGGATCCCCACGGGTACTCCCCCGGCACCGCCACGGCCTCACCCAGCAGGTCGTAGGCGTCGTCCGGCAGCCCGCCGGGGCCCTGGGCGTAACGCAGCGCGATCAGCGAGTAGAGGTGGTCGAGGGCGCCGAACACCTCTCCGGTCAGGGCGGGCACCGCGCCGTCCTGGACCGCGTCCTCCACCAGGGGCTCCCACCACAGCCCGGCGGGCTCCGGCTCGCCGAACTCCCGGCGCAACCGGGCCCGGACCTGACCGCCGATCACCGGGTCGGCCAGCCCACCGGCCCACACGTCGCCCGCCGCGCCGGAACGGCCGCGCAACGGCAGGGTCCGGGCCAGCAGTTCCACGGCCAGCGGGGCCATCTCGGCGTCCTCGGTGTCCAGCGCCGCACTGAACGCGCCGATCGCCTGATCCAGATGGGCCAGGCCCATGGTCACCGCCAGCCGGGCGTACGGATGCGGGGCGACGGCCGGGTCGATCTCCCGCAGCACCTCGGCCAGCAGCCGCTGGGCCCGGGCCGTCTCGCCGCGCTCCAGCAGCCGGTGCGCCAGGTCGTGCGCGGCGATCGGGGTGTAGCGGCGATCGCCCTCGGCGATCACCAGCTCCCACTGCTCCCTGGCCGCCTCGAAGTCGCCGTCGGCGTCGGCCAGCTGGGCCAGCGCCAGCCGGGCCGGCGGCAGGTAGGCCGGGTTGCCGAACTCCACGATGCGCCGCCAGGTGGCCAGCGCGGCGTCCCGCTCACCGGTCCGCTCGTAGGACAGGGCCAGGTGGTACGCGGCGCGCGGGGCGTACTCCGGATCGCCGGTCTCGATGGCCTGCAGGTCGGCGGCCCGCGCGCCCTCCAGATCACCGGCGTCCTCGCGTACCACCGCCAGGCCCAGCGCGGCCTGGGCCCGTTCCGGGATGTCACCCAGCCCGAGGATCTCCTCGAACAGCTCCCCCGCCCGCGCGGTGTCCCCGGCCTCCGCGTGGCGCCGGGCCTCGTCGCAACGGGCCTGGATCTCGGTGTTCATCTGTCCTCCGGAAGGCGTTCCCCCGGATGCTATCGACCCCGCGAGCCCCCCGCGCGGCCGATCACCCGGCGAGCCCCCGATCCTGCGTGATCAGTCCTCGAAGGCCTCCGGGGGCGGGCAGGAGCAGACCAGGTTGCGGTCGCCGAAGGCCTGGTCGATGCGGCGGACCGGAGGCCAGTACTTCGTGTCGCGCAGCGCCGGGACCGGGTAGGCGGCCTCGTCCCGGGTGTAGGCGTGCTTCCAGTCCCCGCTGATGAGGGACTCCGCGGTGTGCGGGGCGTTCTTCAGCGGATTGTCCTCCGGGTCGAAGGTGCCGTTCGCGACCTGCTCGATCTCGCCGCGGATCGCGATCATCGCGTCGCAGAAGCGATCCAGCTCGGTCAGGTCCTCGCTCTCGGTGGGCTCGATCATCAGCGTGCCCGCGACCGGGAAGGACAGCGTCGGGGCGTGGAAGCCGTAGTCGATCAGCCGCTTGGCCACGTCCTCGGCGGTGATCCCGGTGTCCTTTGTGATCTTGCGAAGGTCGGCGATGCACTCGTGCGCGATCAGTCCGCCGCGTCCGGTGTAGAGGATCGGGAAGTACGGGTCGAGCCGCCGGGCGACGTAGTTGGCCGCCAGGATCGCGCTTTCGGTGGCCTGGCGCAGACCGTCCGGGCCCATCATCGCGATGTAGGCCCACGAGATCGGCAGGATCCCCGCCGACCCCCAGGGGGCGGCGCTGATCGGCCCCACGCCCGTTTCGGCCGGTCCGGCCTCCGGGCGAAGCGGATGGCTGGGCAGGTAGGGCGCCAGGTGCGCCCGGACCCCGACCGGGCCGACGCCCGGACCGCCGCCGCCGTGCGGGATGCAGAAGGTCTTGTGCAGGTTGAGGTGCGAGACGTCGGCCCCAAACTCGCCGGGACGGGCCAGCCCGACCAGCGCGTTGAGGTTGGCGCCGTCGACGTAGACCTGCCCGCCGGCCTCGTGCACCGCCCGGCAGATCTCGGTGATCGTCTCCTCGAAGACCCCGTGCGTGGACGGGTAGGTGACCATGATCGCGGCCAGGTCGGCCCGGTGCTTGTCGATCTTGGCGTGCAGGTCGTCGAGGTCGATGTTGCCACCGGCGTCGCACTTGACCACGACGACCTTCATCCCGGCCATGACGGCGCTGGCCGCGTTGGTGCCGTGCGCCGAGGACGGGATCAGGCAGATGTTGCGGTGCGACTCACCGCGGGCCGCGTGGTAGCCGTGCACCGCGAGCAGGCCGGCCAGCTCGCCCTGCGACCCGGCGTTGGGCTGCACCGAGACCTTGGCATAGCCGGTGATCTCCGCCAGCCAGCCCTCGAGCTCCTCGATCAGCTCGACATAGCCCTGAACCTGGCCGATCGGGGCGAACGGATGGATGTCGGCGAACTCCGGCCAGGTGACCGGCTCCATCTCGGTGGTGGCGTTGAGCTTCATCGTGCAGGAGCCCAGCGGGATCATCGAGCGGTCCAGCGCGATGTCCTTGTCCTGGAGCCTGCGCAGGTAACGCAGCATGGCGGTCTCGGAGCGGTGCGCGTGGAACACCGGATGGGTGAGGAACGGCGACTCCCGGTGCAGGCTCTGCGGGAACGCGTCCGCCTCGGCCTCGACGGACGCGATGGCCCGCCGCACACCGGGCCGGATGGCCTCGAGGACGTCCTGCAGGTGCTGCTCGGTGGTGGTCTCGTCACAGGCCACCGCGACCGTGTGGTCGTCGACCAGGCGCAGGTTGTAGCCAGCCTGCTCGGCGGCGGCCAGGGCCTGGCGGGCGTTCGGCACCCGGATCTGCACGGTGTCGAAGAAGGCGTCGTGCACCACCTCGAAGCCGGGCAGGCCGAAGGCGCGGACCGAGGCGGCCAGCGAGGCGGCCCGCCGGTGCACCCGCCGGGCGATCTCGGTGAGGCCCTCCGGGCCGTGGTAGACCGCGTACATGCCGGCCATCACGGCCAGCAGCACCTGGGCGGTGCAGATGTTGCTGGTGGCCTTCTCCCGCCGGATGTGCTGCTCGCGGGTCTGCAGCGCCAGCCGGTAAGCGGGGTTGCCCGCCGCGTCCACGGAGACGCCGACCAGCCGTCCGGGCAGCTGGCGCTGGAGCCCGTCCCGGACCGCCATGTAACCGGCGTGCGGACCGCCGAAGCCGTACGGGACTCCGAAGCGCTGCGAGGTGCCGACCGCGATGTCGGCGCCGAACTCTCCGGGCGAGGTCAGCAGCGTGAGGGCTAGCAGGTCGGCGGCCACGACGACCTGTGCGCCGTGCTTGTGCGCGGCCTCGGTGATCGGGCGCAGATCCCGTACCTCACCGGACGCGCCCGGATACTGCAGCAGCACCCCGAAGAACTCGCCCTCGGGCAGGCCCTCGCGCAGGTCGGCGACGACGATCGACAGGCCCAGCGGCAGCGCGCGGGCCCTGATCACCTCGATGGTCTGCGGAAGCGTGTCGGCGTCGATCAGGAAGGCGTCCCGGCCCTTGGTCACCCGGTGTGCCAGCGCCATGGCCTCGGCCGCCGCGGTGCCC
>Ga0308173_10000507_pt1 | contig 16665 bp, 16 predicted proteins | sample PhyPR1_FD_203716 | JGI IMG/M metagenome (GOLD analysis project Ga0308173, IMG submission 203716) | Soil microbial communities from UC Gill Tract Community Farm, Albany, California, United States - DLSLS.P.R1 | ecosystem: Environmental > Terrestrial > Soil > Agricultural land | place: USA...
GCGGATGGACTGCGCCCGGCGGTCCAGGGGATCAGCTTCCTTGGATACCAGTCCCAGGCTTTCCAGGAAGGCTATTTGCCGGCTGACGGACGGCTTGCCCACCCCGATATTCATGGCAAGTTCGGTAAGGCGGATGGGTCCCTCACGGCGGATAACGGTCAACAGTCCATATGCGGCAGGTTCCATATCGGGGTGGACCTCGCGCGAAAGCTGGTTGGAGATGGCCCTGGCCCGCCGCCAAAAGAGGCTGATCTGGTGCTCGACATTCTGCAGCGCGGTATCGGCGGCATCATCGCCTGCGTCCTGCTGGGGCGGGAGATCCGGGGAGTTGCTCATGGCAACAATTCTAGGGTCCGCGGTCATGAGAGGATTTACCGATGCGAATCAGCGAGTACTGGCGTCTCATGGATGACGAGTTCGGCGCGGGGTACTCCCGTGTGCTGAGCAGTACTCTGGTCCTGGCCGGCGTCGGCAGCCGCACCGCTGACCAGGCCCTGGCTGCCGGCGTTGAGCCCCGCAAGGTCTGGCTGGCGGTCTGCGATGTCCAGGACGTTCCGGCCGAACGGCGCCTCGGCCGCGATATTGCCCCGCGCCGCGACTGACCGGGCTGCGACGGCGGGGTTGACACGCCGCAAAACCCCTCACTCTTCGAATACCTGTTCGGATAACGCTATGCTTTTTCCATTGGGTTTTCCACATAGCCGTTGTCCTCAGGCCGGAATGTCAGTGGGTCCCATTAGCGTCAGAGATGACCAATAAAACGGCCGCGAAGGCCACCATCGAGAAAGCATTAGAGGTGTCAAGCATGGCGGCAGCCCCGGATCGTGCAAAAGCGCTGGAAGCAGCGCTTGCCCAGATTGACAAGCAGTTCGGCAAGGGCTCGGTCATGCGCCTGGGCGACGAAGTCCGCGCGCCCATCGAAGTCATCCCCACGGGCTCCATCGCACTGGATGTCGCCCTTGGCATTGGCGGGCTCCCGCGCGGCCGCGTCGTCGAAATCTATGGTCCTGAATCCTCGGGTAAGACCACCGTCGCCCTCCACGCTGTGGCTAGCGCCCAGCGCGCCGGCGGGATCGCGGCCTTCATCGACGCCGAGCACGCCCTGGACCCCGATTACGCCGCCAAGCTGGGTGTGGATACCGACGCCCTGCTCGTCTCACAGCCGGATACGGGTGAGCAGGCGCTCGAGATCATGGACATGCTGGTGGGCTCCGGCTCCCTGGACGTCATCGTCATCGACTCCGTTGCTGCCCTGGTGCCCCGCGCAGAAATCGAAGGCGACATGGGCGACAGCCACGTGGGCCTCCAGGCACGGCTCATGAGCCAGGCCCTGCGTAAGATTACCGGCCGCCTGAGCCAGACCAAGACCACCGCCATCTTCATTAACCAGCTCCGTGAGAAGATCGGTGTCTTCTTCGGTTCCCCTGAAACCACCACCGGTGGTAAGGCCCTGAAGTTCTATGCGTCGATCCGCATCGACGTCCGGCGGATCCAGACCCTCAAGGAGGGTGCTGATTCGGTCGGTAACCGGACCAAGGCCAAGATCGTCAAGAACAAGATGGCCCCACCCTTCAAGGTGGCCGAGTTCGACATCATCTACGGCCAGGGCATCTCCCGCGAGGGCGGCATCATCGACATGGGCGTGGAGCACGGCATCATCAAGAAGTCCGGCTCCTGGTTCACCTATGACGGTGACCAGTTGGGCCAGGGCATGGAGAACTCCCGCCGGTTCCTCCGCGACAACCCCGAGCTCGCCGCGGAACTGGAGCGCCTCATCAAGGAGAAGCTCGGCGTGGGGGTAAAGCCTGCCGAGGACGAGTCCAAGGACGCGCCAAAGCTGAAAGCCGTCGACGGGTTCTAGCCCTTGACCGGATCACGTTCACGGCGGGCCCGTTCCGGCAGCCCTTCCCCAGGGCCGTCGGACGGCTTCGCCGTCCCTGAGGATCCGGAGGCTGCAGACGCCGAACCGGACCCTTTCACGGTTGCCCAGGCCATCGTGTACCGGCAACTCACGGCAGCCCCCAAGAGCAGGCTGCAGCTTGCCCGGAAACTGGCGGAGCGAAATATCCCGGAACAGGTCGCCGAGGCGGTGCTGGACAAGTTCCAGGAGGTCCGGCTGATCAATGATGCCGAGTTCGCGGACATGTGGGTTAGGAGCCGGTCCCAGTCCCGCAAGCTCGCCAAGGGCGCCCTCCGGCGCGAACTGGCGGAGAAGGGCATCGACCAGGAAACCGCGGCTTCTGCCCTCGATCAACTGACCGACGCCGACGAGGAAGCCGCGGCGCGCACGTTGGTCGAGCGCAAGCTTCGGCCCGGCACGGATTTATCGGATCCTGCGGAACGGGACAAAGCCGTCCGGCGGCTGGCCTCCATGCTGGCAAGGAAGGGCTACCAACCGTCCCAGGCATTCAGGATCGTCAATGAGGTCCTGGATTCCCGGCAGGATCCCGACGGCGGCGCGCTCCAAAGCCGTTACCCTTAACTGGTGAGTTTGACCATTCCTTCCCCCCGCTCCGGCGCTGCCGCCTCCGTTGAGCCAGATGCCGTTCTGCAAACAGGCGCAGTTGCGCAAACCGCGGCCGTCCAGCAGGCCGACTCCGCCCGGCAATCAAACGCCTTGCCGCCGCGTACCTACCAGGTCCGCACGTTCGGTTGCCAGATGAACGTGCATGACTCGGAACGGATGGCGGGCATGCTCGAGGATGCGGGCTATGTTCCGGCGGATGGCGAACATGCTGACGTCGTCGTATTCAATACCTGCGCTGTGCGGGAAAACGCCGACAACAAGCTCTACGGCAACCTCGGCATCCTGGCCCCCGTGAAGGCCGCCAACCCTGGCATGCAGATCGCCGTGGGCGGGTGCCTCGCCCAAAAGGACCGCGAAACCATCCTCAAGAAAGCGCCATGGGTGGACGCAGTTTTCGGCACTCACAACGTTGGTGCCCTGCCGGCCCTCCTGGACCGGGCACGTCACAACAACGAGGCCCAGCTGGAGATCCTGGAGTCCCTGGACGTCTTCCCGTCCACGCTCCCCACGAAGCGCGACTCCGTCTACTCCGGATGGGTGTCCATCTCCGTCGGCTGCAACAACACCTGTACGTTCTGCATCGTGCCGGCGCTCCGCGGAAAGGAAAAAGACCGCCGGCCCGGGGACATCCTCGCCGAAATCCAGGCGCTCGTGGATGACGGTGCCATCGAAGTGACCCTCCTGGGACAGAACGTCAACTCCTACGGAGTGGAATTCGGTGACCGCCAGGCGTTCTCCAAGCTCCTTCGCGCCTGCGGCGACATCGAGGGGCTTGAGCGGGTCCGCTTCACCAGCCCGCACCCCGCCGCCTTCACCGATGACGTCATCGAGGCCATGGCAGAGACCCCCAACGTCATGCCGCAGCTCCACATGCCACTGCAGTCCGGCTCGGACCGCATCCTCCGGGCCATGAAGCGTTCCTACCGGTCCACTAAGTTCCTGGGCATCCTGGACAAGGTCCGGGATAAGATCCCGCATGCCGCCATCTCGACTGACATCATCGTCGGGTTCCCCGGCGAGACCGAGGAGGATTTCCAGGCGACGCTGGACGTCGTGGAAAAATCGCGCTTTGCCACCGCCTTCACGTTCCAGTACTCAAAGCGCCCCGGCACACCCGCTGCCGAGCTCCCTGAACAGCTGCCCAAGGCCGTGGTCCAGGAACGCTTCGAGCGCCTTACCGCCCTGCAGGACCGCATCGCCGCCGAGGAAAACCGGAAACAGCTCGGCCGCAGGCTGGAGGTCATGGTGACCGCCCAGTCCGGACGGAAGTCGGAGGAAACCCACCGTTTGTCCGGCCGCTCCCAGGACCAGCGGCTGGTTCACTTCTCGGTCCCTGACGGCGCTCCGGCCCCCAGGCCCGGGGACCTCGTCACCGTCACCATTACCGAAGCCGCTGCTTTCCACCTGGTGGCCGATCCCACGCTTGAGGATTACAGCCTGCGCCGGTCGCGGGCGGGGGACGCGTGGGACAGGTCCCAGGCTGACTCCTGTGGGGCGCCTGCCCCGGGTTCCGGAGCAGGACCAAGTTCAGTCTCGCTTGGTATGCCGTCGCTGCCGTTGCGCACCCGCTGACAGGTGGCTGCCCCGCCCGTCATCGCCGTCGTCGGCCCCACCGGCTCCGGCAAGTCCGATCTCGCCGTCAACCTTGCCCTCGAACTGGGCGGCGAGGTCATCAACGCTGATGCCATGCAGTTCTACCGTGGAATGGATATCGGCACCGCGAAAATCACGATGGCCGAGCGCAGGGGAGTGCCGCACCACCTCCTGGACATCCTGGACGTCACTCAGGAAGCCAGCGTGTCGGACTTCCAGCGACAGGCCCGCGATGTCATCGATGACATCCATGCCCGCGGCAGGCGGGCGATCGTGGCCGGCGGCTCTGGGCTGTACGTGCGGGCAGCACTGGATGTCCTGGAGTTTCCAGGCACAGACCCCGCGCTGCGTTCACGGCTTGAGGCGGACCATGCCCGGCTTGGCACCCAGGCACTCCTGGCCAGGCTGCGGGCGGTTGATCCGGTATCGGCGGACAGGGTCTCTGACGCCCGGCGGATCATCCGGGCCCTGGAGGTCGGCGAACTCACCGGAAGGCCCTTCAGCTCCTTCATGCCCCGCCGCGAGTACCACCGGCCAGCCGTCCAGGTGGGCCTCACCGTGGACCGTGAGGTCCTGCGTGAGCGGCTGGCAATACGTGTGCACCGGATGGTGGACTCCGGCCTGCTGGACGAGGTCCGTATGCTCGACGCACGGGGCCTGCGCCGGGGCAAAACCGCATCCCGCGCACTCGGCTATGCACAGTTCCTGCGGGTCATCGACGGCGTGTCCACCATCGAGGATGCGGCAGAGGAAACGATCGTTGCCACCCGGCAGTTTGCCCGGCGCCAGCTGACCTGGTTCCGCGCCGACCCCCGCATCTCCTGGCTGGACTGGCAGGACCCGGAGCTCGTGGGCAAGGCAAAGGATCTGTGCGCGTAGGGCTGTTCCGATAGTTGCGGTTTCAGCGCCGGCAGCATCCGCCGCTACGCTTGGGTCCATGAATGCTACCCCCGCAGAAACCGCCGGACCCGCCCTGCACGCACTGAGCGGGCTCCGCTTTTCCAAGGGGCATGGCACTGGCAACGACTTCGTCCTGGTGGCCGACCCTGAAGGAATCCACGCCATCGGCGCGGACCAGGCGGCAGCACTCTGTGACCGGCACCGGGGGATCGGCGCTGATGGGCTGATCAGGGCGGTTCCATCCCGTTTCCTGCCCGAGGGCCAGGAACTGCTGGCCAATACCCCGGACGCGGAATGGTTTATGGATTACCGCAATGCCGACGGCTCCTTGTCCGAAATGTGTGGCAACGGGGTGCGGGTCTTTGTCCATTTCCTGCGGACCCAGGGCTTGATCGACCTGCCCGACGGCGGATCGCTCACCATCGGCACCCGCGGCGGGGTGAAGACGGTGGTCCGGACCGGGGACGGCTATGCAGTGGACATGGGGCCCTGGGAGTTCATTTTCCCCGGGGAAGCCAGCGCCAAGGCCATGGATTCCCTGGTCACCGCCGACGGACTGGAAGTTCCCCGGCCGGCTCTTTCCGTGAGCATGGGCAATCCGCACACCGTGGTGGCCCTCGCGGAGCTGGCCGAGCTCGCCGGCACCCGGCTCTTCACTGCGCCGAAGGTCGATCCCGTGCCGGTGAACGGGACCAACGTGGAGTTCGTGGTTCCCGCGGAGCCGCTGGTCCATGACGGCGTCGGCTCGGTAACCATGCGGGTGCACGAGCGTGGTGTGGGGGAGACCCAGTCCTGCGGAACGGGCGCCTGTGCTGCCGCCGTCGCAATCCGGCACTGGGCCGGCGCCGAAGCCCCTGATGCCTGGCGCGTTAACGTTCCCGGAGGCGTGGTGGGCGTGAAGTTCTTTGCCGGCCCCGGCGGCCACGAGCACGTTGAGCTCAGCGGCCCCGCCGTCATTGTGGCGAGCGGGACGCTTTCCTGACCTTCAGGATCCGGAAGGATTTTGACGTCGACTCACGGGTCACCGTGAAGGAATTGTCCAGTTCGGCAGTCAGCCAACGCTGAAGCGAGTCCGAGCCGAGATTTTTCTGCACCACCAGCCAGGCAGTGCCCCCGTCCGCCAGGCGCGGCAGCCACAGCTTGAGCAGGGCGTGCAGTTCCTCCTTGCCGATCCTGATGGGCGGGTTGGACCAGATGGTGTCGAAGCGCATATCAGGGTCCACCGCCTCCGGCGTGCTGGCGACGACGTTGGATAGTCCAAGCGCGGCGGCGTTGTCGTTGGTCAGGGCAATGCAGCGTTCGTTGACGTCTACGGCATAGACCTTCGACCCGGGCGCCAGGAGTGCCATGGTGAGCGCGATAGGCCCCCACCCACACCCAATGTCCAGCAGCTTGCCTTGGGGGTGCGGGCCCGGAACTTCCGCCAGGAGCACCGCGGTGCCCTTGTCGATCCCGTCCGGGCTGAAGATGCCGTTGGACGTCTGGAGCCTGCGCGTTTCACCGGCCAGTTCCACCGTAAGAGGTTTGCGGGTAAAGGGGCCGGCGGGCGAGGTGCTGAAATAGTGAGCGGACTCCATAACTGGCCAGAGTAGTTCCCCTTGCAGCGTAATGGGAAACCGTGCGACGACCGCTCTGTTAGGCTGTGAGGCATGTTCTTGATCTTCGAGTAGCCGGCACGGGCCACGCCCGTCCGCAGCCTGTCCTCCAGCGACAGTCCGTCCCGCAGCGACGCAGGTTTCCAGCCTTCCGCTTGTGCACCGGCCAGATACATCGGTCTGTCCCGGCCGCCGGACAATACTCGAAAGTCAGCTTCCTGCTGCACTTACCGCCATTTTCCGGCCTTTTTCAGCCCTGCCGCCGTTCCGACGCGGCATCCCCCGCCCCGGCAGCGCAGCCGGTGGCGAAAAACCAGGAGTATTGCATGACCGCAGGCCGTCAGCCCAGCGCGAATACGTTCCACAATCCAACCAATCAGCACTATTCTGGAATTGCCGAATCTTCAAAGGAGACCATGACCAGCCAGCCCAATACCGGTTCCGATCCAGCCGACCAGGACATGAGTCCGCAGGAGATCCAGGCTGTTATCGACCGGATCCTTGCCAAGGACGTCCCGGCGAAGAATGTCGGCACGTCCGGCAGTGAAGGCAGCGGGAATGGAAAAGCGGTGCTCGGCAAGGCACAGGCTATTTCCCGCCTTGATGAAGAGCACTCAACGTACGACGGCGACCAGCAGGACCTCGAGGAACGGCGCGCCCTGCGCCGAAGGGCAGGCCTGTCCACCGAACTCGAAGACGTTACCGAAGTTGAGTACCGCCAATTGCGCCTGGAGCGTGTGGTCCTCGCCGGGCTTTGGTCCGAGGGAACGCTTGCGGATGCCGAGAACTCGTTGCGTGAGCTGGCAGCCCTCGCCGAGACCGCCGGTTCGGAAGTCCTTGACGGGCTGGTGCAGCGCAGGGACAAGCCGGACCCCGGAACGTTCCTGGGCTCAGGCAAGGCAGTTGAACTCAAGGACATTGTCATGTCCACCGGGGCGGACACCGTGGTGGTGGACGCCGAACTGGCGCCTTCCCAGCGGCGTGGCCTCGAAGACATCGTCAAGGTCAAAGTCATCGACCGTACGGGCCTGATCCTGGACATCTTCGCCCAGCACGCCAAGAGCCGCGAAGGCAAAGCCCAAGTAGAGCTGGCGCAGCTGGAGTACCTGCTTCCGCGCCTGCGCGGCTGGGGTGAGTCAATGTCCCGTCAGGCCGGTGGCCAGGTGGGTGGCGCCGCCGCCGGCATGGGCTCCCGTGGCCCCGGTGAAACCAAGATCGAACTGGACCGGCGCCGGATCCGTACCCGGATGGCCAAACTCCGCCGCGAAATCGCTGCGATGAAGCCTGCACGCGAGACCAAGCGGGCCAACCGCCGTCGTAATGAAGTGCCGTCGGTGGCCATTGCCGGGTACACGAACGCGGGCAAGTCCTCATTGCTCAACCGGCTCACGGACGCCGGCGTCCTGGTGGAGAACGCGCTGTTCGCCACGCTGGATCCCACCGTCCGCAAGGCGGAAACCGCTGACGGCCTGGGCTACACCCTGGCCGACACCGTTGGATTCGTCCGTTCGCTGCCCACCCAGCTGGTGGAGGCTTTCCGCTCCACCCTTGAGGAGGTGGCGGATTCTGACCTGATCCTGCACGTGGTGGACGTTTCGCACCCGGACCCCGAAGGACAGATTGCGGCCGTCCGTAAGGTCTTCAGTGAGGTGGACGCCCGCAAGGTGCCGGAGATCATCGTCCTCAATAAAGCTGACGCAGCCGATCCCTTCGTGGTGGAGCGGCTGAAGCAGCGCGAACCGCGCCACGTGGTGGTCTCGGCCCGCACGGGGGAGGGCATTCCGGAACTGCTGAAGGCCATCAGCGATGCAATTCCGCGGCCTTCGGTCAGGATGGACCTGCTCATCCCGTATGACCGCGGAGACCTGATCAGCAAGCTCCATGAGTCGGACGCAGAAATCCTCAGCGTGGACCACGTTGAGGCCGGGACCAGGGCTGAGGTGAAGGTCCGGGAGGGCCTGGCGTCCGAACTGGAACCGTTCGTCGTCAATGACTGATCCCGCCGCCGGGGAAGCCGCGCAGACGGCCGGCGAGCAGTTCGTTATTGAACTGCTCGACCGTGCCGTCGCGGGCATGGGCGGACAAAGCCGCACCGGACAACACGAAATGGCCAGGCAGGTGGCCCGGGCCATCGAATCCGGTGACCATCTGTTGGTCCAGGCAGGCACCGGCACCGGCAAGTCGCTGGCGTACCTGGTCCCGCTCATTGCCCATGCCCTGGAAAGCAACAAGCCTGCGCTCGTGTCCACGGCTACGCTGGCCCTGCAAACCCAAATTGTTGGCAGGGACCTGCCCCGGCTCCTGAAGAACATCACTCCGGCCCTGGAACGGCCGGTCAAGGTTGCCTTGGTGAAGGGGCGTTCCAACTACGTCTGCCGCCACAAACTCGAAGGCGGATTCCCCTCTGAGGAGCCTTCAGAAGGGCAGCTCTTCTCCTTGGGCGAGGACACCAGCGTTCCGCATTTCGCCGCGTCCGTGGGCGGACCCTCCTCCCAGCTGGGCAAGGAAGTGGTGCGGCTCCGCGAGTGGGCGGAGAAGACAGCAACCGGCGACCGGGATGAGCTACTGCCCGGCGTGACAGACCGTGCCTGGCGCCAGGTTTCGGTGACCTCCATGGAGTGCCTGGGAGCCCAAAAGTGCCCTATGGCCGCTGAGTGTTTCAGCGAGCTGGCCCGGCAGGACGCCGCCGAGGCAGATGTTGTGGTGACCAACCACGCCATGCTTGCCGTCAGCGCCTTCGAGGGACTCGCAGTCCTGCCCGAATACGACGTCGTGGTGGTTGACGAAGCGCACGAACTGCAGGACCGGGTCACTGGAGCCGTGTCCGGGCAGCTGTCCGTGGCCATGGTCCACGCTGCCGCTTCCGGCGCGCGGAAACATACCGCCATCACCGTTGACGCCCTCAATGCCGCGGCGGACAACCTTGAGCTGGCCCTCGCCGGGGCACCGAACGGCCTGCTTCCCAACGGCCTGAACGATGAACAGCTGGACTGTGTGGACCAGCTGCGGGAGGCGTGCCGGGCTGCGCTGTCCGATTCCAAGGGGGACAGCAACACTACAGCCGACGGCGGTCGTCAGCTCGCCAGGTCCCGCCTCATGCTCATCCTGGAACTGTGCGAGCGGCTGGTCGCTGCCCGGGAAAACCGGGAAGTCGTCTGGTTTTCGCGCGCCAGCACCTTTGATCCCGGGCAGGGATACTCGCAGCCCGATGAGAATGCGCCGGTCCTGATCAACATCGCACCGCTGTCCGTGGCCGGCAGGTTGCGGGAAGGCCTCTTCGCCGGGCACACCGTCGTGCTCACGTCCGCCACCCTGGCCATCGGCTCGGCGTTTGAACCCGCAGCCGGTGGACTGGGCCTTATTGGCGACGGTGCGCCCAGCTGGACCGGCGTGGATGTGGGTTCGCCCTTCGACTATCCACGACAGGGCATCCTCTACGTGGCCGGCCACCTGCCAAAGCCCGGCCGCGGTGTTTCGCCGGAAGCGCTGGAGGAACTCGAAGCGCTCATCAAAGCATCGGGCGGGGGAGCCCTGTGCCTGTTTTCATCCCGCCGGGCTGCCGAAGAGGCTGCGGACGCCCTCCGGCCCAAACTCGATGTGACCGTCCTGTGCCAGGGCGAATCGACCATGACCGCCCTGGTCAGGCAATTTGCCGACGAACCTGACACTTGCCTCTTTGGGACCATGTCCCTCTGGCAGGGGGTGGACGTCCCAGGAGGCTCCTGCCGCCTGGTTGTGATTGACCGCATACCGTTCCCCAGGCCAGACGATCCCCTGATGACAGCGCGGTCGCGTGCCGTGGCGCAGGCCGGCGGAAACGGCTTCATGTCCGTCTCGGCAACGCATGCCGCCATCCGACTGGCACAGGGCGCGGGCCGGCTGATCCGATCGACTGGGGACAAGGGCGTCGTGGCCGTTCTGGATTCGCGGCTGGCAACAGAGCGCTATGCCGGCTTCCTGCGCGCAGCCCTGCCCCCGTTCTGGGCTACCACGGACCGCACCAAGGCGCTGGCCGCCCTGACCAGGCTGGGCGCGGAGGCCGGCAGGTAAAGGGTTCCAGCCAGCATCAGGGGCAGCGGAAATAGCCAGCTGCCTGGGCTGGGCGGCACAGCTGAAGAAAAGTCAGAGGGAACGCAGGACTGAGACTACTTTGCCCATGATCGTGGCGTGGTCTCCCAGGATGGGTTCGTACTGCGTGTTTTGGGGCAGCAGCCAGGTGTGGCCGTCGCGCTGGCGGAACGTCTTGACGGTGGCTTCGTCGTCGAGCAGTGCAGCGACGATGTCCCCGTTGGCAGCGTCCGCTTGGCGCCTCACCACCACCCAGTCACCGTCGCAGATGGCGGCGTCCACCATGGAATCTCCTGCCACCCTGAGCATGAAAAGTTCGCCCTGGCCAACGAGCTGGCGGGGGAGCGGCATCACATCTTCGATGAGTTGCTCGGCAAGGATGGGTCCACCGGCAGCAATCCGGCCCACCAGCGGAACCATGGCTGTGTCGAGCGCCGTGGGCAGCTCAGTTACGGTGGCACCGCCGCCAGCGGCCTGTGGGGCAGGAGACGTGCCGCCAGCTTTGCCCGGAGCACCGTCCAGGGTGAGGGGCATCAGCACTTCCATGGCGCGCGGCCGCTTGGGATCCCGGCGAAGGTAACCCAGCTTCTCCAGCTGTGAGAGCTGGTGGGTGACGCTGGAAAGACTTGCCAGGCCAACGATGTCCCCGATCTCGCGCATGGAGGGCGGGTACCCATTCTCATTGACTGAGCGCTGGATGGTTTCCAGGATCTTCTTTTGCCGGGCCGTCAAACCCTTGGCAGTCCTCTTGGATTGCGGGGTGGTCCTGCCCCCGACGGCTGCTGCTGCCATATTCGCCATTGCCTTTCGCTTGCCGCCGGATGTTCCGCTTGGCACTGTTCCGCAGTGCCCCGGGGAGGACTCCCACTGTCATTGTCAGACCCTGCTGTTCAACTTCAGTGGTGGTTGTTCTTTGGTTCCAAAGCTAAGCCAGCCACATGGCTTTTTCAAACATTTGTTCTAGCGAGTCTCGACATTGTTCGTTGATAGGTGCTAAAACTTAACAAGCAAAGTTCGAATATGTGTTCTAACCAGTGCGTGCCCCATTCGAAGATGTGGCCGGAAGAAGTCCCCGGCCCCCGTGTGAATGGCTGGGGCGGCGGCCTGGACGGACACCCGGGCAGCACGGCAGGTCCAGGAGGGCCCAGTTCATGTCAGCTATATCGCTTCATCACGTTTCACTTTCGGAACACGTTTCCGCGCAGCCGCGGAACTCTTCAGTGCGGCGGACGGCATCAGCCGCGCCCTTGCGGCTCACCCGCCGGGGGCGGGTCGTCCTGGTCGGGGTGCCGCTGGTACTCCTCGCCGTATTGCTGATGTCGCTGTCCGGACTCTTCAACTCGCCGGCCAAAGCCTCCGATTCTGCTGCCGACCTTGCAGTGACGCCCACGGTGACTGTTACGGTGCAGGCCGGCCAGTCGCTGTGGACCATCGCAGGCGCGGTTGCTCCGGACCGTGATGCCCGGGACGTCGTGGCGGACATCGTCCAGCTCAACAACCTCTCTGCCGGGGCAGTCCTGCCTGGCCAGCAACTGTTCGTCCCCACGCACTGAGCGGGCGGTTCGCCGGCACGCGGCGCAGGAATGGTGACGGAAATGGCCCGCGGCAGAGCTTGCCGCAGGCGAACAGCAACTGTCACATTTTCCGGTAGTTGCCGGGGCAACTAAACTGTTCAGGTGAACGACCAGCTAGAACGTCTGAACCGGCTTCCCCTCCGCAGCAACCTTCGCGGACTAACCCCATACGGGGCGCCCCAACTGGACGTCCCCATTCTGCTGAACGTCAACGAGAATACGCATGGCGTTCCCGCAGACGTGCGTGCCGCCATCAGCGCCGCCGTCACCGAGGCTGCAGCAGGGCTTAACCGCTATCCGGACCGTGAGTTCACCGAACTGCGCAAAGCCCTGGCGGAATACCTGGGGCATGGGCTCGACGAGACCAACCTCTGGGCAGCCAACGGCTCCAATGAAGTCCTGCAGCAGATTCTCCAGGCCTTTGGCGGCCCCGGACGCACCGCCCTGGGCTTTCCCCCCACGTATTCCATGTACCCCCTGCTGGCCAGCGGCACCGACACGCAATACATCACCGGGGAACGCGCCGAAGGCTACGACCTGACCGCAGAATCTGCCGCCCGCCAGGTGAAGGAGCTGCAGCCAAACATTGTGTTCCTCTGCTCGCCCAACAATCCCACCGGGACCGGACTTGGGCTGGACGTTGTGGAGGCTGTCTATGAGGCAGGCGGGGACAGCCAGGCCATCGTGATTGTCGACGAGGCTTACCACGAGTTCGCCCATGACGGTACTCCGAGCGCGCTGACCCTGCTGCCCGGCCGCGAGCGGCTGATCGTTTCCCGCACCATGAGCAAGGCATTCGCCCTGGCAGGCGCCCGTCTCGGCTATATGGCCGCGGCTCCGGAGGTCACCGATGCCCTGCGGCTGGTTCGCCTCCCGTACCACTTGTCCGCCATCACCCAGGCAACCGCCCTGGCCGCCCTCGAACACCGCGAAGCCCTGATGGCAGATGTCCAGGACATCAAACAGCAGCGTGACCGTATCGTCGCGGAACTCACCAGGATGGGCCTCAGGCCGGAAGCATCGGACTCCAACTACGTGTTCTTCGGCGGCCTGGAGAATCCGCACCAGGTATGGCAGGAACTGCTGGACGCCGGTGTGCTCATCCGCGACGTGGGAATCCCCGGCCACCTCAGGGTTACTGCGGGTACTGAGGCGGAAACCACAGCCTTCCTTACCTCCCTGGAGCGCATCCTTGCGGGCCAGGCTGCGCTTCCCGCCTAGACTTGATAGTGCGGCGCTGGGCGCCAAGAACCACTTCTTCTCCCACAAAGGATCCTTCACCATGAGTCCAACCGGATCGAATACGGCTGCGGACCGGACCGCCCGCATGGAGCGTGCCACCAGCGAGTCCTCCGTGCTCGTGGAGATCAACCTCGACGGAACCGGCGTATCGGACATCGATACCTCCGTGCCGTTCTACGACCACATGCTCACGGCCCTGTGCAAGCATTCCTTGATCGACATGACCGTCAAGGCCACCGGAGACACGCACATCGACGTCCACCACACCGTGGAGGACGTGGCCATCACGTTTGGTGAAGTGCTGCGCACCGCCTTGGGCACCAAGGCCGGGATCCGCCGGTTCGGTGAAGCCACCGTGCCGCTGGACGAGGCACTGGCCCACGCCGTAGTGGACGTGTCCGGGCGGCCGTACCTGGTCCACGGGGGCGAGCCGGCGGGCCAGGAATACCACCTGATCGGCGGCCACTTCACCGGCTCGCTGACCCGCCACGTCTTCGAAGCCATCACTCTGCATGCTGGTATCTGCCTGCACATGAACGTCTTGGCGGGCCGGGACCCGCACCACATCGTCGAGGCACAGTTCAAAGCCTTTGCACGCGCCCTCCGCGCCGCCGTCGAACCCGATCCCCGGGTCGAAGGCATCCCCTCCACCAAGGGTGCGCTATGAGCGGGCAGGTCCTGAAGGACGGGGCAATCATCGATCCGACAGCATCGCGCAGGCTGCCGTCACCCGAGGGCAAGCCCACGGTGACGGTGTTGGACTACGGTTCGGGGAACGTCAGGTCCGCCGTGCGTGCACTGGAACGTGCCGGCGCAGAAGTGATCCTGAGCGCCAAGCCTGAAGATGTGTTGAACGCAGATGGCCTGGTGGTGCCCGGGGTGGGTGCGTTCGAGACCGTGATGCGCGAACTCAAGGCCGTGGACGGTATCCGGCTCATCGGCAGGCGCGTGGCGGGCGGACGTCCTGTGCTTGGCATCTGCGTGGGCCTGCAGGTCCTGTTCGAGGCCGGAGTGGAACACGGCACCGAAGCCGAGGGTATCGGCGAGTGGCCCGGCAAGGTGGAGGCCCTCCGCGCGGAGGTGGTTCCGCACATGGGCTGGAACACCGTCACGGTGCCCGAAGGTTCAAAACTCTTTGCCGGCGTCGAAAACGAACGGTTCTACTTCGTGCACTCGTACGGCGTTCAGGAATGGAACTTTGACGTCATCCAGCCACGGATGGCGCCGCCCCTGGTCACCTGGTCCGAGCACGGCGGGCCGTTCATCGCCGCCGTCGAAAACGGCCCGCTTTGCGCCACCCAGTTCCACCCCGAAAAGTCCGGCGACGCCGGGGCGCGCCTCTTGCGCAACTGGGTGGAAGGCCTCCGCAAGCCTTCGGCCGGTGAACCCGGTGCGACGGCAGCGGATGCCGGCAGTGACGCCTAGATGTGGTCAGTACTCCTGATGGGCCTCGCCGGCATTCTGATTGGTGGCGGCATCTCGTTCCGGCAGCAGCGTAAGCCGCTCTGGACACAGGTGGCCTTCTACGTCCTGGCTGCCATGTCACTGCTCGCCGCCTATCTGCTGACGCTGCCGGCCAACTGACCACCAACCGGCAAACTGGCCACCAGCCGGCAAACTGGCCACCAGTCGGGAGACGGAGCCTCCCGCGGGGCCTGACTGACCACGCCTTTGCCCGAACCGAACAATCGACACCAAGGATGAGTATGACCACCTCACATGACCTGCCGGTACTTGAACTGCTGCCCGCCGTCGACGTCGTCAACGGCCAGGCCGTCCGGCTGGTCCAGGGTGAGGCCGGCAGTGAGACCAGCTACGGCACGCCCCTTGAAGCGGCGCTGAACTGGCAGCAACAGGGGGCCGAATGGGTGCACCTGGTGGATCTGGACGCCGCTTTCGGCCGTGGCTCCAACGCCGACCTGCTCCGCGAAGTCGTGGGCCGGCTGGACATCAAGGTGGAGCTCTCCGGCGGACTCCGCGATGACGAGACCCTCGAAGCCGCCCTCGACCTGGGCGTAGCCCGCGTCAACCTGGGAACGGCTGCCCTGGAGAACCCCGAGTGGACCCGGCGTGCCATCGAGCGTTTCGGCGACAAGATCGCCGTCGGCCTCGATGTCCGCGGAACCACCCTGGCAGGCCGCGGCTGGACCAAGGAAGGCGGGGACCTTTGGGACGTGCTGGGCCGCCTTGAAGAGGCGGGCTGCTCCCGCTACGTGGTAACCGACGTGACCAAGGACGGCACACTGCAGGGACCCAACGTCGAGCTCCTTCGCCAGATGGTGGAAAAGACCGGGAAACCGGTGGTTGCCTCCGGCGGCATCTCAAGCCTGGACGACCTGAAGGTCCTCCGGTCCCTGGTCCCCCTGGGGGTGGAGGGCGCCATTGTAGGCAAGGCCCTGTACGCGGGAGCCTTCACCTTGCCCGAGGCCCTCGACGCAGCCGGCCGGCGCTAGGCCGGGCGGCGTATTCATTCCATGCCTGACCTCGAGGAGCCGGGACGCCCGGCAGCCCGCCAACTCCCGGGCCATATTGCGGCAGCATTGGCCGGTGCCGGCGGTGCCACCGATTCGGCGGGCCAGCCGTGGGCAGGGCGAAGCCTTGCCGGTGACGACGGGAAGATCCACAACTTCGAGGACGACGACGGCACAGCCGACGCCGGTTACGTCGCCGCGGTCGGCGCGCTTCGTCGGGGGAACGGCGATGAAGCGGAAGTTGTTGCAGCGCTGGCGACGGCGCGGGTTTTCATTCCGATCGTGGCGCAGCTGGCTGAAGAGGTGGAAACGGACCACGGGCTGCACGCCGACAAACAGGCAGACATGGCGCTGGTGACGCTGAAGGCAGCCGACGGCAGGACCGCACTCCCCGCATTCACCTCGGCCGCCGCGCTGGCAGCATGGCATCCCGAGGCCCGGCCGGTGGCTGTCTACGCCGCCCGGGCGGCCCTCTCCGCCGTTGCCGAAGGCGCCGAACTCCTGGTCCTGGACCCCGGAGCCGACGTGACGTTCGTAGTGCGCCGCCCGGGCGTCTGGGCACTGGCCAAGCAGCACGGCTGGACCCCTTCGTACAACGACCCTGAGCTGGCCGGCGAAATGGCCCGCGCCGCCTCCGGCTTTGCCGCCATCCGCAGGATCGAACTTTTGCCGGGCAGGGGAGTAGCTGTCCGCGC
>Ga0308173_10000508_pt1 | contig 16659 bp, 14 predicted proteins | sample PhyPR1_FD_203716 | JGI IMG/M metagenome (GOLD analysis project Ga0308173, IMG submission 203716) | Soil microbial communities from UC Gill Tract Community Farm, Albany, California, United States - DLSLS.P.R1 | ecosystem: Environmental > Terrestrial > Soil > Agricultural land | place: USA...
GCGAGCTGGGACCGGAGGGCATGGACCTCTTCCTCGAGACCACCTCGGTCTTCACGCAGCTCTGATCCACGCCTCGTGATGCCAGCAGGATCCTCAGTTGGTTCACCGACCTGGTTCCTGGCCGGCGCCTGCTGCGCTCCTGCGCGATGGCGCGGGAACATCCCGCATCGTCGCCTGCCAGGTGAGCCGGCGCCTTGGGATACGCGCGCCGGGTGTGCTCGTCGGCGAACTCGGCGACGACGCTCACTAGGACGATTCGCCCAGTCCTTCGACGCCGGTGCGGATGAGCAGTCGGGCGATGAGTTGTTGGCCCTTTCCGCTGGGGTGGCAGCAAGGTCCTTCGTCAGCATTCCTGTCGCGTAGGCGTCTGTGTCGGCGGTGGGGCCGTTGAGTGCCCGGGCGACGTCGACGCATCGACCGTCATTGGCGGCCACGGCCCGGCAGGTGGCGGAGCGCTCCGCCGTGACCTGGTAGTCAGCGACGTCCCGGGTGATGAAGGGGGAATGGCCCCATCGGCACCGGGAAAGACGTTCGGCAGGGTGATCGCCCGGATCGTCGCCGTGGGCGCCACTCGTCGGACCTCGGAGGCGATCGCCGCGATGTTCTCGGCGAAGTCGTGGAGCGGCCCGGCGGAGCAGCCCTCTGCGCGGCAGCGGCCCGCGCTGAGGGCGTCGTCGCCGGCGTTGAGATCTGCTCCGCCGATCCCGATCAAGATGACGTCGGCCTTGGCGAGCGTCGTCCGCCAGGACGGGTGACCTCGCGAACGTCATCCGCAGATGCCGACCGACACGCACGACGCCACCTGGCGACGAGCAGCACGACGAAGCGGCGCCCCCATCCTGTGCGGCGAACTGCTCTCGTGACTCCTCCATGCCGGTCCCACGGTCGCGTCGTGCCGCATCGCGATGGACGGCGATGCGCCGGAGGCGGGAACGAGCCGGAGCCGCGAGAGGGCCACGGTGGGAATCGTCCTCCGGTCGAGCGCCGCCACGCAAAGGCGCCAGTACTGTCCCCGCATGGTGCTGCCACGGATGCGAGCACCGTCCCGCTGTGGGGAAGCACGCTCGTGATGGTGTGCGAGGCTGCTCAGCCGGTGCCGAGCTCGAGAAGCACCTTCCCGCGCGCTCCCGAAGGCGATCTGAGCGTGGACACTGCCTCCGCCCAGTCCTCCAGCTGGTACCGGTGCGTGACCAGGAAACCCAGGTCCAGCCGTCCGGCGTTGAGCAGCTCGACGACCTGGCGCCACGCGCTCGAGGTGTAGCTGAAGCTGCCGGCGAGCGTGATGTCGTCGTTGACCACCTCGTCGATCGGCAGCTCGATCGTCAGCCCATGGGCGGCGAGGCCGAGCAGCACGACGCTGCCACCTCGGCGCGGCGCGGCTAGCGCGGCCGACACGGCCGCCGGCACTCCGGCGGCCTCGATGACGAGGTGGTACCCGGTCCCAGCCGCGTCCGGATCGGTGAGGAACCGGTCGGCGCCGGCGCTCGCCGCCAGTGCGGCCTGCTCGGGACGGGCGCCCAGCAGGGTGACGGAGGCCGGCGACCACAGTCTGGCCAGCGTCACAGCCAGGAGCCCGACCGTTCCGTCCCCGATGACGAGGATGCGATAGCCGGGACGCGGGGCAGCGCGCAACAACGCGCGCCACACCACGGCCGCCGGCTCGACCAACGCACCCGATTCGGCCGAGACGGAGGGCGCTAGGGCATGCACCAGCTCGGCCGGGGCGACGAGCAGGTCGGCCGCGGCGCCGTCTCGCGTGAACCCGAACTCGTCGTACGTCTCGCAGAGGTTGGTGTCGCCGTCGACGCAGGAGCCGCAGTGTCGGCACGGCACGATGCCCTCAACCACGACTCGGGAGCCCGGTGCCAGCCCCGGGGCCGTGGCCCCGGGGTCGATCACGATGCCGCTCCACTCGTGACCGAGGACCAACGGCCACCGGACGTACGCGGGGTCGATGCTGCCATCGATGATCTCCAGGTCGGTGCCACACAGACCCACCGCCGTAGGACGGATCAGGACCGAGCCCGGCGTGAGCTGGGGCGCCAGGCGCTCCTCGAGCCCGACCTGACCCGGCGCGCGCACCACGAGCGCTCTCATGGACGGGAACCCGCGGCGTACTCATCGTCGTGGTGGCGGGTCCGAGCCGCACCGCCCAGGATCTCGCTGACCTGGTCGGCCGCGCCACGGACCGCCTGACCGAGGTCGTCCACGGCCCGGGGCAGCAGCTCCCGCTTGATCCCGGTGGCGCTGATCGCGCCGGCGCAAGCGCCCGAGTGGTCGAAGAAGGGGGCTCCGACGCAGAAGACGCCCTCGACATCCTCCTCGTCGTCAACGGCATACCCCCGACGTCGAGTGGCGGCCAGGTCGATCTGCAGCTCTGCCAACGTGGTGATCGTCTTCCGGGTCCGGCGCGGCAGGCCGGTGCGGGCCACCACCTCGGCCACCTCGACGTCCGTGAGGGTGGCGAGGATCGCCTTTCCCGCGGAGCTGACGTGCGCGGCCTCGGGCACCCCGAGAGGAGTGTGGAATCGGATGGCGCCAGGAGCGTTGACCCGCTCGAGGAAGATGGGGCGGCAGGCGTCGTTCATCGCCGCTCGCGTGGTGAGCCCGGTCCGGGCCGCCAGCTCGTGCAGGATCGGTCGGCAGCGGGGTCCCAGAGGGAAACGGTCCGAGGACACGTCACCGAGCCTGACCAGGGACAGTCCGAGGTGGTAGCGCGGGCCGGCTTCGGTCGCTCGCAGGTATCCGCCGTCCAGCAACGTGTGCGCCAGCGCGAAGGCGGTGCTCTTCGAGACGCCCAGCGCTCGGGCGATCTCGCTGAGCGTCAGGCCTTCGTCCGGCCCCTCCGCCACGACGTCGATCAGCCGGAGGGCGCGCGCAACGCTCTGCACCGTGTAGCGCGAGCCCGGCGGGGACACGGCGACCTCGGCTGGACCCGCTGTTCCCGACTCGTTTGCCACTGAGCCTCCTGGTTCCTCGATGCCGAACGGCAGTGTGCATGGGCGAACCCGCAGTCCCAGCCGCGTAGGTCGGTAAATGTTCCGAAAATGGGACCTGCGCTAGGCCAGCACCGCGGGATCCTTGACTTCAGTCCGCGCTCAGATGTTCGATCGAGTTTCGCATTGCCAAACGTCGTTCGTCAAAGCCGAACAAGCGGAGGTGAGTCTCCTGGATCCGACGACATCGGTCGCCCTCCATGTCGGGGAGGCCCTGGGACGCTGCCGGGAGGTCGCCGCGCGAGCCGGCGCGCCTGGCCTCGTCCTCACCTCGCCCGGCGCGGTCGCCTGGGCGACCGGCGGTGTCAACGTGCCCATCGACCGCGCCGCGGCTACCGACGTCGTCTGGCTCGCGATCGGGCCGGAGCGCGCGACCCTCGTGACCACGAACGTCGAAGCGCCGCGGATCGCGGCCGAGCACGCGCCGGAGGCCCGCGGCCTCGACCTGGTCGCCGTGCCGTGGTGGGACGCGGCTGCGCCCGTCCTGGCGGCCGCCGACGTTCTCGGGCTGGCGCCGGCACGGCTCGGCTCGGACGGGCACGCCGACTTCGGCGTGGATCTCACCGTTGCGCTGACGCGGGCGCGTCTGGCACTCGATGCTTGGGAGCGCGATCGCCTGCGGGAGCTGGCCCGCGACGCCACTCAGGCTGTGCAGGAGGCGCTCCGGCAGTGGATGCCGGGAGATTCCGACCGGTCGGTGGCCGCGCGCATCGCCGGTGCCGTCGAAGGCGTCGGCGCTCAGGCACCGGTGCTCCTGGTCGGCGGTGACGACCGGCTGCGCAGCTACCGCCATCCGGTGGCGGTCGGTCAGGCCCTCCATCGCACCGTGATGGCCGTCCTCGTGGCCGCCCGTCACGGCCAGCACGTCGCCCTGACGCGCTACGTCTCCTCGCACCCGGTCGACGCACCCCTTGCCGACGGGCTGGCCGCAAGTCGGCGGATCCATCGTCGGGCACTGGCGGCCTGCCGTCCCGGCTCCGTGATCGGCCAGGTGGTCACCGACCTGGCCGCCGGATATGCCGATGCCGGCGCCGACGGTGCCTGGAAGCAGCACTACCAGGGCGGCCCGATCGGCTACGCCCAGCGCGAGTTCGAGCTCGCGCCCGGTCAGACGAGGAGCCCCTGGTGGCGCACGGTGCTCCCGGCCGGGAGCGCGGTCGCCTGGAACCCCAGCCTCCCCGGCGGTGCCAAGGACGAAGACACCTACCTGGTTCGCGACGGAGAGCCGGAGCTCATCACCACGACAGCCGACTGGCCGCTGGCCGACGAGCACCTGCCGGCCCGCCCGGCCGTGCTCCTGGCCGGGTCCTGAAAGGAGTGCCCATGCATGCAGACCGGCTCTTGGTAGGCGCCGGCCTCTCGACCGAGGTCACGGTTCCCGCGAGCACCCACCGGTTCGCCGATGGTGCCCACTTCCGGATCGAGATCCCTTCGGTCGAGGGCCCGAAGGTGCTCGCCGCTGTGCTCGAAGAAGCTGCTGATCGCGGTGTGGTCGTCAATCGGGTGTCCCAAGGCAGCGGCGCCATGCTGCACACCGAGGCTGAGCTGCGCGAGATGTCGCGCATCGGCTCGGACGCCGGACTCGAGGTGTCGTTGTTCATCGGGCCGCGAGAGGAGTGGGGCATCTCGGCGATGTCCCGTTCGGTCGACGGGGCGTCGCTGGCTGGCGGCGTCCGCGGCCTGCGCCAGCTGAGCTATGCCGTCGAGGACGTCCTGCGGGCGGTCGAATGCGGGATCCGCGGCTTCCTGGTCGCCGACCTGGGGCTCCTCCGAGTCCTGGCCGACGCCCAGGCCGTCGGACAGATCCCCGACACGGTCGTGTGGAAGGTCTCGGCCCTGGCCGCGCCGTCCAACCCCGCCACCTTGCAGGTGCTGGAGCGACTGGGCGCGGACACGGTCAACCTGCCCACTGACCTGAGCCTCGCCGAGCTCGCCGAGATGCGGGCCGTGTCACCGCTGCCCCTGGACCTCTACGTCGAGGCTCCCGACGCGATGGGAGGGGTCGTGCGCGGTGAGCAGATCTGCCAGCTCGTCTGCGTCGGCGCCCCGCTCTACGTGAAGTTCGGTCTGCGCAACTCACGGCCGCTCTACCCGTCCGGGATGCACGTGCAGCGCGATGCCGAGCTCATCGCTCGCGAGAAGGTGCGGCGCGCCCAGATCAGCCTGGAATGGCTCGCGCGGCTCGGCGCCGAGCTCACGCAGTCGACGACGGGGGCCGAGGGCCTCGCGATCCCGGAACCGTGAGCACTCCGAGGGAGCGTCGCGACGGCTCCGCAGGTGACGTGAAGGGTCGGCTGCGTAGCCGAGAGTGGTTCGCCGGCGACGACGAGGTCGCGGTGATCCATCGGGTCGCCATGCGCAACGCCGGCTACGACCTGTCGGAGGACGAGAGCCGCCCCGTCATCGGGGTGCTCAACTCGGCCAGCGACCTCAACCCGTGCAACCTGCCGTTGACGGCGCTGGCTCAGGACGTACGCCGCGGCGTCACCGACGCCGGTGGCATCGCGGTCGAGCTGCCGGTGATGTCGCTGGGCGAGGACCTGATGAAGCCCACGGCGATGCTCTACCGCAACCTGCTGGCGATGGAGGTGGAGGAGTACCTGCGGACCTACCCCCTCGATGGTGTCGTGCTGATGGCCAACTGCGACAAGTCGGTGCCGGGTGCCGTGATGGGAGCCGCGAGCGCGAACCTGCCCTTCCTGGTGGTCACCGCAGGCGCCCGGCCGGCCACCTCGGTGTTCCGCGGGCGGCCGGTCGCGACCGGGACCGACTTGTGGCGAGCCTGGGAGGAGCACCGCTCAGGGCGCATGGACGACGCCGAGTGGGCCGAGCTCGAGAAGTGCCTCGCTTGTGGGCAAGGCGCCTGCAACAGCATGGGGACGGCGTCCTCGATGGCGATCTTGACCGAGACGCTGGGCCTGTCCCTGCCGGGCACCTCCGTCATCCCGGCCGACTCCCCGGACCGCAACCAGGCCGCGTACGACTCCGGTCGTCGCCTGGTCGCCATGGTCGCGGACCACCTGGTGCCGTCGCAGATGCTCACTGACGCCGCATTCCGTAACGCCGCGCGCGTGCTGCACGCCGTCGGGGGGTCGACCAACGCGATCGTGCACCTGCTGGCCATCGCCGGGCGGACCGCGTCGTCACTGTCGCTGGACGAGATCGGGCGTCTTGGCGCGGGGATCCCTGTCCTCGCCGACATCGAGCCGTCCGGGCGACTGCTGATCCAGGACTTCCACGCTGCTGGCGGCGTTCCGGCATTGCTGCGGCTGCTCGGCGATGCCATCGAGGTCACGGCCATGAGCGCCATCGGGAAGCCATGGAGCGCGTCGTTGCCGCCGGAGGTCACCACGGGCGGCGCGCTGCGCGATGTGGCCGACTGTGTGGACCCGGACGGCGCCTTCGCCGTCGTGCGCGGCAGCCTGGCGCCGCGAGGCGCGGTGCTCAAGACCTCCGCAGCCTCCCCAGACCTCTTCCAGCACAGCGGACCAGCGCTGGTCTTCCGCTCCTACGAGGACATGCGCGAGCGGATCGACGACCCCGACCTGCCGGTCACCCCCGAGACCGTGCTCGTGTTGGCAGGTGCGGGCCCCGTGGGCGCCCCCGGGATGCCCGAGTGGGGCATGATCCCGATTCCCGGCAGGCTCGCCGCCGCCGGAGTCACCGACATGGTCCGCGTCACCGACGCCCGAATGAGCGGCACGTCGTTCGGCACGTGCATCCTGCACGTCGCGCCGGAGGCTGCGGTCGGGGGACCGCTCGCCCTGGTCCGCGACGGCGACCTGATCCGGGTCGACGTCCGGGGCGGACGACTTGATCTCGAGGTACCGAAGGACGAGCTGGACCGCCGCAGGGCCGCATGGCGCCCTCCGACCTCGGCGCACCTGCGAGGGTGGCCGGCCCTCTACCAGGCACACGTCTGCCAAGCCGACACCGGTTGCGACTTCGACTTCCTGCGAGCCCCAACGCCGGAACACCGCAAGTTCGTGCCCCCCGTCATCGGGCGGTCCTGATGACCGTCGAGACAACTGGCGAATCCACACCACGTCGTAGCGGCCATCGGTCCGCACACCACCAAGGAGGGCACATGCGCAGGACAGCATTCATCACGGCGGCTCTGACCGCACTGACGGTCTTGACCGCTTGCTCGGGGGGCGGCTCCAACGGTGACTCACCGGAATCCGGTCCGGTCACCCTCACGCTCTGGCACAACTACGGCACCGAGCAGAACGCCGTCGCCACCAAGGCGCTGACCGACGCCTACCATGCCGCGCATCCGAACGTCACCTTCAAGGTCGTCAGCCAGCCCGGCGACAACTACTTCTCCCTGCTGCAGGCCTCCGCGGTCTCCAAGACCGGCCCGGACATCGCGGTCATGTGGACCGGCCTCTTCACCCTCAAGTACAAGAAGTTCCTGGTCGACCTCAAGGGCAAGATCCCGGCGGACACCTTGAAGCGCGTCGAGGGGCTGCAGTGGTCCTCCGACGGCTTCGACGCCAGCAACGCGACCTACGTGATGCCCCTCGAGCAGCAGTTCTACATCGGCTTCTACAGCAAGAAGGCGTTCGCCAAGGCGGGGGTCACCGCCGTCCCGCAGACCTGGGACGAGCTGTACTCCGCGTGCGCCAAGCTGAAGTCGGCCGGCTACACGCCGATGGTCTACGGCAACGGCGGACAGAGCCTCGGCGCGGAGTTCTACCCCTGGTACGACGCGAGCTACCTGATGATCGGGGCGCACTCGGTCCAGGACTGGAAGGGTCTGTACAACGGGCAGATTCCGTGGAACGACCCGAGCAACACCGAGCAGTTCTCCAAGTGGGCGGCCTTGGAGTCCCAGGGATGCACGAACTCCGACGTGCTCACCAAGACGAACAACCTCGACGACTTCACCAGCGGCAAGGCCGCGATGATCGTGGACGGGACCTGGGACACCCAGAAGTTCACCGACGCGATGAAGGGCGACGTCGCCGCGTTCGTCCCGCCGTTCTCCGACCAGCCGATCAAGGGCGTGGTGGAGTACCCCGGTGATGGCTACGCGATCACCAACTCGTCCCAGCACCAGTCGACGGCCGCCGACTTCCTGGCCTTCGTCGCCAGCGACGCGGGCGCCAAGATCATCAACGAGGCCGGGCTGATCCCCGACCTCACGGGAACGAGGACCACCAACCCGGTGAACCAGCAGATGCTCGACTTCACCGCCAAGCAGGGATTCACGGCATACCCGATGCTGGACAACGTCGTGCAAGGCGATGTCGTGGACTCGGGCAACAAGCTGTTGCCGCCGATCCTGGCCGGCAAGTCCTCCGCCGACAGTGGACTGGGTCAGATGAACACCGCCTGGGAGCAGCTCTCGCCGGACCAGCGTGGCGCGGACTACCAGTAGCCCGCGCTCGCGCTCGGGCGCGGGTGAGACGCGCCGCCCACCCGCGCCCGCCAGCGGGCCATCACGACCGGAGGATCTGCGATGAGTGCCCCCACTGCCGTGACGTCGACGCACCGACCTTCGTCAGCTGTGAGACGACCTGCCTCCGCGCTGGCCCGCAACCGCAGCCGGACCGGGATGGTGCTCACGGCGCCGGCGTTCGCGTTGGTGGCCCTGCTGCTCGGGATCCCGATCATGCAGGCCGTCTACTACTCGTTGACCAACTGGGACGGCCTGACCGCGACCTGGGTCGGTCCCTCGACGTACGCCAGCGAGCTGCGGAACCCCATCTTCTGGCGGGTTCTGGAGAACAACGGCCTCCTGCTGCTGGCCGTGCCCGTGGCGATCTTCGTGCCGCTCGGGATCGCCGCGGTCCTCCACACCCGAGTCTTCGGCTGGCGGTTCTTCCGCTCGGTGTACTTCCTGCCGACCGCGGTCTCGTGGGTGGTCATCGGCATGGTGTCCGCGCGGTTCTTCGCCCAGGACGGGATCCTGAACCACCTGTTCGCCGCGGTCGGTCTCGGCGCCATCAGGACCGACTTCCTCTCCGGCGAGCGGACCGCCCTGCTCGCGGTGGGGGTGACGTTCGTCTGGTCCATGATCGGCACCAACACGATCATCTTCCTCACCGGGTTGGCGACCATCGACCCCGCACTGCACGAGGCTGCGCGATGCGACGGAGCCGGCAGCCTCCAGGTCTTCTGGCACATCACGTTCCCGCAGCTCAAGCGCTTCGTGCAGTTCGCCTTCGTGATGACCGTGATCAGCGCGTTCACCGCGCTGTTCAGCCTCATCTTCGTGATGACGGGCGGCGGACCCGGCTACGGCACCACCACCTTGGAGTTCTTCGTCTACCAGACCGCCTTCGCCAAGGGCGAGTTCGGCACCGGCGCTCTGCTCGGGGTGTTCCTGTTCGTGATCATGACCGCCGTGGGGCTGGCGCAGCTCAAGCTGTTCCGCTCCGACGACTGAGGCGAGGCATCCGTGACCCATACCGTCCCAGTCCGCGTCCAGACGCCCCAGGCCACCTCGCGGGCCCGGAGACCACTGCCGTGGCGCCGCCTGACCCTCTTCGCTGGGATGATCGTCGTCGGCGTCGTGATGCTCTACCCGTTCTGGTTCATGATCGACACGTCGTTCAAGACCCAGGCGCAGTACCAGTCCGGCCACGGACACTCCCTGCACAGCTGGTCAGTGCTCAGCACCGCCCTGCCGATCGGCCGCCAGCTCTTCAACTCCATGCTCGTCTGCGTGGCCTCGATCGCGATCATCGTCGCCGTCAGCGCCACGGCGGGGTTCGCCTTCGCCAAGCTGCGCTACCGCGGCGCGACCCCGGTCTTCCTGACGATCCTCGCCGCCATGTTGATCCCCATGCAGTCGATCATCATCCCGGCCTACGTCAACATCGCGAGGCTGAACCTGCTCGACACCTATGTCGGCGCCGTGCTCGTCTACGCGGCTCTGGGTACGCCGTTCGCCACCTTCCTGATGACCGCCTACTTCCGCGGCCTCCCCGACGAGCTCGTCGAGGCCGCGATCGTGGACGGGCTCGGCTACGGGCAGGTCTTCCTGCGGATCGCGGTGCCCCTGGCCGTGCCGGCGATCGTCACCGTGACGGTCCTGCAGTTCATCCAGATCTGGGACGACCTGCTGATCGGCCTTCTCTTCCTGCAGAACCCGGATGACCGCACGATCACCGTCGGCCTGGGGGCCCTCTCCGCCGGTCGGGTCACCGACATCCCGGTGCTGATGGCCGGGTCGCTCCTCAGCGCGCTCCCAGCGGTTGTGGTCTACCTGGTCTTCCAGCGGCACCTGATCAGCGGCCTGACCGCGGGGATCGGGAAGTGACCCTGCCCGCCGTGCCACCGGTCTGGACCGTCGCGGTCCCGTCGGGCTGCGAGATCGGCGAACACCCGGTGTGGGACAGCCGGACCGACACCGTTCTGTGGGTCGACGTGCTGGCTGGAGCTCTGCACCGATCGGAGCCGTTCCCGGGCGGCGCCGGCGAGTGGAGCGATCGGGTGATGCGCGTCGGCGGAGTGGTGGGTGCCGCGGCCCTCCGGAACGACGGTGGTCTCGTGGCGGCGGTCGACTCCTCCCTGGTGATGCTCGACGCGCGTGGCCGCTCCGACGCCGAGCCGGTCCCGGTGGACATGCCCGCCGGTGCACGATTCAACGACGGCGCCTGTGATCCGGCTGGGCGGTTCCTCGTCGGCAGCACCAGTCCTTCGGGCGAATCGAGCAGGGGCCTGCTCTGGTCGCTCGACCCGTCCGGCCGGGTCGAGGTGGCACTCACCGGGGTGACTGAGTCCAACGGGCTGGACTGGGCACCGCGTGGTGATCTGCTCTATTACGTCGACTCCGGTGAGCCAGCGGTCCGCCGCTACGCCTACGACGCCGCCACCGGCCGGATCGGGGCCAGACTCACCGACCTGACGGTGGTCAGCCCTGGTGAGGGTGTCCCGGACGGGATCGTCGTCGACGCCGAGGGCGGGATCTGGGTGGCGCTCTGGGAAGGCCGCTCGCTCCGTCGATATGCACCCGACGGGGACCTTCTCCTCGATCTGGCCGTCCCGGTCGAGCGACCCACCTGCGCGGCCTTCGCGGGCCGTGACTTGAGGCTGTTGGTCCTGACGACCGCGTGGGAGGGCCTGGACGTGCAGGCGCGGCGGACCCAGCCGTGGGCGGGACACGTGTTGGTGGCACGGGCACCGGTCGCCGGACGATTGCCGCACCGTTTCGCCGGGACCGGGCGATGAGCGGGCCGCTCGGGGGTGTCCTCCCAGTGGTGTCCACGCCCTTCGACGCCCGGGACCAGATCGACGCGGACGTGCTCGCCCGCGAGGTCGACTGGCTCATCTCCCACGGCGTCGACGGGCTCACCATCGGGATGGTCTCCGAGGTGTTGCGCCTCAGTGCCGCCGAGCGCCGTCAGCTCACCACGACGGTCGTGTCGGCCGCAGCAGGTCGGGTCCCGGTCGTGGCGAGCGTCGGCGCTGAGAGCACCCCAGCCACCGTTGCCCTGGCAGAGCACGCGCAGGGCAGCGGCGCGACGGCGTTGATGGCCATCCCTCCCGTCGGTGTGACCCTCAGCGACGCGGAGACCCTCGGTTTCTACCGGGCAGTGCTCGATCACACCGAGGTGCCTCTGGTGGTGCAGGACGCCTCCGGCTACCTCGGACATCCGTTGCCGCTGAGCCTCTATGCCGATCTGCTCGCGGGCTACGGCCCTCAGCGGGTTCTCTTCAAGCCCGAAGCGGTCCCGATCGGACCGCGCCTCTCGGCCCTCCGGGACGCCACCGGGGGAGTGGCCGCGGTGTTCGAGGGGACAGGTGGCATCGCTCTCGTCGACAGCCATCGCCGGGGCGTGGTCGGGACGATGCCGGGTCCGGAGGTGCCCTGGGCCGTCGTGACGCTCTGGCGGGCACTGCAGAGCGGCGACCTCGAACTGACTCAAGCGGTGCACGGCCCGCTGGCGGCGCTCATCTCTCTACAGAGCAGCCTGGACGCGTTCATCGCTGTCGAGAAGCACCTGCTGGTCCGGCAGCAGGTCTTCGCCGCCGATCACCGTCGCCATCCACACGGCTACGACCCGGACCCCGAGACTCTTGTCGAGGTCGACCGGCTCGTCGACGTGCTGGCGGCTGCCTGTCGCATCCGACTTCCCCCCGCGAGGTGACCAGTTGATGACGACCTCGGCTTCGGGGGCGAGCGGGTCCTGAGGACACCGGGGGAGGCGGCAGCGGGGCGGCGCCATGTGGTCACCGCCCTGCTGCCGCCCTGAGCCTCAGTCGCTGAGGCGCTCGCCGGTGGTCGTGTCGAAGACGTGCACGTGGCGGGGGTCGGTGGTGACGAACACCGTCTCGCCCTTGCGCACTTGATCGCGCCCGCTCATCCGGATGATGATGTGGTTCGGGGTGCCGTCGACGTCGGAGGTGCCGTAGATGAACGCGTCCGCGCCGAGGTCCTCGACCACGGTGACCTTCACGGGCATCCCGCCGTCCCCGGGTCCGACCACGCGCCACGCCTCGGGCCGGACGCCGACGGTGATGTTGCCCCGCATCTTCTTGGCCGCCAGCGGGTCGACGGGGACGAGGTAGTCGGCGATCTTGGCCTGGCCGTTGTCCGCCTTGGCCTCGATCAGGTTCATCTGAGGCGAGCCGATGAACCCGGCTACGAACAGGTTGACGGGCTTGTCGTAGAGCCGCAGCGGGGTGTCGACCTGTTGGAGGTAGCCGTCCTTCATCACCGCGACCCGGTCACCCATCGTCATCGCCTCGACCTGGTCGTGGGTGACGTAGACCGTGGTGACACCGAGGTCGGCCTGGAGCTTCGCGATGTCGGTGCGGGTCTGCACGCGCATCTTCGCATCCAGGTTCGACAGCGGCTCGTCCATGCAGAACACCTGCGGGCTGCGCACGATCGCACGACCCATCGCCACGCGCTGCCGCTGACCACCCGAGAGCGCCTTCGGCTTGCGCTCGAGGTACTCGGTCAGGCCCAGCATCTTCGCGGCCTCCTGGACCCGCTGGTTGCGCTCCTCGGTCGGCACCTTGGCCATCTTCAACGCGAAGGCCATGTTGTCGGCGACCGACATGTGCGGATAGAGCGCGTAGTTCTGGAACACCATCGCGATGTCGCGGTCCTTCGGCGGCATGTGGGTGATGTCGCGGTCCCCGACGAAGATCCGGCCCTGGTTCACCTCCTCCAGGCCCGCGAGCATGCGGAGGGTGGTGGACTTGCCGCACCCGGAGGGGCCGACCAGCACCATGAACTCCCCGTCCCCGATCTCCAGCGAGATTCCTGGGACCGCGGGCTTGTCGGCGCCGGGATACCAGCGCTGTGCCTCGTCGAAACGAACAGTGGCCATCTTGATGCTCCTTCACCGGCAGGTACGTGCCGGACGATCCGTAGTGAAGTGACGGCGGTCACCGTATGGCATGAGCGCGGACAGAGGTAGATCCCCATGCATTTCGGATGCAGCACGGCCTGCGGTCGATCATCCGTCCTCGACCGGAGGCTGAGCCGGCCGGCAACGTCGCCACGCGGTGGACGGCGCGTGAGCGCTTGACCGCTGGCCGTGACGTGCGTCATGCTTCGTGGCGTTCCTACCAGTGAACCGAGGTTCACATGCATGAACGGAGCTCGCTGCCAATGGTCAAGTCCGCGTCGCGCACGATCGACGTGCTCGAGCTGCTTGCCTACCGGCCCGACGGCTTGACGCTGCTCGAGATCGCCGATGAGCTGGGCCTGGCCAAGAGCAGCGCCCACGGCCTCGTGGCGACCCTCTTGGACCGGAACGTGCTGCGGCTGACACAGGACGGACGCCGCTCCGTGTACCGCCTCGGACACCGGATCTTCGAGATCGGTCAGGCCTACGCCCAGACGACTGACCTGGTGCGCGACGGACAGGCAGTTGTCCGCGAGCTCTCGGTCCTGTGCGGGGAGACGGCTCACCTAGCGGTGCTGGACGGCAACTTCGTCGTCTACTTGGCCAAGCACGAGGGCATCCACGCCATCCGGATGGTGTCGGCTGTGGGTAAGCGCTTCTCGGCGCACGGCACCGGCGTGGGCAAGGTCCTGCTGGCCGGCCTCGAGGACATCGAGGTCGAGCGACGGTTCAGCGCGCCCGACGCGATGCCGGCGTTGACGCCCCACACGGTGACCGACGTGGAGCGGCTGCTGAAGGACCTCGACGCGGTCCGGGCGGCTGGGGTCGCACACGAGCACGAGGAGTCCACCGAAGGGGTGGGCTGCGTGGCGGCTCCTGTCTACGACGCCACGGGGATGGTGGCGGGACTCAGCGTGTCCGTTCCGGTCGGTCGGTTCCCCGAGGACCGGGAGGCCGAGTTCGCCCAGCAGGTTCGGGACGCCGCAGCCACGCTTTCCGTCCAGCTCGGTGCCGGCGGCTACCCCGAGCAGATCGTCCCGGGAACCACCCGGGACCTCGCCTGACATCGAACCTTCCGCCTCCCCACTACCAAAGGAAATCCGCAGATGAAAGCGCTCGTCTACGAGGCGCCCCGCGTCATGAACCTTCGCGAGCTCGACCGTCCCGTTCCCGGCCGAGGCGAGGTGCTGCTGCGCGTGGCGTACTCCGGCATCTGCGGCTCGGAGCTCAGCGGTTTCCTCGGGCAGAACAGCCTGCGCCGTCCGCCCTTGGTGTTCGGGCATGAGCTGTCCGGCGTCGTCGAGGAGCTCGGTACGGACGTCGGGGACGGCGTCGCCCTCGGGGACCGTGTGACCGCGAACCCGTTGGTCTCGTGCGGCCACTGCGCCGAGTGCGTCACCGGTCACCAGCAGCTGTGCCAGCACCGGCTGCTCCTCGGTGCGTCGTTGCCCGGAAGCAACGCGGAGTACGTCGTAGTGCCCGCCACCGCCCTGGAGCCGGTGCCGGCCGGCCTGAGCCTTCGGGACGCGTCCCTGGCCGAGCCGGCGGCCTGCGCCGTCCACGCCGTGTCGCTGAGTGGAGCCACGCCTGCCGACTCGGCGCTGGTCGTCGGCGCCGGTCCGATCGGCCTGTTCCTGGTCCAAGTGCTGCGCGCCCATGGCCTCACCCGGGTCCTCGTCACGGACCGGAACGCCGAGCGGTGCGCCATGGCGGCCGACCTCGGCGCGACCGTTGTCCCCAGCGAGACGACCCAGCTCCTCGAGAACGTCCGCGACCGCACCGCCGGCGCGGGCGTGACGGTCGCGTTCGACGCGGCCGGGACCGAGAGCACCCGGCGCAGCTGCCTCGCGGCGACCGCCCCGGGCGGCAGCGTGATGTTCGTCGGTCTTCACACCGACGAGACCTCCCTGCCGATCAACACGCTCATCCGCAACGAGGTGACGGCCCAGGGCGTCTTCGCCTACACGCCCGCGGCGTTCCGAACCGCCCTGGCCTGGTTGGCCGACGGTCGTCTGGGCCTGCGGGACGGCGTCGTGGAGACGGACCTCGAGGGTGGACCCGGCTGGTACGAGCGGCTCGTCGGCGGCGACCCGGCCGCCAAGGTCCTGCTGCGCCCCAGCAACGGTGTGGTCGAAGACAGCCGGAGTCACGTGTGACCGCCCGGGTGAGCGCCGACTGGAGCTTCAACGGTGTCCAGGCGCTCGTGCTGGAGAACGACCGGTTGCGTGTGGTCGTGCTCCCCGAGCTCGGCGGCAAGATCTGGCAGATCGCCCACCTGCGGGCAGGACGTGACCTGCTCTGGCACAACCCCAGGCTCACCGCGCGTCCGGTCCCCGTCGGCTCCAACTATGACGACGTGTTCTTCGGCGGCTGGGACGAGCTCTTCCCGAACGACCTCGCCGAGGAGATCGCCGGCGAGCCGTACCCGGACCACGGCGAGCTGTGGGCCGCGCCCTGGAGCTGGCGGATCGAGCAGGACGGTCCCGAGCGGGTCCGGGTCAGCCTCGCAATGGCGACCGCCATCAGCGCCTGCCGGATCGTCAAGAACATCGAGCTGGTCACGGGAGAGTCCACCCTCCGGCTGTCCTGGACGATCGAGAACGGCAGCCACCAGGACCTGCCGTACCTGTGGAAGCAGCACGTGGCGGTGCCGACCGGCGATCCCGCCGTGCTGACGATGGGTGCTCGCAGCATGTACGTCGAAGACTTCGGCCACCCTCGGGCCGGAGGGACCGGCAGCCGGTACGACTGGCCCCACCTGACCGACGACGCCGGCCGGGTCCACGACATGCGACCCACCCTGCCCGCCGACTCTCGGGTCGCCGAGTTCCAGTACGCCACCGAGCTCGACGAGGGGTGGTGCGCAGTGACGTGGCCGGACGGCTCCGGCATCGGACTGGTCTTCGACCGTGACGTGTTCCGCTCCTGCTGGACCTTCGCGTCCTACGGCGGTTGGCGCGCTCACGAAGTGCTGGTCCTCGAGCCCTGCACCGGCCACCCCGTCAGCGTCAACGCCGGCGTGGGGGCCGGCACCCATCAGGTCCTGCCGGCCGGGGGCGTGCTGGAGACCGAGCTGCTGATGGTTGCCTACGAAGGCATGGCCGAGGTTACGGGGATGGACCACGACGGAAGCCCGCGCGGGACGCGGCTCGAGAGCCAGGGTGCGGCATGAGAATCGACAGCGTCGACCTGTTCTACCTGCGGATGCCCGAGGTCCTCGACATCGGTGACGGCAGCCAGGACATGCTGCTGGTCCGGGTCGAGGCAGACGGGGCCGTCGGCTGGGGCGAGTGCGAAGCGTCCCCGCTCACCTCGATCGCCAGCTTCATCACGCCGCTGTCGCACAGCGC
>Ga0308173_10000509_pt1 | contig 16656 bp, 23 predicted proteins | sample PhyPR1_FD_203716 | JGI IMG/M metagenome (GOLD analysis project Ga0308173, IMG submission 203716) | Soil microbial communities from UC Gill Tract Community Farm, Albany, California, United States - DLSLS.P.R1 | ecosystem: Environmental > Terrestrial > Soil > Agricultural land | place: USA...
TCCGCATGCTGTCTCCGGGCGACCGGTGGAGGGAGTTCGCGTGGCCATCATCGAGACCGCACTAACGCGCCTGCTCGGAATCGAGCATCCGATATTGCTCGCCCCGATGGGTTCTGCTGCCGGAGGACGTCTTGCTGCTGCCGTCACGAATGCTGGCGGCCTTGGCCTCGTGGGATCGGGATATGCCGACGCCAGCGCCATCCGGCGAGAGCTGACCGCGGCTGGCAATGCGCGCGTTGGAATTGGCTTCATCCTTTGGGCGCTCGAGAAGAATCCGGCGGCCCTGGACGTCGCGCTCGAGGCGAAACCCGCTGCGGTGATGCTGTCGTTCGGTGACCCGACCCCGTTCACCGGCCGCATCCGCGAGGCCGGCTGTAAGGTTATTTGTCAGGTGCAAACGCTGGCGCAGGCCAAGGAAGCAGCGGCTGCGGGCGCTGATGTCATCATCGCCCAGGGCCGTGATGCTGGCGGCCACTCGGCGACGATACGGGGCACGATGGGACTCGTACCCGCTGTAGTCGACGCCGTCGCCCCAATACCTGTTGTCGCAGCGGGTGGAATCGCTGATGGTCGTGGCCTCGCAGCCGCGCTGGCCCTTGGCGCGGCTGGGGTCTCGATGGGCACTCGCTTCACCGCGTCGCGCGAATCCTTGTGGGATCAGGCGATGAAAGCCGCGACCCTGGCAGCGGGCGGCGATCAAACAGAGCAAACTCGTGTGTTTGATATCGTTCGTGGGGCGCCATGGCCGAAGATCTATCCTGGGCGGGCTCTGCGAAATGCGTTCTCGACACACTGGAATGGTCGTGAGGAGGCTCTGGCCGCCGAGCAGAAGCGGCAGGAGGAGGTCTACCTGGCGACGGCGTCTGACGACTTCGGCACGCGCGTGGTCTGGGCTGGCGAGGGCGTGGACCTGATCAAGGATATTCCCGCAGCGTCGGAAATCATCGAGCGAATTGTTGCTCAGGCCGTCGACGTTCTGACAGGAGGGGCGACCCTGGTTCGCAGCCCGCCCCAGGCTGTCTGAAGTCCGCGCGCACACTGCCATGGCGCGACCACCGCTGCCGCCGTTCACCCTGGAGATCGCGACCCAAAAGGTGCGCATCGCCGAAGACGCTTGGAACACGCGCGATCCAGAACGGGTCGCGGGTGCCTACACGGGAGATAGCCGTTGGCGAAACCGTTCGGAGTTCTTCCAGGGGCGCGCCAGGATCATTGAATTCCTGCAACGCAAATGGACGAAGGAACATGATTATCGGCTGATCAAGGAACTATGGGCCTTTCACGACAACCGGATCGCGGTCCGCTTCCAGTAAGAATGGCACGATCCACGCGGGTGTCTGGTATCGCGCACACGGTAATGAGCAATGGGAATTCTATGCCGAAGGCCTGATGTGCCGGCGTGAGGCCAGCATCAACGACGTGCCGATCACTGAAGCACAACGACTGTTCCGTTGGCCGGATGGACCTCGTCCCGACGACCATCCAGGGTTGACCGATCTAGGCCTATAGAACCTCACGCATCCGGAGGAAAAAGAGGCTGGGAACCCTTTCAGCGCCACGCCGGTCCTATGTGCACCAAGGTCGGTCGGGCGCATCTGCCTTACTAAACCTAACCATGCGGCAACAAATGAATGAGCTCTAAACGACCGAATTGTAGACGTGACGCCAACGCCTGATGGTATCAATGTGACCGTCCACCGTGGTCAGGTTCGCGCCCATCGTCACAACCGATATGTGACTCCCGGCGGCATCGGGCCACCCCGCAGTGTCTCCTGGCCATTGGACGCGTGCACCGGCTCGATGTCGCCGACGAGGGCTGCGGCCGTCGAGTGCACCTGCTTGTAACCGGTCGCAAGCCTGAAGGTCGGCACCGGCCGTAGGGGAACTCCAAAGAGTGGGCCGTCATAATCAGTCGAGCGAGTGCGCCTGTTGCCTCGCATGCTCCGAGAGCGCCTCAAGTCGGGAGTAGGGCTCAGCTGCAATGAGCGCGTATCCGACCCCCTTGTCGATCCACGCGCACCCATCCAGATCGCCCACATCCACGTCCTCGATCGGCGTCGTACGCCCAACCGACATCGGGCGGACGAAAAGGGTCAGACGAGTACCTCTGCCGTTCTCGTACATGAATAATGCCGCCGGACCAGATCCCGTCGCAACAAGCCTGCCCCCCAGCAGTTCGTAGCCAACACCGGAAAGGTCCGGGGGAGACACCGGGCGTTCCAGCCGCTTCGATAGCCACCGCGCCAAATCGGCGCGTTCCGCGGCCCAAAGCTCAACCGGCCGATGTTCGTCGGCTGTGTACACCATGTAGCTCGCCGCGGCATCCTGTACGAGAGTGTCGAGTCCGGTTGGCGTACGCGAGCCGAAGAACCATCCCCCACCGCCGCCCAGTGCGAAAGCAAGCAGAACGGCGGCTGCAATCCGCCACCAGCTTGGTCGACGCGCAAGTCGGGCTTCAACCAAGCGGTGCAGATTCAGCGATGCAGGGATTGGCTCCACGGCACGACGCGCCAATGCGGCGCGAATGTCGTCACGCTGAGCACCATAGTTGCTGACGCGCTGTGCGACCTCAGGGCTCCGTCTCAGGTAATGGTCCACTGCGGCCCGGCGTTCCGCATCCAGGAAGCCGTCGACGTAAGCGTGCAGCTCCTCGTCCGTAATTGGCCGGCCTTCCTCCCTCACTTGACCCTCCTGAGACAGGGTCTCGCCTCGGTGCGCGTCATTTGACGCAGGCGCTCGCGGCCACTGGCCAGCAGAGACATCACTGTGCCGATAGGAATGCCGAGAGCACGCGATATCTCGGCGTAGGTCAGATCCTCAATGGAGACGAGCAAAACGACATCCCGCTCGCCCTCAGGCAGAGAGTTCAGATCGGCCAGTATCTCTGGCCAGGGTTGCCTCTCCTCTGGTTCGCCTGACGGACTGACGGCCCCCTTCTCCAGAGGACCGACGGTGGACCGCCTCGCCCGCCACACCCTGGTGACTGAAAGGGAATGCATAATGCCGAAGAGCCATGCTCGGACCTCGGCATCGCCGCGTTGAGCGTGCAGCTTGTCTAGTGCGCGAAGCAAGGTAGCTTGGACGAGGGCGTCTGCGTCCTGTTGCCGCGGCAACAGGGTGGACGCATAGCGTCGGAGAGACGGAATACAGGCTTCGATGCGGGAAAGCACCCCTACCATCCTCTACAGCGGACCGCCGATCTGGTTTCGGCGCAGCTCAATTCCACTCGACGCCGCGCCAAACGCCTGCCCCGCGCGCCACTATCTCGGGGCAGCGGGGATGCCATTTCCGGCCGCGGATGGACACCTCTTGCGATCGCCACACCCTCACAGACACTGTAGCCGACACTTTATTCCTGACGCCCTGTTGGAGAATCTCTCAGCCTGCAATTGGCTTTGTGTCAATTATTGCTGTTGAAGCGGCCCGGCCGGAACCGTGCTGCGATAACCAATGCGCTCGGCACCGAACGTCTCTCGCGCGAGCCTACATGCTCGTTTTGTGCTCGGGCGGCAAACGCGCTCCGCCGGTTCCGGCAACCACCACCGGTTTACTGCGGCATCGGCCGAACTGGACGAAGGCCCGGCGCGGTCTGCCCCACCATCTGCCGCGTCTCGAGATCGTCGAGCAATCGAGAAATCCGCTCGATGTAGCTGTGCCGGTCGTAAATCGAGTAGAGCGTGCCCGCCAAACGCACCGGGTCTCCAGAGTAATAACGTTCGTAGAGCTGCTGCCGCCCCGCAAACGACGAGACCGCGGCATCGAACGCCAGGCGAAAGAGCTTGATACGGGTCTTCGAATCGGCGTTCGCGGATTGGAAGTATTTCTCGACGTCGCCCCAGACCGGGCTTGCGGTCTCCGCGTAGGAAGGGACCGCTACCAGCCCGCCGGCGCCGAGGGTCTGAATGATCTCGCACATCCGGATGAACATCTTGGGGAACATCATGCGGACGGTCCACAGCGGCATGACCGCGGGGGCGACGATCCCCGCGGCGTTTCGCGTGGCGTCGACCTCCGAGGCGCGCAAGCAGGCCCGCACGAATTCGGTGAACTGAATCATCTCGGCCAGCATACCCTGCACGTGCAGGTGCTGATCGATGTTGGTGGACCGGGCGAGCGAGAACGCAAGCCCCATCATGAACTCGGCCTTGGCCAGATTCTTGGTATTGAACTGGTGCATGATGTGCGCCATTGCGCCGGTCCGGTTGTACAGACCGTTGCACATCGCGGCGTCGCGATGGATGAACACGCGTTCCCAAGGCACCACGACATCGTCGAACACCACCATCGCATCCGTTTCGTCGAGACGGGAGGACAGCGGATAATCCATCGCAGACGCGGCGCCCAAATGAACCACCGAAGGGCGGCAGATGAAGCGCAGGCCGGTCGTGCTGACCGGAACGCTGAACCCGAAGGCATACGGCGCCGCTTCCTCGCTGTCCGCAATGTAGGTCGACGGCATGACCATCAAATCGTTGGCGTAGGCGCACAGCGTCGACACCATGCGCGCGCCGCGGACGACAATGCCGGCGTCGGTTTCCCGTACGATCTTTGCCGCCAGATCCTTTTCCTGCTTCTCGACCGGTCTGGACCGGTCGACCTGCGGGTTGATCAGCGTGTGGGTCATCGCGATGTCGTTCTCGCGCGCGTGGAGATAATAGCTCCACACATTCTCGGCGAAACGCGGCTCGCGCCGGCCGAACTCCTGATAGTCCGACGCAAACCCCTGCAACGTGATGTTCATGAAATCCGGGCTGCGCCCGAACATTCCGCAGGTCGCATCCATCCAGAGCTTGACCATACTGCGCCGGCGCACGAGATCTTCCACCGAGCCGGGCTGAATGAATGATAGGCCCACGCGGTCGCCGGAACTCGGCGACGCATAGGTCATTTCATCGACCAACGCGGGGTCATGCTGCATGTCGTACAGCTCGGCCAAGCTTTGGGCGGCACCCGCAAGGCGCCGATCGGCGGTGACGTCCGGCACCGCCTCGCCGTCGATCCAGATCTGCCGTCCATCACGCAGCGAGTCGAGAAACGCCGCTCCCGTGCGAACCCCCATTTTCCTATCCTAGCTCGTCGATGAGTCGTCGCTGGCCAACGCAAGCAGGCCATATCCGGTGATGAGCGGCGCGCAATAGTTTCGGTGCACCCGGCGGACCTGCCGGCCCAGCGCGGTCCGCATCGCGATCCATAGAATCATCTCGACCGATTCGGCGCCGCCCCGCAGCATGAAATCGTCATGGGACAATTCGGCAACCGCTTCGGGATTGCTCTCGATTTGGGTAAGGAACTCGTTGTCCCACTCCGGGTTGACCATTCCGAAGCGCTCGCCGTGCAGCTGATGCGACAGGCCGCCCGTGCTGATCACGACCACGCGAATGTCCCGCTCATAGCTCTCGACAGCTCGCCTCAGTGCCAGCCCAAGCTTGTAGAGCCGCCGGGCCGTCGGCAGCGGGTGCTGGATCACGTTCACGGCGATCGGAATGACAGGCGTCGGCCACGTCGTGTCGGTCAGCATCGGCAACACCGACAGGATGCCGTGATCGATGCTCATCTCCTGGCAGATCGTGGGATCGAACTCGTCCGCCACCAGGCTGCGCGCGATGTGCCAACTGAGATGGCTGTCACCCCGAAGGTCCGGGAACGGACGCTTGCCCCAACCCTCGTCCGCCTGCGGGTGAACCGCCCCGACGCCGAGAGCGAAGGTCGGGTAAGCATCGAAGAAGAAGCGGTTCATATGATCGTTGTAGACGACGACGAGTGCGTCGGGCTGCTGCGCGTCCAGCCAGCGCCGCACCGGCACGTAGCCGTCAAACAGCGGCGCCCAGAGCGGATCGCGCTGAAGGTTCCTATCATAAGCGTGGGCGATGGACGGCGCGTGCGAGGTTCCGATGCCGCCGATGATCCGCCCCATTTCTCAGTGATCCTTGTGTCCTGGCCGGGTCGCCATGAACTGCTCCAGCGTCTCGCCGCGCATCTGGGCGCCCACTTGCAACAATGTTTGCCCGATCGTGCCCGCAATCTTCAGCATCAGATATATGCTGCCGCCGCTCCTGGTCATCGCAGCCCAGTCGCGACGCAGGACCATGGCGATCTCATCCTCAGACAAGCCGTTGCGGCGCATGTAACCGGCTTCGTCGGCAAGGAATTCCGCCCGATTGGCGGGATCGGTCAATGACATGCACATCTTGTTCAGGCGATAGCCCAGCTGCGAGCGTTCGCCGGTGAGAACATAAGTGCCCGGGATTTGGCAGTCGGGCTTATGGCCCTGATCCATCAGGCCGGCCTCCCGATCCTCAGTGCGCAGGTTCCAACCACTCTATGATGTCAGGCGACGATCGTCCATGTGATCCGACTGTTCGGTGATCTTGGTGCGGATTTGTTCGCGTGGCCAGCTGGCGAGCAATATTCCTCCCCCTGTGATCACCCGTGATGCATGCCGCCCATTCCCCGACCGCCGAAGCCGTGTCCGAAGCCATCGTGCTCAAAGCCATCGTGGAAGCCATCGTGCTCAAAGCGATCGTGCCGGAAGCCAAAATGGCCGAAGCCGTCGTGGGCGAACTCACGGTGAAAACGGTGGAAGTGGTGGAACCGGTCCACGAACACGAAGGACCCTCCGAAACTCAGCCCGATCGGCGGCCCCCAGAACCACGGGTCGTAATACGGGTAGTAGGGATAAATCGAACCATAGGTGTAGGACAGGGGCGGTCCGTAGACCGTCTGAAATTGAGTCGGCTCGCCCGGCGGACCTTCCGCAATCCTCCAGCTGCCATCAGCCTGCCGGCAGGCGCGCCCGACAATCTCCTGTTGCTGCCCATCGACAGTGGCTTGCGCAGTATACTCTTGGCAGTTCGGGTCATCGGCCGCGACCCGCTCCGTCACTTGCGATATCACCGGCTCCGCGGGGCGTAAAGGCGCCTGCACACAGCCAGAACAGGCGAGAACCACTCCTGCCAATGGGATCAGCTGTCGCATACCCTCCTCCATCCGGAACGACGGAGATGTCCGCTTTCGACGCGATCAGCGGGCCGCGGGCCGCGCACCACGCGGCTGCCCCAGCAGGCCGCTTCGGCGGTTTGCGCTCCGCCAAGGCCTCCCGAGCCCGTCCGAACTGAGAGCTTCCCAGCTTTGGCACTCGCTGATGGCTCGATCTGGATTGACGCCCCGCGGATGCGAAAATTCCGCCGCACGAATGCACGACGAGCCGCACTACCGCGTCCTCTTTCGGATGCAGCATTCCTTCGCACGGTCCACCACAATCGGGGTAGGCGCTTCCGCCATGAACCCGCATCGTGGTTCGAAAGCAGGGCGTTGCCACATTCCGCCGCCTAGCTGGGAAAGGACGGCGGTCATCTGCGCGGTTGCGATGACAGGAGGCGGCGGCTTCGTCATTCGAATGTAGACATGGATGCATTATGTGCCAAGAGCTACAACGCGCTGATACGACGAGGCTTTTTGACTTCCGCGCCGCGGACCGGTAGGTCTTCCGCCCATCGGGTCGGCCCGTGGCCGGTCGCGTAAGCATCTTTGCGGTCAAGGCGTACGGCGCAGCCGGTGGTCTCAGGCCAGATCGGCGACACCAACACTGCGCAATGAGTCCAGGAGTGGACCCATCGCGCGGGCTTTGTTCGGGACAGGGGCTCAGATGGGTTCGGCTGCAACTATCGCCCTGGCGTTCAGCATGTCGATGGACGCGTTTGCCGCCGCGCTCGGCAAGGGTGTCGGCCTCCATCGCCCCCGGCTGGTCGAGGCCCTGCGTACCGGCGTGATCTTTGGAGTTGTGGAAACTGTCACACCGGTGCTGGGCTGGATGGTGGGCCTCTCAGCCGCGCCTGGATTACCTGGATCGATCATTGGGTGGCCTTTGTCCTGCTCGCAATCATCGGCGGCCGAATGGTTCTACAGGCGATTCGTGCGCCGGAAAGGAAGCCGGCACCGGCCCGGCACTCGTTGGGCCTGCTGACTTTGACTGCCGTTGCCACCAGCCTCGACGCTATGGCGGTCGGGTTACGCTCGCGTTCATCAACGTGGACATCCTGACCGCGGCGACCGCGATAGGAATGGCGACATTCTCAATGGCCTTCATCGGGACCATCGCTGGTCGTTGGCTGGGGCCGTCACTTGGGCGGGCTGCCGAACTCTTTGGGGGCTTCTGCCTCATCGGCATCGGCATAAAGATCCTGATCGAACATACAGTCGGAGCGTGACGGCAGCCGGCTATGATGCGGAAACGCAAGCCAAACCCGGTTTCCGTCGGTCAGTCCGAGGGGTCGCAACTTCGACAGCTGGCGACTTGGACGAGTCTGGGCGTCGCACTGGTTCTGATCGCGGTGAAGTTGGCGGCGTGGTTGGCGACGGGATCGGTCGCCCTGCTCACCTCCGCGATTGATGCCCTGGTCGACGCAGGGGCTTCACCGGCGACCTTCATCGGCGTCCGGTAAGCAGAACGTCCGGCGGATCGCGAGCACCGGTTTGGGCACGGGAAGGGTGGGGCGATCGCCGCCTTCCCGCAGGCCACCTTTCTGGCCGGCCCGGCGTTCGTGCTCGCATTCCAGTCGGCCGAGCGTCTGATCGTTCCCCGACCGTTGCAGCGGCTCGATCTCGGCCTTTGGGTGATCTTCGGAAGCCTGCTGGCCGCCTTCGGGCTGGTTCTGATGCAAACCTGGGTGGTCCGGAAGACCAGCTCAACCGCCATCATGGCCGATCGCGCGCATTACATGACGGACGTGGCGGTGAACGCCGCTGTGCTGGCGGCCTTGGGAGTGACGTGGCTGACGGGTTGGACGCGCGCGGACCCCAGCTTTTGCATTGGCGATCTCGATTTACATGCTGTGGAACGCGCGGAGCATCGCCACCGCGGCCTTCGCGCAATTGCTCGATCGCGAGCTCGTCGAGCCGGATCGGCAGCGGATCAGGACCGCGGTGCTGGCGTGCGAGGGCGTGCGAAACATCCACGGTCTGCGCACTCGGTCTTCCGGAGATCGGGGCTTCGTCGAATTTCACCTTGAGGTAGGTGGCGACCGCACTGTGGATCAGGGTCACGCAATCGCCGATGCTGCGGAAAAGGCGGTGGTAGCGCTGTTTAAAGGCGCAGCCGAGGTCACCGCCCATGTCGAACCTACCGGCATTAACGACGAACGCCTCGACGACGCCGTCCGCCAGAAAGGTTGAGCGGGAGATGTACGTGTCAATCCGGCGCTTGGCCTTTCGCTTGGTTCAGCGAGTGCCCGGACCGTAGGCTTGGCGGGTCGCGCTCAGCAGGCTCGGACCGCAGAGACCGGCTTTGGGAGACAGGCTGCGCTCGTATCAAGGGATGGAACTGCCGATCAGGTCGCCCGCGAGCAGCGGCTGCACCTTCAGCTCGGGCTACGCGAAAGGAAACATCCAGGCATACGTGAAGTTGAACAGGCGCCGGCAGGTCGTCGGCTTTCTCACGAACGTCTGTCCGATAAGCCGGGAATATTCGTGGCCTTCAAGTGTTCTACCACAAGGCCTCGGTCCGATGGCCCCAGCGAAAGTTGGCCGGGCGATCGGAACAGACGAGCGGAACGGTAAACGAGGGTCCGACCGGATCGGCGGAGGAAAGCAGAAGAGCGTGCATGGCGACAGCCGTTCACTGGAAAGCAAGGCTGATTTTCATCGCGGTCCTGTGCGCAGGCGGACTCGCCGTGGGGGGCTGGTATTCTTGGTCCTCGGCGCACTACGCAGCCTACCAGATCGAGACACATGAGCCGGTTTCCGGTCTGATCGCCGGCTCACCGGTCGAGATGCACGGTGTGGAGGTCGGCAAGGTCACGCGGATCGAGTTGGCCGATCCACACACTGTAGATATCCTCCTGAGCATCGCGGAAGAAGCGCCGGTCTCGAAGGCGACCGTAGCCACCATCACCGCGCGCGGGCTCGCGGTTCGCGGCTTCATGGGTTACGTCTATATCGCACTGGAAAGCACTGGCGCGGAATCCGGCCCGCTGACCATCGAACCCGGCCGGCGTTACCGCAGCATTCCTGCAGGGCCGTCGCAGACCGACACGATGGATACGACCGTCGCGGATGCGACGCGGCAGGTCCGGGTACTGGCGACGCTGCTGCAATCCGCGCTGGATGAGAAGACGATCGCATCGCTGAAGCAATCGGCCGACGGGCTTCAGAAAGTCATGGCCGTGCTGGCGGCGAACAACGAACGGCTGGCGTCGCTCATCGTCAATGCCGAACGTGACAGCCGCGACATCGGCCTGCTGTTGGACGAGAAAACCATCGCATCGTTGAAGCGATCGGTGGATGGAGTTCAGAGAGTCATGGCGACGCTTGCCGCGAACAATGACCGGCTGGGCTCCCTCATCGTCAATGCCGAGCGTGACAGCCGTGACGTCAGGCCGTTGCTGGACACCAGCAACACCACGTTGAGAGAACTCCGGCAGGTACTGCCGCGACTCTACCAGGCGATCGGTGATCTGGACGGCCTGACCCATTCGCTGAACGGAGTTACTAACAGGATCACGAGGGACCCATCCACGGTAACTCGCGGCACGGCAACGCTCCCGGGACCGGGTGAGCGGTGAGACGTATTTGCCTGGCGTGCATCGCGCTTGTCACCTTTTCGCTACCGGGTTGCTCGCTGCTTTTGCCACCAAGGCCCGAACCCATTAAGGCGATTCTCAGCGAGGTGCCGAATGAAGTTCCCCGCGAACGTCGGCACACGGCCAGTTTGCTGGTTTTGCTGCCCGACATCAGGCCGGCCTACGACACCACGCGCATGGCCTATAGCATGAAGCTTTATCAGCTCGCTTATTTCAGGGACAATGAATGGGCCGAGACACCGGCCCAGATGATCTTGCCTCTGCTGGTGCAGACATTGCAACGGACAGGTTTCTTCGGGGCAATCCTGACTCCCCCAGAATCCGGGCGTACCGACTACACGCTCCGTACCAATATTCTGGATCTGGTACAGGACTACACCGTGAGTCCGCCGGTGCTGCGCTTTGCGTTCCGCCTGCAGTTGCTCGGCGCATCGGGCCGGCTGATCGCCGGTCGCGAAATTGCCGTGCAGGAGACGATGCGCGAGGCGACCCCTTACGCCGGCGTGCTCGCCGCCAATGATGTGCTCGCCAAGGCGCTGCGGATGGCGGCCGGGTTCGTTCTGAACTCGGTGCGCTGAGCGGCGGCTCAGGAACCCGAGAACCACAGCATCTTTCGTAACGTGTTATCGCCGAGCATGAAATGGTGCCGCAACGCTGCGCCAGCATGGACGCAGATGAACACCGCCATGAGGTAGCCGAGCCAATCATGCAGCTGCTGCAGTCGTCCGAACAGGTTGTCGTCGTGGGGTACAAGATCTGGCAGGGTGAACAAACCCAGGAAGGAGACGGGAATGCCGGCGGCCGAAGACATCACCCAACCGGTGACCGGCAGGCCAACCATCAAGGCATAGAAGCTGAGATGCACGAAGATCGCCGCCACCTTCTGCCAGTCGGGCAGGGTCTCGGCCAGGCGCGGCAGCGGATTCAACTGGCGCCAAACCAGCCGGACACCGACCAGGGCCAGCGCCAACATGCCGATCTCCTTGTGGATCAGGATCAGCGTGATCTTCTTCGCATCGAAACCTGCATCCGGAAGCCGGACCATGTAGATACCCAGCGCCACGAGAGTGGCGATCAGAGCGGCCATCAGCCAATGCAGCACGATCGCCGCGGCGCCGTAACGCTGTTCCGTATTCGCCAGCCGCGTCATCGGGTGCACCCGGGCGCCGGTCTAGATTCCCGCATACCACTCATATCCGTTGTCTTCGTAGAAGCCGCCGTGACCGCCTTCGATCTGACCGAAACTTTCGACCAGCTCGATTCGGCGGAGATATTTGGCCATCTTGTATCCAAGCTGGCGCCCGAGCCGCAGACGGAGCGGGGCGCCGTAAGGGATCGGCAGCATGCGATCGTTCACCCCATAGGCCAGGACGGTCTGCGGATCCTGCGCCTCGGCAAGGCCAATGCTCTCGTAATATCTTCCGGTCGCATTGCCGAGGGTATCGTAGCAGAAGAACATCACGTACCGTGCCCGGCGCTGCACACCGAGAGGCGCCAGGAGTGTGCGCAGCGGCACTCCAGTCCACTTGCCGATGCAGCTCCACCCCTCGACGCAATCGTGCCGGGTGATCTGGGTCACCGCCGGCAACCCCTGCAGTTCGGCAAGCGACAGGTGCATCGGACGATCTACCAATCCGCCCAACTCGAGGCGCCAATCGGCAAAGTTGTTCCGCGCCAGAGCCTGGTACTCGGGATCGCTCGGGTCATGCGTGCCGTTGCTTTTGAAATCCGCCGACAGGTCGGCCTCGGTGTATTCGCGGGCGCGCATGCCGCCCGGCGTGATCGCCGCTTGCACGTTTCGATTCACCGCCTCGGCGCGGTCGAGTACACGAGAGAACCATGCGCTGCGGGACAGCTCGTCGCAGCCGCCGAGCAGCAGCATCCCCGCACCCCCCGCCGCGCGACCAAGCAACCGGCGGCGGCCAATACGTTGCGGTCCGCTCATTTACCTGCCCGAGGCTTTACGATCGGTTCCTCGATCCGGTAACGGCCGGTGATCATCGACCGCAAATTGTTCCACGGTCCCGACAGCAGCACCATCAGGATATGGATCACCACAAATGCCACGAATGCGAAGGCGGTGACGAAATGGATAGTGCGTGCCGACTGGCGCCCGCCAAAGATGTCCAGTAGCTGCGGATAGGCGGCGTCGATCCAAGGCGACATGGTCAGCCCGGTCGCCACGATCAGCGGCCCCAATCCGAACACGACAGCCAAGCAGGATAGTTTCTGCAGCACGTTGTAGTGCCTTGCCTCGTCACCCGTTGGGAAACGGAGCCGGGCATGGTCCCAGACCGAACGCCCGATGCTCCGGAGCTGTTGCCGCGAGGGGACCAAGTCGCGCCACAGATGGCGCCCGATCAGCGCGTGCGCAGCGTACGCCAGGCCATTGACCACGAAGATCCACGCACAGAAGAAATGCCAGCGGCGGGCCATAGCAAGCCAGAGCGGTCCGGGAATCGTCGCCCAGGCGGGAAAGCCGCGGACGATCGGTTGGCCGTCCACGCCAGGTGACAGCCCAAGCCATCCAGTCGTGACAAACCGGTGGCCAAGCACGTCTGTGATACCGACTTGCTGGCCCGACCCGCTTTGTCTCGCGTAAAGCGCGAGCAGCGGCTGATCGAATTGCGTCCGGATGCCCCAATACAGTGCCGGCCAGCCATTGAAGATTGCCAGCCCGCTCATTAGCAGGACCACCATGCAAACGAGATTGATCCAGTGGGTGAGACGTACTATCAGTGAGTGTCGGTAGATCGTCCGATACCGGCGCGGGCTGACAGGTGCTCCGACTGGGTGCGAGATACCATCCTCGCGTGGCCACGCTCACCTTACAAGCCTCATTGTCCGTGCCACCACACACACGAGAACGTGTATCCCTGATGCCGCCCTGAACGGATGCTTTACCCACATAGCCGGGTGAAGGGTTCATTCGAAGGATGTCAGCGATGGGCAAATTTCTGGGATTCGCGCTTGCCAGCCTGACCGCGTTCGGTTGCAGCGTGGGCGCGATGGCGGCGCAGCAGAGTACGCGCGTCCGCGGAACAATCGAATCGGTCAACGGCGACAAGATCGCCATCAAGTCCTACGACGGCAAGACCGTCGATCTGACGCTCAACTCTGGGACCAAGTTCGCTGCGGTCCTGCCGTCTAGCCTGTCGGATGTGAAATCGGGGGATTTTATCGGCGCCGGAGCCACCGGCCCGGAGAACGATTTGAAGGCCCTGGAGGTCGTGATCTTTCCCGAGTCGATGCGTGGTACCGGCGAGGGACACTACGCCTGGAGCGTACCGGCTGCCGTCGCCAGCGCTGACACTCATCGCGGCAGCAGCGAGACCTCGACCGGTGCGCCGCCCGTGCAGGGCACCATGACGAACGGTACGGTCGCCAGCACCGTTCCGGCGAACGGGGCACCGCCAGTTCAGGGTACGATGACCAATGGCACCGTCGCCAGCAGCACCGCCACCGCGGGGTCTGGCAAGACGGGCGGCCAGGAGCTCACGATCTCCTACGGCAACGGCAAAAAGGTTCAAATGCTGGTGCCGCCAGCTGCTCCAGTCGTGCGATTCGCCCCCGCTCAGCGATCGGTTCTGGTGCCCGGGGCGAAAGCCTTCGTCGTCGCGTCCGAACCGAGCGGGAGCAGCGAGCTGAGCGCCAACTTCGTGGCGGTCGGCAAGAACGGCCTGATGCCGCCGATGTGAGTTCGGCTAGCATTCGGCGCCTTCGTCATGCGGGCGGCGATAGATGGCGACGTCGTGACCCTGACGCACCAGTGGCTACTGAGCGGCGCCTTGCGAGAGTGCGGCGATGAGTGGGCAGCCCGCCTGCTTGCCGGCGTCACACTGCCGGACCGCGTGAGCCAGGATCTTCTCCATGGACCGCAGGTCGGCAATCCGGGCGCGGACATCCGCCAGATGGACCGCCGCCAGCTCACGGACCTCGGCGCAGGCATCACCGCCGGCTGCGGCCAGCCCGAGCAACGCGCGCACCTCGTCAAGAGGCATTGCCAAGTTAACCGCCGCTGGCGCCTGAGCGGCAGGTGGGCGACGCTGACGGCATGACGATCAAGCCCTTCTCGTATCCCCGGCACCGGTTTCCGGCCGAGATCATCAGCCACGCGGTCTGGCTGTACCACGTCTTCAGTCTCAGCCTGCGTGATGTCGAGCTGATCCTGGCCGAACGTGGCATTGTGGTCACCCACGAGAGCATCCGACACTGGTGTCGGAAGTTCGGTGCCGACTTCGCCAGGAGACTGCGCCGGCGACGACCGCGGCCCGGCGATGCGTGGCACCTCGACGAGGTGTTCATCCGCATCCGGGGCGCGCTGCACTATCTGCGGCGGGCCGTCGATCAGCACGGCGTCGTACTGGACATCCTGGTTCAAGACCGGCGGAACGGGGCGGCTGCCAAGCGGTTCTTCAAGCGGCTTCTGCATGGACTGAAATACAAGCCACGGCGCCTCGTTACCGACGGCCCGCGCAGCTACGGTGTTGCTCATCGTGCCGTTCTGCCCGACGTCCGGCATCGTACGAGCAGGTATCTCAACAACAGGGCCGAGAATTCGCATCGACCCACTTGGCGACGAGAGCGGCAGATGCAGCGCTTCAAGTCACCCGGCCAGGCGCAGGCGTTCCTTTCTGCGCACGGCATGATCTACGGCCACTTTCGGCCTCGGCGCCATTTGATGGCGGCAGCCAGCTACCGACGCGCTCGGGCCAAAGCATTCCGGATCTGGCGACAGGAGATCTGCATCCACCGAGCGGCTTGACCCCTTTCTGTCGCGATCGATTTGCCCAAAGCCGTTCCAGGCGCCGTTAAGTTGGCAATGCCCATCACCGATATCGCCCTGTTCGGCCGCAAGAAGCTGGATCTGCTGGCCATCGAGGGCGCGATCGTCACCATCGATGCCATAGGCTGCCAGCGTAACATCGCCCAGAAGGTGGTGGACAAGAAGGCCGACTATGTGCTGGCGCTGAAGGGCAATCAGGGATCGCTGCGCGGTGACTTGGAACTGTTCGTGGCCGAGCAAAAAGCCGCCGAATTCACGGATATCACGATCAGTTCCGAACGCACGGTGGACGCCGACCACGGCCGCATCGAGACCAGGACCACCACCGTCATCCATGACGTCGAATGGCTGCAAGGGCGTGGCCCGAATTGAAGGCCTTCGTGGTGGTCGAAAGCGAACGCGAGATCGGCGGCAAGCTCGAGCGGGAGACCCGGCTTTACCTCACCTCTCTGGTGCTTGTAGCGAGCCTGCTGGCGCCGATCGTCCGCGGCCATTGGGCAATCGAGAATAGTCTGCACTGGGTCTTGGACATGGTGTTCCGCGCCGACGAATGCCGGGTGCGGACCGAGCATGCACCGGCCAACTTCTGTACCTTCAAGCATATGGCGCAGAACCTGATCCGGCTGGCCGCCGGCAAGGCGTCCCTGCGGCTCAAGCGAAAGACCGACGGGTGGGACGGCGACTTCCTCGCCAGCCTGATCACGGGATAGGGAAATTCACCCGATTCCCTGCTGCCTAATGCCCTCATGGCGGGAAGAGTAGATCCGGAACAAATCAACGAAGGCGCCTATCTCGAACAGCCGGTAGACCTCCGAACTGAGGCCACAGAGCCCAAACTGGCAGCCTCGATCCTCCGATTGCTGGCCGGCCGACAGCAAAGCGCGAAAGCCGCCGCTACTGATGTAGAGACTACCGCCCCGGCCGGGGGAAAGACTGGCTCAAGGTGAAGTGCCAGGGCCGCGAGGAGCTGATCGTGCTGGGCTGGACCCTGCCGGGCGGCAGCCGCACCGGGCTCGGCTCCTTGCAGCTCGGCCACCACGACGAGGCGGGCCAGCTACACTACGCCGGCGGGGTCGGCACCGGTTTTTCCGAGCGGGAGCTGGCCGAGCTGCGCGCCCGCCTCGATGCGCTCGCCGTAGAGCCGCCGGCCGAGCTGCTGGTCGGCGGTGAGCCGCTGGAGCCGGGGATCCACTGGGTGCGCCCCGAGCTGGTCGTCGAGATCCAGTTCACCGCCTGGTCGGGGGCGGGCAGGGTGCGCCACCCGGTGTATCTCGGGCTGCGCGAGGACAAGAG
>Ga0308173_10000510_pt1 | contig 16653 bp, 15 predicted proteins | sample PhyPR1_FD_203716 | JGI IMG/M metagenome (GOLD analysis project Ga0308173, IMG submission 203716) | Soil microbial communities from UC Gill Tract Community Farm, Albany, California, United States - DLSLS.P.R1 | ecosystem: Environmental > Terrestrial > Soil > Agricultural land | place: USA...
CGCCGGCGGAGACACGCTCAGCGGCGGGGCCGGTGCCGACACCTTTGTGTTCGACGTCCTCACCACCTCCGCGAACAAGGACACGATCAAGGACTTCGTTGCGGGAACCGACAAGATCGAGCTCTCGACCAGCGCCTTCTCGGCGCTCGCCGGCTATGGCCTTGGTCAGCTCGACACCAGCGAGCTGGTCCTGGGCACTGCGGCGACCAACGCGACCCAGCACCTGATCTACGATTCCAAGGCCGGGAGCCTGATGTACGACCCGGACGGCGCCGGCGGTGCCGCGGCCGTGACCATCGCCGTGCTCACGGGCCACCCGGCGATCCACGCCAGCGACATCTTCCTGGTCTGACCGGTCAGGCGTTCCTGTAGCGCCAGAGGAGCAGCGGCCGCTGCAGCAGCAGCCCCGCCGCGAAGCCGCCGACGTGCGCGGGCGTGGCGAGCAGGTAGCCCTGCTGGTCGCCGAGCCAGCCCATCATCAGCTGCAGCACGATCCAGGCCACCATCAGCCACCCGACGTTGATCCAGCGATTGAGCGCGAGATTGTTGGTGAAGGCCCTCGCCCGGCCATAGCTGAGCGCGAACGCCCCCATCACGGCGCTGATCGCGCCGCTCGCGCCAACTACCGGGACATTGCCGTGCGGGTTGACGCCCCACTGCGCAAGAGCCGCGGCGTAAGCGCCGGCAACATAGAGTGTTACGAGCCCACCAGCGCCGACGATCCTCTCCACCTGCGTTCCGCACCACAAAAGGATCAGCAGGTTGAAGCCGAGGTGCACCAGGCCCGAATGGACCAAAGTTGCGGTCAGCGGCGTCAGGAACGCGGGTACAGCCGACTGAACCGCGCCGGGCATTCCAACCCTCAAGGGAATGAAGCCGAGCGTATAGGCCGCCTCGGCCGACTGGCCGAGCACCGCCGCGATCACCCACGCCAGTGCAGTGATCGCGCCAATGATGTTCGTCGCTGTGCGCGGGAAGCGCTCCATCGGGCTCTTAGATGAACTCGATCTTGTTGATCTCGTAGTAGCGATCACCAGATGGCGTCGACACTTCGACCTCTTCGCCAACCTGACGGCTGATCAGCGCGCGGCCGAGCGGCGAATTGTAGCTGATGCGGCCGACCTTCGCGTCCGCCTCGGTCTGCCCTACGAGCTGGTAGCGCACGGTCTTGTCGTCCTCGTCGGTCAGCGTGACGGTGGCTCCGAACACGACCTTGTCGCCCGACAGCGTGGTCGGATCGATCACCATCGCGCGGCTCAGGCGGTCCTCCAGATCCGCGATCATCGCCTCGATCTGGCCCTGGCGCTCCTTGGCGGCATGATATTCCGCGTTCTCGCTAAGGTCGCCGTGCGCGCGCGCTTCCTCAATCGCCTCGACGACCGATGGACGTTCCAGGCGCAGGCGCTTCAGCTCGTCCTCGAGCTTACGGTGACCCTCGGCCAGCATGGGCACCTTTTCGGCAGTAGCCATCGTCAAAAACCCTTTTTCAAAACCCCGCCCCGGCGGTGCGTCGCAGCCCGCAAACGGAGGCAGATTGTATGTGGAAGCCTAGCCCTGGGAGGCGGAATAATAGGATTGTAACGAAGCGACTTCAAGCGCACGCCCCCGCACCGCCTCGATAGCCCGCGCCGCGGCCACGCTCGCTGCTGCCGTCGTGAAGTACGGCACCTTCTTGTTGAGCGCCGTCGTGCGGATCGAATGACTGTCCTTCAGCGATTGCCACCCTTCCGTCGTGTTGAAGACGATCGCCACGCCGCCATCCAGCAGCCGGTCGACAATATGCGGCCGCCCTTGGGCGACCTTGTTCACGACCTCGACCGGAAGCCCGCTGGACTGCAGGTGCGCCGCGGTGCCGCTGGTCGCAATGATCCTGAAACCGAGTTCGACCAGCTTCTCGACCGCCGGCACGATATTGTCCTTGTCGGCATCCTTCACCGACACGAACGCCGTCCCGCCCTGCGGCAGGCTCATGCCCGCGCCAATCAGAGCCTTCGCGAACGAAATATCGAATTCCCGCGCGATTCCCATGACTTCCCCGGTACTCTTCATTTCCGGCCCAAGCACCGGGTCGGTGCCAGGGAAGCGCGCGAACGGAAAGACAGACTCCTTGACCGCGATATAGTCGAGCGTGCGCCCAACCTCGCCAAGCGACGCGAGCGGCTCACCCGCCATCACCCGAGCGGCGATCTTGGCCACCGGACGCCCGATCGCCTTTGCGACAAATGGCACCGTGCGGCTGGCGCGCGGATTCACCTCGATCAAATAGACCTCGTCCTCCTTGACCGCGAACTGCACGTTCATGAGGCCCTTCACCTTGAGCGCCAGGGCCAGCTCCCGCGTCTGCCGCTCGATCTCGCGAACGATCTCGGCCGAAAGGCTGTAGGGTGGAATCGAGCAGGCGCTGTCGCCCGAGTGGACGCCGGCCTCTTCGATATGCTGCAGCACCCCGCACACGGCGACATCCTTGCCGTCGCATATGGCGTCGACGTCCACCTCGATCGCATCGCGCAAATAGCGGTCGATCAGCACCGGGCTCTTGCCCGAGACCTGCACCGCCGTCGCGATATAATGATCGAGCTGCTGCGGCCCCTCGACCACCTCCATGCCCCTTCCGCCGAGCACGTAGGACGGCCTGAGCAGCACGGGATACCCAATCCGCTCCGCAACCCGGATCGCCTCGTCACGGCTCCGCGCGATGCCGTTGGCCGGCTGCTTGAGCCCAAGCTTCTGCACCAGCGCCGCGAACCGCTCGCGGTCCTCCGCGAGGTCGATGCTGTCGGGCGACGTCCCCAGGATCGGCACGCCGGCAGCCTGCAGCTCCTCGGCAAGCTTGAGCGGCGTCTGCCCGCCCAGCTGGACGATGACGCCCAGCAGCTCGCCCTTCTCCTGCTCCCGCCGGACGATCTCGAGCACGTTCTCAGCCGTCAGCGGCTCGAAGTAGAGCCGGTCCGAGGTGTCCGGGTCGGTCGAGACCGTCTCCGGGTTGCAATTGACCATGATCGTCTCGAACCCGGCGCCCGGCTGCCCCTCCCGGTCGCGCCCGAGGGCGAAAGCGGCGTGGCAGCAGCAATAATCGAACTCGATGCCCTGTCCGATCCGGTTGGGCCCGCCGCCGAGGATCATCACCTTGCGCCGGTCCGAAACGTTCGCCTCGTCCTCCGGCTCGCCGAACAGCGGCGCCTCGTAGGTGGAGTAGAGGTACGGCGTGGTCGCGTCGAACTCCGCCGCGCAGCTGTCGATACGCTTGAACACCGGCCGGACGCCAAGGCGGAGGCGATGGGCGCGCACCTCGTCCTCGGTGATCCCGCCGGTCATCGCCTTGAGAGCGCTATGCACAACGCCGGACCCGCCGGCGGCCACCGCCTCGCTCATGCCGCGCTCCACATGCGCAGAGCGAAGCGACAGCTGCGCCAGACGGCCGTCCGAAAAGCCCATCGACTTCAGCCGCCGCATACCGCGCGCATCGCTCGGAAGCCCGTTGATGCGGACCTCTTCCTCGGCCCGAATAATCTCTTCCAACCTCTTGAGAAACCACGGGTCGAACCCCGCAATCTGATTGATCCGCTCGACGGTGAAGCCCTGCCGCAGCGCCTCGCCGGCAACCAGCAGCCGGTCAGGCGTCACCCGCGCCAGCGCACGCTCAATCTCCGCCGGATCGGCATTCTCGAGTTCGCGCACCCGATCGAGCCCGGAAAGCCCCGTCTCAAGGCCGCGCAGCGCCTTCTGCAGGCTCTCCGCGAAATTGCGCCCGATCGCCATCACTTCGCCAACCGACTTCATCGAGGTCGACAGCAGCGCCTCGGCGCCCTTGAATTTTTCAAAGGCGAAGCGCGGGATCTTGGTGACGACATAGTCGATGGTCGGCTCGAAACTCGCCGGAGTCGCGCCGCCGGTAATGTCGTTCGCGATCTCGTCGAGCGTGTACCCGACCGCCAGCCGCGCCGCGACCTTGGCAATTGGGAACCCAGTCGCCTTGGAAGCCAGCGCCGACGACCGCGACACGCGCGGGTTCATTTCGATGACAACCATCCGCCCGGTCTTCGGATCGACAGCGAACTGGACGTTAGAACCGCCTGTTTCGACGCCGATTTCTCGCAACACGGCAATGCTCGCCGAGCGCATCCGCTGATATTCCTTGTCGGTCAGCGTCAGCGCCGGAGCGACGGTGATGCTGTCACCCGTGTGCACCCCCATCGGATCCACATTTTCGATCGAACAAATGATGATGGCGTTGTCGGCGCGATCGCGCACGACCTCCATCTCATATTCCTTCCACCCGACCAGGCTCTCGTCGATCAGCACCTCGGTGGTGGGCGAGGCCTCCAGGCCGGTGCGGACGAAATGCTCATATTCGTCGCGATTATAAGCGATGCCGCCACCGGTCCCACCCAGCGTGAAGCTCGGCCGGATGACCGCCGGCAGCCCGACAGTCTCCAGCGCGACCGCCGCTTCCTCCATCGAATGGACGATCGCCGAGCGCGGGCTCTCGAGCCCGATCTTGTCCATCGCGTCGCGGAATTTCTGCCGGTCCTCGGCCTTCTCGATCGCCTCGGCATTGGCGCCGATCAGCTGCACTCCGAGCCGCTCCAGAGTGCCGTCCTTGAACAAGGCCAGCGCCGTGTTGAGCGCAGTCTGCCCGCCCATCGTCGGAAGCAGCGCGTCTGGCCGCTCCTTCTCGATGATCTTGGCCACGATCTCCGGCGTGATCGGCTCGATATAGGTCGCGTCCGACAGCTCCGGGTCGGTCATGATCGTCGCCGGGTTCGAATTGACGACGATCACCCGATAGCCTTCGGATTTCAGTGCCTTGACGGCCTGACTTCCCGAATAGTCGAACTCGGCCGCCTGGCCGATGACGATCGGCCCCGCGCCGATGATGAGGATCGAGGAAATGTCAGTACGCTTGGGCAATCAGCCCTCCGGAAACTGCATGTTGACGAACACGGCCTTGAGGCCGTTGCGGCGCGCCCACTGGGCGACGCAGACGCGCTGCTCCGCGGTCGCGTTGTGGCGGATGGTGAGCAGCAGCTTCTTCTGGCTCTCGTCCTGGATCAGCTCACCCAGCGCCAGCCCGCAGCCCACCGCCACGTCGTTGAGCTGCGCCTCGGTGTGCATGACGACAGGCGTGGCGCATGCGCCGAGGCTGATGACAGGGAGAGTAGCCAGGACCTTCCTCACTTCATCGAGCCCACGAACTTCTCAAAGAGATAGAAGCTGTCCTGCGGCCCCGGGCTCGCCTCAGGATGATACTGCACGCTGAACGCGGGCCGATCGGCCAACTCGATCCCGCAGTTGCTGTCGTCGAACAGCGACACGTGCGTCTCGCGCACATTCTCCGGCAGCCCCTCGCGCTCGACCGCGAAGCCGTGGTTCATGCTGGTGATCTCGACCTGGCCGTCGGACAGTCGTTTAACCGGGTGGTTCGCACCGCGGTGGCCCTGAAACATCTTGCTCGTCCGTCCGCCGACCGCGAGCGCCAGCATCTGGTGGCCGAGGCAGATGCCGAACAGCGGCTTCTTCGTCTCCAGCATCTGCCGGATCACCGGCACCGCATATTCGCCCGTTGCCGCGGGGTCGCCGGGTCCGTTCGACAGAAAGAACCCGTCCGGCTCATGCGCCATGATCTCGTCGAAGGAGGCATTGGCCGGCACGACGGTCACCCGAGCACCCGCCTCAACAAGCAGCCGGAAGATGTTGCGTTTATTGCCGTAATCAACAGCAACTACGTGCGGGCGGCCCTCGTCCTGCGGCCCAAGGTCATACCCCTGCCCCCAATTCCACTTGCCCCCCGTCCAGCGCTCGACCTGCAGCCGGCTGACGTCCTTGGCCAGATCCATGCCCTCGAGCCCCGGCCACTCGGCCGCCATGCGCTGCAGCTTTTCGAGGTCGAACTGCCCGTCCGCTCGATGCGCGACCGCGATGTTCGGCGGCCCTTCGGTCCGAACCAGCTTCGTCAGTGCCCGCGTATCCACGCCGGCGATCCCGATGCGCCCCCACTTCGCCATCCAGGCGGCAAAGCCCTCGTTGGCCCGGTAGTTCGAAGGCTCCGTTACGACCTCGCGCACCAGGCAGCCCAACGCGTGCGCCTCGCCGGCCTCGACGTCCTCGTCGTTCGCGCCGACATTGCCGATGTGCGGGAAGGTAAAGGCGATCACCTGATTGGCGTAGGAGGGATCGGTCATCACCTCCTGGTAGCCGGTCATCGCCGTGTTGAAGCACAGCTCGCCAACGGCCTCGCCCTCGGCGCCGAAGCCCTGGCCCCAGACCACCCGCCCGTCGGCAAACACGATGACTCCCGTCGCGCCCTCCGGTTGGCGCGCGTGCAAGGGTCGTGCGTCGGCCATGGGCAGATGAGCCTTCCGTTCGAGATTCCAGCGATGTCGCTAAGGCACCGCCGCTATGCGCATTAACGTGTCCGGTCAACCGCTGGTCACGCCCAAAATCCGCCGCTAGGGCTGGCCGTTTCGGGCAAGAGACAGAGAGATGATCCGCGACGACATCAAGGCTGCGACGATCACCGCCATGAAGGGCGGAGACAAGGAAACCGTGGCGACGCTTCGCCTCGTCCAGTCCGAGATCAAGAACCGCGACATCGAGGCGCGCACCGGCAGCGCTCCTGCCGACGACGACCAGCTCGTGACCGAGGTCCTGCAGCGCATGGTCAAGAAGCGCCGCGAGTCTGCCGACATCTACCGCAAGAACGCCCGCGAGGACCGCGCCGTCACCGAAGAGTCCGAGATCGCCATCATCGAGCGCTTCCTGCCTACGCAGATGAGCGAGGAAGAGGCGCAGGCGAAGATCCGCGAGATCGTCGCCGAGACGGGCGCCAGCTCGATGAAGGACATGGGCCGCGTGATGGCGCTCGTGAAGGAACGCCTCGGCGCCTCGATCGAGCCGGCGCGCGCCTCCGGGCTGGTAAAGGCCGCGCTGAGCGCCTGACCGAGTCGCCAGCTGTGGATAAGTAAGATCCACGCGCTTGCTCCTCTACGATTCGGAGTGCCAAGCTCCTGACTTCGTTCGTCCTGAGCGAAGTCGAAGGGCGCTGGGACCACATCGATGCAATTCTGGGTGTATCTCCTGCGCTGCGCCGACGGATCATATTACACGGGGCACTCCGACAACCTCGAGGGTCTCCTGTGGCAGCATCAGCAGGGTATCGGCTGTGACTGGACGAGGCGCCGGCGCCCGGTTGAGCTCGTATGGTGTGCCAGCGCACCGACCCGCGAGGAAGCACTTACCTTCGAAAGGCGGGTAAAAGGCTGGACCCGCGCCAAGAAGGAAGCCCTGATCGCCAGCGATTGGGATCGCATTAGCTGGCTAGCCCGACCGCCTCACGAACGCCCTTCGACTTCGCTCAGGACGAACGAGAAAGGGGCAATTGGCACTACCGCGTCCGTTCGTCCTGAGCGTAGCCGCACCAGCGGCGAAGTCAAAGGGCGCATGGCGCAAACGTCAGAACAGCGCCGTTCGACTGCGCTCAGGACGAACGAGCATGAGGTGGGGCAATGACCCTCTCCCCCGCCTGGCTAGACGAACTCCGCGCGCGGACGACCCTGTCCGCCGTGATCGCGCCATCGGTGAAGCTCATCCGTGCCGGGCGCGAGTTCAAGGCGTGCTGCCCGTTCCACAACGAGAAGACGCCGAGCTTCACGGTCAACGACGACAAGCATTTCTACCATTGCTTCGGCTGCGGCGCGCATGGCGACGCGATCCGCTTCCTGACGGACAACCGTGGCATGGTCTTCATGGACGCGGTGAAGGAGCTTGCCGCCAAGGCAGGCATGGACGTCCCCGCTCCCGACCCGCGAGCGAAGGAGCAGGCCGACCGCAGCGCCACGCTCACTGACGTCATGGCGGCAGTGGCAGGCTGGTACACCGAGCAGCTGAACGGCCTCGCTGGCGCCGAGGCGCGCGACTACCTGAAGCGCCGCGGCATCGATACCGCCGTCGCCGCCCGCTTCGGCCTCGGCCTGGCTCCTGACAACCGCACCGCCTTGAAGTCCGCGCTGGGCCATCTTGGCGAGGACAAGCTGGTCGACACCGGCATGCTGATCCAGCCGGAGGAGCCTAAGAAGGACACGTACGACCGGTTCCGCGGCCGCCTGATGATCCCCATCCGCGACCCGCGTGGAAGGGTGATCGGCTTCGGTGGCCGGATCATGGGCCAGGGCGAGCCCAAGTACCTCAACTCACCGCAGACGGTGCTCTTCGACAAGGGCCGCACCCTCTATAACCTCGACCGCGCCGGCCCGGCGAGCCGCACCGCCAAGCGGTTGATCGTCGTCGAAGGCTACATGGACGTGATCGCCCTCGACCGCGCCGGCATCAGCGAGGCTGTCGCGCCCAACGGCACTGCCCTGACCGAAGCGCAGCTCGAGCGGCTGTGGCGGCTCGATCCGTCGCCGATCCTGTGCTTCGACGGCGACAATGCGGGCAAGAAGGCCGCCATCCGCGCTGCGACCCGCGCCCTGCCCCTGCTCCGCCCCGACCGCACGCTCCGCTTCGTCGAGCTGCCCACCGGTCAGGACCCGGACGACGTCATCAGCAACGGCGGCCGCGAGGCGTTCGAGGCGCTGCTCGCCAGCCCCGAGCCGCTCGACGCCCGCCTGTGGCGGCACGAACTCGAACTCGACCCCCTGACCACCCCCGAAGCCTGGGCCGGCCTCAAGGAACGCCTCGTCGCCCACGCTGCGACAATCGCGCACCCTGACCTCAGCCGCATCTACCGCGAGGACTGGCTCAACCGCTTCTTCGCCCAGCGCCGACCCGCCGGCTCAGCACCGCAGCAGCGCAGCTTCACACCGAGCAAGCGCGGCACCTTCAAGAACGGCCGTTTCGTCCCCCCGCCGCCGCCCGTCCGCGACGAAGCCCGCGCCATCGCGACCACCGGCATCGACGCGCCCACGGCCCGCGCCCTCATCCTCGGTTTCGCCAATTACCCGGAAGAGCTCCCCGCGCATTGCGAGCAGCTCGCGTCGCTCCCGATCACCGACAAACCCACCGCGATGATCCGCGACGATCTCGTCAACGCGGCCTTCTCCGGCGCCGTTCTTGATCGTGACGGCGTGAGCACCATATTGGCCGCTGATGGAGCAACGGGCGTTAAGGCTCAGCGCGCCATGGGTTTTTCCTTCACCCGCCGCGACAGCGACCCGGACCGCGCCCGAAGCGATCTGGCCGCAGCGGTCGAAATCATCGCCGCGGCGGAGGAAGTGGAGAAGGCCCTGGACCATGCGACGGAGCGGCTGAAGGCGGACGCGACTGAGGAAGCCTTTGAAGAACAACAGCGCCTGATGCTGGCGCAACGCGATTTGAGACAACGGCTGGCGCAACTTGCCGGCACCGATTAAGCGGCGGAAACCTATGGCGAAAAACGACACTCAGGAACTCGACACGGCGGAAGCGGGCGACGCGCCCCTCATCGACCTCAACGATGCGTCGGTGAAGAAGCTCATCGCCCGTGCCAAGAAGCGCGGCTACATCACGGTCGACGAGCTCAACGAAGCCCTCCCCTCCGACCAGATGAGCCCCGACCAGATCGAGGACATCATGTCCGCGATCAACGACATGGGCGTCCAGGTCGTCGAGAATGAGGAAAAGGGCGAGGAGGACGAAGAGGAGCAGGACTCCGACAACGATACCCCGGCGTCTGAGGACGAGGTCGATCCGCTCGACGACGGCGGTCCCCGCCCCTCTGCAGCGGTCAAGAAAGAGCCGACCGACCGCACCGACGACCCGGTCCGCATGTACCTGCGCGAGATGGGCGCGGTGGAGCTCCTCTCCCGCGAGGGCGAGATCGCCATCGCCAAGCGCATCGAGGCCGGCCGCGACATCATGATCTGGGGCCTGTGCGAAAGCCCGATCACCTTCAACGCCATCATCGGCTGGTCGAACGCCCTCAACGAAGGGCGCATGCAGCTGCGCGAGATCATCGACCTCGAGGCGATGCTGTCCAAGGGCCCCACGGCCGAGCAGATCGCCGCCACCGAAGAGGGCGCCGAAGGCGCCGAGGGCGAGATCAGCGAGAAGACCGCCGGCCCCTCGATTAAGGAAGAGGAAGAGGTCGCCGACGAGCCCGAGCGCGACGCCAATGAAGACGACGAGGACATGGTCGAGCGCCGCCAGCGCCCCCAGGCCGAGGAGGAGGACGAGGACAACACCCTCTCCCTCGCCCAGATGGAAGAGACGCTAAAGCCGCAGGCGCTCGAGAAATTCGCCGAGATCACCGCGATCTTCAAGAAATTCTCCAAGGTCCAGGGCTCGCGCATGGACGCGCTCCAGATGGGCCAGGCATTCCCCGCCTCGGACGAGAAGAAGTACCAGAAGCTGCGCGAGGAGCTCACCGCTCAGGTCGAGAGCGTCCAGTTCCACGGCAGCAAGATCGAGTACCTCGTCGAGCAGCTCTACAGCTACAACCGCCGCCTGACCGCGCTCGGCGGCCAGATGCTCCGCCTCGCCGAGCGCCACCGCGTCCCCCGCAAGGCGTTCCTCGAAAGCTACATGGGCCATGAGCTCGACGAGAGCTGGCTCGACAGCGTCGCCAAGCTCGACAAGAAATGGGCCGCCTTCGCCGCCGCCGAACGCGACACCGTCGAGCGCATCCGCGGCGAGATCAGCACCATCGCGACCGGCACCGGCACCTCGCTCAGCGAGTTCCGCCGCATCGTCAACCAAGTCCAGAAGGCCGAGCGCGAGGCCCGCATCGCCAAGAAGGAAATGGTCGAGGCCAATCTCCGCCTCGTCATCTCCATCGCCAAGAAATACACCAACCGCGGCCTGCAGTTCCTCGACCTCATCCAGGAAGGCAACATCGGCCTGATGAAGGCGGTCGACAAGTTCGAGTACCGCCGCGGCTACAAGTTCTCGACCTACGCCACCTGGTGGATCCGGCAGGCGATCACCCGCAGCATTGCCGATCAGGCAAGGACCATCCGCATCCCGGTGCACATGATCGAGACGATCAACAAGCTCGTCCGCACCGGCCGCCAGTTCCTCCACGAGACCGGCCGCGAAGCCACCCCCGATCGGCGACGAGGAAGACAGCCACCTCGGCGACTTCATCGAGGACAAGAACGCCGTCATCCCGGTCGACGCCGCGATCCAGTCCAACCTCAAGGAAACGGTCACCCGAGTCCTCGCCTCGCTAACCCCGCGCGAAGAGCGCGTGCTCCGCATGCGCTTCGGCATCGGCATGAACACCGATCACACGCTGGAGGAAGTCGGGCAGCAGTTCAGCGTGACCCGCGAGCGTATCCGGCAGATCGAGGCCAAGGCGCTCAGGAAGCTGAAGCATCCGTCGCGGTCGCGGAAGATGAGGTCGTTCCTGGATCAATAATCGAGCCGCCGAGCGCAGCGACGCCGGCGCGTAAGCGCGCCGCCGGAGCAGCGTCCAGAGACGGCGAGAGCGCCAGCGGGTCGGCGTAGCCGAACCCGACTGACGTCACGGGGATTCACTCCCCGTGACGCCCGCCTAGCTAGAAGTTAGATCGTCTCAGCAGTCCGCTGCCGCGAAGCATTGTGCCCGCCGTTGCGGTACAGGATCTCGCGCGCGGTCTCGAGCGGAACGCCGGCCCGGTCGCCGTCGACCGACAGGAAGATGCCGCCGCCGTTGATGCGCTCCTCGTAATAGCTCGCATCCTCATGGCTGACGCCATGATCGGTCAGCAGCCCCGAAAGACCGCCGGCAAGCGCACCCGCGCCCGCACCGATGGCAGCCGCCCCCGGAATAGCGCCCGAAGCGATCGCACCCGCAGCGGCGAGCGGCCCGACGCCGGGGATCGCAAGCGCGGCGACGCCGAGGATACCGCCGATCACGGCCCCGCCGAGCGCGCCCTTGCCCGCATCAGCGGCCTTGTCGCCGGCATCGCCGTCGTCCGCGTCCGTGCTACTCTGCTCGCCATGCCGGCCGACGATCGAGATGGCGTCCTGGTCGATGCCCGCGGAGCGCAGCTCCGACATGGCGCGCTGGGCTTCGTCCTGGCTGTCGAACACGGCCGATGCGATACGATCACTCATGAATACTCTCCTGTTGGAATAGGCAGGTTACTTGTGCCTGCCCTCTCAACAGTCGAGCGCCATGGCCGTTCCTGAGATTGTCTCCGGCAGATCAAGGCCAAGGCGCCGGAAGCTGAAGCATCCGAGCGGCTCGCGGAAGATGCGGAACCTCCTGGATCACTAAGCGGCCCGTCGGATCACGTGGTCCCAAGCATTGCTCGTGATGAGCCGGTTGGACGCGCAAATCGAAGATGACGGCGCTTGGCAGCTCATCGCCGATTTAGACGAATAACGGCCGCCCTTGGTCGCAGCGCGAAGTGGAGGAAGTGGAGCGACCCGCCTTTTCAAGCAGTCCGCGTTCAGGCGTGGATGCGCTTCAGCTGACGGCTCAAAAGCGCGATGCTGCCGAACATCAGCTATCGCGTCGGCGAGCCCAACGAGCGACGACGCGCTCAACTGGGCCATGGGGAGCCAGCTCGCCGCGGCATAGGCAGCGGGCGCTTTCCTACACGCCTCATCTGTGCCCTAAGCTGGCTGATGCGGCCGCGACCACTTTCCTCCCCAAATCCTACGAAGTGGAGGAAGTGGAAGGCCCCTAGGGGCGGCCACTTTGGCGCGCGCCGGCCCAAGGCTCGCTCGTCCGCTCCACACCCACGGCGAGCTCATACGGACGGCACAGCAGCAGCGCCGCGGCCGGCGGGCCGTTCAGCCACTGGCAACTCTGCTGACGCTGCATCAATTCCGCGCTACAGTTCCGCCTGCATTAATGGCCTGTCTCCAGGAGTTGGCCCATGAAACTGCACCTCGCCGCCGCGCTGGCGCTCTTCCTCTCCACCTCCGCCACTGCTGCCACCAACTGGGCGAGCGTCGACCAGGCGCTCGGCCGCCCTGGCGCCGTCCAGGCTGGCGACGTCCACCGCTACAGCTTCCCGCGCTCCGACCTTGCCGTCACGCTCGACGGCATCCGCATCAAGCCGGCGCTGGCGCTCGGGTCGTGGCTGGCGTTCCGGGACATGGGCAGCAGCGCGGAGGTGATGGGCGACCTCGTGCTCACGCAAGATGAAGTCAATCCGGTGCTGTCGCGCCTGCTCGAAGGCGGGCTGACCATCACGGCGCTGCACAACCACCTGCTGCGCTCGACGCCCGACACCATGTACATGCACGTCCACGGCAGCGGCGATGCGGTGAAGCTCGCAACCGCCCTCCGGCAGGCGCTTGGGGCAAGCAAGACGCCAACAGGCGCACCGGCCCCCGCGGGTCCGCCGGAAACGCTGGCGTTCGACACCAAGGCGCTCGACGCCGCGCTCGGGGCGCAGGGCAAAGTGGTCGGCGGCACCTACCAATTCTCCTTCCCGCGCGCAGAGGCGATCACCGAGGACGGCATGCCCGTCCCCGCCTCGCTCGGCCTCGCGACCGCGATCAACCTGCAGCCGACCGGCAACGGCCGCGCCGTGGCGGCCGGCGACTTCGTGATGATCGGGTCGGAAGTGCCGGCGGTCATTGCCGAGCTCAGGCGGCAGGGGATCGAGATCACCGCGCTCCACAATCACCTTATCGGCGAGCAGCCGCGCCTGTTCTTCATGCACTTCTGGGGCAATGGCGAAACCGCCGCGCTGGCGCAGGGCCTGCGCGCCGCGCTCGGCAAGATGAACCTTGCGCGCCGCTGAAACAGCTTTCCTACACTCGCCAGAGCATGCTTCCGTGCCCGGATGCGGCTTCCACAACCGGTCCTACCCACTCGCTCGCGCCGTCTCCCAAATCCTACGAAGTGGAGGAAGTGGAAGGCCCTTAGGGGCGGCCACTTCGCGCGCCGGCCCAGAGCTCGCCCGTGCGCTCCACGCCCATGGCGAGCTCATACGGCCGGCACAGCAGCCCCGCGGCGTCCGGCGGGCCGTTCAGCCAGTCCGCCCAGTCGCCGGGCGGCAGGATGGCGGGCATGCGGTCGTGGACCGGCTGCACGTGGCCGCACGCCTCGGTCATCACCATCGAATAGGCCGGGCCCCATTCCGGCGTGTCGCGCCAGATGCCGGCGACGGCGAACAGCTCCTCGTGCGGAAGCGAGAACCAGGTGCGGGTTTTTGACCCCTTCTCCCCTTCCGCCTCGCAAAAGCCGGTCACCGGGATCAGGCAGCGGCGCTCCTGGAAGCTGTAGCGCCACATGAAACTGTCGAGCTTGTCGGTGCGGCAGTTGTTGACCGGCTTGGGCTTCAGCGGCTGGCCGTTCTTGCCCTTGAGGACCAGCGGGAAGCCCCAGGTCATCTGTCGCACCCGCCGCCCTTGGCCGTCGGCGGCGACGACGAGGCCGGGATAGCCCGGATAGACGGTGTCGCCGGCATTGCCGGGTGGGTCGGCGACCGCCCCGAACAGCTTCGCGACCTCATCCACGGTCTTGGTCATCTTGTAGAGGTTGCACATGGCCCGCCACTGTAGCGTCGCCGGGAGACGCGGCAATTCTCCCCGGCAAGTCGGGGGTGACGAGGAGTGATGACTTTAGTGAACTTGTCCTGCTGCTGTTCGAGGCGCAATTTCCGTCCCGGCGCGAGGGGACCGGCAACGGTCGCGGCCCATGTGTTCCGTATGCCCCCTGTATCCGGCGTGTTCCGTCACGAGAACCAGGGGGTTTCGACATGAAGCAGCTGATCAAACTCGCCGCCGCCGCCGCGCTTGGCGCCCTCGCGTCCGGCACTATCGTCTATGCCCAGGCCGGCGCTCCGCAGCCGCCGAAGGCCAGGATCGCGCTCTACCGGGCGGCGCCCGGGCAGCAGGTTGCCTTGCTGCGCTGGCTCGCCCAGCAGGACCGCGCTGCCGAGGCCGCCGGCGTGCCGCGGTCGCAGCTCTACGCCCACACCGACGGCGACAGCTGGGACTATCTGGCGATCGACCCGGTGACGACCCCGGCGCAGGACGCGGCGGTCGACGCGGCGTTGAAGAAGATGGGGATGGGCAGCGGGCCCGCCCAGTCGCTGGAGCTGCGCAAGTACATCTCGATGCACACCGACACCTTCACGATCGGGCCGGTGTCGGCATCGCAATATCTGGCGCTTGCCGGCCAATAAGACCGGCAAGCGCCCCGCTGCGCTATTTCTCCGTCACCGGCGTGTTCTGGGAGGCGATCGCCACCCATTGGCCGTCGCGCTTCTGGAAGATGTCGGTCCAGCTGTACTCGCCGCTGCTCGGCTTGCCCCGGTGGGTGCTGACCTCGGTGTCGCGGCCCTGCACGATGGCAAGGTCGGCGCCGATGAAGCGCACGTGGACGTCGTGGTTGTTCGCCTTGGTGATCCTGTCCGTGCCATCGGCGAACGACTTCAGCAGCGCCGCGCGGTCGTACCAGCTGCCCGACTGGTTTTGGGCGCGCCAGTCGGGAGCGATGATTCGGTTGAGCGCCGCCGCGTCCTTGGCCACGAGCGCCTTCATCCAGCTCTCTTCGAGGGCCAGCAGTTCCTGTTCGCCGCTCGAGGCTGCTTGCTGTTGGGCAACCGGTTGCATGGGTGCGGGCTCGGCCGCGGGCTGCGGCATCGACCGCATCTGACCAGCCTGGTCGGCCTGCATCGGCGCACTCGCCGGGTGATATTGCGCGGCCGCGGGCGCAGCAAGGGTAAGTGCCAGCAACGCCGGCATTGCAAGGTTCATGATTGCCTCCGCTCAGGTGGGGTCGGGACTGGTCGCCCTGGTACCCGACGCAACGGAGGCGGCGCGGCGCTCATAGCACTCCGCGGCGGCCCGGAAAACGATGATGTATGCGCCGCCGTCCGGCGGCTGCGCCTAAAGCGTCGGCGCGGCCCCGTGCTGCTCGGCCCTGCGCACCGCCTCGGCCTCTCGCAGATGCTCGCTCCGCTCGGCCCGCTCGGCAAGCGCGCTCCAGGCGGCTTCGGACCGGCGGCAACGCTCGCGCACATGGTCGAGCGTTGCCGCATCCGCATCAGCCGAAGCCTCTGCGGCGCGCGCACGGAAGAACTCGAGGTTCGAGTTGCGGGCTGTCGGTCCTGACAAGTTTACTCGGCCTGCCCGGAAGAACCGGCGGGAGCGGCGTCGTCGGCCGGCTTCAGGTTCACTGCGGCCATCTTGCCGCGGCGGTCCTGCTCCAGGTCGTAGCTGACGCGCTGATTCTCGCTCAGCGTGCGCATGCCGCTGTTCTCAACCGCGCTGATGTGGACGAAGGCGTCGGTTCCGCCACCGTCCGGCGCGATGAAGCCATAGCCCTTGCTGTCGTTGAAGAATTTCACGGTTCCGGTCGTCATGTCGTCTTTTTTCCTTGGTTGGAGGCCGAACTGCCGGCCTCCTTCGGCTAGGAGAGGCAGAGAAGGAAAAAAGGGCCGCAAAGCGCCTGTAGACCGTCAATTTGCGACTGATAGCCGACCCCACATAGGACATTCGGGGCGGAATTGTAAGGCGAGCGCCGATGATCACCCATCCAAGATGTAATGCGCCGGACACTTCGCCTTCGTGCCGCTTGTTCGATTGCCGGCCTGCGGGCGGTGACAGCCCCCCACCGCCCGCGAGTTAACCGCCTGTTTGCAAGCGCGCTCCTAGGGCGCGGGACATGCACAAACCCGCCCTTCTGCTCACGGCCGCAGCTGCGCTTGCCGCCTGCAACTCCTCTTCCTCGGCGATGGACCAGTCCGATCCCAATTATACCGAGATGGAGGAACTCAAGGGCTG
>Ga0308173_10000511_pt1 | contig 16649 bp, 13 predicted proteins | sample PhyPR1_FD_203716 | JGI IMG/M metagenome (GOLD analysis project Ga0308173, IMG submission 203716) | Soil microbial communities from UC Gill Tract Community Farm, Albany, California, United States - DLSLS.P.R1 | ecosystem: Environmental > Terrestrial > Soil > Agricultural land | place: USA...
GCGTCCGGTTTCGCTTTTTCCGGCGCGGCGGCCTTCGCTTTCGGTACGGCGGTCGACGATGTGCCGTGCCGCGTGTAATGCCCGGCCGTATCGATCAGCACGGCGTCGTTGGTCAGCCACCAGTCGACATAGTCCGTGGCCACCGAACCGCCGGTGAAGCGCTGCGCCGGGCTGCCGACCGGAAACTCCAGCCCGGCGTTCAGCAACGCACTCGTCTTGCCCGACCCTCTCGAGCCGATCGCGATGAACCAGGGCAGTTCATAGAGATAGCGCGTGCCCTGAAACAGGCGGGCGAATCCGCTTGCGCCGGTGCGCATCGACTTCAGGCGGGACAGTGCGCTGTTGAGGCGCGACTCGACGACCTTCAGCCGTTCCTCTGCGGGCGGGGTGTCTTTCTTCTTGCCCCACGAGAGCGCCTTTTTGAGGAACCGCTCGTCGTCGCGCATCCTGAAGTAGACCCACACGAGCCAGTAAGCCGCGTAGCAGACGAGCACGATGGTGATCGCAATGATCCGCGGCGATTCGGCCGCGAACGGCTGTGCTTCGCCGAACGTGAGCAGGGGCGCGGCGTACCAGATGAGCAGGCAGAGCAGGGCGACGAACGGTGGGCTCGTCGGCAATTCCTTCAGCCACAGCAGTACGCCGACGACCAGCAACGTGATGATGAACACGCGCGTGCCGATGCCGGCGAGCGGCTTCAGCCCGCCGAACGCGAGGTACGGTCCGAGGAACCAGATCACCAACCCGACGACGACGAGCGCCACAAACCCGAGGAACCAGCGGGACCTCAGAAACGACAGCATTTTCATTGTTTCTTTCCGAATGGCATGAGACGGCTAGGGCGTGACCGTGATCGCGACGCGGCGATTCAGCGCGCGGCCCTGCGGGGTGGCGTTATCGCCTATCGGGTCGGCGTCGCCCTTACCGATTGCCTCCAGACGCGAAGCCGGCACGCCCGCGCTCTGCAGCGTCTGCATGACCTGCGTGGCACGTTCGAGCGAAAGCGCGTCGTTGGAGGCGAACTGCCTGCTCTTGATCGGGATGTTGTCCGTGTAACCCGCGACGACGACCTTGCCCGGCACCTTCATCAACTCGTTGGCGATCTTCGTGAGCAGCGGCGACGTCGTTGCTTTGACGGCCACGCCGCCCGGGGCGAACATCGCATCGCCCTTGAACGTGACCGAACTATGGCGCGCGTCCTCGTCGACGCTCACGGTGCCCGCCGCAATCTCGTTAGCTAGCAGTTCCTTCAGATGCGGCAAACGCGCTGCGGCCGGCGGCGTCATGCGGCCGATGTCGACGATCTGCTTTTCGAGCGAGGCGCTCTGGTCGAGCAAGTGATACTTGAACCAGCCGAACAGGCCGAGCAGGATCACGCCCAGCACCGCGAAGCTGATCCACACCGGGAAGTCATAGACCGACATGCGGCGGCCTTTGGCATCGGAGGCCACATGGGCGGAAAGCGCCATCGGCACGGTGCCGCGTTGAGCCTGGATTTCGTTATAGAGACGTTTGCGCACGGCGTCGTGCTTGCGAGCGCCGTCGGCTTCGTGCCGATAGCGGCCCATGAAGCCAAGGCTCAACACGCGATACATCACTTCGAGAAGATCGATGTGTTCCTGCGGCTCGGTCATGAGCCGGCCAATCAGCAGATAGATCTTGTCGCCGCCGTGACGATCCTCGTGGAACTCGGTGGCGAGCCCCGTCGCGATCCAGCGCACGCCGGTCTCGCGCTTGCCCCACGACGTCTGCATCGCGGCGTCGTCGAGCGCGGTGCAGAGGCAGTAGCGCGCGCCGATCATGTGGTCGCGCCGGATGTTGGCCTGCTCGCACAGGCGCTGGAAGATGCGCACTTCCTGCTTCAGCAGCAAGTGCAACTGGTCGATGCCTTGCAGATCGAGGTCATTCGGCATGTCCGCGAGCGCGCGCAGCAGCACGCGGGCGGCTTCGAGCAATGGATTTTGCGCGTCTTCGACTGCGCGCAGCCGCGTTGCCGGCGGCTCGCCGGGTGGGATGCTGGCGAGCTGGGTGACCGTCTGCTCGAGCAGCGCAGCGGCGTTGCCAGCGTCATGCGCGCCGGACGAATACGCGTCGCGTGCCGGCAGCCCTGTTCCGTGGCTAGAGTATCCCGCTTGCGGATTCACTGTGTTCCCCTGATGACATGATGGCCGGGCGCGGCCTTGGCGGCGCGCGCCCGGTTACTGCGAAAGGCGGTGGCTTAGCCGCGCACGCCCCACAGTTCGAGCTTGAGTTGCGGGAAATCGCCCGCGACGTGCAGCGCGATGCCGCCGTGCTGCGCGATCGTGTCCCACAGCGGGCCGGTGCGCGACAACTCGAAATAGACATAGCCCGCATTGAAGGGGATCTGACGCGGCGGCACCGGCAAGCCCTGCAGCACGAGGCCCGGCAGATGCGCGCGCACGAGGTCGGGCAGGCGCTCGGACGGACCGACCTTCGCCTGCGTGCCGAACTGTGCGAGCAGCGTGTCGGGCGGCATCGCGGCCGAGACGGCGAGCACCATCGAACTGAAGCTGCGGATCTCCGCCGGATCGACCACCGCGTTGCGCATGCCGTAGCCCGCATCTTCGAAGGCGATCGCCTGCGCGCTGCGCACCAGCACCGCGTTGAGCAGCCAGTGCGTGTCGTCGACGACGGGCCTCAGGCACGTGTGCGGCTCGATGTGTTGATAAGGCGGATGACTTTCCAGCGGCCGGCGCGTGCTGGTCCGCACATAAGTCGACAGTTCGCCCGCCATGCTGATGAGCAGCGCGTAGAGATCGGCGGGCGAGGTCGTCGGCACGCGGCGGATATGCTGCAGCAGCGGCTCGTAACGGTTCAGCGTTTGCAGCAGCAGATAGTCCGATACTTCGGCGACCGAGCCGGCCTTGCCATCGCTGCCCGTCAGGCGGCTCGCGAGCGCGTTCGCGCGCAGGCGCGTGAGCTCGTGAATCTTGTTGAGCCAGCTTTCGAGCAACGAGCTCGCGCCATAACCCGACACGGGCGGGACAAGCGTGTCGTCGAGTTCGATGCTGCCGTCCGCGCGAATCGATTTGACTCGGGTGAGCGGCAGGCCGATCCACGCATCGGTCATTTCCTTTTCGGGCACCAGCCGCAGGCGCAGATTCGAGAGCTGCACCGCGCGTGCGCCCTGGCCGACCGAGTTGGTATCGCGCAGATCGCTGTCGAACACGGCATAGCGCGCGAGCGAATCGGCGGAATCGTCGAACGTCGTTTCTTCGCCGTTAGGCACGCGGATGGGCGTCGCCAGATGAATGACCTGCTCGAGATGCTCGGAGCGGATCGTCAGCGGCGGCGGCGGCGGAGTGCTGCCCGGCGCGTCGAACGGCGTGCCGTCCGCGAACACGCCGCTTGCCGACTTGATGATGACCTTACCGAGCGCGAGCGCTTCGTTGTCGATCGCAAAGTGGTTGAAGCCGAAAAAGAACGGCGACAGCGGCGCTGCGCGCTTGTGCGCGAACTGCTCCAGATAGCGTTCCTGTTGTTGGAACAGCTGCGGGCGAAGGAACAGGCCTTCGCTCCAGGTGACCTTGTTGTACCAGCTCATAGGTTGAATCCTTTCCTATTTTTTCTTGGGTTCGGCTAGTTCGTCGACGATCCTGATGGCGTTTGCATCGAGGTTGATCGTCAGCTTGAGTTTGGGCAAGAACATGCGATACCACGCCGCCGACGGCGCCGCGGGCATCGGCCAGGTCGCCCGCCAGACGGAATTCGGCAGGTCGCGATAGGCCGCGATGACGCCGAGCGTCGTGGTCGCCTGCTGCGCGTCGCGCTTGATCGTTTTGCTCTCGCCGGGACGCATCTGGAACTGGTCGCGAACGACGAGGTCGTCGGCGAGCGCGGTCTTGTCCTTGTCCTGCAGAGAGAAGAAATCGGCTTCGTTGAAGGCGCTCGCGTCCTTCAGTTCGTACACCCGAACGATGATTGGCGCGGCGCGTTTCTGGTCGTCCGGGTTAACGCCCGACGCGGCGCTGAGCGTCAGCGTCATCTTGACGGGTTCGTGGACGGGATTGGGATCGCTGCTCGCGCACGCAGTGATTCCCAGTGTGCAGATGAGTGCAACGAGAACGGAAATGAACGGGCGCATCGGAGAAGAAACAGGCAAGGATTCATGCATCGAAAAGGCCCGGCGCACGAAAAAGTGCGCCGGGCCTCCCAGGCTACGTCGAGAGGCTTTTACGCTTCCTTGTTCAGCTTGATGTCGTAGCCAGCGGTCACGGCGCCGCCGCTGCCGCCCTGGGCGTTCTGCACGACGTACTCTTGCTTCACCTTCGCGAACGACAGGCGCACGCCTTCGGTGATGCCGTTGTCGGCGTTGCTGCCCGACGGCGAAACGCGCGTGACGATCACGTCGCTCATCGTAATCTTCAGGTACTCGAGCGGGTTGCCGCCGGCCTTGCGAACCGTCAGCACGGCCTGATCGATGTGCTTGCCCGTCAGGCAGTACTTCATCAGGTTCGGGCTGGCGCGGTCGACCAGGTGCACGAAGCTCAGGTCTTCGACGGTCGCCTTGCCGGCGCCGCCGCCCGAACCCATGTGCATGTTCGATTGCTGGGAGATTTCCCAATTCCAGCTCTTCACTTCGATCTCGCTCTTATGTGCGGAATCCTGCGATTCGCCATCGATGCCGTTGATCTTGATAAAGATGTCCTGTGCCATCTTGATACTCCTTGTTATTGAAACGTACTACTGCTATCTACGGGCTTGAGGGTCCGTATTCCTTTGATACTGCTGCGAGTACCGATCGCCGGCGGCTGCCGGCGGATGTCGGAACCTTTCGGACACAGCCGTTGCGTTGCCGGCTTATGCTGCTTCCTTGACGGACGGCAGGCGGGCGACGAGACGCAGCGACACGGTCAAGCCTTCGAGCTGGAAGTGCGGACGCAGGAAGAACTTCGCCTGGTAGTAGCCGGGATTGCCTTCGACGTCCTCGACGACGACTTCAGCGGCAGCCAGCGGACGGCGCGCCTTGGTCTCTTGCGACGAGTTAGCCGGGTCGGCATCGACGTAATTCATGATCCATTCGTTGAGCCAGCGCTGCATGTCCTCGCGCTCGCGGAACGTGCCGATCTTGTCGCGCACGATGCACTTGAGGTAATGCGCAAAGCGCGAGCACGCGAACAGATACGGCAGACGCGCGGACAGGTTCGCGTTGGCGGTTGCGTCCGGATCGTAGTACTCGGCCGGCTTTTGCAGCGACTGCGCGCCGATGAAGGTCGCGTGGTCCGTGTTCTTGCGATGCACGAGCGGAATGAAGCCGTTCTTCGACAGTTCCGCTTCACGGCGATCCGAGATGGCGATTTCCGTCGGGCACTTCATGTCCACGCCGCCGTCATCCGTCGGGAACGTGTGGCAGGGCAGGTTCTCGACCGTGCCGCCCGACTCGACGCCGCGGATCAGCGAGCACCAGCCGTACAGCTTGAATGAGCGGTTGATGTTCACACCCATCGCATACGCGGCGTTCGCCCATGCGTAGTTGCGATGGTCGGGGCCGTTCGTCTCTTCTTCGAAATCGAACTCATCGACCGGATTGGTCTGCGCGCCATACGGCAGGCGCGAGAGGAAGCGCGGCATCGCGAGGCCGACGTAGCGGGCGTCGTCCGTATTGCGGAACGAATTCCACGGCGCGTATTCCAGGTTTTGCGTGAAGATCTTGGTGAGATCGCGCGGATTGGCGAGCTCTTGCCACGATTCCATCTGCAACACCGAAGGCGAAGCGCCCGAGATGAACGGCGTGTGCGAGGCAGCGGCGATCTTCGCGATGGAGCCGAGCAGGTCGACATCGGGCGGCGTGTGGTCGAAGTAGTAGTCCGCGACCAGGCAGCCGTAGGGTTCGCCGCCGAGCTGGCCGTACTCTTCTTCATAGATCTGCTTGAAGAGCGGGCTTTGGTCCCATGCAAGACCCTTGTAGCGCTTCATCGTGCGGCGCAGTTCTTCCTTCGACGCATCCATGAAGCGGATCTTCATGCGCTCGTCCGTCTCGGTGTTCGAGACGAGGTGATGCAGGCCGCGCCATGCCGATTCCAGCTTCTGGAAGTCGGTGTGATGCAGGATCAGGTTGATCTGCTGGGACAGCTTGTGATCGATCTGCGCGATGATCGCTTCGATGCTCTTGTAGGCGTCGTCGCTGATGGTCAGCGATTGCTGCAACGCCTGTTCCGCCAGCGTCTGAACCGCGTATTCGACCGCTTCGCGTGCCTCGTCGGTCTTCGGTCGGAATTCCTGTGTGAGCAGTTGCGAGAAGTCGCTTTGCGTCTCTGTCGCCGCTGCGGCGGCTTGTGCCATCTGTTTTGCCATCGTGAACCTTATAGGGGCTGTTTATTCACTATCGCTCGGTCGCGCGTCTTACTGAGCGGACTGCTCTGCTTCGGATTTGCTCGCGCCGGCATCCGCCTGCGGCTTCGGCGACGCAGCCAGCGACTTCAGCAGTCCGGGGTCGGCGAGCAGCTTGTTGATGAGCGACTCGGCGCCCGACTTGCCGTCCATGTAGGTCTGCAGGTTGGCAAGCTGGGTGCGGGCGTCGAGCAGGCGGCGCAGCGGCTCGACCTTGGTCGCGACCTTTGCCGGCGAGAAGTCTTCGATGCTCTCGAAGGTCATGTCGACGAGCAATTGGCCTTCGCCCGTCAGCGTGTTCGCGACCGAGAACGCGACGCGCGGCTTGATTGCCTTCATGCGCTCGTCGAAGTTGTCGATGTCGATGTCGAGGAAGCGGCGATCCGCGACCGGCGGAAGCGGCTCGACCGGCTTGCCCGACAGATCGGCGAGCACGCCCATCACGAAGGGCAGTTCGACCTTCTTTTCCGAGCCGTAAATCTCGACGTCGTATTCGATCTGCACACGGGGTGCACGATTTCGCGCGATGAACTTCTGTGAGCTGTTTGAGTTTGATGCGGACATGCATGACTCCGTAACGTTGGGGAAGATCGGCAAAACTCAGTGAGCCTGGCCGACGGGGAGTGGGGCAGCGGGCGCGGCGGCTTCGAACACGATCGCCGACGCAGGCGCCGCAGTCTTCTCGGCGATGTCGATGTGAATGCTCGAAATCGCCTGCGCAGACGAGAACGCATCGAGCCAGAGCGCGGAAAGCGGCGGCAGCACGTGTTGCTCGATGAATCCGATGAGCACGCGCGCACCGGTTTCCTGCACGAGGCAATGCGAGACGATGTAATCGACGACGCTGTCGCTGTATGCGAGCGCAATCTCGTGACCGTCGGCCATGCGGCGCACGACGTGGTTGAGATGCAGCCGCACGATGCTTGCGAGCGAGTCCTGAGCGAGTGGACGGTAGGGCACGAGCGAGACCCGGCCGAGGAACGCGGCGGGGAACACTTTCAGCAGCTCGGGCAAGAGCGCGGTGCAGAGGCCGCTGTGGTCCGGTGCGAGCGTCGCGTCGGCGCACAGGCTCGTCACCAGTTCCGAACCGGCGTTGCTGGTGAGAAGGATCGTCGTATTGCGGAAGTCGATGAAGCGGCCGTCGCCGTCTTCCATGTAGCCTTTGTCGAAGACCTGGAAGAACATCTCGTGGACATCGTGGTGCGCCTTCTCGATTTCATCGAGCAGCACCACCGAATACGGCCGACGACGCACGGCTTCGGTCAGCACGCCGCCCTCGCCATAGCCGACGTATCCCGGCGGCGCGCCTTTCAGCCCGGACACCGTGTGCGCTTCCTGATACTCGCTCATATTGATCGTGATCAGGTTCTGCTCGCCGCCATACAGCGCCTCGGCGAGCGCGAGCGCGGTTTCGGTCTTGCCGACACCCGACGGACCCGCGAGCAGAAATACGCCGAGCGGCTTCTTGGGATTGGTGAGGCCCGCTCGCGCCGTTTGCACGCGCTGGCAGATGGCGTGCAGCGCATCGCCCTGGCCGATGACTCGCGCCGCAAGCGTTTGCGGAAGCGTGCGGACCGCGGCGACCTCATCCTTCACCATGCGGCCGACGGGAATGCCCGTCCAGTCGGACACGATCTCCGCGACGATGCCTTCGTCCACTTCGGGAAACACGAGCGGCGACTCGCCTTGCACGTCCTGCAGCGTCTTCTCCAGCGCGCGCAACTCTTCGACTGAAGGCGCGGGCTTCTTCGCCGCTTCGCCGTCGCGGGCGCGGACGGCGTCGCGTGCACAGGCGAGGGCTTGGGCGGCGGCGAGCTGGTTCTTCCACCGCGCCTCGATGATCGATTCCTCCGCGCTCAGCGCGCGGATGCGGGCTTGCGCCGCCGTCAGCGCACGATCGGCGTCGATACCGATGCTTGCTTCCTGCTCCAGCAGTTCCAGTTCGACGCGCGCAGCCTGCACGCGCTGACGAACCGCCTGAAGCTCACGCGGCGCCGTGTGCTGCGACAGCGCGACGCGCGCGCAGGCGGTGTCGAGCAGGCTGATCGCCTTGTCGGGCAATTGCCGCGAAGGAATGTAGCGATGCGACAAGAGCACTGCTGCACGGATCGCTTCGTCGCGCACTAGCACGCCGTGATGGCGCGAGAACGCCGCTGCCAGCCCGCGCACCATGTCGATGGCCGCGCCTTCGGCGGGTTCCGGAACCTGCAGCAACTGAAAGCGGCGGGTGAGTGCCGGGTCCTTCTCGATGTGCCGCTTGTATTCGGCCCAGGTCGTGGCGCCGATCATGCGCACCGCGCCGCGAGCGAGTGCGGGCTTCAGCAGATTGGCTGCGTCGCCGGTGCCGGCCTGGCCGCCCGCGCCGACGAGCGTATGGATTTCATCGACGAACAGAATGATGGGCGCAGGCGACTTCAGCGCGGCTTCGAGCACGCTCTTCAGGCGCGCCTCGAACTCGCCCTTCATGCTCGCGCCGGCAAGCAGCGCGCCGACATCGAGCGTCATCAGGCGCACTTCGGCGAGCGTCGGCGGGACGTCCCGCTTTGCGATGGCCATCGCAAGCCCTTCGACGACTGCCGTCTTGCCGACGCCCGCTTCGCCCGTGATCAACGGGTTGTTCTGGCGGCGGCGCAGCAGCACGTCGATCATCGTGCGGATTTCCTGCTCGCGTCCGACGACCGCATCGATCTCGCCCGCGCGGGCACGGGCCGTCAGGTCGAGACAGTACTGATCGAGCGGCGAGCCCGTGCCGGCCTGGTGCATCGCGCCTGAACTCTCACCCGGCACCGCCGACGAGAAATCGCTGTTGTCATACGGCGCATCGTCGCCTTCGGGCGAGCCGTTGACCCACGCGACGAGCGAGTCGCCGGACAAGTCCGCCGGCAGCCGGCTCAGCGCGGACGACGCCGACAGCAGCACGCGCCGCAACTCGGGTGTGCTCGCCAGTGCGGCGATCAGCCACGCGCCGCGCACGCGGCGGTCGCCGTATTCGAGCGTCGCGAGCACCCATGCGCGCTCGATCGCGAGTTCGATGTAGTGAGAGAAATCGCTGATCGAGCTTGCGCCTGAAGGCAATGCGTTCAGGGCGCGCGCGAGGTCGCGCTCCAGTACGTCGATGTCGATGCCTGCGTGCCGAACGATGCGATGGAGGTCGCTATCGGGAAGTTGCAGCAGCTGATGCAGCCAGTGCACGAGCTCGACGTAAGGATTGCCGCGGAGCTTACAAAAGGTGGTTGCGGATTCGATGCTTCGGAACAGCGTGGCCCCGAGCTTACCAAAGAGTGCTTGGCGTGAGACGGTCATTATTTTTGAGGTTTAGAACGCTGTACTAAACAAGCGTGCGCGTCACGATTCGTTTTCTTTCTTGCCAGCAGGCCACGTCGTCGCGTTTTTTGCCTCGGTTTCCGATTGTCGATTGCTGCGGCCGAAGCGATTATCCACGCCGCGGTTCGCGAGTCAACGATCGTTCAGGTTGAATTTATCTTGATAATGCGGGCTTGGGCTATTCGATAAGCACGCACAATCAACAATCCTTCAAGCGCATCAAGGACTTAAGAATAACTAACGAAATTCATTGAAAATCCAAGCGAGGATAAGTTTGCAGATTAGGACGCAAGTTGTTCGGATCTTCGTGTGAAGCTGATGCCTTTTGTCTCAAATTAAACGCTATGGACACTGGATTTGCGCCGTGTTCTAATCCGGCCCCGTCCCGCCTTTAGCCACGTGACCTGAGAAATTCCGGACAACTCTTTATCGATGGATCGGAGACTTGATGAGACTTGCAAGACTCTTTCGCGCCAGCCCGTCTGATGAACCGCGCATCGAACCGCGCGACCGGCAGGCGCCGGCAGGTCCGGCGAATCAGGAGGCCGCGTCGGGCTTCGATGGCGGGGGTGCGCGTGCCGATTCATCGGCGTATGCGGACAGCCTCGTTCTCGATCTGATCGGCGGCACCGCCGACGCCAGTTCCGCGCGCTTCACGGTCAAGACCGGAGACGATACGGCCAGCACGGCCACCGACGCGCTCTTCGGCTCCTTATACGAGCAGTACTGTCAGGCGCTCGATTCTCCGCTCACTCCACGAGCGGATACGTGGGTCCCCGCGCCCGGCGGTGAAGATGTCTCATACGGTGAACAGCATCAGACAAGAAGCCGCTTGGGCGACGGGACCATCAGCCCGATTGCCGACGTGCTTGGGGACATCTACAACCTGGAGCAGGCCTTCGGGCCCATGTTCGGTCATTCATCTCATTCGGCCGCCGTTTCCGACAACGTTCCCGAAGTGCTGCGGCTGTTCGCTCCGCCGGAGTATGGCGCGGCGTTGTCGCACAAGCCGGGACCGATACTGCCGTCGCTCGTGCGGCGCGAGCACCACACGTTATCCATCGATAGTCCCGTGCGGCCATTGAACACCCCCCACAGCAGAGAGCAGGAGCCGACCCGGTGAGCACCGACACCCTGAATTCGACCGGCGGCAAGCAAGCCGCACCCGCGCCGGGCGAAGCCATTGCGGACCTCGTGGCCAAAATCCGCAAGGAGCCTTCAGTCGCGGCGCATCGCTGGTCGCTGTTTCAATGCTTTTGCGTGACCGGCGAGTGGGAGCGGGCGCTTCAGCAATTGCAGGTCTACGGACAACTCGACGGCGAAGCCGAGCGTGTCGTCCACACGTATCGCGACCTGATCCGCGCCGAACGCTGGCGTGAACAAGTGATGGCCGGCAAACGCGCGCCCGCCTTCGTGTACGACGATGCTGCCGCATGGATGCAATCGCTCGTCGAGACACTCGAGCTGACGGCGAAGGGCGATCTCGATGCGGCCGATCGTGCGCGCGAAGCCGCGCTCGATGCCGCGCCGCTCGTCGCGGGCCGCGCGAACGATAAGACCTTCGAGTGGATCGGCGACAGCGATTCGCGGCTCGGACCGGTTTGCGAGTTCATCGCGGCGGGCAGTTATCGCTGGGTCGCGCTGGCGGATCTTGCCGGGTGGCGCGTGCGTCAGCCGGCCGCGCTGATCGATCTGGTGTGGACACCGTGCACGCTCGCGCTCACTGACGGCAGCACGCTGCACGGCTTCGTGCCCGCGCGTTATCCGTTGCCGGCAGACAGTCAGACGGACAACGCTGAAGCGCTGCAGACGGGCCGCGAGACGATCTGGCGGGAAGTGGGCCGCACCGGCGTGATCGGCTTCGGCCGCAAGACGTGGTCGACTGCCGCGGGCGACTTCAGCGTGTTCGAGCTGTCGACGTGCGCGTTCGGCGACGCGGCGACAGCCGACGCAGCCGGCCCCGACGATGAAGCAGACGAGGAGCCGGCCGCGTGAACAGGACGAACCGCCGCACGCCATCCGGAGCCGGTGCGCAGGCGCCGCGCCGCGCCGATTCGCATCTGATGCCGACCCTGCTCGACCGGCTGCGCGACGACGCGCCGCAGCGCGAGACCGAAGTGTCGGGCGAGTACACGGTGACGCGATCGCAGATGCGCGAGATCATCCAGCGCGATCTGGCGTATCTGCTCAACGCGATCAGCATTGAAGACCAGATCGACCGCACGCGGTATCCCGAGGCGGCGGCGTCGACGGTCAACTTCGGCGTGCCGCCGCTCGCGGGAGATTTCGTCGCATCGCACCGGTGGTCGGACATGGAGCAGAAGATCAAGCGGGCTATCGAAGAATTTGAGCCTCGCCTGATGCGCGACACGTTGTCCATCGTGCCGCTCAGCGGCGTCGACGGCAACGGTCAATACAACAACCTCGCCTTCGAGATCCGCGGCATGCTCCGCATGGACCCGTATCCGCTGGAGTTCATGGTTCAAAGCTCGCTCGATCTCGAGACGAGCCGGCTGCACGCGACGGCGCGGCGCGGCGGCTGAATCAGCGCGGCGGCGCAATCACGCCGCGCGCATAACCCAGGCATCATATGGACCCGAGGCTGCTCGAGTATTACAACCAGGAACTGGTCGCATTGCGCGACCTCGGCGGCGAGTTCGCCAAGGCGCATCCGAAGATCGCACACCGGCTCGTGAACCGGCCCGGCGAAGCCGTCGATCCCTACGTGGAACGGCTCGTCGAATCGTTCTGCTTCATGGCTGCGCGCATGCAGGTCAAGCTCGATGCGGAGTTCCCGCGCTTCGCCGGCCGCCTGCTCGAAGTGATGTACCCGAATTACACTGCGCCGACGCCGTCGATGGCGGTGGCGCAGTTTCATCCGCATGCGGCATCGGACAAACTGGCCGAAGGCTTCAGAATCGCGCGGGGAACGCCGGTCAAGAGCCGCACCGCGCCGGGCGAGAAGACGGCCTGCACCTTCCGTACGGGCCACGATGTCGTGCTCTATCCGCTCACCATCGCGAGCGCGAGCCTGACCGGCGTGCCGCGAGACATCCGCGGGCTCGACCGCTACGTTCCCGACCATACGCGTGCGCGCGACGCATTGCGCTTGCGGCTTCGCACGACCAACGGGGCGAGCATCGCCGATCTGCGCGGGCTGGATCGGCTGCCCCTGTATCTGAGCGGCGATGAGCAGGTTGCGTCGCACCTGTTCGAACTGCTGCATTGCGCGAGCATCGCGACGATCATCGGCGCGCCGGACGACATGGCGAAGCAGGACCGTCCGCTGTCGGTGGTCGTATCGGACGCGGTGGCGCATGAAGGCTTCGGTGTCGATCAGGGCTTGCTGCCGCTGACGTGGTCGAAATTCCATGGCCACAATTTGCTGCAGGAGTACTGCTCCTGCCCGAGCCGCTTCTTCTTTTTCACGCTGACGGGCCTCGAAGATGCGCTGCGCCGCGTGAAAGGCGACGAGGTCGAGATCGTCGTTCTGCTTAGTCATTCGAGCGATCGTCTGAGCGGCCTCGTCGATGCTTCCCGCTTTGCACTGTTTTGCGCGCCGGTTATCAACCTGTTTCCGAGCCGCACCGATCGTATCGAGGTGAACCAGTCAGCGTCGGAATTTCATCTGGTGCCGAGGCGTCTCGCACCGCTCGACTATGAGGTGTTCGCGGTCGATGCGCTCGCCGGTCATCGCGGCAATGGCGGCGCCGGGCTCGAATTCCGCCCGCTCTATCAGACGCGTAACAGCGACGAGGGCAACTACGGCCGCTATTTCTCGCTGCGGCGCGAAAGCCGGCTGCATTCCGAGGCGACGCGGCGTTATGGATCGCGCACGCCCTATGCGGGAACGGAAGTGTACGTGTCGCTCGTCGATCAGCATGACGCGCCGTACCCCGAGGACATTCGCTACCTTTCCGTCGATGCTTGGCTGACCAATCGCGATCTGCCGAGCCTCGTTCCGCGCGACGGCGTGCGTGATCTGTTCATCGATTTCGACGCGCCCGTGGCCAGCATCGGACTCGTGCGTGCGCCGAGCGCGCCGCGCGAACCCTTTGCGGAACGCGAGACGGCGTGGCGGCTTATCCGGCACCTGAATTTCAACTACCTGCCGCTCGAGGAAATCGATCACCGGCAGGGCGGCCAGGGCATGCGCGACATGCTGAGGCTGTTCGTCGCGGGCGACGACAAGATCCATCAGCGGCAGATAGAAAGTCTAGTCGGTGTGAAGACGCAACCGGTTTCGCGCAAGCTGCCGGGCAAGGGGCCGCTCGTATTCGGACGCGGCATCGAGTGTCTGCTCACCGTCGACGAGTCGGGCTTCTCCGGCGTCAGTCCTTATCTTTTCGGCCTGATTCTAGAGCATTTCCTGATGCGCCACGTGTCGATCAACACGTTCACGCAGACCGAGCTTCACTCGATGCAACGCGGCCGCCTCATGCGATGGCCCGTTCGCATGGGCGCGCGCGGATCGAGGTGATGCAACGCGCGGCCGCGAGTTCGATGCTGCGCGAATGCCGCCGGTCGAACCGGTCGCGCAGCCGATGAGAGGACCGCGCGTCGACCCGGGCGATACCTCACAGACATCGCATGACGGCATGCGACAAGACAGACGAACGTAGAAGGTCAGCATATGAGCAACACGAAGAATAAGGCCGGGAAGAAGGCCTCCGCCGGCAAGACCGCCCAGGTCGCGTCGCACGACTGGATGGCGCCCGTCGATGCCGCGGTCCCGTGCGGCGTCGATCTCGAATATGACCCGGAGTTCGTGGTCCTGTCGTCGCAGGTTGCCGCGCGCATGGAAGCGCAATATGGCGATTTCGTCGGCGTGCCCGATCCGGTGAACTGGAGCGACGTCGACCGCGATTGCCGTCGTCTCATGATGCGCAGCAAGGACATGCGGCTTGCCGTGCTGTTCACGCGCTGCCGCACCCGGCTGGGCGGCGCGCCGGGACTCGCCGAGGGGTTGGGCTTGCTGGCCGCGTGGCTCACGGCCTTCCCCGATACGATCCACCCGAAGCAGGGCGTGGATGACGACGAGGACGCCGCGCTCGAGATTCGCATGAACGCGCTGCAAGGATTGACTGACACCGATGGCCTGCTGTCGGATGTGCGTGAAATTGCGCTTACGCGGTCGAGCGCTGCGCGGCTGCAAATGCGCGATGTCGAGCGTGCGTTCGCGCATCCGCGTCCGAGCGATGCGCTTGCGCCCGAATCGGTGACGCGTCAGATCGAAGATTTGCGCATGCAGCAGCCCGACGTCCTCGCCGGTTTCGACGCGGCGGCGGACAGCCTGAAAGCCATCGAAGCTTGGAGCCGCGAGCATCTGGGCGCGTATGTGCCGGAGTTTGTGCAGCTTGCGCGGCTGCTGGACCGGGTGGTGTCGACCGGCGTGCGCGTTGTTCCTGTTGCGATGGATGAACCGGCCGACGACGCGGCGACTGCTGATGATATCGACGTTGCCGCGCCCGATGCAGAAACCTCAAGTCAGCTGATCGTCCCGAACGAGACGACGGCCGTTGAGTCTGTGAGGATGATGCGCACGGGCGCCGTCGATCGTCATGCTGCGCTGGAGTTGATACGCGAGGCGCGTCACTGGTTCGAGCAGCATGAGCCAAGCAGCCCGATCCCGGTTTTGCTGCGGCGTGCGGAACAGTTTGTCGGCAAGCGATACGCCGAAGTCGTGAAAGCGATCAGCCCGGAAATGCTTGCGCAGTGGGAAAGCGATGATTCGATGGGGTGACGGGTTGGTGGTCGCTGCCACGGTCTCGTCTCGCCTTCGCACAGAAGATCAAACCATAACGGAGAGAACTCGTCAGATGCTTTGAAACGATGACTCGCGGGACCAATTGAAATGGTCGGTCGGGGGTGATGTCGCATGGCGATCCAGCGCGGACCACTGCAAGCACACTCATTGCTACGAATCTAAGGAACCCGACGTCTGTCGTGCAATTCCAGAACCAGCGCACGTCGGTGTTTCCCTACGATCCGCAAAGGAGAACAGTCATGCCCGACGCTTCCGACCCGCAAGCGCCCGATCCATCGCAAGCGGAGATAGCGCGTGGCACGCCGCCCGCGCGCACGCCCGAGACTTTGCCCGACACTGATTTGCAACCGGATCAGCAACCTGTGCGCGGCACGCCGGATTTGTCCAAGCCGGGTGCAGACGGCTGATCTCCCGCCGCAAGAAGCTGTCCCGTACGCCGAGGCCGGCACGGAAGGCGTGCCTGAAACGGACGCGATCTGCAGTTCTCAGAGCCTGCAAGCGTACAAGAGACGTTCATGCCTGGCAGCGTGACCGTGGTCGATCCGAGCCACTGATTCGTCACGCGCTTTCGGGCGACGCAAAGCGGCGCTCCCGATGTCCCGTGCGGTCGGAACACGCTGACCGTCACGCGCGGGGAAGCGCTCGACGGTCCATCGCCGTCATTCAACTCAGCCATCCACCCCCTGGCATTCCCGATGCTATAAGCCTTCAGCAAGCCAACAAGGAGGAAGCGATGGACAAGACCCCCGCACGGGATTCGAAATCCCTGATGAGCCGCGTCATCGCGTGGCCCGCTCGCATGTTCAAGCGATTTAGCGACGACCGCGCCGCGCCGATGGCCGCGAGCATCGCGTTCTACTCGGCGTTCTCGCTCGCGCCGACGCTCGTCATGGTCATCGCCATTGCCGGGCTCGTGTTCGGCGCCGAAGCGGCGCGCGGGCAGCTCTTCCATCAGATAAGCGGGATGCTCGGCAAGGATGCCGCCGAAAGCGTGCAGACGATCGTTGAGCATGCACATCGCAGTGGCGGGGGCGGTATCGCGGCGATCATTTCGTTCGTGCTGCTGGCGGTCGGCGCGTCGGCGACGTTTTCATCGCTGAACACGGCCTTGTCGATCATCTGGCCCGCCGAGAAAAAGGAGAAATCCGGCGTCGCCACTTTGGTCAAAGTGCGGCTGATTTCCTTCGGCCTCGTGATGGGCGTCGCG
>Ga0308173_10000513_pt1 | contig 16622 bp, 17 predicted proteins | sample PhyPR1_FD_203716 | JGI IMG/M metagenome (GOLD analysis project Ga0308173, IMG submission 203716) | Soil microbial communities from UC Gill Tract Community Farm, Albany, California, United States - DLSLS.P.R1 | ecosystem: Environmental > Terrestrial > Soil > Agricultural land | place: USA...
CCAGGAGCGCGAGTCGGCGATCGCCGCCGCGAAGAAGGCGTTCGTGATGAACGCGTTCGGCGACGCGTCGATGGTGCTCGCGCTGTTCCTGCTCGTCCAGCAGACCGGACGACTCGACTACGGGGGCGTCTTCGCCCACTCGCCGCACGGCGGCACCGTCGCGAACCTCGTCGCACTCGGGCTGCTCGGCGGAGCGCTCGCGAAGTCGGCCCAGATTCCGCTGCACACGTGGCTGCCGGACGCGATGGAGGGCCCGACGCCGGTCAGCGCGCTGATCCACGCGGCGACGATGGTGACGGCGGGCGTCTACCTGATCGTGCGCTGCCACCCCCTGTTCGAGAACGCCTACGTGATCCAGGACCTCGCCGCCGGACTCGGCGCGGCGACGCTCCTGATGGCGGGGCTGATCGCGCTCGTGCAGGTCGACATCAAGCGCGTGATCGCGTATTCGACGATGTCGCAGATCGGCTACATGTTCGTCGGCGCCGGGATCGGCGCGTACCCGAATGCGATGTTCCACCTGATGACGCACGCGTTCTTCAAGGCGCTCCTCTTCCTCGGCGCCGGGATCGCGATCCACGCTGTCGTCGGCGAGCAGGACATCCGAAAGCTCGCGGGGATCGGGAAGCTGATGCCGTTCACGCGCATTGTGTTCCTGATCGGCTCGCTCGCGCTCGTCGGCATCTTCCCGTTCGCCGGCTTCTTCTCGAAGGACTCGATCATCAGCGCCTGCCTCGACCACGGCACGTACGGCTATGTGATCTACGCGTGCTGCATGGTCGGCGCGTTCCTCACCGGCGTCTATGCGTTCCGCCTCTACTTCATCGTCTTCGAGGGCGAGCCGACGGGTTTCGCGCGCGAGCACTTCCACCGCCATCACGGGCGCGAGTCGGCGATCTCGATGCTGTGGCCCGTCGGCGTCCTCGCGCTGCTCTCGACGATCGGCGGGTTCCTGCAGTTCGCGCCGCTCTGGCATCCCTTCTCGACCTGGCTCGGCCCCGTCGCCGCACCGTTTGCCGAGCCGTCGAACTGGCAGGAGGGGATCAGCTCGATCGTCGCGATCTGCGTCGGCCTCGCCGGCATCGGCGTCGCCTGGGCGATCTACGGCGCGAAGCGCGCCGCAGCGCCGCGCGCGCTGCCGATCTTCGAGAAGAAGTTCTACTGGGACGAGCTCTACGACGTCCTCTGGTACCGGAGCGGCGACCTCGTCGCGCGGGGCTTCCACGCACTCGTCGAGGCGCCGCTGATCGGCGGCTCGCTCACGGCCGTCACGGGCGCCGTCGGGCTCGGCTCGCGCGAGCTGTCGGTGGCGCAGAACGGGCTCGTCCGCTCCTACGCGCTCGCGCTCGCGGGCGGTCTCGCCGTCATCGCAGTCGTCTTCCTGGCGGTGCGGTAGTGAATAGCTGGCTGACGACGATCCTGATCGTGCTGCCGGTGTTCGGCGCGCTGCTCGTCGCGATCGCGCCGCTTTCCGCCTACTGGCTCGGCTCGCTCGCCGCCCTCGTCTCGCTACTCGAGGTGGGCTGGTGGATCGTCGCCGCCGGCCGTTTCGACTTCGGCACGGGGGGCCTGCAGCTCTCCCAGCGGGCGTCGTGGTTCTCCGACCTGCACGTGTCGTGGCACGTCGGTCAGTTCTCGTTCTCGCTCTGGTTCGTCGGGATGACGGTCGTCGCGATGGCTGCGTGCACGATCTACGGCTGGTGGATCGGCCGCGACCGCGGGCGCGCGTACTTCTCGCTGATGCTGCTCCTGACCGGCGCGATCGTGGGCGTCTTCACCGCGCAGGACCTGCTGCTCTTCTACGCGTTCTTCGAGGCGATGCTCATCCCGCTCTACATCCTGATCGGCGTGTGGGGCGGCGCCGAGCGGATGCGCGCGACGATCACCTTCGTCATCTACACCGTCGTCGGCTCGCTGCTGATGCTTGCGGCGATCATCGTCTTCGGCCTGCAGCAGGGCACGTTCGACCTGACGCGCATGGGTCACTCGTCCTCGACGTGGCTCTTCCTCGGGTTCGTCGTCGCGTTCGCGATCAAGTCGCCGCTCTTCCCGCTGCACGGGTGGATGCCCGTGACCTACCGAGAGTCGCCGCCGGAGGTCTCGGCCGTGCTCTCCGGCGTCGTCGGCAAGGCGGGCCTGTACGGGCTGCTGCGGATCGCGATCCCGTACTTCCCCGAGCCGGTGCACGACTGGCGGGTCGTGATGCTCGTGCTCGCGTCGATCTCGCTGCTCTACGGGTCGCTGCTCGCGTTCCGCGCGCCCGACTTCCGCGGCGTCGTCATGTACTCCTCGCTCGCGCAGGCAGGGCTGATCGTGCTCGGCCTGTTCGCGAACAACTCGCTGGGCTTCGACGGCGCCGTTCTGCAGATCGTCAACCACGCGCTCGTCTCGACTGCGCTCTTCCTGCTCGCCGGGATGATCGAGCGCCGCACCGCGACGCGTGGCGAGTTCGCGCTGATCGGCGGCATGGCGCGCGGCCGCCCCGCGCTCGCGACCGCGATCATGACGATCGGCATCATCTCGCTCGCCGTGCCGCTCTCGACGACGTTCGCCGGCGAGTTCCTGATTCTCGCGGGCGTGTTCCAGCAGGGGTGGGCGTGGGCCGTCGTCGGCGCGATCGCGATCGTGCTCGCGGCGATGTACATGCTGCGCCTCATCTCCGGCGTCCTCCACCAGGGCGTCGGCTCGGCGGTGACCGATCGGGCGGCCGACCTGCGGATCGGCGAGCTCGCAGTCGTCGTGCCGCTGCTCGTCTGCCTCGTCGGGCTGTCGGCCTGGCCGAACCTCGTCTCGGGCCACGCGCGCGGCGCGGACGCCCCGATCGGCTGGACGGGGTACGCACCGTGATCGGCAAGCCGCACGTCGACTGGTTCGCGCTCGCGCCGTCGCTGTCGCTCCTTGCGGCGTCCGGCCTCTTGCTGATGGTGGCGGTCATGGTTCCGCGCGGCCCTCGCCGCGCCGTGTCGGCGTTCGTCTGCTTCGCCGGCTTCGTCGCTTCAGGCGTCTGGGCCGGTTTCCTCGACGACCGCTCGCCGAACGCTCACACGCTCGTCCACGACGCGATGTTCCGCGACCGCTGGGCCGCGCTCGCGCAGGTGCTGCTCGCGGTCAGCGGTGGGATCACGGTGATGATCTCCTATCGCGAGCGGATGCGCGACGAGCACGTCGCCGAGTACTACTCGCTGCTCGCCGCCGCCGGAGCGGGCATGGCGTTCTTCGTGCAGGCGTCGAACCTGATGACGCTGTTCCTCGGACTCGAGTGGTTCTCGATCTCGCTGTACATCCTGACGGCGATCGACATCGACCTGATCGGGTCGCTCGAAGCCGGCCTCAAGTACCTGATCATCGGCGCGATCGGCTCGGCGACATTGCTCTTCGGCTCGGCGCTCGTCTACGGGATCACCGGCCAGCTCGGCTTCGACAAGATCGCGGCGGCAGGACACGGCCACGACGCCATGCTCGTCGTCGGGCTCGCGATGATCATCGTCGGGCTCGCGTTCAAGTCGTCGTCCGCACCGTTCCACATGTGGACGCCCGACGCGTACCAGGGGGCGCCGACGTCCGTGACCGCGTTCATGTCGTCGGCGACGAAGATCGCCGCGCTCGTCGTCACCTATCGCGTGCTCGCGTCGGCGTTTCCGCACGACGAGCACCTGTGGCGCGTCACGATCGCCGTGATCGCGTGCATCTCGCTCGCGGTGGGGAACATCGCCGCGCTCGTGCAGCGCAACGTGAAGCGCATCCTCGCGTACTCCTCCGTCTCGCACGCGGGCTTCATGCTGATCGCGATCGCCGCCGGGAACGCGCTCGGCGAGCGTGCGCTCCTCTACTACCTGATCCCGTACTGCGCGATGTCGCTCGGCTCGTTCGCCGTCGTCGCCGCGCGCGAACGGGAGCTGCAGGCGCCGGTGTCGCTGCAGAACCTCGCGGGATTCGGCTGGGAGCGGCCGTTCCTCGGCGTGTCGATGTGGGTGTTCATGCTCGGGTTCCTCGGCTTCCCGCTCACGGGCGGCTTCATCGGCAAGTTCTACGTCTTCGCCGCCGCGTACGACCACGGCTGGTGGTGGCTGATCGTCGCCGGCGTGATCGGGACGATGATCTCCGTGTACTACTACCTCGGCATCGTGCGGGCCATGTATTTCCGCGACACCGCCGAGCTCCAGCTTGCGCCGGTCGCAGGCGGCTCGCCGCCGCACGACCTGTGGTTGACGACGGCGGTCGGTGCGTGCCTCGTCGTGACGGTCGGGTCGTTCTTCGCGGTGCAGCCGCTGATCGACGTCGCGCACAGCGCCGCGAACGCGCTTCCCCTTTAGCCGCCGGCCGAGGGCTAGACACCCCAGGGCAGGCCTGACCAGTACGGTGGCCGCTCTCGCCGGAGCCTCTCGGCGGTCGCATAGACCTGCTCGGGATCGCTTGTCTTCTTCTTCACGCTCGCGCCGTACCGCGCCGCGAGGTCGGAGAGCGGATAGCGCACGTCCGGGCTCAGGTGCGCGCCGACCATCAGGATCGCGCACGGCCCGTCGCCGGCTCCCACGAACGTGTGAGCCGTCCATGGCGGCGAGTGGAAGAAGTCCCACGGTCGCAGCCTTCGCTCCTCGCCCTCGACGAGCAGCGTGCACTCGCCCGCCAGGACGAGGAACGCCTCCTGGTTCCCCTCGGCGTGGTAGACGCCGCTCTGGCCGGGCTCGAGGACGGTCACGTTGATCCCGAACTGTGGGAACTCGATCGGTGCCTCGCCGTATTCGTTCGCGAACCAGCATGCAGCGCCCCTCGTCTCCGACGAGAACCACTCGGCATCGCGCACGTTGACGACGAACCATCCCTCCGTGACCGGGGCGAGGCCGGAGCCGGCGTTCCCGAGCCGCGCTTCGCTCACGTACCGCTGATCGCCGGTCATGGTCGAGCTCGATTCCGTCGCGTCTGCGGGTGGAGCGTCTCGCCGCGCGCAAGCATCGCCACGAACTCCGCGATCTTCCGGGCACGGGTCTCGGGGCGCTTCACCGCCTCGATGCGATACAGAATCGCGTAGCGGTTCCGGCCGGTGAGCCGCCCGAACATCGCATCTGCGGTCGGTTCGGCCGAAAGCGCAGCTGCCAGGTCGTCGGGCACGGTGATCTCCGCGGCGCCGTCGTAGGCAGCCTCCCAACGGCCGTCGGCCTTCGCGCGCTCCACCTCGGCGAGGCCCGGCACCCGCATCCTGCCCGCGCCGATCAGCCGCTCGGCGAGTGCCGTATTCCGCTTCGACCAGCGGCTTCGTGCTCGCCTCGGCACGAAGCGCTGGAGGTACGTCCCCTCGTCCCGACGGCGAACCTGACCGTCGATCCACCCGAAACAGATCGCCTCCTCGAGAGCCTGGTCGTAGGTGAGGCTGGTCGGCGCGACCGTCCCCTTCTTCGCGAGGACGAGCATGACGTCCGCCCGATCGGCGTGGTTGCGCTCGAGCCACTCGCGCCAGGCGAGCGCGTCGGGAACGACGAGTTCTCCGTTCTCACCGCCGATGCAGAACTTCTAGCAACCTTCCACGATCGATGAGTTCGCGGCCGGCTGGGAGTCTCTACACCGCGGGGACGCGCAGCACGTAGAACGTCCTCACCCAACGACGCAGGGAGGCGGATTGAAACTTCTACTCACCTCGGGCGGGATCAAGAACGCGAGCATCCGCGATGCGCTCGTCGAGCTTCTCGGCAAGCCGATCGCCGAGTCGACCGCCCTCTTCGTCCCGACGGCGATCTACCCGTTTCCCGGCGGCGCGGAGATGGCATGGAAGGCGATCTCCGGCAGCTCCCCAAGCCCTCTGTGCGACCTGGGCTGGAAGTCCATCGGCGTGCTCGAGCTCACAGCGCTGCCGACGATCCGCCGCGAGAGCTGGGTTCCCGCACTCCGTGAAACCGACGCCCTGCTCGTCTTCGGCGGGGACGTCCTCTACCTGCGCCACTGGATGCAAGCGTCGGGACTGGCCGACCTCCTGCCGTCGCTGAGCGAAACCGTCTACGTCGGACTGAGCGCGGGAAGCATCGTCCTGACGCCCTACAACTGCGATGCCGAGTTCGACCTCCAGTTCGTCCCCGACGGCAGCGACATGGGCAAAGACGCGGGCGCGGGCCTCGGGCTCGTCGATTTCGCCCTGCGCGTGCACCTCGATCGCGAGGGCGAGAACTTCGAGGACTCGACGCTCGCCGAGGTGGAGAAGTGGGCCGCCGGAATCCCAGCTCCGACGTACGCAATCGACGACGAGACCGCGGTCAAGGTGACGGGCAAGACCGTCGAGGTCGTCTCCGAGGGGAACTGGAAACTCCTGACGCCCAACGCCCACGCGGCCTGATCGGTGCGCGGGCCAGGCGAACCGGCTGCGGTGACGGCGATCCGCACGGAACTGGAGAGAAGCAGCGCCGTCTCCTCGGTAACCCTCGGCGGGTCACGGTCACGGGAGAGAGAAACTGCGCTTTCCGACTGGGACCTCTACCTGGAGGGTGATCCCGCGGCGATGATGGCCGAGGTTCCCGCAGTCATAGCCTCGTTCCGGCCGCTCGCCGCGTTCTGGGAACCGCTGGCGGAGGAGGCGGGCTACATGGTCGTGCTGGACGGCCCGATCAAGGTGGACATCTTTCCGATCGGGGCCAGGCGCCAGATCCAGCCGCCATGGGTGGCGAGCGCGGAGACCCTGCCGCTCATCGACTGCCATTTCTGGGACTGGTTGCTCTGGCTCGGCGGAAAGACGCTCCGCGGTGACCAGGAACTCGTCGGCGACGAGCTGGCCAAGATGCACACATTCCTGCTGGCACCTATCGGCGTCGCTTCCGCCCCAGGGAGCTGCGACGAGGCTCGCGCCTCGTACCTAGGCGCGAGGGCGAGAGCGGCAGAGGCACTCGGAGTTGTCATCGAGCCGGAGCTCGGACTGCAGGTGTCAGACGCTCTCCGGCGTCATGGCGTGATCGCCTGAATCCGGCTCCCGGCTCGCCGGAACCTCACGATCGCCCGAGTCCGTCCCCCCTGGCCGACAAAGTGAAGAAGCGGGAGCCTTGTTTCGTTCCGGAGGTCGTGGCACGGCTTACGTAAACCTTGCACAAGAATCGCCACTTTCGCTCATCGTAAGCCTGCAACCCCCGTCTGACACCTCTCAAGGAGCGTTTTCCGATGCGCAAGTTCGTCCCCCTTGTTCTTGCCCTGTCGTTGCTAGTCCCGGCGGCTGCTGTTGCCAAGGGAAAGCCCGCAAATCCCGGGTCTCAGGGGAAGGGCGCCCCGAAGGTGATGTATGTGCTCCGTGGAACGCTGACCGGCTACACCGCCGCGAGCGGCGCGACGAATGGCACGGTCACGATTACCGTCAAGGCCGCTAACCATCACGGGGCGTCGCTTAAGGGCCAGTCGCTGACATTCGCCGTCTCGTCGCAAACGAAGGTCGTCGGCTCCTACACGGCCAACGACAACGGGATCGTCAAGCTACGCGGCCCGAAGGCCGGCCTCGGCGACCCCTCGACGTTCACCAGCCTGGTCGCCAAGCAGGTCATCGATCAGGGCACCGCCACCAGCACCGACTAGCGAACGCTGGAACCCTCCGACGCGAAAGCAAGAGCAAGGCCCGCGTCGAGGCGGGCCTTGTTCCTGCTTGCTTCGAGACAGATGGCGGAACGCGAATCGAGATTCCCGTTCGCCTGTGCCAGCGATGCGGAATGACCCCTGAGACGGCGGGACGTTCTCGGCCGTTAGATGCCCGCCCTCGGCGGCGGGAGCCCATTGGCCGAACGGCTGATTTTGCAAGACGCCTGTCTGATGGTATTCAGGTATACCCTCTGGTCGAGGGGCGGCCTGAGCCGCCGTTAATCGGCACGGGGAGGGGTTGACGTGAGGAAGTTCCTTGCGGTTGTTGCCGCGGTTTCTGCGTTCGGTGTATTCGGCGCGGCAGCTGCTTTCGCGGGCGAAGTGACAGGGCCGGTTGGCCCGAATGGTGGAGAGGGGCACACGCTCTGGACGGGCACCAATCCGGACGGTTCGCACACGCTCCATGGTGCGTCCGAGTGTGCGTTCTCCGGTCTTAACGCGCCGCAGGACGGCGCCGAGGCCGGCCCGGGGATGGTTCAGTCGTTCGGGCAGATCGTGAAGGTCGCCGGCCCGATGGGTGGCGTCCCTGGTACGGCCTGCAACCCAACCGCGGCTCCCTAGTAACGACGACCTGTTCTGCGGGGCGGGCCCGCCTTAGTGGGTAGGGCCGCTCCCGCGAACGGGCTGTCGACCGAGTCTTGGGGGACTCCAACGGATATCCCGCGTTCTAGGCGGCCGCGCTACCTGCTGTAGAGGCACAAGTGAGCCTCGCCGCACACGTTAAGGGAGGGAATCGAATCGAGAAGGGCAGCCCGCCTTCGGCTGGGCCAGCGTCGCGTCATGACGCCCGAGCCTGGGCGCAGAGAGATCCGCCCGAGTTGTTTCTATGCCTCGTCTTCGGCAGCCAACTCGCCCGCGACCACAAGAAGGAGATCCCGAACGAACAGTTCGAGCGCGCCCGCCTGAATGTTGACGTCATCAAAGGTCGGGTACGGCAGATTGCCGTGGACGAGCCTGCTTCTGAGGCCGTAACACTGTTTGAAGAAGTCCGCAGGTGACTGCTCTAGGTAAAAGCGGCTGCCAAGAATCTCCGCGAGCCGCTGGCCTGCGCGATTGATGGATTCCCGTTTGAGGTTTCCAAGGGCGTTGACCAGAGATTCAGTCTCCTCAGGAGCGAGGCCGGCGCCGCGGGTAGCGGCGACCAGCTGGTCCACGTGTGTAGTCGCGGCTTCGCCCCGTGGCTCCGGGACCGTGAGGACTTCGACTGCCATCATGAGCATGAGGAAGCGGCCGTCGGCGCTCGGCTCAAAAAACGACCCTGAGAAGAGTTCGAATGCGAGTTCCTCCGTGTCGTGGACTGCCACCTCCTTCTCTGTGGCCTCGGCAATAAGTCGCAATAACCGTTCGGGCGATCGTTGTACAAGCACGCCGCCCAAATCGAGAGCGGCGAAAACCGGCCTCGGCTCGCACTCATAAATCTGCGTTCCGCGAACGTCCTGAACGACCGGGCTTCCGTCGGCAACGCGGCGCGCACCCTCGCTGCCCTCGGTGCTCAGCAGGAGTTGTTTGAGCCATTCGAGCCCGGCAGGGCTGATGTGTTGCGCCGGGCCTCGGCGGCCGAAGTCCGCTCCTATCAGCGATCCGGCGAGCGCCACGCGCAGGCCTGCCACCCACCGGGAGGCCGCCTCCTCGGCTTCTACTTCGCTCTCGTAACCCTCGCCGCGCAGTACGAGTTCTTCCGCCTGGGACAACGGCATCGGACGTTCGCTACGCGCGAGGAGCACCACGCGCCCGATCCCCGCGACATCGTCAGCGAGGACGAGTTCGTCGGCATCAACGTGGATGCGGTTACGCGGATCAAGTCGAAGGCGAGCCCGAAAGCAGTACATGCCGTCCCTTTCTTGTAGCTCGTGTCGTCGAGACGCCAGGCCTGGAGGGATAGAGACTGCCCCGCATCACAAGCGAGCTTCGACCATGGGGTGCGCCAGTTCAGGAATGACGCCTGGAGATCGGTCTTCCAGGATCGCGCTTCGGGTCAAGTTGCCGATGTAACGGCGTAGAGGTTCCAGTCCCCCGGGATACCTTTGAGTTGGGCGGGGCCTCGTTCGTAGAACTCGATGCCGGAGCCCGCGACGAGGTCCTTGACGGTCTGCGAGACCAGTACGTCGCCTGCTGCGGCGTGTGCAGCGACGCGGGCGCCGATCGAGACAGCGATGCCCGCCACCTTTCCGTCCATGATCTCGCATTCGCCGGTGTGCAGCCCGACGCGCACTTCGAGCCCCAGCTCGTTGATTGCGTCCCGAATGGCGCACGCACACCGGATCGCGCGGGCGGGGCCGTCGAATCGCGCGAAGAATCCGTCGCCGGCGGTATCGAGTTCGATGCCGCGGAACCGCCTTAACTCGGTACGTGTCCGAGCGTGATGCTGCTCCAGCAGTTCGCGCCAACGGCGGTCTCCCAGTTCGACGGCCTTGGCGGTCGAGCCGACGAGATCCGTGAACAACACGGTTGCGAGCACGCTGTCGTAGGGGCGGGCAGCCTGCAGGGATACCGGCTCCGCGAAGTCCCGGATCGCATCGACGACTGCCTGCCAATCCCCGTAGTAGGGCATGTGCGGGCCGCCCGGAAGCTCGAGGAAGCGAGCCCCTGGGATCTGTTCAGCCATCCAGTGCGCGCCGTCGATCGGAACCGGGTCTTCGCGGCGATGAAGCACGAGCGTCGGCACGCTGATCGTCGGCAGAACAGCACGCACGTCGATCTCCGCGTTCATCCGGGCGAGTTGGGTCAGTCCGCCGGGGCTGATGGAAAGCCGGTCCCGGCGCGCACGGTCGCGCACCGCCTCGGGCGTCGTCTCCAGCCCCTGGCTCTCCAGCCAGGCACGTGCGGCCTCCTCCGTTCCCCAGACATGCGCCTCGGCCTCCCACTCCGCGAGGTACTCGTGCTTGGGCTGCCGCCAGGGGAAGTTCGGGCCACGCACAAACCGTGGCAACGACCCGTAGTTGACGAGCGCGCGCGTCCGCTCCGGATACGTCGCGGCAAAAAGAACTGCCATCGGGCCGCCTTCGGAAACGCCGCAGACGACCGCAGCCTCGCTCTCGGCCGCGTCCATCACCGCCCGAATATCGTCCATCCTCGCTTCGAGGTCGGGAATACCCGCAACGCGATCGGACAACCCCGTGCCGCGCTTGTCGAAAAGGATCAACCGCGAAAAGGCTGCAAGCGCCCGGGCGAACCGCGCCCGGCTCTCATCCTCCCAGGCCAGATCGAGATGCGAAAGCGCGCCTGGCGTCCATACCAGATCAAACGGGCCATCCCCCAAGACCTGATAGGCGATCGACACGTCCCCCGACCGCGCATAACGAATCTCCGGAGCGTCCACCGACGCAGTGTCAACCTTCCTCGCCCAGGCCGCAAATCGTCCGACCAGTTCGCCCCGGCCTTGGTCGTCGCCTGCGCGAGTGTTTCGCAATGACGCCTGGGCTGAGGCATGATCGAGGAGTGAGTCGCTCACCAGGGTCGCGCTCGCTCACGTGGAAGCTGGAGGATCCGTCCGGCCTCTCGCACGACGACGACCTTGGCCGCGCCTGGGTCGATGGGAATGAGCCGGGACAGGATCTCGCGCTGCCGGGCCTCAACGGCCGATGGATAACCAGACGGGAAGCTAGGGCGGTGGCGCAGGAGCATGGGCTTTGTTTTTTCGAAGATGACGGCAGCGACCGCTCGTATGGCCGAGCTAGCTCTGGGGGTTCAGGTCTCGACGTCGAGGCGATCAACCAAAAGCTGCGCGCTGCTGGCATCTCGAATGCGGAACTACGGATCGAGGAGACCCCTGGATTTAACGACGTGCTGGTCTGGGGAACGATGCTTCGGCTGCTCCCGGCGTACGCGAGGGATGCTGATTCGCCGATCACGACGGCAATGGTCTCGATGTCGCCGTCCGAGGCGTTGGACGCGCTCGACCTGCTTGCGCCTAACTGGAGATCGGCGGAGACGTCAGGCTAGACCTCGGCTGGTCGAGCGTTCGTGCTGACGCCTGGTGATGGTTGGCGTCGGGCGGGTGGCCGCGGGGGTGCGGCTGGCGCGGAGGCCACCCGGCAGGGTGGTCCCGCGCGGGCGCGCGCCGCGGGGGCGGCTGTTGCCTTTCTTCACTTGAATATGCAACGTAACTCGGGAGGTGGGTGCGGCTCCGCCTGGCGGGGTTGCATCGCCCAGTAAAAGCCGGGTTGAACGTTCCGAGCTGCACGGCGGCGGTCGGAGGGGCGTGTCCGGGGTAGTCGCTAAGGTGAGACTAGTGGTGGACTTCCGGACGGATCGGATGGAGTCGCCGGAGGGCCGCGGGATTGCGCGGCGGGCGTGGGATGCGTACACCGGGGCGGTGCAGAAGGCGACGACTCCGGCGCTGCGTCCGTTCGTGCAGATGTACGCGGCCGGGAGCATCGTTGACCTGGTCGGCTTCTGGGCGGTCTGGCACCTGGAGGGCGGTTTCGAGGGGCTGCGGGCGATGGGCATGAGCCGCGCCTCGATCTACCGGCGCGTGAAGCTTTTTCGAATCGCGTTCGGGGCGCACCCGGACGAGTTCGTGATGCCGGGGATCACGCTCGACATCGCGGCGCACCGCGAGGGCTGGGAGAAGATCAAGGCGGAGAAGGCGGAGGCAGAAGCGGCGGCGGCAGAGTCGCAAACCTGAGACTCCGTCCGACCGGCTCGGCATAGTCCGCAATGTGAGACTACGCGAGTCGCTGTGGACGCTGTCCCTCTACCCGGAGGCGGGTGAGGGCGGCGGTTGCGTGTCGGTCGGACGCCAGCCGTTGCCGTCGGGCGGGGCGCCGGATAGTGAGCGGGCGGCGGAGGAAGCTGCGCGGCGGGCGCGGGCGAAGATCCGTCGTTATGCGGCGGCGAACCGGCTGAATCGGCTCGGGACGCTGACCTACGCGGGGGAGGGGAACCACGATCCGATTGCGTTGCGCGGGCACCTGGCGGAGTTGTTCCGCGGGCTGCGTGCCGGTCTTGGTGGCGAGGCGTTCCCCTATCTGTGGGTGCCGCAGTGGCATCCGGGCGGGCATGGGCTGCACGCGCATTTCGCGGTCGGCCGCTTCGTGCCGCGTCGGCTAATCGACGGGTCGTGGGGGTATGGCTTCGTCCACATCAAGTTGCTCGACGGTCTGCCGGTCGGGTCAGGGACGCTCGGGGAGGCGCGGCTCGCTGCTCGCTACCTGGCTCGGTACGTCGGCCGGGACGCGGAGGAAGCGCGCCGGCTGGCGGGGGTTCACCGCTACGAGGTCGCGCAGGGCTTCCAGCCGGCGAAGATCGAGTGCTACGGGGCATCGGCCGAGGAAGTGATCGAGCGCGCGTCCGGCTACATGGGGTCGGCGCCGGAGCGGGTCTGGCTCTCGGCGGATACGGAGGGGTGGCGTGGGCCGCCCGCCTGCTGGGCGCAGTGGAGCTGACGATCTAAAGGCCCGCGCGCAGGCGTGGGTCGAACGTACCTGCCTGGACCAGGGCGTCCCGGTGAAGCTGTCTGATCCGCTCGCGTTGGAGAAGGTCGCGGAGCTGCTTTCTCAGGGGCGCCAGCGAGGCGTCAGGCGCGACTCATCGAAACGGTTGTAGCCGCGGCGGGCCGGGCCGACGATCACGCCGTCGACGACGGCCGCGACGATTGCATGCTGCTGGCTGAGGTCGAGTGAGGCCCACTCCGCGCGCAGCCCTTCGCCATTGCCGACGTAGCGGTCGAGAACGGATGAGCGAGAGACCTTGCCGAGCTGCTTGCGCGCGTTCGTGAGGCGCTGCTCGATCGGCTTGCGGGCGGCGCGCAGCTCGTCCATCGAAAGCTCACGGTTGCCGTAGGCGGCGGCGAGCTCGACCAACTGCGCCTGTGCCTGCTCCATCTCAGCAAGCCAGCGTTGCGCGTCCGGCGCCTTACGTTGCCGCTGCTCGAGCGTTCGCTGCAGCGCGGCAGAGTCCAGCCGGATCAAGACCGCTTCGGTGACGAACCGCTCGACCTCGTCAGCGTTGATGTAGGTCTTGCCGCAACCGGAGAACCCCGGCCCTTTCGCGCAGGCGTAGCGGCGCTGTCCTCCGCTGCGCGGACGAGCGACGAGGCGTTCGCCGCAGTGGCTACAGACGAGTAGGCCACCGAGCAGGTAGCGCCGCGCGCTCTTGTTTGTGCGCCGCTCCGGGTTGGCGAGCAGCGAACGGATCTTCGCGCCGTCGTCCTCGCTGATGATCGCGGGCCACACCGCCTTCGCGACGATCTCGCCGCGGTGCACGCGCTGGCCGCTGATGCGCGGCGAGGCGAGCATGCGGCGAAGGCTCTGTGTCGACCAGGCGCCGCCGCTCGCCGACGTGACGCCGCGCTCGTTCAGATCGCGGGCAATCGACCGAACCGGCTCGCCTGCCAGAAGGCGCGTCGCGCACTCGCGCACGATTGCCGCCTCCGCTGCGCGGACCGTGACCTTGTCGGCTTCGTAGCCGTACGGCCTGCTGCCGCCACCGGACACCCGGCCCTTCACGGCGATCTCCTCGTGCTTGCGCCGGATGCGCTCGCTTTTGTGGTCGCTCTCGTAGCGGGCCAACCCACCGAGCATACGAGCCGTCAACCGTCCGATGTGCGAGCTGAGATCAACCTCGCCCGTAACGCAGCCAAGCTCGACGCGCAGCTCGTCACACAAGTCGATGAACGCCTCCAACTCGCGCGGGTGGCGGGTGAGGCGGTCGAGGTGCCAGGCCAGCACGGCGCCGATCCGGCGCGAGCGGAGATCGTCCAGCATCCGCTCAAACTCCGGCCGCGGCTTCCCGCTCCACGCGCTGATGTCGTCATCGACATAGACCTCGTCCACGACGTAGCCGCACCGCTCCGCCAGACGGCGGCAATCCTCGATCTGCCGAGTAACCCCGAGCTGGTCGCCCTCACGGTCAGACGAGATCCGCGCATAGATCCCAGCCCGAACAGCAGAAGCACGAACAGCAACAGCCACTCAGGGAACATACACGAACACTCGCATGGGCGAGCGTCCTACCGCCCGACGCGCCGCGGATTACGCGACGCTCGTCGCGGCGGCTACGGCTTCACGGGCCGCACGAGCACGAGCCGCCGGAGCTGGGGGGCGACTGCGAGCACGGCCTTCAGCCCGAGGACGGCGAGGCAGGCGGCGAGCGCCGACGAGCCGAGCGTCGGCAACGTGTGCGTCTCCGTCGCGGACGAGCGGGCGGCGCACGAGAGCACGAGCAGCGCGAGGGCGAGCGCCCACAGCAGGGCGTGTATGCCGCCTCGGCGTTCGTCCAGGTAGGCCCCGAACGACTCGAGGCCGGCAACTGCGGCGAACGGGATCGCAGCGAGGAGCGCGTCGAACGCCAGCCCGTGTGATCCGCGACCGTCGGCATACGCCGCGACGACGGCGAGCGCGAAGGGCAGTGCACGACGAGCCACGTCCAAAGGTTCGCTCCCGGGCCGGACGGTCCTTCTATCCTCCGCTCATGGCGACTCTCACCTGGCTCGGACACGCATCGTTCCGCCTCGACACAGACGGCGGCAAGCGCATCTACGTCGACCCGTTCCCCGACGGCCCGACGTTCCCGGAAAGCGAGAAGGATCCCGAACGCGCGGACTTCATCTATCTGACGCACGGCCACGGCGACCACATCAGCGGGGCCGCCCCATTCCAGAAGAAAACCGGCGCCACGGTGCTCGGCATGGTCGAGCTCTGCGGGTGGCTCTCGTCGAACGGCATCGCCGAAGACGATCTCGTCGCGTTCAACAAGGGCGGCACCGTCGAGCGCGACGGCATCCGCTTCACGATGACGAACGCGTTTCACTCGAGCTCGGCACCCGACCTCTCCTACACCGGGGAGCCCACCGGGGTCGTGATCCGGTTCGAAGACCGGTCGATCTACTTCGCCGGCGACACGTGCGTGTTCGGCGACATGCAGCTGATCGCCCGGCTGTACAAGCCGGGCGTAGCGGTGCTGCCGATCGGCGACCACTTCACGATGGGACCCGAGGAGGCGGCGCTCGCCCTCGAGCTGCTCGGGAACCCGCGCTGCGTCCCCTGCCACTGGGGCACGTTCGGGCTCCTCACGGGGACGCCCGACAGGCTGGCGGAGCTGACGAGCGCGAAGGTCGAGAAGCTCGAGCCCGGACACTCGGTCGAGCTTTGAGAGAACGCTGGTTCGGCGCGACGGGCAGGCGCGTCCCCGAGATCGCCGTCGAGGGCGAGCTCGAGCTCGACGAAGCGCTCGTCCTCGACGCGCCCGACGACGAGGCGCTCCGCGACGCGCATGAGCAGGGGCGGCCCGTCGTCGTCCGCGCGCGGACGGCCGACGAGGTGAAGGCGGCGCTCGCGCGGCCGGAGGTGGCAAGCGCGCTCGTCGCGGATCCGGCGCTGCTCGATCTCGATCTGACCGAGCTCACGTATGGCTGAGCCGACCGTCGCGACGTTCTCGATCGCCGCCTGCGACCTCGACGCGGGCCAGTGGGGCGTCGCGACGCAATCGAAATTCCTCGCGGTCGGCTCGGTCGTCCCGTGGGCGGCGCCCGGTGCGGGCGCGGTCGCGACGCAGGCATACGCGAACCCGCGTTACGGCCCGGCCGGGCTCGCGCTCCTGCGGGAAGGCGCAACCGCGGAGGAGGTCGTGCAGCAGCTCACCGATGCGGACGCCGACCGTGAGCACCGGCAGCTCGGCATCGTCGACGCTCGCGGCGGTAGCGCGACCTTCACCGGCTCGGGGTGCATGGACTGGGCGGGCGGTGTCACCGGCCCGGGGTTCGCGGCGCAGGGGAACATCCTGGTCGGCAAGGAGACCGTCGCAGCGCTCGCGTCCCAGTTCCAGGCGACCGCCGGCCGACCGCTCGCGGAGCGGCTCCTCGAGTGCCTCGCGGCCGCGCAGGCCGCCGGCGGCGACCGGCGCGGGCGGCAGTCGGCGGCACTCCTCGTCGTCGAGCGCGACGGCGGCTACGCCGGTCTCAGCGACGTCCTCGTCGATTTGCGCGTCGACGACCACGCGCAGCCGATCGCGGAGCTTGCGCGCCTGCACGCGATGCACCGGCTGCTGTTCGGGAAGACGGAGAGCTGGGTCGACGTCGACGA
>Ga0308173_10000514_pt1 | contig 16616 bp, 20 predicted proteins | sample PhyPR1_FD_203716 | JGI IMG/M metagenome (GOLD analysis project Ga0308173, IMG submission 203716) | Soil microbial communities from UC Gill Tract Community Farm, Albany, California, United States - DLSLS.P.R1 | ecosystem: Environmental > Terrestrial > Soil > Agricultural land | place: USA...
CGCGCTGTTCGTGCGGCTCGTCCATGCGACGCGGGGCAAGAGCGCCCGGGCCGAGCCGATCGCGCTCAAGTTCGAGACTGGGAAGGCGTGTTTCGCAGGCGAGTTTCCGGAGCTGGAGGCGCAGCTTGGAGGGATGATTGCCGGCGGCGGCTATGGAGGGCCGGGGCGGTCGCCGGACCGGGCGGACGCGATGGTGTGGGCGATGACCGTGCTGGGCGAGACGCGTAGCGGAGTCCCGCGGGTGCGGCGGCTTTGAATCGAAAGTGAACTCACGTGGGGTTGGTCGACGTGTTAAGCGATCGAACGGTCGGATTGTGAGGGGGTCACATCATGGCGACTGTTGCGCGCAGGATTGCGTTCAAGGAGCGGCGGCCGGACGTGCTTTCGGGCACACCAAGGGCGCATGCGATCGACCGGTGGATCTTCGTCTTCATGGCGGCGTGGTTCATCCTGATCGTGCTCGTCGGATTCATCCCCGATTCCATCGGCAAGGTAGCGGCGGTGCAGGCAGGCCAGCGGCCGCCATTCCCCATGGTGCTGCACATGCACGCCGCGGTCATGGGGACGTTCCTGCTGCTCCTGCTTGCGCAGACTGTGATGGTCGCGACGGGCCGGTGCGGGTTGCACAAGCAGTTAGGAGTGACCGCGTTCGTGCTGGTACCGGTGCTGGTGCTCGTCGGCATCGTGCTGGCGCCGACGATGTACTACCAAACCTGGGACGCCCTGCAGAACGCTCCGCCAGCGGCGCGAGCTCAACTGCAGCAGGTGCTCTCGATCCGGGAAAACATCCTCCTGCTGCAAATCAGCGCAGGACTGCTGTTCGGGATCTTCGTTACGATCGCCCTGAGGGCTCGGGCGGGCAATTCCGGGCTGCACAAGAGGATGATGTTCCTGGCGACGGCGGTCCCGCTGGCAGCCTCGATCGACCGCATGTGGTGGCTTCCGTCGAGCTTCCCGGCGAACCCGTGGACCACGGACGCATATATTATGTTGGCGGTTTCGCCGATGTTCGTGTGGGACCTGGTCCGGAACCGTTCGGTGCACGAAGCCTATCGAATCTGGCTGGCGATCTACATTCCGGTCGTACTTCTGGTCGATGTCCTGTGGGATAAGCCGTGGTGGCACGCGACGGCGCGGCAAATCATGGCTGTTTGACGAACTAGAATTTCTACACGGCTGAAGCCGTCACGGGAGTAAATCCCGTGACGTCAGTCGGGATCAGCTGGCGCTGACCCGCTGGCCGGCTTTCGTACTCTCTTCGACATAAGGTCGCGTCTGCTGCGCAGCCGCGACCTTATGCTCGGGTACTCAAGACAGGAGCGAGCAATGGGGTGGTGGTTCGGGCGCAAGGGCGCGCCGGCGGACGCGAGGCCGTTTGTGCCTGGTTGGGCGTCCCTTGGGTTGAGCAATGGCTCGGCGGAGGAGGGGTTTGCTCGCTCCTACCAGGCGCAGTTCGAGGAGGTGTACCGGCGCAATCCGGTCGGCCAGCGCGCGGTCCGGCTGGTGTCGGGGATGCTCGGCAGCCTGACGATTGACGGCGATGAACGCGCGCTGGCGCTGATCAGGCGCGACGGGTTGCTGGAGGCGGTGACGGCGAACCTGCTGCTGCACGGCAATGCCTACGTGCAGCTGATCGCCAACGAACGGGACGAGCCGGCGGAGCTGTGCGTGCTTCGCCCGGAACGGGTGAGCGTCATCTGCGACGAGCGGGGCTGGACCGCCGGCTACCTCTACAGCGCGGGCGGACAGCAGACGCGGATCGGGCGGGAGGACGGACTTGGGCGCCTGCAGCTGGCGCACATCAAGGCGCTGCATCCGCGCGACGACCATTACGGGATGGGCTGCCTCGATGCGGCGATCGCGGCGGCGAGTGTGCACAATCAGGCGGCACGGTGGAACAAGGGGCTGCTCGACAATGCGGCGAGGCCGAGCGGGGCGCTGAGCTATGAGCCGGCGGACGGCGCGGTGCTGTCGGGCGAGCAGTTCGAGCGGCTCAAGGATGAGCTGGCACGGGAGTTCTCCGGCAGTAGCAATGCCGGGCGGCCGATGCTGCTCGACGGCGGACTCAAGTGGCAGGCGCTGAGCCTGACGCCAGCGGACATGGACTTCGTGTCGCTGAAGGAGGGTGCGGCGCGGGACATCGCGCTGGCGTTCGGAGTGCCGCCGGTGCTGGTCGGGCTTCCAGGCGATGCGACTTACGCAAATGCTCGGGAAGCGGGGCGGGCGCTGTACCGGCAGACGATCCTGCCGATGGCGGGACGGATCCTGGATGCGCTTGGCGCAATGCTGAGCGACTGGCTCGGGCCGGCGACCCTGGCGGTCGACACGGACCAGATCAGCGAGCTTGCGGAGGACCGAGCGCGGCTGTGGCAGCAGGTCGGAGCGGCTGAGTTCCTGAGCGATGCGGAGAAGCGGACCATGCTTGGTTTCCAGGCGGAAAAGGTGACCTCATGACAAATGTTGCACTGAGTGCAGAAGCGCTTCTGGCGAGCTTGATGTCGCAGGCGGAGGGGCGGGGCGTGGACCTAATCACCTTGCGTGCGCTCGTCGAGGAGTCGAGCCAGGTCGGGGCGCGGCGGGCGCTCGCGTTGCTCGGGCTCGATGACGAGCGGGCGCGGCGCGACATGGATGAATTGCGCGAGCTTTTGAGCGCGTGGCGCGATGCCAAGCGCAGCGCGTGGCGGGCGGTGGTGACTTGGGCGGTGCGGGTCGCGGGTGCGATGCTGCTCATCGGGATCGCCGTGCGGCTGCGGCTCACTGACCTGGTGGTTCAGTGAAGGAAGAAGCCCTCACCCCGGCCCTCTCCCGCTCGCGGGAGAGGGGGATCAGGTTCGCGGGTTACGCTGCGGTGTTCGACCGGCCGGACAAGGGCGGCGACATTGTTCGCAAGGGCGCGTTCGCGCGGGCACTGGAGCGCGCGGGGGAGGTGCCGCTGTTGTGGCAGCACAAGGCGGGCGCGGTGATCGGGCGGATCGAGCATTTGTCGGAGGACGAGCGTGGGCTCCGGGTGATCGCGGCGGTGGGCGATGCGCGGGCTTCGCGGCTGCTGGTGAGTGGGAAGGTGGGCGGGCTCAGCTTCGGTTATCGAGTGCGCGAGGCGACGGCTGTCGGCTCACAACGGGAGCTGGTCGAGCTCGATTTGGTGGAGGTCAGCCTGGTCGCAAATCCGATGCAGCCGAGGGCGCGGGTGCATGCGGTCGAGGTTGCGCCAAGCTAGCGTGACTTCGACGGGTTCTTCCGGAACGCCGTCACGAAACCTTCGAAGCGCGAATCTGCTTTCGCACGCGCGACGCACGACTTTAGCGTCTCGATTGTGCCAGTCGGATCGTCGGGCAGGACCTTCAGAATCTCTGCGTAATGATCGATTTGCTTCGGGGCTTCGCCCGGATGTTCGTGGTTCCATTTGTCGGCGAACCACGTGTTCACGAGCAATGTCTGTTCCTGAATGTCAGCCTCGAGCTGCTTGGCCACGGCCATCCGGTGGGCGAACTGGAGCACCGTCGCGCAGTCGAAGTCGTTGTTGGGGTCGACCGTAGCGGCGGTCGCCGCGGAACCGCCGGCGAGAGCCAGAAGAGCAATCGAACAGATTAGATTACGAATAGGCATCACAGTCTCCTCGGCGCCCTCTGCCCGCGACTGATTAAAGGCGAGTGAAGGCGCACAGAGGAGAAGCCGAATGCCGGCGCAAGCCGGATGACGAAGACTGGGTCCCCGCCTTCGCGGGATGACAATGGCCGTAGTTCCTGCGGCCTTTTTTATTGCGATTTTTGCACGGGAGAAGACGGGAATGGTGGAAGTGAAAGCGGATGCGCTCGAGCAGTCGTTCGAGGCGTTTCAGGATGACGAGGACGGCATCGCGGCGCTCCGCGTGGAGCTCGACCAGCTCAAGGCGAAGATCGCTTCGGGGGTGATCCAGGCGCAGCGGCCGGCGCTGGATGGGGTGAAATCGGCGGAGGCTTCGGGGTTCGTTGACCAGTACCTGCGGCGCGGGATCGAGACGTCGCTCGAGACGAAGGCGGTCGGGTCTTCGTCGGGATCGATTGGCGGCTATGCGGTTCCGCAGGAGATCGACCAGGTGATCGACCGGACCTTGCTGTCGATCTCCCCGATCCGATCGATCGCGAATGTCGTGAAGGTGGGGAGCGCGGGTTATCGCAAGCTGATTGCGGGCGGCGGCACGCCTTCCGGGTGGGTGGCCTACGAGGCTGCCCGGCCTGAGACGAACACGCCGACGTTCACGGAAGTGGTGCCCGCATCGGGCGAGCTTTATGCCAACCCGGCGGCGTCGCAGCAGATGCTCGACGATGCGATGTTCGACGTCGAGGCGTGGCTCGCGCAGGAAATCGCGACCGAGTTTGCACGGGCCGAAGGTGCGGCGTTCGTCGCGGGTACGGGCGTCAACCAGCCGCTCGGCTTCCTGAGCTCGCCGAACTCGGCCGCGCTGGATGCGGCTCGGCCAATGAACACGCTGCAGTTCATCGGGACCGGCAATGCCGGCGCGTTCCCGGCGAGCAATCCGGCGGACAAGCTGATCGATCTCGTGCAGTCGCTGCGCTCGCCATATCGGCAGGGTGCGGTGTTCGTGATGAACTCATCGACAGCCGCGGCGGTGCGCAAGTTCAAGACCAGCACGGGTGAGTTCATGTTCCAGCCGAGCCTTGCTGCGGGGCAGCCGGCAACGCTGCTCGGTTACCCGCTGATCGAGGCGGCGGACATGCCCGACATCGGCGCGAACAGCCTGTCGATCGCGTTCGGCAACTTCAAGGCGGGTTACGTGATCGCCGAGCGCAACGCGACGCAGGTGCTGCGCGATCCGTACACGCACAAGCCGTACGTGCACTTCTACGCAACCAAGCGGGTTGGCGGCCAGGTCGTGAACTCCGAAGCGATCAAGCTTCTGAAGTTCGCCTGAGCCTGCCCGGGGGCGGAGTGTGCCCCTGAGCTCCGCCCCTCAACTCAACAAGATATCACCCTCACCCTCCCCACCGCTTTGCGGTGGGGCCCTCCCTCTCCCGCCCGCGGGAGAGGGCTTTTTCAAGGAGCCGGAATGGCGGATCCGTTTCAGCCGAAGTTCGTCGATCTTGTGCGCAATACGAGCACCAGCGTCGGCACCGGTAATTTCACGCTCGGCGCGGCCGTGACCGGCTACACCAGTTTGACCGCCGCGCTGCAGGTCGGCGACCAATTCTATTATTCGATCATCGGCATCGACAAGCCGGGCGAGCATGAGGTCGGCCGCGGGACGCTGCTTGGCGGCGGAACGATCAGCCGCAGCGCGATCGGCGGCCCGAACACGAACTTCACCAGCGGCACCAAATCCGTCGCGCTGATCGCGGCGGCGGAGTGGTACCAGGCGGCGCAGCAGCTGATGAACAATGTCAGTGCTTATGGGCAGGCACTGGCGAGCGCGCCTACCGCGGGTGCGGCGAGGGCGAGCCTGGGACTTGGCAGCGCCGCGGTGGAGTCGGTGTCGCGCTTTCCGGTGACGATCCCAGACCGCGCATCACTTGCGGCTTACTCGGCGAGCTCGACGGCATATCTGCGTGAGGCGGGACGCGAAGGGTTGTTCGTGTGGGACGCGGGCAATCGCGCGGCGGAGGTCGCCGCCGATCCGGCGCAGGGAATTTATGTGCCGGGAAGCGCTAACCCTTCGGGTGCGGCCGGCGCCTGGGTGCGCAAGTACAGCGGGCCGGTAAGCGTCAGGTGGTTCGGGGCGCTCGGCGACGGTGTGAGCGACGACGGCGCGGCGTTCACGGCGGCGATCGCCTTGCTCAAGTCGATCGCGGGCAACACGAACGGTTTCTACAAGGCGTCGGGCAAGCTCATCGTACCGGCGGGGCATTATTATCTCGGGACGACGACGCTCGACATCACGCACACGTTGATCGTGGAGGGTGACGGCACCGGGTTCGGCGGCGTGCCTTATGCGGCGAAGCTGCGCTGGGCAGCGGGAACGACGGGCATCCGCGTGCAGGCGTACGATACGTCGGGAGCGGCGTCGGTCGACAATGCGAACCTGCACTTCTCCGGCGCCGGGTCGGTCATTCGGGGACTGCATTTGTACGGCGGCTATGCCGGCGCGGAGGGCGAGCATCACGGGATCCAAGCCAAGGTGCGGGTGGGCGTCGAAGACTGCCTGATCGAGAACTTCGGCGGCGACGGGGTCTACGCGCATTGCTCGGCAGGGTCGGGCGGTGCGGACGAGGGGAATGCGAACAACTGCCGGCTGGTCGGAGTGGTCGGCACGGGCAACCGCGACGGGCTCAGCATCGATGGCGCGGACACGAACATCTGGACCGTGATCGGGTGCGATTTCTCGCTCAATCGGCGCTGGGGGTACAACGACAGCTCGTTCCTGGGGAACAGCTATTTCGGTTGCCACGCGGACTCGAACGGGCTTGTCCCTGGGTCCGCGCCGACGGTCGTAACCTATAGCGGCAATCGCTATTGCGCGCGGGTCGGCGGTAGCTGGTCGAACGCTCCGAGCGGGACGGCGGCGGACACGGCCGACTGGTATTACATGGGCGCGGGCGGCGCTCAGTCGGGCGCGAACATCGCGGCCTGGTCGAGCGGTGGCGCGTACCGCGCGGGCGGCTCCTACACGACGGACGCGAGTGGCAACGCGAACAATCTGTTCGCCGGATGCTACCACGAGTCCGGACAGGGCTTTGCGCAGATCTTCATGCCGTCGCTGGTGTCTGGCGGTTCGATGCGGCCGTTCGTCCGGGGCGTCGGCGTGCTTTACGGCGCGGGGGGTTCCGGCGGCGGTATCGGTGTTGCCGGCGGGCTTAGCGTGTCGGGTGCGACCAACCTTGACGCGTCATCGATCAGCCTGGGTCCGCAAAGCGGCGTCAGCGATCTGGTGATGACGCTGAACGGCACGGGCACGGGACCGCAGCTGTGGTTCCAGCGGCCCGGCGTCGCTGTCGACGGCTACCTGCAATATGTGAATGGCGCGGCCTACTGGAACGCGCTCGGCGGCTATCATCTGCGGGTCGGCGGTAGCGAGGTCGCTACCATCGGCGCGACGGGGATCGGCTATGCCGCAGGTGCGGGCGGGAGCGTTACTCAGTCGACGAGCAAGTCGACGGGCGTGACCTTGAACAAGGTTTGCGGCGCCATCACGCTTAGCGGCGCGTCGCTGCCTGCGAACGCGGTTGCCAGCTTCACGCTGAGCAACAGCACCATCGCTGCGGACGATTATGTCGACGTGTGGCTGAAGGCGGGTGCGGCGACGGCGGGCACTTACCGTTGCTGGTCGGAGGGCAATGCCGCCGGCAGCCGGACGATCTGCCTGCAGAACATCAGCGGCGGCGCGCTTGGCGAGGCGGTGGTGCTCGGCTTCGGCGTCAACAAACGGGTGGCCGCGTGAGCATCGCCGCGCTTGCGGTGAGCGACGTGGTGGTCGCGGGGCAGGCGGCGTCCGCAACCAGCGCCGCCACGAAGAAGGCGCCCAGGAACCGCACCATCGTCGCCAGTTCGGACGCCGTCGCGCAGCCCGAAGCGCGCTGACTCCAGCCAGGGGAAAAAGATGACATTCTTGCTCAAGGACCCGGCAGCGGTCCTCGATTACTCCATCGATTGGGGTGCCGATTACCTTGGCGACACCGACAGCATAGCCGAGAGCAGCTGGTCGGTGTCGCCGGACGAGGCGGGCGGCGCGGCGGTGGTCGGCAGCGACTTTGGCGAGCGCATCGCAACGGTGAACGTCGGCGGCGGCATCGCGGGACGGATCTATCGTTTGACCAACCGCATGGTGAGCCAGTCGCAACGTGTCGACGAGCGCTCGATCGTGCTTCGCGTGGAGAAGCGCTGATGGTTGGGCTTGCCGAACCAATCGTCGCGATGGCCGAGGCGCAGGCCTATGTGCGCATCGAAACGGGAGAGGAGGAGGCGCTTCTCGCTGGGCTGATCCGCACGGCGAGCGCGCTGTGCGAAGCGTTCATCAATCAGGTCGTGGTGGCGCGCCCGTTCCAATGCGACTTGGCCGCGAGCGGCCGGTGGGAACGCGTGCCGATCACCCCGGTGAAGGTGCTCAGCGATGTCGCTGCGCTTGACCAGAACGGCGTCGCTACGCCGCTTCCGGTTGGCGGCTACACGCTCGACATCGACTTCTCGGGGGACGGCTGGGTGCGTGTTCCGCAGACAACCGGCTCGTCTCGGCTGCGGGTGAGCGGGACCGCCGGCATGGCCGACGAGCAGAATGGCGTGCCGGAGCCGATCAGGCAGGGCGTGCTGCGCCTCGTCGGGCATTTGTTCACGTCCCGCGACGAGGCGGGCGGCGAACCGCCGGCAGCGGTGACGGCGCTGTGGCGGCCCTATCGCCGGATGCGATTGGCATGAGCGAGTTCGCAGGGACGCTGCGCGAGCGCGTGACCATCGAGCGGCCCGTGTCGCTGCGCAATGCGATGGGGCTGCAGGAGCCAGGGTGGGAGCAGGTTTGCAGCTGCCTTGCAGCGGTCGCGATCGAGGGCGTCGGCGCGGAAAGCGAAGGCCAGGCGCTGAGCGCGATGCCGCGCTGCCGCGTGACGATCCGCCGGCGCGACGGGATCGAGGTCGGGCAGCGGGTTCGCTGGAAGGGGCTGAGCTTCGTCGCGCGGCAGCTGCTCGACGATCCGCGGCTGCGGGACCGGATCGTGATGCGGTGCGAGGAGGTGCGGTCGTGATCGAGAAGTTGGTGAGGCGCGGCGAGGAGATCGCCGCGGCGGCGCAGCGCCGCAAGCTCGGCCAGATCGCGGAGCAGCTGCGGACATTGGTCGGCAACTCGGTACATGTCGAAGGTGCGCAGGTGCGTGTCGTCGGACGCGGGATAATCAGGCGCTGGCTTGTCGATCCGAGCCTTCGCTTTCTTGGCGGAGGGTTGAAATGAGCGCGGGCGGTTCGCTGCAGACGGCGATCGCGACGGCGCTTGCAAACGTGCAGGAGCTGACGGGTGTGTTCGACGGCCCGCCGGCGCGCGCGAGCTATCCGTATGTAGCGCTCGATGCGACGACCGAGAGCGACTGGGGGCACAAGAGCGCCGACGGGCGCGAGGTGCTTGTGGCGATCACGATCTGGGACGATGAACCTGTCCGGCTGCATGCATTGGCTGACGCGGTCGAGGCCGGCGTCGGCCAGCTTCCTGATCTGGATGGCTGGGAGCTGGTGACCATGCGGCTCGTGCGGCGGCGGGTGATCCGCGATGTTGCGGGACCTTGGGCTGCGGCAATCGATTTCCGGGCGCGAATGCTGGCGACGGCGTGAACTAGCGCAGCCTGGCGGCTGCGCACCCACCCTAGCCCCTCCCTTGAAAGGGAGGGGAAGCACAAAAGGAGAGACGAATGGCGGCGGAGCGTGGGAGCGCATTTCTGCTCAAGATCGGCGATGGCTCGGCGACGCCGGCTTATGCGACGGTCGCGGGGCTCAAGACGACGCAGCTGTCGATCAACGGCAATGCGGTCGAGATCACCAACAAGGGCAGCGGCGGCTGGCGCGAGCTATTGTCGGGAGCGGGCGTGCGGTCGGTGTCGGTCGCGGCAAGCGGGATCTTCACCGGGAGCGCGGCGGAGGTGCAGGTGAAAGGCCTGGCGCTGTCGGGTTCGCTCGAGAGCTATGAGCTGAGCTTCGAGAGCGGCGAGCGCATGCGGGGCGCGTTCCTGGTGACGCGACTGGAATATGCCGGGGATTTCAACGGCGAGCGCAACTACACGCTGGCGCTGGAGAGCTCCGGCGAGGTGGTGCCGCTGTGACGGTGGCGAATGCTTATCGCGGGGAGGCGAGCATTCAGGTGGCAGGCGAGCAGCTGGTGCTGCGGCCGACGTTTGGCGCGCTGGTCGCTGCGGAGGAGGAGCTTGGGTCGTTGTTCGAAGTGGTCGAACGCGCGGCTGCGGGCTTGCTGAAGCTGCAGCAGATCGTTGCGCTGTTCGACCATCTGACTGGCGGGCGGCCGAAGGCGATCACGCGCGAGCGCATCGGCGAGGCGGTGGTCGAGAAGGGGCTGGCGGGCATCGTGCCGACCTTGAAGCTGGTGCTGACGCAAATCCTCCAGGGGCGATGACGGAGCTGTTCGGCGAGGGGGCGGCGCGGCTTTGCCATGCGGCGGCGGTGCTGCTCGGCTGGAGGCCTGACGAGTTCTGGAGCGCGACGCCGGCGGAGCTGTCGCTGGCGCTGCAGGCGCCTGCGGCAATTCCCGACGCGCCTGACCTGGCCACGATCGAAGCGCTTCGCCGGCGTTTTCCGGATCAATGAAAGTGACATGGCATGGATGAGGTAATCGACCAGCTCGTCGTCAGCGTGCGCGCGGATACGGCCGCGTTCGCGCGCGACGTTGCGGCGATGCGTGGGCAGCTCGATGGTCCGCTCGCGACCGGCGCGCAGAGTGCCGGGCGCGTGATCGACAATGCGCTGGCGCGGGCGATCACGACCGGGAAGGTGGGCTTCGACGACCTGAAGAAGGTGGCGCTGACGGCGATGAACTCGATCGCGCAGGCTTCGCTGCGCGGGCTGTTCAGTTCGAGTGCCGGCACCGGCGGGAGCCTGGGGGCCGGCATCGTCAATGGACTGAGCGGGCTGGTCGCTTCGCTGCTCGGATCGCCGGGGCGGGCGACTGGCGGGCCGGTCAGCGGCGGGCGACCCTATGTCGTGGGCGAGCGCGGGCCGGAGTTGTTCGTGCCGTCGAATGGCGGACGGATCGAGCAGCTTGGCGGCGGGTCGCGGGATGTAAGGGTGGGGATCACGATTCAGGCGCCGACGCCGTCCGACCCGCAGGTGCTTCGGCAATCGAGCAGGCAGCTGGCGAGCGCCGTGCGATCGGCGCTGAGCAAGTCGCGATGAACCTGTGGTTCACTCGGCCCGGCGCGAAGATCGTGACGACGCACGTGAAGCGCTTCGATCCGCTCCACTGGACGGTCGATTTCCCGCGCGGAACGGTCGCCAGCATCGTCACCACGGCCGGTGCGCATGGGCTCAGCGTCAGTTGCGAGTTCCTGCGGGAGGGCGACCTCGTCGGGCTGATTTGGGACAGCGAGGACAGGTTCGCTCATCCCGCGCATGCGCGGGAGACGAACCGCGACTACTCGCATAGCGTGCTCAGCTTTCGCTGGCGGTCGAGCGGGGTGATGGCGCTCGATGCGCCGAACGGGCCGACGCTGACCATCGAGGGTCAGGATGCAAGCGGTGGCGCGCGCACGTGGCTGGTTCGGCTGTGGAACTATGCGACTGGAACGCCGACCGACGCGCAGGTGAAGATCGACTTCGGCGCGCTGGACGGCGGGTTCGCTTTGCCGAGCGATGCTGATCGGGTTGACGCCGCACGCATCGATCGGATGTTCATCAGCCTGGTCGCGCCCGGGTACGTGCAGGGGTCGCAGGAGGCTTTGCTGCCTCCTGTGCAGGGCAGCGTCACGATCTCGGACATCGCTTGCGATGGTTCCGGCAGCGTGCTGGCGATCAATGATGCGGTCGTACCTGAGCATCGGCTGTGCATCGCGACGGCCTACGACGATTTGTACAACGTACCGCCGGAGCGGATCGTGCAGGCTGTTGAGCGGCTCGGGTACCGCAAGGTCATCAGCCACTACATCGGGATGAGCCACTATTTCGCGCTGACCGGTGCGGGGGAGTTGGACGCTTCGCGGACGTTCAACAATGCGGCGCTGGCGTGGCATCGCGACCTGGCGCGAGCGGCAAAAGCGCGCGGCTACGAGCTGATCTGGTCGCTGTCGTACGAGATCCTGGACATGTTCTGTCCGGAGGCATGGAAGCAACGTTCGCACGATCGCGCGCCGGCGCTGACCGCGTGGGAGCCGCCGTCTGCGCTTCTGTCTCCGGCGAACGGCGACGCCATCGGGTTCCTGAAGAGTGTGGCGACCGAGCTGGTCGGCATTTCGCAAGAAGCTGGATTGCAGCCGCAGGTGCAGATCGGAGAGCCGTGGTGGTGGGTGACCCCTGAGGGTGCGATCTGCCTGTACGACGATGCCGCGAAGGCTGTGCTGGGCGGCAACCCGGTCGAGATCGCAAACGTCCGAGGCGCCCTATCGTCGGAACAATTGCAGCTACTCGATGCGGCCGGAGCGGTGCTGGCAGCCTCCACGACCGCAATCGCGGCGGCGGTGACGACGACTGACTCGAACTCGAAGACGCTGCTCCTGACGTATCTGCCGACGGTTCTCGATTCCTCGGCGCCGGAATTGAAGCGCGCAAACCTGCCGGTTGGGTGGGCGCAGCCCGCGTTCGATGTGCTCCAGACCGAAGATTACGAGTGGGTGACGAGCGGGCGCAGCGACTTGCGCACCAGCGCCTTCGCCGAGGTGGATCAACGGCTGGGCTACGCGGCGGGGCGCCAGGATTACTTCGCGGGCTTCGTTCCGGATAGCAGCGAGCGGTCGCAGTGGCCGCGGATCGTCGACGCCGCGCTCGAAGCGGAGAAGCGCGGGTGCGCGAACGTGTTCATCTGGGCGCTGCCTCAGGTGCTTCGCGACGGAGTGACTTTGTTTGGGGAGGAAGAGCCTGTGGCGCCGTTCGATGACGTGCCGTTTCCGATCGAGATCGGCCAGGATGCGAGTGTCGCGCCGAGCTTCTCGACCAACATTGTCACCAGCGCGAGCGGCCATGAGGCGCGGAATGCCAATTGGGCGCAGGCGCGGCTTAGATTCGACGCAGGGCCTGGAGTCAGGGGCGAATACGAGCTCGAGACGCTGATCGCCTTTTTCCGAGCGCGGCGCGGGCCCGCAATAGCGTTCCGTTTTCGCGATCCGTTCGACAACAGCTCGAACGGGATGACCGATGTACCGAGCGCGACGGACCAGCCGATTGGAACGGGCGATGGGAACACTGGCAGCTTTCCGCTCGTGAAGAGTTACGGCGCAAGCGAATGCAGGCGCATTACGCGGCCAGTCGCGGGGACGGTGCGAGTTGCGCTGGACGGCGCCGAAGCAAGCTCGGGCTGGACGCTGCAGGAGCGTGGCATCGTGCAGTTCGACAGCCCTCCGCCATCGAACACATCCGTCACCGCAGGCTTCCTGTTCGACGTGCCGGTTCGGTTCGCGAACGACCAGATCGAAGTGAACCGCTCGACGTTCCGCGCGGGGGAAGCGCCGTCGGTGCCGCTGATCGAAGTGCGGGAGGACTGAGTGGGCATTGCCGATGGGGAATTGACGAGCATGGCGCTGTGCTGGCGGCTGGAGCGTCGTGACGGGGCCGGGCTGGCGCTGACTAGTCATGACGAGGCCCTGGTGCATTCCGAGGTCACTTACGAAGCGACGCCCGGCATGATGCCCGCTTCCGTGAAGCGCGGCTTGGGACTCGATCCTGCAGCGGGACAGATAGACGGAGCGCTGAGCTCCGCGTCGCTCAACGATGTGGACCTTTCGCTCGGCCGCTGGGACGGAGCGGCGATGGATCTGTCGGTGCTCGACTGGGCCGACGCCGAGGCTGAGCCAATCCGGATGCTTGGCGGCGAGATCGGGTCGGTGACGATCGATGGTGACAGTTTCAGCGCGGATCTCGAGGGCGCGGCGGCAAGGCTCGACGAGCCTGTCTGTCCGGCGACCTCGGCGGAATGCCGAGCGCAGTTCGCTGATAAGAGCTGTCGGGTCGATCTGGCAGGCAGGGCGGTTCGTGCGGCCGTTACGGAGAGCGATGGTTCGGCGCTTACCATCGATCAGGTGGTCGACGACCGGTACGTGCTCGGGCGCTTGAGGTACATGAGCGGCGCCAATTGTGGGCTGGCGACGATCATCCTCTCTTCCAGCGGATCGACGATCCAAATTCGCGATCTTCCTCGGGCGCCCATCGAGACGGGATGCGTCGTCGAGCTGCGCGAGGGGTGCGACAAGCGCTTCCAAACCTGTGTGTCGCGGTTCGGCAATGCGGCGAATTTTCGCGGTGAGCCGCACCTCCCCGGCAACGACCTGCTGACCCGTTACCCGGGAGCTTAAGCCATTGACGATAGATTATGCGGCCCGCGCGAGAGCGCTGGTCGGCACCCGCTTTCGCGCGCAAGGCAGAAGCGCCGAGGGGCTGGACTGCGTGGGCGTGGTGCTCGCAACGTTCGAGATCCCGGTCGACTCCGCGCCGCGAGATTACCAGTTGCGCGGTGATCACCTTGCACGGCTCAAAGAGGAGCTCGACGCGCAGTTCCGGCGAGTTCCCGCGAGGCGGTTCGGAAGCGGCGACCTGATGTTGCTCGCTCCTGCCCCCGATCAGCTGCACCTCGCCGTACGCACCGAGGACGGCTTCGTGCACGCGCATGCGGGCATAAGGCGCGTGGTCGAGACCCCGGGTTTTCCGCAATGGACAATGGTCGGCGCCTATCGCCGCAGGAGACGCTGAGCTTGGCTACGCTTGTCCTCAGTACCGTGGGTACGGCGCTCGGCGGCCCCGTCGGAAGCGCGATCGGTGCGTTGATCGGTCAGTCGATCGACCAGGAACTGCTTGCGCCGGTCAGCCGCGGCCCGCGCGTTGGCGACCTGACCGTCCAGAGCTCCAGCTATGGGACGCAGATACCCCGCGTCTACGGCACCATGCGCGTGGCAGGCAGCGTCGTGTGGTCAACCGACCTGGTCGAACACTCGCAGAGCGGAGGAGCAAAAGGTCAGCCGGACGTCACTTACGCATACACGGTGTCGTTCGCGGTCGCTCTGTCTTCGCGGCGGGCCTCATCGATCGGCCGCATCTGGGCCGATGGCAATCTGCTGCGAGGCGCCGCCGGCGACCTGAAAGTCGGAGGGACGCTGCGCTTCCATGACGGGAGCGAGAACCAGGTCGTCGATCCTTTGATCGGTTCGGTCGAGAGCATCGCGAATACGCCGGCCTATCGCGGCCTCGCGCTTGCCGTGTTCGAGGACCTGGAACTCGCGACCTTCGGCAACCGCATACCTTTTCTGACATTCGAGTTGGTTGCCGACGAGGCGCCGGTTGCCGTGGGCGCCGTGCTCGCCGATGCGTCAGCGGGTGCGATCTCCGCCGCGTCCGACGATAAGATGCTCGGCTATGCTGCCTACGGCCGTTCGATCCGTGATGCGGTGCAGCCGATTGTCGATGCCTATGCCGTTGAGCTGTTCGACGATGGCCACTGCCTTCGGAGGTCGAGCAATGGCGCTCCGGTCACGGTTGGCAGCGAGGAGTTCGGCAACAGCGCCGATCATGAGCAGTCCGCGCGACTGGAGCGCAAGCAAAGCTCACCGCGCAACCTGCCCGCGGCATTGCGGCTGGCCTACTATGACCCGGCTCGCGATTACCAATCGGCGGAAGCGAGAGCTGCCGCGTCCGACCAGAAAGGCGTGGAGGTCAAGCAGGACCTCGCCGCAACCCTGGATGCCGGAAGTGCAAAGACACTTGCGCAGTCCGTCATCGCGCGGTCGTGGGCTGCACGGGACCAGCTGACGCTGCGGCTGCCGCCAAGCCGGTTGACGCTCGAGCCGGGCAGCGTGCTTCGCTTGGAGCTTAGCCCGGCCCTGTGGGTAATCGACCAGCTCACCGTCGACGGTTTTGTGGTCATCGCCGACCTGCATCCGTGCACCGGCACAGCAGCGCCCGTCGCGGCAGAGGCGGGACGGGTGGCCCAGAACCCGGATGAGGTTGTGGGCCCGATTACAGTGGCGCTCATCGACGTGCCGAATGTTCTCGGTCCGGGTTTGCAGGCACCGACCCTCTTGCTTGCTGCCAGCGACGCCAGCGCCAGATGGAAGGCCAGACCAGTGCAGATCCAACTGCCAGGTCAGACAATTGCGTCCCAAACCGCTGGGATGAAAAGTGTCCTGGGATCTGCGCTGAGCATGCTCGGCGCCGGGAGCACCGAGCTGTTCGACGATTGGAACAGCCTGGACGTGATGCTCATCGACGAGGAGCAGTGGCTCACCAGCTGCGATGACGAACGGTTGGCTGGCGGCAGCAATCTGGCGATGCTTGGCAGTGAACTGCTGCAGTTTGGACGAGTTGCTCCGCTCGGGGGTGCGCGCTTCCGACTCAGCCATCTCCTCAGGGGGCGGGGAGGGACTGAGTGGGCCTGCGGCGCGCACGGCATCGGTGAGCCTTTCTGCCTGGTGGAGGCGGGCAGGCTCCAAGCCGTCACGCTCCCGCCGTGGTGCATCGGCGCTACGATCGGGGCGAGCGCAGTCTCCAGCGGAAGCGTCTCGACCGAATTCAAGGGCGAGTGCGTCCGGCCGCTCTCGCCCGTCGGTTTCGGGGCGGCGCTGCAGCCGGACGGAAGTCTCGCGCTGAGTTGGACTCGCCGGAGCCGCCAGGGTTTCGCCTGGCTGGACGAAATCGACGCGCCGATTGGCGAGAGCCTCGAGCGATACTCGGTCGTGCTCAGCGGAACCGCCGGCTCGCTGGATATCACATGCGATCGGACGAGCATTGCTGTCGGCGCAGACGAACTCGCGGCACTGGGCGCAGGACCGGCGAGCATAGCAGTTCGGCAGGTCGGCGACTTCGGCATGTCCCGGCCTGCGCAGGCCAGCATCACTTTAGCTTAGGAGCAGCAATGAGCGGCAGTCCTCGCCTTGCGTTGCCCTTCCTCAGCGCCGGTCAGGCGCAGAAGGAAGCCACGCACAATGAAGCCCTCCAGACACTGGACCTCCTCGTCGGGGCAGCAGTCGAGCAGGAGCCGAATTCGGATCCGCCGGCCGCGCCTG
>Ga0308173_10000515_pt1 | contig 16612 bp, 13 predicted proteins | sample PhyPR1_FD_203716 | JGI IMG/M metagenome (GOLD analysis project Ga0308173, IMG submission 203716) | Soil microbial communities from UC Gill Tract Community Farm, Albany, California, United States - DLSLS.P.R1 | ecosystem: Environmental > Terrestrial > Soil > Agricultural land | place: USA...
ATGGTGCGTGAGGCCTCCGACGCCAGCGGCCACGGCGTGGGCATCTTCGCGGACCTCCAGGGCCCGAAGATCCGGCTCGGCCGCTTCGCCGACGGGCCGGTGCAGCTCGAGCACGGCGCCGAGTTCACGATCACCACCCGCGACGTGCCCGGTGACGTGAAGATCTGCTCGACGACGTACGACGGGCTCCCCGGCGACGTGTCCGCCGGCGACCAGGTCCTCATCGACGACGGCAAGGTGCGCCTGGAGGTGCTCAGCGTCGAGGGCAGCGACGTGCGCACCCAGGTGGTGGTTCCCGGCCCGGTGAGCAACAACAAGGGCATCAACCTGCCCGGTGTCGCCGTGTCCGTGCCGGCCCTGTCCGAGAAGGACAAGGAGGACCTGCGCTGGGCGCTGCACATGACGGTCGACTTCATCGCGCTGTCGTTCGTGCGCTCGGCCGCCGACGTCGAGGACGTGCGGGCGATCATGAAGGAGGAGGGTGTCTTCCTCCCGGTGATCGCCAAGATCGAGAAGCCGCAGGCGATCGAGAACATCGAGGCGATCGTCGACGCGTTCGACGGCTTCATGGTCGCGCGCGGCGACCTCGGCGTGGAGTGCCCGCTCGAGGACGTGCCGTTCCTCCAGAAGCAGGTCATCGAGGTGGCCCGGCGGCACGCCAAACCCGTGATCGTCGCGACCCAGATGCTCGAGTCGATGATCTCGGCGCCGCGCCCCACCCGGGCCGAGGCCTCCGACGTCGCGAACGCCGTCCTCGACGGCGCCGACGCGGTGATGCTGTCGGGCGAGACGAGCGTGGGGGAGTTCCCCATCGAGACCGTCGAGACGATGGCCCGGATCATCGAGTCCACCGAGGACCACGGCCTGGCCCGGATGGCCGCGATCGACTGGCAGCCGCGCACCCGTGGCGGCGTGATCGCCAAGGCCGCCAACGAGGTGGCCGAGCGGATCGGCGCGAAGTACCTCGTCGCGTTCACCCAGAGCGGGGACTCCGCCCGCCGGCTCTCCCGTTACCGCGGGCACATCCCGACCCTCGCGTTCACCCCCGTCCCGGTGGTGCGTTCGCAGCTCGCGATGACCTGGGGCGTGGAGACGTTCCTCGCCGAGCCCGTCGAGCACACCGACGAGATGGTCCGCCAGGTCGACGAGCACCTGCTGCGGATCAAGCGGGTCCAGGAGGGCGACCTCGTCGTGGTCGTCGCCGGCAGCCCGCCCGGCATCCCGGGCTCGACCAACGCGCTGCGGATCCACCGGATGGGCGACGCCATCAACGAGATCGCGCCGGCCTACACCCGGCCGGAGTAGCCCTCAGACCTTGAGGCCGAGCAGCTCGTCGAGCCGGGCCACCCCGGCGCGGGTCGAGACCGAGATGGTCTTCGCATTCGACTGCCGCCACGGCACCCCGACCAGGTCGAGGGCCTCGCAGCACCAGCCGCGGATCTCGGCGGACACGTTGGTGAACTGCCACCTGGGGTAGTCGTAGCGCTTCGGCTGCCCGGCGACCGGGCGCCGCGCCCAGTTGCGCACCCGGCAGCCGTCGGAGTGGAACAGGCCGCGCAGGAAGTCGGCCGGCCACCGCTCGACCAGCTCCCACTGCCACGGGGCCATCCCGAGGGTGCGCTCGTGCTTGCGCCCCGGTCCGTGCTGCGGGAACAGGCAGGGCCAGTGCTTCCAGTAGCTCTGCACGACCACGGTCCCGGGAGCGGCGACCCGCTGCACCCGTGCGCCCGGCCGGACGCCCCGGATGGCGTCCGCGACGGCCTCGATGATCTTTGGGTACACGGCGTCGCAGGAGACCCGCAGCGTGTGCACGCGTCCCATGCGCGAGAGGCAGCCGTCGCCCAGGTAGTAGCCGAGCAGTGCGGCGTACGGTCGGCCGGGGACCTCGACGGCCGGGTCGCACAACCAGCACTCGCCGACCGGCGCCGGCTGCTGCAGCCACGCGCGCAGCGTGGAGCGGGCCACGCCGGTGGTCCGGCTGACCTCGGAGAGGGTGGCGGCGCGCCCCAGCAGGTCCAGGGCCGTGCGCCGGACGACGGAGTCATGCATGCGACCAAAGTCGTCGTCGGCACCGACAGAAAAGTGCCCCGAGTGGGATTCGAACCCACACTGAATGGTGTTTGAGACCATCGCCTCTGCCGTTGGGCTATCGGGGCCGCGCCAGGAGAGGTTAGCCGACGGCGTCCGCGATCCGGACCGGCAGTGCCATTGTCTAGTCTTCGACTATGGTTTGACCATGCGAGGACTGCTGCGGGTGCTGGTGGGACAGGAGCGTGCGATCGAGAACGCCCGGTCCGCCTGTACGGCGCTGTCCCGGCAGCGCGTCGAGCGCGAGGAGGTCGAGCTGTTCCTCGCCCGGTACGCCGAGCGGACGCGTCGCAGCGCCTGAGACCTGCCCGGCGGGGCGGGGCGGGCGGCGGGCCGGCGTACTAGCCTTACCGCCGTGACCGCCCAGCCCGCCGGAACCGCCCGCCGCGTCGTCATCGCCGAGGACGAGGCGCTGATCCGGCTCGACCTCGCGGAGATGCTGGCCGAGGAGGGGTACGACGTCGTGGGCCAGGCCGGCGACGGGGAGACCGCCGTCGCGCTGGCGGAGGAGCACCGTCCCGACCTCGTCGTGCTCGACGTGAAGATGCCCCGGCTGGACGGCATCGCGGCCGCCCAGCGGATCGCCGAGCAGCGGATCGCACCGGTCGTGATCCTCACCGCGTTCAGCCAGCGCGAGCTCGTGGAGCGGGCCCGCGACGCCGGCGCGATGGCCTACCTGGTGAAGCCGTTCACCAAGGACGACCTGGTGCCCGCCGTCGAGATGGCCGTCAGCCGGTTCTCCGAGCTCCAGATGCTCGAGGCCGAGGTGGCCGACCTGAGCGAGCGGCTGGAGACCCGCAAGGCGATCGACCGGGCCAAGGGCGTGCTGCAGCGGCAGCTCGACCTGAGCGAGCCGGAGGCGTTCCGGTGGATCCAGAAGACCGCGATGGATCTGCGGCTCTCGATGCGCCAGGTGGCCGAGGGCGTGATCACCCACGGACCTTCGGTCGCGGGTGGTGCGACGGGCGACGCACGCCCGTAGTCGGTCCGGAGTGCCCGCCGCCACCCGGGCCGGGGCCGCCCCGGGCCCCAGGTCACGAAATGGCAACGACCGCACCACCAATTGTGCTCAGATCCCGTTCGCACAAGGCGTTTGGCGCTAGGTTCGCAGCATCAGAATCGCGGTTCGTACCCGGTGGGGGGACTCCGCGCTCACTCCTCATGACGGAGGCTCAATGATTCGCCCAACCCGCGCCTGGCGCACGGCTGTCGTGCTCGCGACGGCGTCGCTCGCGCTCACCGCCTGTGGCGGCAACAACAACAGCGGCTCTGCCGGCGGTGGTTCGAGTGCCTCGTCCTCGTCCTCGTCCAGCGCGAGCGCCCCGACCAAGGGCGACGGCACCCTGACGGTCGGCACGCTCCTGCCGCAGACCGGTGACCTCGCGTTCCTCGGCCCGCCGGAGTTCGCCGGCGTGCAGACCGCGATCGACGACATCAACGCCGCCGGCGGCGTGCTGGGCAAGCAGGTCGTCCAGGTCAAGGCCGACTCGGGTGACGGCACCCCGGACATCGCCGGTGCCCAGACCGACAAGCTGCTCAACGCGAACGCCGACGTGGTCATCGGTGCGGCGTCCTCCTCGGTGTCGCTGAGCGTCATCGACAAGATCACCGGTGCCGGTGTCGTGCAGTTCTCGCCGGCGAACACCTCCCCGGCGCTCGACGACCCGAAGACCGACCCGAAGAACCTCTACTTCCGGACCGCCCCGTCCGACGTCCTCCAGGGCGCGGTGATGGCGAACACGGTGATCGAGGACGGCTTCAACAACGTCGCGATCCTGGCCCGCCAGGACTCCTACGGCGAGCTGCTGGCCGGTCAGATCGAGAAGGGCATCAAGGCCGGCGGTGCCAACGTCGCGGTCAAGAAGCTCTACTCGGCCGACGCGACCAACTTCACCGCCGAGGTGAACAGCGTCGCCGCCGCCAAGCCGGACGCCCTGGTCCTGGTGGCCTTCGACGAGACGAAGAAGATCATCCCGCAGCTGATCGCCAAGGGTGTCGGTCCGCAGGACATCCAGACCTACTTCGTGGACGGCAACACCGCCGACTACTCGAGCGACTTCCCGAAGGGCACGCTCAAGGGCGTCAAGGCGACCTACCCGGGTGCCGAGCTGACCTCGAGCTTCAAGGACCGGATGCTGAAGACCAACCCGAAGCTCAAGGACTTCACCTACGGTCCCGAGTCGTACGACGCGACGACCCTGACGGCCCTGGCCGCGATCGAGGCCAAGACCGACGACCCGACGACGTTCGCGCCGGACATCATCAAGGTCTCCAAGGACGGCACCGAGTGCTCCAGCTTCAAGCAGTGCGCGGACCTGCTGAAGAAGGGCACCGACATCGACTACCAGGGCGTCTCCGGCCCCTGCGACCTCGGTGACACCGGCAGCCCGACGAAGGCGACCATCGGCATCTTCCACTACGGCGCCGACAACAAGTACACCAACCTGAAGTACGTCACCGGCGTGATCTGATCCCGCCCCTGACACACGAGAGGGCCCCGACCGGATGGTCGGGGCCCTTCTCGTTGTTCGCGGTCGTGCGCGCGTCAGTCCTTCTTGGCCAGGGTGCCGAGGTACAGCTCGATGACCTTGGGGTCGTTGATCAGGGCCTGGCCGCTGGCGGTGTAGGCGTTGCGGCCCTGGTCCAGGACGTAGCCGCGGTCGCAGATCTGCAGGCACCGCTTGGCGTTCTGCTCGACCATGATCACCGAGACGCCGGCCCGGTTGATCCGGCGGGTCTGCACGAAGACCTCGTCCTGCATGACGGGGGAGAGGCCCGCCGACGGCTCGTCGAGGAGCAGCACGGACGGCTCCATCATCAGCGCCCGGCCCATGGCCACCATCTGCCGCTCGCCGCCCGACAGCGAGCCGGCGCGCTGCGCCCTGCGGTCGACCAGGGCCGGGAACAGGTCGCCCACGAACTCGAAGCGCTTCCGGAACGACTTGGGCCGCTGGTAGACGCCCATCTCCAGGTTCTCCTGGATGGTGAGCGACGGGAACACGTTGTTCGTCTGCGGCACGAAGCCGATGCCCTTGGTGACCAGGTGGTCGGCCCGGCGGTTGGTGATGTCCTCGCCCTTGAGCGTGACGGTGCCGGTCTTGATCTTCACCAGGCCGAACAGGGCCTTGAGCAGGGTGGACTTGCCGGCGCCGTTGGGGCCGATGATGCCGACGAGCTCGTTCTCCTGGCAGTACAGGTCGGCACCGTTGAGGATGTTGACCCCGGGGAGGTACCCCGCGATGAGCTCGTCGGCGCGCAGCACGGCGCCCTCGGCCGCCTTGACGTGGTCGCTCCGGTCGACGGTCGCCGTCGCCTCAGGCATGGTGGTCTCCTTCGGTCGCAGCGGGAACCGGCGTCTCGGGGTGCTGCTCGTCGTGGATCTCGGCCTGTGCCTCGGCGAGGATCTGCTCCTCCATCTCCTCGCTGAGGTCCTGGTCGTGGTGCGAGCCCAGGTAGGCGTCGATCACCCGCTGGTCGCCCATCACGGAGTCCGGGGGACCTTCGGCGATCACCTTGCCCTGGGCCATCACGATCACCCAGTCCGAGATGTCGCGGACCATGTCCATGTCGTGCTCGACGAACAGCACGGTGCGCCCGTCGTCGCGCAGCGACTTCACGTGGCCGAGCAGCGACTGCTTCAGCGCGGGGTTCACACCCGCCATCGGCTCGTCCAGCATCACCAGCTCCGGGTCGGCCATCAGCGCGCGGGCCATCTCGAGCAGCTTGCGCTGACCGCCGGACAGCGAGCCCGCGAAGTCCTCGCGCTTCTTGATCAGCAGGAAGCGCTCGAGCAGACCGTCGGCCCGTTGGGTGTTGGCCTTCTCCTGGTGGCGCCAGAACGGCGCGAACATCGCCTTGAGGAGGCTCTCGCCTTGCTGCCCCGTGGCGCCCACGCGCATGTTCTCCAGCACCGTGAGCTTGGAGAGCACCTTGGTCAGCTGGAAGGTGCGCACCATGCCCAGCCGGGCCACGCGGTACGCCGGGATGCCCCGGAGGCTGCGGCCGTTGAACGACCAGTCGCCGGCATCCGGCCGGTCGAACCCGGTCAGCAGGTTGAAGAACGTGGTCTTGCCGGCGCCGTTGGGGCCGATCAGGCCGGTGATGACCCCGCGCTGGATCTCCACGTGGTCCACGTCGACGGCGGTCAGGCCGCCGAAGGTACGTCGGATCCCGTCGGCCACCACGATCGGGTCCGGCTTCTTCGCGCCGGGCTCGTGGGGCACGTCCTTCAGGGCCGCGCGGGCGGCGGAGACGTCGACCTGCTTCGCGGCGGTCGCGCCGTCGTGCTCGGTGTTCTCAGCGGGCATCGAGAGCCAGCTCCCTTCGGTCCCCGAAGATTCCTTGCGGTCGGAAGATCATCAGCAGCATCAGCGCCAGCCCCATGAAGATGAACCGCATCAGGCTCGCCTGGTTGCCGTCCATGACGGCGGCCGGGATGAGCGGGTTCGTGCCGGAGGTGGCGGCGCCGAAGAACAGGTCCAGGAAGCTCAGCAGGAACCAGAAGATCACCGTTCCGGCGACCGGGCCGAGCACCCGGGCCGCTCCGCCCACCAGCAGCACCGTGTAGGCGAAGAAGGTGGTGTCCGTGGCGAAGAACGACGGGTTGATCGCGGAGTGCTGGAGTGCCGACATGATGCCGGCGACGCCACCGATCAGACCGCCGATGATCAGCGACTGCATCTTGTAGGCGTAGACGTTCTTGCCGAGGCTGCGCACGGCGTCCTCGTCCTCGCGGATGCTCTTGAGCACGCGGCCCCACGGGCTGCGCATCAGCGCCCACGTCATCAGGCAGAACAGGGCGACCAGGAGCCACGTGACCAGCAGCGTCCAGAAGTCGTAGGCCCGCCAGGAGACCACGCCGGGGATGTTGACGGTGGTCGAGAACGGGTTGAGGCTCGCGAAGCTCTGGTTGAAGCCCTGGAGGCCGTCCTGACCGCCGAAGTACTTCAGCAGCGTGACCGAGCCGATCGTCTGCCGGATGATCTCGGCCGCGGCGATGGTGACGATCGCGAGGTAGTCCGCGCGCAGCCGCAGCGTGGGGACACCAAGCGCCAGGGCGAGGAGGCCGGTGGCCACCAGGGCCACCACGCAGCCGACCCAGAACGACAGTCCCCACGTCGCCACGAACGACGAGACCGCGTAGCCGCCGATGGCCATGAAGCCGGCCTGGCCGAAGTTCAGCAGCCCGGTGTAGCCGAAGTGGATGTTCAAGCCGATCGCCGCCAGGCAGTAGACCGCTGCGACCGGTCCCAGACCCTGCTGGAGGCTCTGGCTGAGGATGCCGTGCCAGTCCATGTGCTCTGTCTCCTAACCGACCCGCTGGGCCTTGCCGAGCAGGCCCTGGGGCCGGATCAGCAGAACGACGATGAGTACGACGAGTGCGCCGACGAACTTGAGCTCGGCCGGGATGATCAGCGTGGAGACCTCCACGAAGAGGCCGATGACCAGCGCCCCGACGATCGCGCCCCAGGCGGTGCCGAGGCCGCCGAGGACGACGGCGGCGAACACCAGGAGCAGGATCTTGAAGCCGAGCTGGAAGTCGAAGCCCTGGGTCATGCCGAGCAGCACCCCGGACAGGCCGGCGAGCATCGCGCCGACGATCCAGACCACCGAGACGACCCGGTCGACGTTGATGCCGGTGGCCGCGGCCAGCGCGGTGTTGTCGGCGACCGCCCGGGTGGCCTTGCCCAGCTTGGTCCGCTGCAGCGCGATCACGACCAGGACCAGGATCACCGTGGAGAACACGATGATGAACACGTCCTTGGGCGTGACCAGGATCGGGCCGAGGTGCCACGGTCGCGGGCTGGAGAACTGGGAGTACTGGTGGGTGCTCGCCCCGGCGAGGTACTGGAAGATGTTGCGCAGGAAGATCGAGAGGCCGATGCTCACCACCATCATCGCGACCAGGCCGGTGCCGCGGTGGCGCAGCGGCCGCCACAGGGCCCGGTCGTTGACCCAGCCGAAGACGGCGGACGCGATGGCCGAGACCACGATGGCGACCGCGACGGTGACGTTCGTGCCGCCGATGGTGATCGTGCCCGGCAGCGCGTCCACCCCGTAGGCGACCAGCGCCCCGAAGGTGATCAGCTCGCCGTGCGCGAAGTTGGTGAGGCCCGTCGTACCGAAGATCATCGAGAGGCCGAGCGCCGCCATCGCGAGCAGCAGCGAGAAGACCAGCCCGCCGACCGCGAGCTGGAGCGCCTGGATGGCGAAGCCGGACTGGGCGGCGGTCGCGTTGCCGATCGGGAAGGTGACGTAGACGTCGGACGACAGCTTCGGGGTGACCTTGAGCGCCACCTGCTTCGGGTTGCGCAGCGCCGCACCCTTCGGCAGCGACCCCTTGTCGAGATGGACCGTGTAGGTGTTGCCGAGCACGTCGATCGACTTGCCGAGGGAGATGTCGAAGACGCCGCTGGCGTTGCTGGTGCCCTCACCGACCTTCTTGCCCTGGTCGTCGACGACGGTGAACCGCACGTCCGGCACCGGCTTGGGCGGCTTCTCGCGCAGGTCGGTGAGGCAGCCCTGGATGTGGATGGTGTCGTCGTTGCGCGGGGCGGGCTTCTGGCAGGCCGACTCGCCTACGTGCGAGACCGGGGCGGCGTACGCCGAGGCGGCGCCGGTCATCACCAGGACCGCCGCGACCAGGGCGACCAGCAGAGCGGAGATGGTTCTCGGGCGGGCGTGCATGGTGCTCCTGTCGCAGTGGTGTCACCGGTCTGTCCAGGTGTGACGCGGGACTATAGCGACAGCGTGATTCCACGGTGTAAACGCGTACGACGCTCCCGACCATCCCCTGTCGAGGTCACCATAGGGCAGAACCCGCCGGACGCGGCGGCGATTGTGCGCAAACTGCTCGCGCCGATCCCGCGGGCGTCCGGTTCGCCCGACGCGTGTGGTTCAGCGCAGTGCGGCGACGACTGTGGTGAGCAGCGGCGCGACGAGCAGGCCGGGCAGGAGGTCACCGACCGGCACCTGTCTGATCCGCAGCAGCCGCAGCGCGACGCCGACCAGCATCAGCCCCCCGGTCGCGCTGAGAGCCGCGACCTGGGCGGCCGGCATGACGTCGCCGAGGACCGCGCCGAGCGCGGTGAGCGAGCCCTGGACCGCGACCAGGGCGAGGGCCGACGCCGCGACCCCCCACCCCAGCGAGGCGGCGAACGCGATCGACGCGAACCCGTCCAGCGCCGCCTTGAGGAACAGCTGGTCGGCGCCGTTGCCGATCCCGTCGTTGATGGAGCCGAGCACGGTGAGCGGGCCGACGCAGAAGACCAGCGAGCTGGTCACGAAGCCCTCGATGAACCGCTGCCGCTCGGAGCCGCCGCGCCGGTCGCCGATCCGCCGTTGCAGGGTGGCCTGCAGCCAGCCGCCGAAGCCTTCCAGCCGCTGCTCGATGCCGAGCAGCGACCCGGCGATGCCCCCGACCACGAGGGAGCCGAGCACGATCAGGGTGGGCGCGCTGCCGCCGACCACCCGCGACCAGGCCGGGTCGGCCACGCTGGTCGCCGCGGAGGCGGCGATCAGGAGCGTGACCAGGCCGAGGGCGTCGGTGACCACGTCGCGGGTGCGCTGGGAGAGGCGGTGGCCCACGAGCACGCCGATCACGCTGCCGACCAGGACGGTGCCCACGTTGACGACGGTGCCGATGCCCGGGAACATCACGCCTCCTCGTGGCCGGTGGCGGGGGTGCACAGGCTTGTTGACCCGGCTACCCGATCCGCACGTTTGAGGCGTAATCTCTCACCTCGGTCCGGTTCGTGAGGTCTCGGGGCACCGACGACCGGTCCGGCCGCGGGCAGTCCGCGGTCCCGGTCCGACGCCGCTCTCGGCGGGAAGGTGTCCCTCATGGCGCGCAGCGTGGTGACGATCAGCGACGCGGCGCCCGGGGACGCCACCGCACTGGTCGAGGTGTGGACGACGCCGACCGACCGCGCCGCGCACGACCAGCACGCGGCCACGCACGCCGCGCAGGAGGCCGCCGCCGCCATCGCGCGCATCGCCGCGGACCCCGATCAGCGGCTGCTCGTCGCCCGGATCGACGACAAGGTCGCCGGCGCCGTGCACCTGATGCGCGCGCCGGTGTCGCCGGTGCACAGCGACACCGCCGTCTACGTCATGCACCTCCAGGTGATCGAGGCGTTCCGGCGCCACGGGGTGGGCCGCGCGCTCATGGAGGCGACGGTCGGCTGGGCCGAGGAGAAGGACACCGAGCACGTGATCGCCGCCGCGTCGGTCTCCTCGCGTGACGCCAACCGGTTCATGGCCCGGCTGGGTCTCGGGCAGGTCGCCATCGTGCGCGGCGCCACCGTGCCGGCGCTGCGGGCCAAGCTGCCCGTGGAGCCGCCGGCCGCCGCCCGGGTGGGCGGCCGCAACCACCGCAGCGTCGGTGCCGTGATCGCCCAGCGCCGGTCGATGCGGCGGTCCCAAGGCCGCCTCTCCTGACCCGTCCTCCCCGACCGGGACCGGGGGTGGGCACTACTAGGGTGGGGCCGTGCCCGACAGCTCTGCCGAACCCGTGACCACCGACCGTCCGCGCCTGCTCCTCCTCGACGGCCACTCCCTGGCCTACCGCGCCTTCTTCGCGCTCCCGGTGGAGAACTTCTCGACGACGACCGGCCAGCACACCAACGCCGTCTACGGCTTCACGTCCATGCTCATCAACGTGCTCCGCGACGAGCGGCCGACCCACGTCGGCGTCGCGTTCGACGTGTCCCGGCAGACGTTCCGCTCCGAGGAGTACTCCGACTACAAGGCCAACCGGTCCACCTCCCCGAGCGAGTTCTCCGGCCAGGTGTCGCTGGTCAAGGAGGTGCTCGCGGCGCTGCGGATCGCGACCATCGAGAAGGACGGCTACGAGGCCGACGACGTGATCGGCACGCTGGCGACCCAGGCCGTCGCCCAGGGCTTCGAGGTGCTGATCTGCACCGGCGACCGCGACTCCTTCCAGCTCGTCGGCGACACGGCGACGGTGCTCTACCCGAGCCGCGGCGTCTCGGAGATGGCGCGGATGACGCCCGAGGCCGTGATGGACAAGTACGGCGTGCCGCCCGCGCGCTACCCCGAGCTCGCCGCCCTGGTGGGGGAGTCCTCCGACAACCTGCCCGGCGTGCCGGGGGTGGGTCCCAAGACGGCCGCGAAGTGGATCACGCAGTACGACGGCCTCGACAACGTGATCGCCCACGCCGACGAGATCAAGGGCAAGGCGGGCGACTCGTTCCGCGAGCACCTCGGTGACGTGATCCGCAACCGGCGCCTCAACGCCCTGGTCTGCGACCTGGACCTCAGCGCGACCGTGACCGACCTCGCCGCCCAGCCGTGGGACCGGCAGGAGGTGCACAAGCTCTTCGACAGCCTGGAGTTCCGGGTGCTGCGCGAGCGGCTGTTCTCGACGCTGGAGTCGGAGGAGGAGATCGACGACTCCGGCTTCGAGCTGGACGCGACGCGCCTCGAGCCGGGCGCGCTGGCCGGCTGGCTGGGCGAGCACGCCCGCTCCGGCGCCCGGGTCGGCGTGCACGTGCAGGGGGTTTGGCGCGCGGGCAGCGGCGACGTGCACGCGATGGCCTTCGCGACGGGGGACGGTGCCGCGGCCTGGCTCGACGTCGACCGGGTCAGCCCGGAGGAAGACGCGACGGTGGCCGCCTGGCTGGCCGACGCCGCGATGCCCAAGGTGCTGCACGACGCGAAGGGACCGATGCTCGCGCTGGCGGCCCGCGGCTGGACGCTCGCCGGCCTGGAGCGGGACACCGCGCTGTCGGCCTACCTCGCCCGGCCCGACCAGCGCTCCTACGACCTGGCGGACCTGACCCTGCGCTACCTCAAGCGCGAGCTCAAGGCGGGGGAGCCCGCCGACCAGGGGCAGCTGTCCTTCGACGACCTCGGCACGGACTCGACCGGGGACGCCTCGATGCTCCAGGCGCGCGCGGTGCTCGACCTCGCGGAGGCGCTCGACACCGAGCTCGAGGAACGCGGCGGCACCCGGCTGCTGGCCGAGGTGGAGCTGCCCCTGGTGCACCTGCTCGCGGAGATGGAGCGCACCGGTGTCGCCGTCGACGTCGAGCAGCTCGAGGCGCTCGAGTCGCACTTCGCCGGCGAGGTGAAGCTCGCGGCCGACGCGGCGTACTCCGCGATCGGCAAGGAGATCAACCTGGGCTCGCCCAAGCAGCTCCAGGTCGTGCTCTTCGAAGAGATGAAGCTGCCGAAGACCAAGCGCACCAAGACCGGCTACACCACCGACGCAGACGCACTGCTGGCGCTGCAGGCGAAGGTGCCCGACAACTTGTTCCTCGGTCACCTGCTGCGGCACCGCGACGTGTCCCGGCTGCGGCAGACCGTCGAGGGGCTGCTCAAGACGGTGGCCTCCGACGGGCGCATCCACACCACGTTCAACCAGCTCATCGCGGCGACCGGCCGGCTGTCCTCGACCGACCCCAACCTGCAGAACATCCCGGTGCGCACCGAGGAGGGCCGCCGGATCCGGCAGGCGTTCGTCGTCGGTCCCGGGCACGAGTCCCTGATGACCGCCGACTACAGCCAGATCGAGATGCGGATCATGGCGCACCTGTCCGAGGACGCGCTGCTGATCGAGGCGTTCCGGTCCGGGCGCGACTTCCACTCGGTCACCGCCTCGCGGGTCTTCGAGGTGGAGCCCGAAGAGGTCACCCCGGCGATGCGGGCCAAGATCAAGGCGATGAACTACGGCCTCGCCTACGGCCTGTCCGCCTACGGCCTGGGCCAGCAGCTCGGCATCGAGCCGGGCGAGGCGCGGGGGCTGATGGACGAGTACTTCGAGACCTTCGGCGGCGTCCGCGACTACCTCGCGGGGATCGTCGACGAGGCCCGGCGCAGCGGCTACACCGAGACCATCATGGGGCGCCGCCGCTACCTGCCCGACCTGACCAGCGACAACCGGCAGCGTCGCGAGATGGCCGAGCGGATGGCGCTGAACGCGCCGATCCAGGGCTCCGCCGCCGACATCATCAAGGTGGCGATGCTCAACGTCGACCGGGCGCTCAAGGAGTCCGCGCTGACCTCGCGGATGCTGCTCCAGGTGCACGACGAGCTCGTCTTCGAGGTCGCGGCCGGGGAGGCGCAGGCGCTCGAGGCGCTGGTCCGCGAGCAGATGGCCGCGGCCGCCGAGCTCACGGTGCCGCTCGACGTCTCGGTCGGGACCGGCGCGAGCTGGCACGAGGCCGCGCACTGACCGCGGGGCTCTGCGGGCTCAGCCGACTCGCGCCTCGGCGGGCGTGGGCGGGGCGGCCACCGGCCGGCGGAGGCTGACCACCAGCAGCACCAGGAACAGCAGCAGGTCGATGCTCACCACCACGGTGATCAGGAAGGTGAGCGAGCCGACCAGCGGGGCCGTGCAGGCCAGACCGACGAGGGCTGCCCAGACGACGAACACCATCCGCTGGTGCTGGCGGGCGACCACGTCGTAGACCATCAGCTGGATCATCGCCAGCAGCGTCCCGAGCACCGCGAACAGCCAGAGCTGGTCCTGCAGGTCGGAGTACGCCGAGCCGCCGACGAAGCCCACGGCGAGCCGGGAGAGCACCGCGACCCCGGCGACCGTGACCAGGCCGATAGCGAGCACGGCCGCCAGGCTCAGCAGGTGCATGCGCCGGCTACCGCCCTGCTTGGACATGGAGGGGAACGCGATCACCACGACGAACTGGGGCAGGAACAGCACGGCCTTCGCGAGGATCAGCCCCGCGGCGTACAGGCCGGCCTGGTGCTCGTCGAGCCGGCTGCGCGCGATGATCACGTCGGCGTTCGAGAGCGCGAAGAAGGCGAGCAGGGCGTGCGAGTTGTGCGCGACCTCGCGGAGCACGCCGCCCTTGGCCCAGCGGGCGGACAGCGGCAGCCGGGCGGTGCGGGGCGCGCGCTCCCGGTCGCGGTGCCGCAGCGCCGCCCAGCCGATGACGACCGGCACGATCGCCCCGATGGTCACCCCGACCATCGCGCCCTGGGCGTTCGGTTCGAGGACCAGGGCGACCGCGCCGAAGCCCAGCCGGCCGACGCCCACGGCGAGGTAGATGGCGGCCAGCGGCCCCCAGCGCTCCTCGCCCTGGAGGATGCCGGCCTGGCCGCCCATCACCGACAGCGGGACGGCGGTCGCGGCGATCAGGGCTGCCGCACCCCACGAGTCGAGGTTGAGGGTGGCGGTGACCAGCGGGCTGGCCGCCAGCACCACGAGCCCGAGGAGCAGGGCGGAGGTGTAGCTGGTCGCGAGCACCTCGCGCTCGATCTGCGGCCGGTGGGCCGGGGCGGCGCTGACCCGGCGGGCGCCGGTCGCCTGCAGCCCCAGCGAGAGCACGTTGACGACCAGCAGCAGGCCCATGACGGCCGCGAGCGCGCCGTACTCGGCGGGGCCGAGGAGCCGGGCGGCGAGGATCGTGAACGCGTAGGTCGTCACGTTCATGACGGCCATCGCCACCGCGATGACGGCGCCGTCACGCAGCGCCCGTCCCGCCGTCGTCCGAAGAGTCACGCGACGAGCCTAGGCGGTGGGCCCGACCGCGGATCGGCCGAACCGCGGAGCAGCGTCCCCGTCCGGAACAGACCGGGACGCGTGGGTGCGCGCCGGTGTGTCCAAGAACACACGTTTGGGCTAGGTTTCTCTGCATCCGGACGGGTGGTTACCGAAAAGTAGCGTTACGCTCCTCCAGATCTTGCGCCTGTGGGAGGGAGCAAGGACCCGCCGGGCCGACTGTGGTCCCGGCGTTCTTCATGTCCTTTTCTGTGTGGAGGGAGCGCGCACGCATGCGCAGAACACTGGTGGCCGGGCTCGTCCTGGCCGCGGCGGCCGTCCTGGTCGTCCTGGTCAGCTCCGGGCTCGACCTCGAGCTCGAGTCCGTGGCGCTGCTCGGCGGCGCGCTGGGCGCCGTGGTCGCCCTGGTGCCGGACCGCACGCCGCTGGTCCGCCTGGCCGGCTTCGCGGGCGGCTTCGTCGCGGCCTGGGTGGGCTACGTCCTGCGCGCGGCCCTGCTGCCGGACACCGCGGGCGGCCGCGCCGTCGCCGTCGGGCTCGTCGTCCTGCTCTGCGTCGGCATCACGGCCGCGAGCAGGGACCGGCTTCCGCTGTGGACGACCCTGCTGGGCACCGCGGCGCTGACGGGCGCCTACGAGTTCACCTTCGCCGCCGCGCCGCCGGAGCTGGCCTCGACGTCGGTCAGCACCGCCACCACGCTGCTGTTCAACGTGGCGGTGGGCTTCCTGGCCGCTGCTGTGGTCGCACCGCGGGGCCCCTGGGCCTCCACCGGCGACACCGGCCGGCCCGCGGGGCCGGCTCACGACCGGAGCGATGCACCCGCCGACGACGCCACCCTCGACGACTTCATGATGGAGAAGACCCAGTGACCCGCCGCCTCACCTCGCCGCTCCGCATCGCCTCGCTGGCGGCACTCTCCGTCGTCGCCATGAGCGCGGCCACGCCCGCGTTCGCCGCGGACGGCGGGGTCAAGGTCGTCAACACCGAGACCGTGCAGGTGTACACCTCGCCGACCGGGCACGTGCAGACGCGCCGCGTCTACGAGCAGCTGTCTCTGTTCGGCAACGGCACGGTCGACCTGAAGAACCCGGTCTCGACCAGGCACCTCCGCAACCTCGACGGCTTCGGCGGCTTCGACGTCCGGAACGGCGAGCAGGTCACCCGCACGACCGTCGCCGGCGAGAAGAAGCTGCGCTCGGTCAGCGACTACCGGGGCGACCTGCCGCTGGACGTCGCGGTCCGCTACAAGCTCGACGGCAAGACGGTGGAGCCGGGCGACGTCGTCGGCAGGTCGGGCACCCTCGACGTGCAGTACACGGTCGAGAACGTCACCGCCAAGCCGCAGGAGGTCACCTTCGACGACGGCAAGGGCGGCACGGTGACCAAGACGGTCGACGTGCCGATCCCGATGGTGGGCTCCCTCTCGCTGGTGGCGCCGTCCTCGTTCACGAACGTCCGCTCCCAGCAGGCCAACATCGCCGGCGACGGCAAGGGCGGCACGAAGTTGTCGTTCACGATGACGCTGTTCCCGCCGATCGGCTCCACCACGGCCGTGTTCGGCTACACCGCCGACATCAAGGACGGCGTCGTGCCGCGGGCCGAGATCTCCGCCCTCCCGGTCGACCCGCTGGACAGCCCCACCTTCAAGACCGCGGCCGACAGCTACCACGGCGGTGCCGACACGGGCGCCGAGCTCACCGACGGGGCCGGCCAGATCGACACCAACCTGCTCAAGCTCCGCGACGGCGCCGGCGACCTGCTCGCGGGCCTGCTCAAGCTGCGCGACGGTGCCGACCAGCTCAACGCCGGTCTGACCGGTGAGGCCGCGCCCGGCGCCCGGAAGCTGGCGTCCGGAGCCTCGCAGCTCGACAGCGGCCTCGGACAGCTCAACTCGGGCGCCAAGCGGCTCGCCGCCGGCACCGGTGAGCTCGAGTCCGGGACCGGCACGCTGACCGCCGGCACGCGCCAGCTCAAGGCCGGCGCGCACAGGCTCGCCGGCGGCGCGAACGACCTCTCCGCCGGCACCGCCCTGGCGGCCGA
>Ga0308173_10000516_pt1 | contig 16605 bp, 13 predicted proteins | sample PhyPR1_FD_203716 | JGI IMG/M metagenome (GOLD analysis project Ga0308173, IMG submission 203716) | Soil microbial communities from UC Gill Tract Community Farm, Albany, California, United States - DLSLS.P.R1 | ecosystem: Environmental > Terrestrial > Soil > Agricultural land | place: USA...
CGGAAAGCCGTTGATCACCGAGCCGGTGTCGGCCGCCTTCACGAACCCGGCCCGTTCGAACATCCCCTGGGTGCCGACATAGGCCATCGTGAGATCGACCTTGCTGCCGGCGTTGGCAACCGGGTAGCCCTCGATCGCGGGGGCGCCGCGGGCGCGTGCGTACTCGACGGCGCCGTCGATCAGGGCGTGGGTGATTCCGCTGCCTCGATGTCCGGGACGCACCCGGAGACACCACAGCGACCACACCTCGAGGTCGTCGAGTCGCGGGATCTTGCGGTTGCGGGCGAAGGTCGTGTCAGCACGGGGATGGATCGCCGCCCACCCCACGACCTCGTCGCCGTCGTAGGCGAGCACCCCCGGTGGAGGATCTTCCTGCACCAACCGCTGCACACGCTCGCCCCGGGCGGGACCGCTGAGAGCCAGGTTCTCCTTCGACGGGATCCGGTAGCTCAGGCACCAGCACACGGTCGCGTCGGGCCGTTTGGGGCCGACCATGATCCGGACGTCGTCGAAGCTCGTCGCCGGGCGCACCTCGATCGCCATGCAGTGATCGTGGCAGCGCCCGGCGACGTTTGGCCCCGTCCAGAGGCTCGCCGCGAGCGTGCGAGCGGTGAGGAGGACGGGGTCCTTTCTCACACCGAATGGAGGGCCTTCGGCCGGAGGTAGACGACCCAGGTGATGGCGACGCAGACCAGGTAGAAAGCGATGAACACCAGGTAGGCCGAGTCGCCGGTGCCGGTGGTCATGAACGACTGCCGGAACGCGAGGTTCACCAGCACCCCGCCGAAGGCACCGATAGCGCCCGCGATGCCGATCAGGGCGCCCGACATCCGCAGCGCCTTCCGGTCGGCCGCCTCGGCGTCCCCACCCTCGGCGACCGTCTGCAGCGCCTGCGAGCGGAAGATGGCCGGGATCATCTTGTAGGTCGAGCCGTTGCCGATGCCGCTGAGCACGAACAGCAGCACGAAGCCGACGACGAACAGCGGCAGCGACTCCACCTTGCTGGCCGTGAACACGACGGCGGCACCGACGGCCATGGCGAGGAAGTTCCCGCAGGTGATCCGGGCCCCGCCGAACCGGTCGGCGAGCGAGCCGCCCAGCGGCCGGATGAGCGAGCCCAGCAGCGGACCGAGCCAGGTCAGCGACGCGGCGGCCAGTGGCGTGGCGAAGGAGTCGGTGAACTGGTTCTGCAGCACCTGACCGAAGGCGAACGAGAAGCCGATGAACGACCCGAACGTGCCGATGTAGAGGAACGACATGATCCAGGTGTGCGACTCCCGGGTCGCCTCGCGCATGGCCCGCGGCTGGTTGCGCGCCGTCGTCAGGTTGTCCATGACCATTGCCGCACCGACGGCGGCCACGACGATGAGCGGGATGTAGACGGCCAGGATCACGCGCGGATGGGTGACCCCGACGGTGGCCAGGACGAGCAGACCGACCAGCTGGACGACGGGGACGCCGAGGTTCCCGCCGCCGGCGTTGAGACCGAGCGCCCAGCCCTTCAGCCGGTCGGGGTAGAAGGCGTTGATGTTCGCCATCGAGCTGGCGAAGTTGCCCCCGCCGACGCCGGCGAGAGCGGAGACCACCAGCAGGGTCGTGAACGAGACCCCCGGCTTCAGCACGATCGCGATGGCGACGGTCGGGATCAGCAGGAGGGCGGCGCTGATGATCGTCCAGTTGCGGCCGCCGAACCTGGCCACGGCGAAGGTGTACGGCAGCCGCACGAACGCGCCCAGCGCCGTCGGCAGGGTGGTGAGCAGGAACTTGCCGGCCGGGTCGATGCCGAACACCGGCTCGGGCAGGAAGAGGACGAGCACCGACCACAGGCTCCAGATCGAGAACCCGATGTGCTCGGAGAAGATCGAGAAGAAGAGGTTGCGGCGGGCGACCTGCTTCCCGGTGACCTCCCAGAACGCGGGGTCCTCGGGGCGCCAGTCGTCGATCCACCTCCCGCGCGCGGTCGATGGAGCGGCGACCGTGGTCGGGATCGCGGTCGCGGTCGTGGTCTCAGGACGGGTGGGGGCGGCCATGCCGGAACGGTCGCAAGGCCCGGTTTCGCCGGCGTCGCCCCGCGGGAGAAGCCGTGTTCCGTTTCCCTCACCGCGGCTGACCCCCAGTGGTGAGGCGACCGCCCGCCGGTGTGCAGGAGCGGGGCCGCACCGACGAAGATCACCGTGTGACCGCATCAGAGGAGACCGGAACCGGCCGTGCCCTGGTCGAGGCCGGGAGCCCCGTCGCCGGTTCGATGAGCCGGGCGGCGGCCACGGTGGTGTTCGAGCCCTCGGCCGCCGCGGTGCAGGTGGACGACCGGTTCGCCGCGTGTCTGCGGTCCGTCGCCGGCGAGGCAGCAATGCTGACCGTCCCCCGGGAACGGGTCCGGGCGGGGGCCGCTCTGGCGTTCGCGGTCGAGTGCTCCGCCACCCTGTTCCGGAGTGGGCGCCCGGTGCGCTCGGACGACTGGTTCGCCCCGCGTCCCGGCAGCCGGTCGATGGCCGAGGAGGTCACCGAGACGGTGGTCGCCGCGGCCCGGCGCTCGACCGACGAGCGGCGCGTGCGGCATCTCGGCTACCTGCTGGCCGAGGCGGCGGTCTCCCCCGACATCGACGCCGACCTGGTCGGCCGTGCGGTACGGACGGCGGAGTCGCTGAGTTGGCGGCAGCTCGCCCTGCTGGCCGGGGTGGGCCGGCGCGACCGGGTGCCGCTGCCGATCGCCCCGCTCGAGGACGATCCCCGCGCCTGGTCGGCCTGGGCGGCCCGCGAGGACGTCGCCGACCTCCAGCGCGCCGGTCTGCTCGACCCGCCGGTCGCCGGTCCGCGTCCGGGCGCGACCCTGCCCCGGCTGCGCATGGCCGACCTGCGCCTGACCCGTCGCGGGGTGCTCGTGCACCGCCTGCTGGTGCTCGACCTGCTGCACGACGACGCCGTCACCGCGGCCCTGGCCGACCTGGGTCTCCCCCGCTCCTGAACCCGTTCCGTCTCGCTCGTCGGCGCCTCGGCCGAGCCGCGGGCCTTGCCTACTTTCCGCGCGCCGAGGACGCTCTCGGGGCATGGCCAAGACGTTGCGGTGCCGCGTCGGATGGCACCAGTGGTGCAGTGTCGGTGTTGCTGGTGGCGGTGCCGACGCTTGCTGGAACTGCGGACAGCATCGCCGGACGAAGGCCGGACCCGTGCATACCAGCACGATGGACAGGCACGACGCCGCACGAGCCAGAGACGAGGCGTTCGCCATCCGGGATTCCCAGACACTCTGGGGCGGCGGGGGCGGGTAGATCCGTGCGGCGGGGTCTCGTTCAGATCGCCATCACGAGGTGGCCGTCCCGGTCGCTCCTTGACGTCCCACCCGCCGGTCGATGCGGAGAGGACAGTGAGGGCGGCGAAGGGAGCGGCCGATGGGCGGTCGGGACGGCGGCACGGCGGACGCCGTTGCCCTCCTGCTTCCCCGCCTGAGTCCCGCCGCCGTCCTCCTGTCCGACGATCGGGACGGCGCCGTACGGCTGCTGGCCACGGCGCTCAGCGCACCCCGGGCGCTGGACTCCGTCGAGAGTGGAGTGCGCGCGCTCGTCCGAGCCGCAGTGCACCCGCCGCGCTGGGCGGCGGAACAGTTGATCGAGTCCCGCCCGGCGGCCGCGCCGGCGGACGAGGACACCGCGCTGGCGAGTGCATGGGGCACGCTCGCCGTCCGGGACCGGACGGCACTGGTCCTCCGGTACATGGGCGGCCAGCCCGCGGTGGATTCGGGGGCCGAGGCCCGTCTCCGCGAGGCGCTGGCCCGGCGTGACGAGGAACTACGGCGCGAGCACGCCCGGGCCGCGGCGCTGTACCGGCGCCCCGGGTCGGCGCCCGAGACCGGGCAGCCCACCCCGGACCTGCCGGAGCGGCTCGCTCGCCTGGCGGCCGGCCGACCATTGCCGGTCACCGCAGCCGAGACGATCGCGGCGGCGGTCGACTCCGCACACCGGGCCCGTCGCGGGCGCCGGCTGGGGCTCGGCGCCGCCGTCCTGGTCGTCGGACTGCTCCTTGCGCTCGCCCCGCTGCTGTCGCACGCGCCGGCCCCGACGCGAAACGTCAGCGTCTACGCCGGCCCGACCCGCGGCTCACTGGCCGGGGACGAGGAGTTCCTGCGGGCGATGCGGACCTCAGGGTGGGAGTTGGCGGCGGAGACGACGGGTTCCCGGCGGGTCGTCTTCGCCGGCGATGTCCCCGGCGGCCGATGGGCGCTGATCGCCGCTGGGGGGAGCCCGGCCCGTCCCGCCACCACCGCCTGGTTCACCGGGCCGGCCGGTGCCTCGCCGGACCAGATGTCGCTGCTGTCGGTCCGCGTCGCTCCGGATCCGGCCGAACCGGTGGCGGTGACCGACCCGGCGAGCGGCGCGCTGGCCGTGGTCGCCGCTCCGGGTGACCGGATCCGGGTGTCGGCCCGGCCGGACGTCGACACCGGAGGGACCGTCAGCCGCCGGTACCGGGCCGTCCACTCCTCGCGGGGCACGGCCGTCGTCAGCCTGGAGCCGGTTCCGCTGGCCAGGCTCAGCGCGGTCCGGCTCGACGTGACACGGGCCGACCGCCGACTGGACGTCCATCCGCCCACTGTCGTCGCGGATCCCGGCGCCGCGCCGGTCGACGTGCCGGTCACCCCGCTGCGGCCGCCGGCCCCGCCCGCGGTCGGGGACGCGGCAGTGGCACCTCGGCTGCGGGCGGTGCTGGGTCAGCTGGGTGAGCCGGTCGGTGCCACCGCCGTCACCGCGCTCTGGTCCGGCGACCTGCCCGGCCCGAACGACCAGCCCGCCCGGCTGACGGTGCTCGCCGTCCCGCAGGCCTCGGGCGCCGTCGTCGTCACCACTCCGTACGGCTACGCCGCGGATCACGACGGTCGGGCGGGGAGCTCGTGGTGCGGCACCGGCGTGCTGCCGGCCGGGATCCCCCTGGAGCAACGGGTCGTCGCGGTGCAGTGCGACCTCAGCGACCTCTCAGCCGACCGGGAGATCTCCCGCTTCCTGGTCGTCGTCGCCCCGCCGTCGGCGACGTCGATGCGGCTGCTCGACGTTTCCGGCATCGTGCTCCGCGAGCTTCCCCTGGACGACGGGGTCGCCGTCGTCCGTTCACCGGGCCGGGTGGCCCAGGTGGACGTGACGACGGCGGACGGCGGGACGTCCTCGACGGTCCCCCTGGTCGACACCGACCTCGCCGGCTGACACCCAACCCCCGCTTTCGGTACCGAAAGCGGGGTCGGGACCCCGGCTATCGGTACCGAAAGCGCGTCAGACCTCGACGACGAGGTAGCCGTCGCGCTCGCGGACCGGGTAGGTGCGGATCGGGGCGGCTCCGCTGGTCGAGGAGCCATCGGACCACCGATACGCGTACTGGTGCAGCGGGCACACCAGCACGTTGAGATCGCTCTGGCCGTCGGCCAGCGGTCCCCCGGCATGCGGGCACGCCGCCTGCGTCGCGTGCAGCGAACCGTCACGGAGGCGGAACACGGCCACCTGCTCGGTTCCGACGACGAACGTGCGGCCCTCGCCGAGCGGGACGTCGTCCCTCATGCCGACGGTGTAGGCCTTCGGTCCCGCCGTGGTCGTAGGGACGGCAACGGTGAGGTCGGTGAGGCTCATCGGACGGGCACCTTCGGCAGCGCGATCAGGGGCAGGGACGGGCGGAACTGGCCCGGGGTGGCCGGCTCTCGAGCGTCCTGGTCCCACGGGTCGCGGTAGGCGTCGATCGAGCGCTGGATGCCCTCGTCGAGGTCGCCGACGATGCCCTCGCTGTCCTCGAGCAGGACGGCCTTGAGGTGCTCCAGGCCGACCCGGGGCACGAAGTCGTAGGTGCGCTCCAGCCAGTTGGCGTTCTCGCGGTAGTACTGCAGAAACCGGCCGGTCAGGGTGAGCACCTCCTCCTCCGAGCCCACCGTGGCCAGCAGGTCTCCCTTGCGCACGCTCGCCCCGGCGGCGCCGCCGACGTAGACCTCCCAGTTGCCGTTGCCGACCGCGACGACGCCGACGTCCTTCACGTACGCCTCGGCGCAGTTCCGCGGGCAGCCGACCACGGCCATCTTGATCTTGGCCGGGCTCTCGATGCCCTGGAACCGGCTCTCCAGGTCGATGCCGAGCTGGGTGGAGTCGCCGAGCCCGAACCGGCAGAAGTCCGACCCGACACAGGTCTTCACCGTCCGCATGCTCTTGCCGTACGCGTACCCGGACGGCATGCCGAGGTCGGCCCACATCGCCGGCAGGTCCTCCTTGCGGACGCCGAGCAGGTCGATCCGCTGGCCGCCGGTGACCTTCACCATCGGCACCTCGTACTTCTCGGCGACGTCGGCGATCTTCCGCAACTGCGCCGGCGTCGTCACCCCGCCCTTCATCTGCGGGACGACGGAGAACGTGCCGTCGCGCTGGATGTTGGCGTGGACGCGGTCGTTGATGAACTCGCCGTCCTTCTCGGGGATGAAATCGACGCCCCAGACCATCTTCAGCAGCGAGGTGAGCCCCATCTTCGACCTGGCGTCGTCCGCGCCCCCCGGGGCGAGCTTCGCGAAGACCGCGGACACGCTGCGGAGGTCGTGCTCGCGGATGGCGGCGATCAGCTCCGGTTTCGGCATCGGGACGCCGGGCACGTAGTACGAGGCTGCGGGGTCCTCGGCGAGGTCCCCGTCGGCGGCCCACTCCACGATCTGCTTGACCAGCGACTTGCACGAGCCGCAGCCCTTGCCGGCCCGGGTGGCATCCATGACCGCGCCGACGCTGCCGCAGCCGTCGGCCACGGCCCCGCAGATCGCGCCCTTGGTGACGCCGTTGCAGTTGCACACCTGGGTGGTGGCCGGCATCTCGGCGACGCCGACCTCTTCGGCGCCGTCGGACAGGTCGACCAGCAGCCGGATCCGCTCCTCGGGCAGCGGCGCCCCGCGGTCGAAGGCCTGGGTGAGGAACGCGACCTTGCGGGTGTCACCGAGCAGGGTCGCGCCGACGAGCTTGTCGTCGCGGATCACCACCGACAGGTGCACCCCGCGCCGCGGCTCGGAGATGACCAGGAACTCGTCGTCGTCCCGTTCGGGGGTGTTGATGCCCATGACGGCGACGTCGACGCCGGCGACCTTGAGCTTCGTCGCCGTCCGGCTGCCGTGGTACTCCGCGGTCGGGTCGGTGCCGGTGAGGACGTCGGCCAGCACCTTCGCGTGCTCCCAGGCCGGCGCGACCAGGCCGTAGACCTCGCCGCGGTGCTGCGCGCACTCGCCGATGGCGTAGACGTCGGGGTCGTCGGTGCGCAGCTGGTCGTCGACGACGATGCCGCGCTCCACCTCGAGCCCCGAACGGACGCCGATGTCGGTGTTGGGCCGCACGCCGGCCGCGACCACGAGCAGGTCGGCGTCGATCCGCCGTCCGTCGGCCAGCCCGACACCCTCGACGTGCCCGTCGCCGAAGACGTCGGTGGCGAACACGTCCAGGTGGACGGCGATGCCGAGGGACTCGACGCTCTTCTTGAGGATCGCGCCCGCCTCGGCGTCGAGCTGCATGTTCATCAGGTACGGCATCGCGTGCACGAGCTCGACGTGCAGCCCGTGGCCCTGCAGGGCCCGGGCCGCCTCCAGGCCGAGCAGGCCGCCGCCCATGACGACCGCGCGCTTGCAGCGGCCCACGGCGTCGAGCATCGCCCGCGTCTCGTCGATGGTGCGGAAGCCGTAGACCCCGGGCAGCAGCTCGCCGTCCTCGGTCTTCACGCCCTTCATCGGCGGCACGAACGAGTAGCTGCCGGTGGCGAGGACCAGGTGGTCGTAGGGCGTGACCGTGCCGTCCGCGGCGTGCACCAGCTTGGCGGCGGTGTCGATCTTGTCGGCGCGGACGCCGGCCCGCAGCGTCACCCCGTTGTCGGCGTACCAGTCGTGGCTGTTGAGGACGATGTCGTCCTCGTGCTCCTCGCCGGCCAGCACCGGCGACAGCATGATCCGGTTGTAGTTGCCGTGCGGCTCGTCGCCGAAGACGGTGATCCGGAACTGCTCGCCGCCCCCGCGCTCGAGAACCTCCTCGACGAAGCGGGCGCCGGCCATGCCGTTGCCGACGACGACGAGGCGGGAACGGGTGTCGAACTCGTCGTCCAGGTGGAGGGACGTGACGCCCTCGAGCCGCCCGCCCAGCACGGCGGTCATACCTCCACCAGTCCCAGGTCGAGGACGAGCTCTCCGGTGACGCCCTCGGGGGCGGCGGCGTGCAGTTCCACGACGGTGCCGCCGGTCAGGTCCTCGACCACCCGGAGCGGCACGTGCACGTCGCTCCTGGCGCCGATCGGGAACCAGCGCATCGGCTCGCCGTCGCGCACCAGCAGCACGTACACCAGCTCGCCGGTGGAGTTGCCGCCGCGGAAGTACAGCGCCTGGGCCGACTGGCCGTTCGGGACCGTGTACGTCAGGGCGGGGTCGATCGGGCCGGGCTTGGCCAGCCCTTCGCCGGTGATCGGAAAGACGCCTTGCAGGAAGCGTGGGCTGCTCTTCACGCGGGTGCTCCTAGTCCGGGACGGGGTGCGGGGCTCGGGGGCGGTCGCTGGCTGGTGGGCGGTCGGCTGCGGCTGCGTCGCGGACGCCGGGGGGGCGATCTGCTCGGCGGGCCCGTCGACGCGGGCGACGGCGACCGCGCAGACCTTGAAGGCGGGCATCTTGCTGGTGGGGTCGAGTGCGGGGTCGGTCAGCGCGTTGGCGCTGGAGCCGCCGCCCCAGTGGAAGGGCGCGAAGACGACGTCCGGCCGGATCGCGTCGGTGACGTGGGCGTGGAAGCGGGCCCGGCCGCGGCGGGTGGTCAGCTCGATGACGTCGTCCGCGCTGATGCCGAGCCGCCGGGCCAGGTCGGGGTGCAGCTCGGCGCGCGGGGTGGGGGCGACCATCTGCAGGCTGCGGGTGCGGCGGGTCTGGGTGCCCGACTGGTACTGGGCGAGGACCCGGCCGGTGGTGAGGACGTAGGGGTAGTCGGCGTCGGTGGGTTCGTGCGCCTCGACGTGCTCGACCCGCAGGAATCGAGCCCGGCCGTCGGGGGTGGCGAACCGGTCGGCGAACAGCCGCGGCGTGCCGGGGTGCTCGGGTGCCGGGCACGGCCAGAAGACGCCCTGCTCGTCGTCGATCCGGCGGTAGCTGATGCCGGAGTAGTCGGCGATCCCCCCGGCACTGGCCCGCCGCAGCTCCTCGAAGACGGTCTCGGGGTCGCCGCTGAACAAGTGCCCGGTGCCCAGCCGATCGGCGAGGGTCGCGAGGAGCTGGAGATCGTCGGGGACGTCGACCGGCGGGTCCAGTGACTTGCGGCGGCGGATGACCCGCCCCTCGACGTTGGTCATCGTGCCGTCCTCCTCCGCCCACATGGCGCTGGGCAGGACGACGTCGGCGAGCTCGGCGGTCTCGGAGAGGAAGAAGTCGCTGACGGCGAGGAAGTCGAGGTCCTTCAGTCGGCTGATGACCCGTCGGGCGTCGGGGGCGCTGACTGCCACGTTCGATGCGAGGACCAGAAGTGTTCGCACGCCGCCGTCGGTGCCGAGCGCGTCGAGCAGTTCGAACGCCGACCTCCCGGGCATGGGCAGGTCGTCGGGGTCGACCCCCCAGACGGAGGCGACGTGTGCGCGGGCGGCCGGGTCCTTAAGGCTTCGGTAGCCCGGGAGTTGGTCCGCCTTCTGCCCGTGCTCGCGGCCACCCTGCCCGTTGCCCTGGCCGGTGACGGTGCCCCAGCCGCTCCCCGGCCGGCCCGGCAGGCCGAGCGCGAGGGCGAGGTTGATCCAGGCCTGCGCGGTGTCGGTGCCGCTGCGGTGCTGCTCGGCGCCCCGGGCGGTCAGGATGATCGCCTTCTCGGCCCGGGCGAGGGCGAAGACGGTGCGGCGCTGGTCGGCCACCGGCACGCCGGTCAGCCGCTCGACCCGGTTCGGCCAGTATGCGGCCGCTCCCTCCCGCACCGCCTCGAAGCCGGTGGTGCGCGCCGCGACGTACTCCTCGTCGACCAGCCCCTCGGCCAGGGCGATGTGCAGCAGCCCGTTGGCCAGGGCCAGGTCGGTGCCGGGCAGGGGCTGGAGATGGAGGGCGGCGTTCTTGGCCGTGTTGGTCCGCCGGGGATCGACCACGACGTGCTGCGCGCCCCGGGCGCGCCCCTCGTCGAAGTACTGCATCGCCGGCGGCATCGTGTCGGCCGGGTTGCTGCCGACCAGCACGACGACGTCGGCCTCGCCGATGTCGCTGAGCGGGAAGGGCATGCCGCGGTCCAGCCCGAACGCCCGGTTCGCGGCGCCCGCGGCCGAGGACATGCAGAACCGGCCGTTGTAGTCGATGGCGCTGGTGCGCAGGGCGACGCGGGCGAACTTGCCGAACTGGTAGGCCTGCTCGTTGGTCAGCGACCCGCCGCCGAAGCAGCCGACCGCATCGCGGCCGTGCCGGGCCTGCGTGCTGCGGATCGCGTCGACCAGGCGGCCGAGGGCGTCGTCCCAGGTGGACTCGATCAGCGGGCTGGTGCGGTCGCCGGGGGTGGCGCGGACCAGGGGACGGAGCAGCCGTTCGGGGTGGTCCAGCAGTTCGGTGGACGACCAGCCCTTGGAGCAGAGGCCGCCCTTGTTCGTCGGGAAGTCGGCAGGCACGAGGGTCGCCGGGCGGTCGCCCGCGGTGACGTTCATGCCGCACTGCAGGGAGCAGTAGGGGCAGTGGGTCAGCGTCGTCCGCGCCATCGGGAGCCCACGGACGGCGGACTGCGGCGAGGGAGCGGCGGGCATGTTCCGAGGGTGCGTGGGCGGGGTTTCCCATCGACTGCCCCGGCGTCAACGCTGCGTTCCGTCGTCCTCACGCCGTGCGTCCGGCCGTTGTTAGCTCCCCGTGACGCAGTTATGGCCATAACTGCGTCGGGTGGTCGAATGGAGCGGTGACAGCACGCCGTCCCACCGTCCAGCGGATCGACGACCCCGACGAGGAGGGGCCCGAGGTCCGCGTCGCCGAGCAGCGCGACGTCCCCCGCATCGCCGCCACCCTCACCGTCGCGCTGGCCGACTCGCGCTGGACACGCTGGGCGCTGCCGGACGACGGGCGGATGCAGCGGCTGACCCGGCTGCACGAGCTGGACGCCGGCCACCGAGGGGTGTCGACGGGATCGGCCTGGGTGACCGACGACGTCGACGCCGTCGCAGTGTGGGAGCCGCCGGCAGCCACGGCTCCGCTCCCGTCCGACGTGGCCGCGGCGCTGGCGCGGGAACTCCCCTACCTCGCCGCCGACCGCTGGAGCGCCGTCCGGGACACCTCTGCCGTGATCGAGAGCGCCCGTCCCGTCGAGCCGCACTGGTGGCTGGCCCACCTCGGCGTCCGGCCGTCCTCGCGGCGGCGCGGCCTGGCGGCGGCGGTGCTCGCGCCCGTGATCGTCCGCTGCGACGCCGAGGCCACGCCCGCCGCGGCGGCGGTGTTCAGCTGGGCGAACGTGCGGTTCCTCCGCGGCTTCGGGTTCGAGGTCGCCGCCGAACTGCGCACGAGCGACGACGACTTGCCGCTGTGGGTGCTGGCGCGGCAGCCGCTGCGGCCCCGGATCAGCTGAGGACGGCGCGCCAGATCGCGGTCGTCAGCCGGGTCGCCCCTGCGACCTTTCACTGCCGGGCGAGACGCGAACCGCCGCGTGGAGGCCAGCGACGTCGAGCCGGCGCACGACGACGGCCTCGGCGACGAGCGTCAGTGCCTGACCGGTCCGACGGGCGTAGGTCCGCAGGAGGCGGAACGCCTCCGCGACGGTGACACCGGCCTGTGCCGACAGCACGCCCTTGGCTTGTTCGATCACGATCCGACTGTGCAGCGCGGTCTGGAGCTGCTCCGCCAGGACGACCTGGTCACGGATGGCCCGCTCGTGCAGCAACCCGATGGTCGCGATGTCCGCCAGCCCCTGGACGACAGCCAGGTGGTCGTCGGTGAGGCGCACCCGGGCCACGGTGAAGAGGTTGAGCGCCCCGACGATCTGACCCCGCAACCGGAGCGGCAGCGCGTGCGAGACCGAGAAGCCGGTCTCGCGAGCAGCCTCGGCGAACAGCGGCCACCTGCTCGTCGCGTCGGCCAGGTCGACGTTCGCGATGACGCGCCCGGTGGCGAAGCACTCCATGCACGGCCCCTCCTCCTTCTGGAGCTCGAACAGTTCGAGCAGCCGTGCCGACTCGTCCGTGTAGGCCACGACCTGGAGGTTGCCGCGCTGGTCGTCCAGCATCAGCCCGGCCGCGTCCGTGTCCACGAGTTCGATGGAACGCTCGGTGAGGGTCTGCAGAAACTCCACGACGTCGAATTCCTCGACCAGGGTGTCCGCGAGCTCGACGAAGACCTCTGCGAGGCGTTGTTCCCGCGGCATGCGCGCCGTCCCCCCGGTTCCCGTGGAATCGCTCTCGTGCTCGGTCACGTCCGGCCGTCCTCAGTTCCCTCGTACCCCCGGCGGAAGTCCACTATCCCCTCCAGCACGTCCCGGGCCAGTTCTCCGATGGGCCGGTGCTCGGCGAAAGCGCGCGCCCTGAGAAGCAGCAGCGCCTCCGCAAGGCCCACGTCGGCCTGCACGGAGACCACCCCGGTCGCCTGGTGCACCTCGGCCCGGTCGTCGATCGGCGAGATCTGACCCCATTCGGGTCCCGCTGCCCGGTCGGCGGACTGCAGGTGCAGGAGCAGGAGCGTGGCGGCATCCGAGAAGTCCAGCGCCTCCCTGAGCTCACCGGCGCCGAGCGGACCCGGGCCGTCCCGGTAGAGGTCGAGGACGCCTAGCCGGATCGCGCCCACTCGCAACGGCAGCGCGAAGACGGCCCGGATGCCCGCGGACAGGGCCCCGGAGGCGAACGCCGGCCAGCGGAGGGGCGCGGTGACGGCGAGGTCGGGCTGGAGCACGGGACGCCCCGTCCGCGACGCGTCGACGCACGGCCCCTCGCCGAGCGAGAACTGCAGCTCCTCGAGCTCGAGAGCGACACCGTCGCTCGCGGCGACGGTTCCCGCGGGTCCCTTGTCGGTCATCAGCGCGAGCCCCGCACCGCTGACCGGCAGCGTGCCGGCGCACGCGGAGAGCAGGCGCGACGGCAGGTCGGTGCCGTCGGCGGACTCCGCAAGGACGACGGCCAGCAGCTCGGCCGCGCGAGTGCCCGCCATGCTCACCTCCGGCCGGTCCCGAGAGCCGGGCGTTCGCCGACGAGCATGCCCCTCCGGGCGCCCGGCGTCACGCATGCGGTCCGGCGGGCTCAGTGACGGCGGCGAAAGCTCCAGCCGTGCAGCTCAGGGGATCGGTTCTCGAGGGTCACCGTCGTGCCCCCGGGGGCGGCCGTGACCGTCAACGAGGACAGCACGCTCATCAGCAGCAGTCCGCGCCCCCGGCCGTCGCCGGGTGTCGGATCACGCCAGCGTCCGTCGTCGCGAACCGTGATGCACACGTCGCTGCCGTCCACGTCCACGACGACGTCGACATAGCTCGAGAAAGGGTCGCGGGCGTGCTCGATGGCGTTCGCCGCCGCTTCGGAAGTGGCCAGCACGAGGTCGTCCAGTTCCTCGGCCGGCAGGCCCGACTCGTCCAGGTACGAACGCAGCTCCATTCGCAACGAGTGGAGGGGGGCCTTGTGGCGCGGCAGCCGCCAGCCGCGCCGTGACGGTGGCCGTCGGACCTTCGTGTCGGTCACGCGCCCGTCGACCTGGCTCCCCTCGGAAGGAGCGCCGTCCCCGCCGAGACCGTAGTGGCGCAGGAGGTCGCTCTCGTGCTGACCGTCCAGGTAGCCCTGCCCGTTGTCCGACCGCGGCGCGTCCCGGACGAGGGCGGCTGAATAGGGCACCGCGATCCGCCCCCGATCCAGTACCGCCAGCGCGAGCGGGACGACGAGTTCCGCGCCACCCCACGAGTCGCTCGTAACGGTCATCCAGGCCGGTTCGCTGGACAGCGCATCGAGGAACACCTGACCGATCCGGCCGAGGTCGGCACCGTCCTGGCCGATGACGACTCCGCCGTCGCCCAGCACGTCCCCGATCTGCTCACGACCGATCACGGCAAGCCCTCCGGAAGGTCGGGTCGCCGGGTCCGGGGCCACCAGGTCGAGCGGCACAGCCGCTCCGGTGGATCGAACGTTACGCCGGTCGGACCCCTCCCGCAGGCAGTTTGTTCGGGGCAACGAGCCCGCAACCGAAAATCTCCCGCACGTGTCGATATCGCTGCGGTCCGTTCGTACAGAGGATGAGCGTCGGCAGGAAAGCCGACGCCGACCCGAGGAGGACGAGATGGCCCAGTACCTGCTGACCGTGGTGGAGCCGACCGGCGGACCGGAGCCGGACACCGGCGCGCTGGACGTGATCATGAAGGACGTCGACGCCGTGGACCGCGCCATGCGCGACGCCGGCGTGTGGGTGTTCGCCGGCGGCCTGTACCCCCCGCCGTCCGCGACCGTCCTCCGTCCGAACGGTGCGGACGTCCTGGTCACCGACGGGCCGTTCGCCGAGGGCAAGGAGCACGTCGGCGGCTTCTCGATCATCGACGTCGACGACCTGGACGCCGCGCTGGACTGGGGGCGGCAGCTCGCCCGGGCGACCACGCTGCCGATCGAGGTGCGTCCCTTCCGGTGACCGCACCGGCCGTCGAGACCGTCTTCCGTGAGCACTACGGACGGGCGGTCGCCGTCCTCACCCGCCTCCTCGGCGACATCGACGCCGCCGAGGAGGCGGTGCAAGACGCGTTCACCACCGCCGTGGCGCGCTGGCCGGCCGACGGCGTCCCGCCCAGCCCGGCCGGCTGGATCATCACCACCGCCCGGAACCGGGCCATCGACCGGCTGCGCCGGGAGGGCTCCCGCGCTTCCCGACACGCCGAGGCCGAACGTCTCCACGGGGAGCCCGAGCCGGCGGAGGAGGGTCCCGTGCCCGACGACCGGCTGCGGATGGTCTTCACCTGCTGCCACCCGGCGCTCGCCGTCCCGGCGCAGGTGGCGCTGACCCTGCGGCTGCTGGGCGGCCTGACGACGGAGGAGATCGCGGCGGCCTTCCTGGTGCCGGAGCCGACGATGGCCCAGCGGCTGGTGCGGGCGAAGGCCAAGATCCGCGACGCCCGGATCCCCTACCGGGTGCCGAGCGAGGCGGAGCTGCCCGACCGGCTGCCCGCGGTGCTCGCCGTCGTCTACCTGATCTTCACCGAGGGCCACCGGGCGACGTCCGGCGCGCACCTCGTCCGCGACGACCTGTGCGCGGAGGCGATCCGGCTCGGCCGTCTCCTGGCCGCGCTGATGCCCGATGAGCCCGAGGTCATCGGGCTCGTGGCGCTGATGCTGCTCACCCACGCCCGGCGGGCGGCGCGCACCGGTCCGGACGGCGACCTCGTGCTGCTGGCCGATCAGGACCGGACCCTCTGGGACCGCGGCCTCATCGACGAGGGGCAGTCGCTCGTCCGGCAGTGCCTGCGCCGCAACCAGCCCGGGCCGTACCAGCTTCAGGCCGCCATCAACGCCGTGCACAGCGACGCGGTCACCGCCGCCACCACGGACTGGGGTCAGATCGTCGCGCTCTACGACCAGCTGATGGCGGTCGCGCCGAGCCCGGTCGTGGCGCTGAACCGGGCCGTGGCCGTGGCCGAGGTGGACGGCGCTGCCGCGGGGCTCGCGCTCGTCGAGTCGCTGGACCTGCCGCGCCACCAGCAACTGCACGCCGTGCGGGCCGACCTGCTGCGGCGGCTGGACCGGTCGGGTGAGGCGGCCGCCGCCTACGACACCGCCATCGTGCTGTCGGGGAGCGAGCCGGAGCGGGCCTTCCTCCGGCGCCGCCGCGCCTCGCTGGGATAGGACTGGACGGGTGGAGACCGCCGAACTGCGCCGGAGGTTCACCGCGAGCCCGGTGGCCCGCCTGTCGACGGTCCGGCCCGACGGCGGGCCGCACGTGGTCCCCATCGTGTTCGTCCTCGTCGGCGACACGGTGTTCTCGGCCGTCGATGCCAAGCCCAAGCGCTCCCGAAACCTGCAGCGACTCGCGAACGTGCGTGCCGACCCCCGGTGCGCGCTCCTCGTGGACCACTACGAGGACGACTGGCGCCGCCTGTGGTGGGTGCGCGCCGACGGTGTGGGCGAGGTCGTCGATGCCCCGATGGCCGAGCACCCCGGAATCCGGGCGCTGGCCCAGCGGTTTCCGCACTATCGCGATCAGCCGCCGTCCGGACCGCTCCTCGTGGTCGCCGTCCAGCGGTGGACCGGCTGGGCGAGCACGTCCTGACGAGAGGAGAACGCGGTGGACATCGGCATCGGCATCCCGAACACCGTCCGGGGGACCACCGGCCCGCAGCTGCTGGAGTGGGCCCGGCGCGCGGAGGCCGCGGGGTTCTCCAGCCTCGGGACCATCGGGCGGATCGCGTACCCGAACTACGAGGAACTGACCGTCCTGGCCGCCGCCGGCGCGGTGACCGAACGCATCGGGCTCATGTCGAACATCCTGCTCGCGCCGACCCGGAGCACCGCCGAGCTGGCCAAGCAGGCCGCCACGGTGCACGAGCTGACCGGCGGTCGGCTCACCCTGGGCGTGGCCACCGGTGGTCGGGCCGACGACTACGTGCTCACCGGGCGGGACTTCGCCGCACGCGGACGGCGGTTCGACGAGCAGCTCGCCGGGCTGCGGCAGGCTTTCGCCGGCGAGCCGTTGGCCGACGGGAGCGC
>Ga0308173_10000517_pt1 | contig 16599 bp, 21 predicted proteins | sample PhyPR1_FD_203716 | JGI IMG/M metagenome (GOLD analysis project Ga0308173, IMG submission 203716) | Soil microbial communities from UC Gill Tract Community Farm, Albany, California, United States - DLSLS.P.R1 | ecosystem: Environmental > Terrestrial > Soil > Agricultural land | place: USA...
CGCCATCAGGGACTTTGAGGAGACAATCGAGCCGCCGAGCAAAAGGGAGCGGTCGCGTGGCAATCGTGAGCTTATGTCGAAAAGCCGGCGAGATGCAGGCGCAGGCGCAGCAGCAATGAAGTCTGACACGCAAGCGGAACTGGCGTAGCCCTCGCTTCAGCTCGGGCGATTGGGCATTTGACTCTACTGCTGTTGCGGGCCACGCCCTGCGCGGCGCGGGGGCCCTTTCGGATCGCGCCACTCTGCAAATCCCCAGTCAGCGTTCACTCGCACCCAAGGGGGGCTACCAATGAAGCAACTGATCAAACTCGCCGCTGCGGCGGCGCTCGGCGCACTTGCGTCGGGCACCATCGTCTACGCTCAAGCCGGTTCTCCCGAACCGCCCAAGGCGCGCGTTGCGCTTTACCGGGCAGCGCCCGGGCAGCAGGTCGCCCTGCTCAAGTGGCTGGCGGGCCAGAACCGCGCCGCGCAGGCCGCAGGAGTGCCGATCGGGCAGCTCTATGCCCATACGGACGGGGACAGCTGGGATTATCTGGCGATCGATCCCGTGACCACGCCGGCGCAGGACGCGGCGGTCGATGCCGCGGCGAAGAAGATGGGCATGCCGGCGGGGGCTGCAGCATCGCTCGAGTTCCGAAAATATATCGCGATGCACACCGACACGTTTGCAATCGGGCCGACGACGCCCGCGCAATATCTGGCATTGGCAGGCCAGTAATTCGAAGGGTGGCGCTCGGCCACGTGCCGGGCGCGCTCCCCCGTCAATTCACATTGGTTTCCAAAAATTATAGTCTAAGAGCCGACACACGGACTCACAAATTGGGGGTTGAATCCAAATGGCCAGGAATGTCGGACCTGAAGATCGCGTCGTTCGTATCGTCGTTGCGCTCGGCCTCGCCGTTCTCATCTACATGGGCGTTCTCGGCAGCATCGCCGCGATCGTCGCGGGCGTCATTGCCGCCTATTTGCTGATCACCGGCGTTCTGGCCCGCTGCGTCTTCTACAAGCTGATCGACGTGGACACGGCCATTCAGGAACAGCCCTACTCCTCGACGGACGACCGCGCGGGGCTCTAGGCCTTCACGCCGCAAATTAACGGGATTGGCCGAGCGCCGGGGGCGCGCCGCTCGGGCGCGGCAGCTTCCTGCCGGCGCGGCGATAGGTTTCGATCTGTCGCCAGAGGCTCATTGTTTTGTCGTCCATCGTCGCCGGCCAAACGTCGGCTTCCCGACGGAGTTCCGCGGCAGCCTCGGCGCTTAGAGGACTTGGCCGACCTTCTCGCCGTTGTGCAGCACGTCGCAGACCGGACAGTCATCGCTGTCCTCGGCCTGCTGCACCGCCGCCCGGTCGGACGTCGCGAGGATGTGCTTCTTCTTGACGACTATGCCGCCCGCCTTCGCGAGCTTGTCCACACGATAAAGTTTCATGACCCACCCCAAATGCGAGTGAGCATAAGCCTAACGGCTGTAGCGGCGAAAGGAAGAGGGAGAAGGCATAAGCTCGCACCCGGCGAGCGCGATTATCTCTTGAAGCTGTTGGGATCGAGCTTCCGTGCCTGCTCGTCGAAGTGGTCGCCCAACGCATCGAGCGCCTTGGTGCCTTGCCGCGTCCGCGCCTTGCCGGCGAGGCGGCGGCAGGAAGCGGCCTGCTCGCGCAGGCTGTCGGCCGTGTCCCGGCTACCGTTTCCGTTCTGATCGTCCATGGACTCGAACGTGGTCCTCGCTTGACTAGGAAGTCTGCTCAGACTTCCGTTTCGCTTCCGCGACCCGCATCCGCTCGGCGTGCGCGGCCCGGTCAGCGAGCGCCTGCCATGCTGCCTCAGACCGGCGGCAACGCTCGCGCACATGGTCGAGCGTCGCCGCCTCCGCCTCGCCTCGCGCCTGTGCGGCACGGGCGAGGAAGAAGTCGAGGTTAGTGTTGCGGATGATTGGTCCGGGCAAGTTTACTCGGCCTCGGCGTCGTTCGCCCCCTGGGGCGCCGCCTCATCGACTGGCTTCAGGTTGACCGCGCTCATCTTGCCGCGATTGTCCTGCTGCAGGTCGTAACTGATGCGCTGGTCTTGGCGCAGCGAGCGCATTCCAGCGCGTTCGACGGCCGTGATGTGTACGAAAGCGTCGCTGCCGCCGTCCTCGGGCTGGATGAAGCCATAACCCTTTTGTTCATTGAAGAACTTCACCGTTCCGGTGGTCATTTTCGATTTTTCCTTCTGGGGATCCGAAGTGCCGGCTCCCTTCAGCTAGGAGAGGCAGGAGAAGGAAAGAAGGAGCCGCAAAGCGCCCTAAGACCGTCGATATGCGACTGATAGCTAACCTAAGATAAGCGCTATCGCAGGAAAATGTAAGATGGTCGGACGTTACTCGACGTTGGCTGCCGCTGTAGTTGCGGCGCGCCGTCACTTTAATACGTCGGAATCCGCGTCGCTCCAAAGCAGGAAATTTCCCCCCGAGGGAACCGGTAAAGACGGGTACTGGCACCGCCTGCGTTGACGTCATGAGGCCAGTGCCCGCGCGGAGCAGGGTCGACTTTCATTCGCAGTTCACGTCTGGATCGCCTATCTGAGGGCGCGACGCGAACTGCCCAGGGGCACCTCTTCTCTTGCTTGCCTATCAGTCTTCCTCCTCACGGGAGCGGCCTCCGCTCAAGCGCCGGGCCTCGGGCATGGCGCTGGCGCTTGGCATCAACCTGCTGCTTATCCTCGTCCTGCTCGGCATCGGTAAATTCGCGCCCGGCAAGCACCAGCTGTCGAACGCGATCGAGGTCGAGCTCGTCCGCGGTTCCGAGGTGAAAGCGCCGCAAGCTGCTCCGGCGAAAGCTGAGACTCCTCGCACGCAAACTCAACCGGCGAAGTCCAAGCCGCTCATCAAGCCGCCGCCGATCGTGATCCCGTCCAAGCCAACGATCGCTCAGCCGAAGTCGACCCCTTGGGTCGAGATGAGCAAAGACGAGATGGCGGCGGCGGACATCACCAAACTTCCGAAGTCCCGCGCCGGAGAGGGCGGCGATTCGGAAGAGGTCGGACGTTCCCCCAATGGCGACGTGCTCTATGCCGCAGAATGGGCTCGGCGACCGACGAATGCGGAGCTTGGCGGATACCTCCCGGCGGGTGCGTCGGACGGATACGGGCTCGTCGCCTGCAAAACATTCCCCAATGACCGAGTCGACGATTGCGTCGAGCTCGAGAGTTCTCCCGCAGGCTCACACCTAGCTCGCGCGGTTCGGCAGGCGGCCTGGCAGTTCAAGGTCCGGCCTCCGCGGAAGAACGGCAAGCCGCTGATCGGCGCCTGGGTGCGGATTGAGATCGACTACGAGCATTATGGCGGTTTGGCAGGCAGATAGTTCGCTTTTGTAATATTGCCTCCATGCGCTGGTCCGGTCGCGTCCGTTAAGGCCGGAACTTCCCCAGAAGCCGAAAAGACGGAGGAATCATGAAAAAGCTGGTACTCGCCTTCTCTGCGCTAAGCCTTCTCGCGGCCGCTAGCCCGACCATTGCAGCATCTTGCCGCGACAAGAATGGCAAGTTCGCGAAGTGCCCCGAAAAGCCCAAGACCTGCCGCGACGCGAAGGGCCACTACACCAAGTGCAAGTGAGTTAGCGAGCAACAGCAGTTGAGGAACCGTAACAAGTTTCGTGCATTTGACGCGCCGGTTAGCGCGTGCGGGGTATCCGCAGGCTCGCCCAAGTTAACGACCCAGTGCTTGGGCGAGCCTGCCAGTTACCCGCGGCGGCGCAGCATAAAGCTCCCGCCTTCAGCCGGAAGCTGAGCCTCGTATTCCCTCGCGAGTTCCTGAAGCGACTGACGCACGTCGTCATCGGTCATCATGCTGGCCAGCCTGCGGCACCGCTCGGCGCGTTCTTTGATTGCTAGCTGTTCCATCGTTCCATAATCACGTCGCACAGATCCCACACTTGTTCACTCAACCGGTCCGCCATGTCGCAGTTCCAAGCGTTGCTGCCCCGTTCCGATAGTCTCAGCGGAACAGGCCGAGGAATTCCACGAGCAGAAACACACCGAGTCCGATCCGTTGCGCCGTACGATTGGCGAGTGCCATCAGTATCAAGGGCATGCCGATCCGAGCTGCGAGCCAGATTTCGCCCCAGCCGATATCGTGCACCCGATCGAGCAAGGCCTTGGAGACCGCGGAGGCGACGGGCGGAACGGTCATGACGGCCAAGATTAGAATGCGGTGCCTGAGATAATGGTCTTCGAGTGAAGTCTCGTGCCGCCTTTCTTGGCCCGGAAACATCGCGCGGCTGACGAAGACATACGGCATGGCCACACTGGCAGCCGCAAGCATCTGCCAAGCGGTGACGGCGACGTCCTGGCGGATGTGCCACATCGTCAGCCAAACGTTCATGCCGCCGAGCATCACGATCCCGCACAGCAATGGCGGGCAAGTGCCGACGCGGATCTTCTCAGAGTCCCGCCACATGTCGGCGAAGCCGATTGCGACGTTGGCGAGCGCGATACCCAGCAACAGCCCGTAGAAGCTGAACAGATAATCGAACGAGTTCATGCCGCTGGCCACACAGGGAACATAAGTCAGTTTCCGCAATCGAAAAACGGCAGCGCAGCAAGCACTGGGCGCTTTCCTTTTTTCCCGCGGCATTAACCTAGTCTGGTGACATGCCGATAACGCGTCAGGAGTAAACAGTAGCTCTGCAGGGTCGCTCCATCTTTAGCGAGCTCGGGTGGCCCTGCAGACCAGAGAGTACGGAGCCCTGCTGGAGGCGCCGAACCGCTTCCCCCCTGGCTGCCCGGCAGGGCTTCGCGTTCGTCTCTAGCTTTTCGTCAACTCCCGCTGCATGTAGACGTTGTCGAGCCACCGGTTCTTCTTCCAGCCGACCTCGTGCAACCTTCCTACTTCGCGGAATCCGCAAGCGGCGTGCACCGCAATGGATGCCGGCTCGGCTCCTCCAATTACGGCAATCATCTGTCTGAACCCACAAGCAGCCGAGCGCTCGAGCAGCGCCCGAAGCAACCTTTTACCAATGCCCTGCCCGGTCGCGTCGGGATGAATGTAGATGCTATTCTCGCAGGTGAAACGGTAACCTTCGCGGTCGCGGAACTGCGTCGCATAAGCATAGCCGGCAACACGTTGCTGCTTCTCGGCCACGAGGAATGGCCAGCCCGCCTCAACGATACCGCGGATCTTAGCTTCCATATGCTCCAACGGAGGTGGCTCGAAGTCATAGGACGCGGTCCCATTTAGCACGTGATGCGCGTAAATGGCCTGGACCACAGCGGCGTCGCTTACATGCGCATCGCGAATAATGAACTCGGTGGCGACATCCATGGACGGCGCTTGGCATCGCCGCTGGCTGAGCGGCAAGGTCAGAAAATCACTGACTAGCGGCGCTTCAGCTCGACGACATTCTCGCCGCGATGGTGATCGATCATTGCCTCAAGCCGCGCCGCAAGTTCAGCCAAGCGGTAAGGTTTGCGGACAACGGTTTCCTCACTGAGCTGCTCCCCGAAGACCTGGAGATCGGCATATCCACTGGCGAACAGGATCGGCATTTCGGGCTCCAGCTCGCGCGCGCGTTGCGCCAGCTCGACGCCCGACATCGACGGCATGGCAATGTCCGTAAGCATGATGGTGAACTTCTGGCCCGCGAGCTCCTGAAGCGCCTCCTCCCCCGATGGAGCTACAGTCACATCGCAACCGATATCCTCAAGCATGGCTGCGCACACGTCACGGACGGCATCATCGTCATCGACCAGCAGCACGCGTAGTCGTTCTCTTCGGGGCGGCTTGGCGGGACCAGCTTCGGAGTTGATCACCACGGCTTCGGTGCGCGGCAGATAGATAGTGACCGTGGTACCCTGCCCCTCGACGCTCTCGATGCGCGCGGTACCTCCGGATTGCTTGGCAAAACCGTAGAGCTGCGACAGACCAAGTCCCGTGCCGCGCCCCGGCTCCTTGGTGGTGAAGAACGGCTCGAAAGCGCGCGCTAGGACTTCCGGTTTCATGCCGCCGCCAGTGTCCGAAACGGCGATTGTTACGTACTCGCCGGCGGCGAGCTCCCCTAGGAATGCGTGCGGCACATGATCGAGATTCGCCGTGGCAATGGTCAGCCTGCCTCCGCTCGGCATGGCGTCGCGGGCGTTCAGCGCCAGGTTGAGAAGGATCACCTCAATCTGCGTTCGGTCAACGAGTGCATTCCAGAGGTTCGCGTCGAGCCGCGTCTCGATCCGTATATGAGGACCGATAGTGCGGCCCAGCATGTCGCCCATGCCGCTGATGACGTCGTTCGGATTGAGCGCCGCAGGCTGAAGCCTCTGCCGGCGGGAAAAGGCAAGCAACTGAGAGGTCAGCTGAGCACCACGTTCGGCCGCCTGCAGTGCATTGCCAGCAAGCTTGCGAAGCCGCTCGTCGTCGGTTCTGCGGAGCAGCAGGTCGAGCGATCCCACGACAGCCGTGAGTAGATTGTTGAAGTCGTGCGCAAGACCGCCGGTGAGCTGGCCAACGGCTTCCATCTTCTGCGCCTGAACCAGCCGCGCCTCGGCGCGCTCGCGCTCGGCAATCTCGGACGTCAGCCGGTCATTCGCACTTGCAAGATCGCGCGTTCGTTCATCCACTTTCGCCTCGAGCGAGGAAGCAAGCTGCTGCAAGTCGTCCGTCAGCTGATCGAGCTCTTCCAGACGCGCCCGAGCATCATATTGGCGCCGACGCGCGCGCAACGCGGTCTGCGCAAGGCTTACGAATGTCGTCGGATGGAACGGCCGCTCCAGGAATGTGACATTTCCGAGGATCTCGAGAAAGCGTCCAGCTTCAGGATTCCGCTCAAGACCACCGCCACGCTGGGTCAGGAGAACGAACGGGAAATCGGACCATTTGGGTTGTGCTTCGATCCAGCCCGCCAGCCCATGAAGGTCGGAACTCGCCAATGATTCCTCGGCGATGACGCAAAACCCCGCTCCGGCGTCCAACCCGTTCACCAAAGCCTCGACGTCGCGGACCGGCTCCGCCTGATAGCCGGCCTCTATCAACATGGCGCTGGCGACCTGCGCATCGCGCCCATGCGGTGCTAAAACCAGCGCGCGTTCGGAGAGTGGCGAACTCACTCTTCGACCGCTTCCATCAGGCTTTCGCTCGTGTCGATCAGTTCCGGAACACCGCGCAAGACACCTTGGAAGCCGACCAACGGCTCGCCGAGGGTGATCCCTCGCGCGCCGATGCGATATTCGCGAATGGTATCCTCGTGCGAGCCCGTGCGCTTCTTGATCACCGAAATCGCGCGCCGCACCCGGCCGAGCGCCTCGAAATATCGCAGCAGGATCACGGTGTCCGCCAGATAAGTAACGTCCACCGGCGATTTCATGTCGCCGACCAGGCCGTGCTGCGCGACCGTCAGGAAAGTCGAAGCACCCTGCCGGTTCAGATATTGCAGCAGCTCATGCATGTGCAGAATTAATGCCTGCTCCCCCGGCATTGCCGCCTGATACCCGTTCAGGCTGTCGATCACGACCGTACGAGCTTGCTGTTGTTCAACGCATTTGCGGACGCGCTGAGACAGCTCGCCGGGCGTGAGCTCAGCCGCATCGATCTGTTCAAGCATGAGCTCGTCGCGATCCATCATGCCCTGGAGATCGATGCCGAGACCGTTCGCGCGTTCGATCAGAAGGCCCAGTTCTTCGTCGAAGACGAACATCGCTGCCTTCTCGCCGCGTTCGATGGCGCCTGCGACGAAGGTCAGACCGAGCAAGGACTTGCCGGTTCCGGCGGGCCCGATGATCAAAACGCTCGATCCGCGATCGATGCCGCCGCCGAGCAACGCGTTCAACTCAGCCGAGCGGCTTTGCAGAACTTCGCGATCAAAGTCGCGCCGGTGCTCTGCCGAGACCAACCGCGGAAAAACGCGCACGCCACCAGTGTCGATGATAAAGTCGTGGTGCCCGCCGCGGTAGCGCTGCCCGCGGTATTTGACGACCTGCAGCCGGCGCCGCTCAGCGCCATACTCAGGAGAAAGCTCTTCGAGACGGATCACACCGTGCGCGACGCTATGCATGGTCCTGTCGTTCGCCTCACTCGATAGGTCGTCGAGCATCAACACGGTCGCACCGCTCCGTGCAAAATAGTGCTTCAGCGCAAGTATCTGGCGCCGGTACCGGAGAGAGGATTGGGCAAGCAGCCTGATCTCGGACAGGCTGTCGAGGACCACGCGGCTGGGCTTGATCTTCTCGAATGATTCAAAGATCCGGCGGGTCGTTTCGCCAAGCTCCAGATCCGATGAATAGAGCAAGCTCTGCTGCTGATGCTCATCCAGCAAGCTCTCAGGCGGGACGAGCTCGAAGATCTCGATCCCCTCGAGAGACCAGCCGTGGGACGCAGCACCACAGCGAAGCTCGTCTTCGGTTTCGGACAAGGTAATGTAAAGTGCGGACTCGCCTGCAGCCGCGCCCGCTCTCAGGAACTGGGTAGCTATGGTCGTCTTGCCGGTGCCGGGGCTGCCCTCAAGCAGAAACAGACGTCCGCGGGTCAGCCCACCGACAGTGATGTCATCAAGACCCTCGACACCGAGATTGGCTTTGGCTTCTTTTGGGGCCACTTGTTCGCTCCGAAATGCAGTCAGTTTTACGCCGAACAGGGCGGCTAAGCGGGTCCTTAGGCAGTCCCAACAGCAATGAAAATATGCCTTAGGCCTAGGAGGTTAGGCCGCCGGCTCCCCCTCCGGTGCACCGCGCCCGAGCTTGTCGGGCAGCGGCTCGCCGGAGGAAGTGAACGCAAGACTCACGGAATTGATGCAATACCGTTGACCGGTAGGCGGCGGACCGTCCGGAAAGACGTGGCCCTGGTGTGATCCGCAACGGGTGCAGACGATCTCGGTCCGGACCATACCGTAGCTGGTGTCGCGGATGTAATTGAGATGCCCTTTCGCGAACGGTTGGGTGAAGCTGGGCCAGCCCGTGCCGCTCTCGAACTTCGTTCCGCCGTGAAAAAGCGGCAGACCGCATAGTCGGCAGGTGAAGACGCCGACACGCTTCTCATCGAGGAAGACGCCGCAGAAGGGCGCTTCGGTGCCATGCTCGAGAAGCACATGGCGCTCCTCGTCGCTGAGGTCCGCCACCAAGGCGTCAAACTGTTCCTTGGTTGGCGGGTTCAGGTCGAAGTTGGTTTGTTCGCTGGCAAGATCCTGCGGCATGTTCTTCTCCTTTGCGAGCGCCGTAGACTCAGTGAGCAGCCGTCGCGAGGGTCATCCGCCACGCTCTGCCTGGGCGAGGACGGCTTTGACAACGTCGGATGGGATCGCGAAGCCGATACCCACATTGCCGGCGCTTTCCTGACTTTGGCTCGGGCTGAACAAGACAGAGTTGATGCCGATCACCTCCCCATGGAGATTAATCAATGCACCGCCGGAATTGCCCGGATTGATGGGCGCATCGGTCTGGATGAAGCGACGCGTGTCGCCTTGCCCGAGTGGCCGGTCCGTCGCGCTGACGATACCGCTGGTCACGGCCTGGCCCAGACCGAAGGGATTACCGATCGCTACGACATAATCGCCGACCTGGAGCTTGCCGCTGTCACCGAGCGGGAGCGTCGGCAGATTCCTGCCGCCAATCCTCAGGACAGCAAGATCGAGATTTGGGTTAAGCGCGACCGGGTCGGCGGCGAAGCGCCGCCCGTCCTTCAAGATCACCTCAACGGCACGCGCGTTTTGAACGACGTGGAAGTTGGTAATGACAAACCCGCGCGCACCATCGACGATCACGCCAGAACCGGCGCTGACGGTCGGCTGCAAAGCTGCGTCGGGCACACCGAAGTACTGGCGGAAATAGGGATCGCGGAGGAGTGGATTCTGCTCGGCCGGCGAAGGCTGCAGCGTCGCGATGTTTACAACTGCGGGCGCCGTCTTGCGAACGAGCGGTGCGAGACTGGCGTCCGATGGCCCGGCTAGGGTCCGGACGGTCGAATCCTCTTTGCCGAGCGGCAACATCCGCGCGACCACACCGCCAAGGATAGCGGCAAGCGCCACCAGAAGCACGAGCGCAAGGGGAGAGATTCTCGGACTGGAAGAGTGCGGGTCAGCCATGGCGCCTCAAAGCCGGAGCTTGCCGTCTGTTCCGTCATTCCGGTTGTGCAACGCTCGTGTCAGCTTGCATCAAGTTCGTGCGCGTCACAGGCAAGTTCGATGAAGTTCTCGTTCGCCTCACTGCTGATTCTATTCTCTGCCGCCACGGCCGCTCAAGGCGTGCAGACGCAGGAGCAGGCGCTGATGCAGGATGCGGCTCAATATGCAGCGCGGTATGGCGTCACCGGCGGTGAAGCGCTGAGGCGGCTCCATGCCCAGCAAGCGAGCGTCCAAGTGACGGAGGGAATCGCTCGGGAGTTCCAGTCACGACTCGCGGGGATCTCGATCGAGCATTCCCCGGAATATCGGATCGTCGTGCTGCTAACCGGCAATGAGCCAGTGCAGGATCGCACTGCGGCTGGTGTACCTGTCCTTTTTCGGACCGGCGCTCCGGCCACGCGCGATCAGGCGATTGCAGCGCTGCGCAAGCATTTGATCGACCTCCGCTCCGAGCTGCCTGCGGCGCGTGGAGCGGGGTACGACCAGCGAACGGGTAAAGTCGTGCTCCTGGTCACGAGTGCGGACGTAGAGCGGTTCGGGCTGGACACAATCCGCACTCGCGCCGAACAGTTGAGCGGCGTTCCGGTCCGGGTTCAGGTCAATGAGTTGATCGAACAGAATATGACAGTCGGCGGCGGGGGGCGCGTCGAAGGGGTGAACACGCAGACGGGGCGGCGAAACGTCTGCACGAGTGGGTTCGTCGTCACGGACGGGAGCAGGAACGGACTCGCCACAGCTGCCCACTGCCCTGACGAAATCTCCTACTTAGATCCGGAAAGCGGCAACCTATCCCTGCCTTTCGTCGGGCAGTGGGGGCTTGGCTACCAAGACGTGCAGATCAACCTAAGCGATCAAGCGAGCGCACCTCTATTCCATGCCGATCGGGGTGCGGATTCGCTGCGGCGCGTCGTGACCTGGCGCAATCGCGACAGCACACGGGCCGGCGAGTTCGTTTGCCATTTCGGGGAAAGCTCGGGGTATAGCTGCTCGGAGGTAGAGCTTACCGACTATGCCCCGCCGGATCGACTTTGCGGCGGGCCCTGCTCACCGACCTGGATTACGGTTCGCGGACCAAGCTGCATCCCCGGCGACAGTGGCGGCCCTGTCTTCGTGGGCGAAGTCGCACTGGGCCTTGCAAAGGGCATTAACCGGGCGCCCACCGGTCAGTGCAACTTCTATTACTATATGTCGGCCGATTATCTGCCGCCGCCTTGGCGGCTGATGACGTCGCCCGCCATCTAGGCCGCGATAAGGTCGCCGCGTTTCTGATCGGAGCCGGGAACCGGCTCTGCCACATCATTGCCGAGCTTCACGATCCGGTTCTGCTCGTCGACGTGAACGACGCGCGGCTGAATTACGCGCGACTCGGCGTCATCCAGAACCGCATAGCTCATGATAATCACGAGATCGCCCGGATGAACGAGATGCGCGGCTGCACCGTTGATGCCAATGACCCCGCTCCCGCGCTCGCCCGGGATGACATAGGTCTCGATCCGGGCACCGTTCGTAATATCGACGATCGCCACTTGCTCGCCTTCGAGCAGGTCGGCCGCCTCCATCAGCGCGACGTCGAGCGTGACCGAGCCTACGTAGTCTAGGTCCGCCTGAGTGACCGTCGCGCGGTGGATCTTCGACTTCATCATGATCCGCATCACAGCAGTTCAGCTCCTTTTGGGCTGCCATTCCGGGCCACCGGCGGGCGCCTCTATTAAATTTGCATCCATTCGTCGAATATCAATGCTGCGCCGCAATATCGCACTTGCAGCATGCGGTGCAAATTCCCAACTGTCGGGCTGCAAGCGTGGCGCGGCGTCCCAACCCGACGCTGTCTGAACGGCGCATCACGTTGGATTACAAGCGTTTTTCAATTTGGCACACCTCTTGCTCAGTATCTGTCAGAAGTTTCGCCAAGGAGTTGATGATGTCCGCGCAAGAAAACCAGGTCGCCCTCCCCCTCCGTTCCCACACGATTTTTGGCGCGTGCGAAGCGATTGGCGAGGACTTCGGCTTCAATCCCGTGCTTTTGCGCGTTCCCTTCGCGGCGACGGTGCTTTGGAGCCCAATGTGGGCCATCGGTGGGTATCTCGCACTCTGCGCAGTCGTGCTTTTGTCGCGCCTGGTCTTTCCGAACGCGAGATCACCTCAGTCAGCGGTTGAGGTGAGCCATGCTCCGCTTTCGACTGAGGTCGACGGTGCCGAGCGGCAACTTCCGCTCGCCGCCTGAGCCTTAGTAGTCGCCGCGAGCAGCGGCGCGAGCTTCGAGCAGATCGAATATAGCGCGATGCTGGAGAAGCAGCTGTTCGCCGCCGAATGCCAGCGCCCGCTCGCTAGCCGCCGTGTTCGCGGCACCGTGAATGACCATGATCACCGATGCTTCGTCAGGCAACGAAGGTGCGGGGCACTCGAGGCTCACGCGAGCCGCGGCGCGATCCAGTAAGCGGCGGATTGGCCACCAATCGCCCACGAGTGCCGTTGCCGCGCCGAGCGAGCAGCCGTTCCGCTCTGAATTCGCCAGGGTCTCGAGGGCGTGACGCGCCGCGAGCAGGCTCGATTCAGTTTCAGCGGCGCCCGGCGTGCTCGGAATCGGCCCGACGGCGGATGTCAGACGAACCAGATAGAGCCGCTCGCGCTCGAACGCCTCGCTGGCGCGGTCAAGCCAATCGGCCGCCTCACCCTTGGCGCTCCGCTGAAGTGCGATTTCGATGAGGCCAGGATAGCGGCCGTGAATGCTGCAAAGCAGATGCACCGCGTCGGCGAGATCGCGCGCGAGGTGCGGCCCTGAAGCCTCAAGCAAGCGGTTGAGATGCGAATGGCGCGCGCAACCTTCGCCCGCGACGCGAGCTAACTGCGCTTCGGCAACGCTGACCGGCTGTTGACTGACCGACCGGTTGATCGCCATTCCGTTCCCCTGCTCGAACCAAGGCGAAGCCTTAGTCGATCCGTCCTAACCTAAGCGCGTAAAGACGAGGTTTACGGGCTCGTAAGCTTTCGCAAAGACACGTCCCGGAGCGGGACTGCACGACGTTAATCGTCCCGGTACGCGAGCTCGAAATTGCCCCAGCGACGTCCCTTCACCCAAAGCGGAACGTAGATATTTTTCACCGGGATTTTCCGGTCGCCGAGCTCCATGCGATAAGTGGCAAGCGTTGCCGGACGGTCGCTGGCTAGCGCCATCCGCGTCTGGTCGTCGATCATGATGCGCCGGTTGCGGCAATGCGCATCGTTCCAGACGGGGTCCGGACCTTGCGGATGACTCCGCTCGGTAAGGTGGGTCGGAAGATAGCCGTTCATGTCGCCGATTGCAGTGCCGATGATGCGGTTGTCCACACCCTTCGTACGGTCGAGGACCGGGCGGACGTGGCGGTCCGCGATGTCGTTGAAACGAGCCTGGTATTGAACTGGGTTCGAGCCGGGGATGATCTGATAATCTCGGTCGAAAACGTCATCGACGCTGGCCTCACCATTGTCGATCGCCGCTTCGATGGCGGCCTGGACCTGACGGCAGGCTTCCTGGGCCTTGAGAATGAACGGCGTGTCGTCGATCTCCGCACCGGAATTCGCGAGCGTGTCGAGCATCGTGTTCGACAGCATTTCAAGATGCGCCAGGCGCTTTTGCGCCGTCAGCAGCTCACTGCCGTTGTCGCGGGCGTCGCCGGCGAAATCAGTCAAGCTCGCCTTCACCCGGTCGACGCTAGTCTGAATCATGCTGGTGGAGTGGGCGATTCCCTCAGTCTGACGGTCGACCATCCCGACGATTTCGCTCACTTCACGAACCGTGTCTCCAATGGTGCCGAAGCCGGACTGAGCAGCGCGGCTGCGCTCGACGCCTGTCTTGATCTCGGCCGTGACGGCGCCGGCTTCACGCGTAAGTTCGCCGATCGTCGAGGCGATCTGGCTGGTCGCCGCACGGGTATCATGCGCAAGCTTTTTCACTTCCGCCGCAACGACGGCGAAGCTGCGGCCGGCGTCTCCGGCGCGCGCAGCCTCGATCGTTGCATTGAGCGCGAGCATGTTCGTCTTTCGCGCGATCGTCTCGATGGTCGAAGAAACCATCTGAACCTGGTTCATCGCGGCCGCGAAGCCCGCCATGCGCTCGCCAAGTTGAACCACGAGATCGGTTAGCCCCCTGAAGCCGTCGATCGTGCCTTCGATGGCTTCACGCCCGGCATCGAGCTTCGCCTTCGCTTGCTCGGCAAGGAGCCGGGCTTCGTCAGTGGAATCGGACACGCGAGCCTGGTCGCCCAGCAGCCGCGTCGTCACTTCTTCCAACTGATCGAGCATCTTCAAATGCTCTGAAATGCGGTCGCTGACACCCTTTACGTAGCCGGCGACGTCGCTGCATTCCATCGAAAGCGACCCGCAGTCCCGCGCAACCGCGCGGATGGCATTTTCAGTAACTTCCTCGATCCCCTGAGTGGCCATCGACCGCCCCGCTCCCGAAACTATTCGAAACGGGCATACGGAGAAGCTCCTACTTCTTCGTTAACCAACAAGCGCTTCAGGGCGGCCACGCGAGCCGCTAAAGACCACTAGCGATGAACCTTCACGCGCCGAGCTATAGCCGCTTCCACGCCGCCAGGCGTGGCCTTGAGGAGGCGGCGCAACTGCCAGGCTGGCGCGGCATGTTGTTCGAGTTTTCGGTGTTCGTGTTCAAGCAGGGATGGTCGTGCCTCTTCGGCGCGCTCATGCTGGGGGCACTTCTGGCTACCCATTACTTCTGGCCGCCAGACGCGCCGATCCGTCGCTATGACGCACTGACGATCTTCGCCATCACCGTGCAGGGCTCGATGCTTGCGCTTCGGCTGGAGACGCTCCGGGAGGCCTGCGTCATCCTCATCTTCCACGTTGTTGGAACCGTGATGGAGCTGTTCAAGACTTCGGCAGGCTCGTGGATCTATCCCGAACCATCGCTACTCCACATCGGGCAGGTGCCGCTCTTCTCCGGGTTCATGTACGCGTCCGTGGGCAGCTACATCGCTCGCGTCTGGCGGAGCTTCGACTTTCGTTTCACGAGCTTCCCGCCTCGCTGGCAGACCCTCCTGCTCGCGGCGGCGATTTACGTGAACTTCTTCGCTCACCACTGGGTCATCGATCTTAGATGGCTGCTGTTTGCGGCCACAGCCGTGACCTTCTGGCAGACCAGAGTCGAGTTCCGTCCACTGGCGACCTACCGTTCCATGCCGCTCCTGATCGGCTTCTTACTCGTGTCGCTGTTCATCTGGTTAGCCGAGAACATCGGGACCTTCGCCCACGCATGGACGTACCCCAACCAGCACGGCGGCTGGCACCTTGTGCCGCTCGCAAAGCTTGGAAGCTGGTACTTGCTGATGATTATCTCGTTCGTTCTCGTGTCGCTGGTTGCACCCGTCGAGGGACCGGCGATCAATAGAGAAGATGAGGCTGACGCTCCTCTGCCCAGCTCTGCTCGTCAGGCAGGGTAATAGCTTCGAGGTCGCCAGCCTCAGCAGCTGGATCATCAACCCATTCCCGCAGCAGCGGCGATCCGTTGATCACATCGATCGCAAGCTTGTCGAACACATATTCATACGCGAAGTCCCGCCATAGCCCGTAGTCGGGGCGGAGGTTTCGGATTGCCTTGAACGCGAGTGCCTGCAGGCGCCAGGGCCGGAATGCTTCGTGGTCGTAGAACGGCGCTTCGGCATGGATGAAAACGCCGTGATTGAGCTCGCCGGCGTGCTTATGGAAGGTGGGCTGGAACGCGATGTCGCGAAGCTTGCAGCCGGCGAGCCATTCAGGAGCGAAGCGCTGCATCTCCGCCATGACCCGGCGCGGCTCGAGATCGGGAGCACCGAAGAGCTCTAACGGTCGGGTCGTGCCCCTGCCCTCGCTGAGCGTTGTCCCCTCGAGCATCACAGTGCCGGCGTAGGCCCGTGCCATGTTGAGATTGGCGGCGTTCGGGCTTGGGTTGATCCAGACACGCTCGGGCGGCCAGCCGAAGCCCGGCCCTTCGTCGGGCTTCCAGCTTTCCATCTCGATCACGCGATAGTGCACGCCGAGCTTGAAGTGATCGACGAACCAACGGCCAAGCTCTCCGAGCGTCATGCCGTGCCGCATCGGCATTGGACCGGCACCGACAAAGCTCTCCCAACCGGAACGCAGCGTCAACCCTTCGACGGGGCGGCCCGCCGGATTTGGGCGGTCCAGAACCCAGACGCTCTTGCCGTGCTGGGCCGCCGCCTCGAGCACGTAGAGAAGCGTCGTCACGTAAGTGTAAATCCGGCACCCAAGGTCTTGCAGGTCAACGAGGATGGTGTCGAACGTGCCCATCGACTGGCCGGTCGGGCGGCGCACCTCGCCGTAGAGGCTGAACACGGGCACGCCGTAGATCGGATCCGTGAAGTCTGGCGACTCCATCATATTGTCCTGAAGGTCGCCTCGAACGCCATGCTGTGGTCCGAAAACCGCCGATATTCTGATGCCGGCTGCGATGAGCGCGTCCAGGCTGTGCGTGAGGTCCTTCGTCAGCGATGCTGGATGAGCGAGAAGCGCAACGCGCTTGCCTTCAAG
>Ga0308173_10000518_pt1 | contig 16587 bp, 10 predicted proteins | sample PhyPR1_FD_203716 | JGI IMG/M metagenome (GOLD analysis project Ga0308173, IMG submission 203716) | Soil microbial communities from UC Gill Tract Community Farm, Albany, California, United States - DLSLS.P.R1 | ecosystem: Environmental > Terrestrial > Soil > Agricultural land | place: USA...
GGCGCAGACGATCCTGGCCGCGGCCGGCCTGGTGGTCGCGCTCGCCGGCACGATCTGGGTGGCCACCCGGGCCGAGGTCCTCGGCGACGGCGTCGCCCGCGGCGGCGTCGACGTGGAGGGCGCGCTCGCCGTCGACGGACCGGCCCTGTTCATCTGGGGCCTGCTGCTGATCATGGCGCTCGGTGGCGTGCTGCTCTTCGCGGAGCGGCGCCTCGAGGGCGGCGTCTCGGCGTTCGCCGGCCAGGCGGCCGCCCTGCCGGGCACCGAGGCCGAGCGGCAGGCGTCGACCCGCGGCCTGGAGCACACCGAGGTCTACCCGCTGATGCTGTTCGCGGTCGGCGGCATGATGCTGTTCCCCGCGAGCAACGACCTGCTGATGCTGTTCGTCGCGCTCGAGGTGCTGTCGCTGCCGCTCTACCTGCTCTGCGGGCTGGCCCGCCGCCGGCGGCTGCTGAGCCAGGAGGCGGCGCTCAAGTACTTCCTCCTCGGCGCCTTCTCCTCCGGCTTCTTCGTCTACGGCGTGGCGCTGGTCTACGGGTTCGCCGGCTCCATGGGCTTCGCCGAGATCAACGAGGCGGTCCGCAACGACGTCGGCAACCGGACGCTGCTCATGATCGGGCTCGGGATGGTCACGGTCGGGCTGCTCTTCAAGGTCGGCGCCGCGCCGTTCCACGTCTGGACACCCGACGTCTACCAGGGCGCCCCGACCCCGGTGACGGCGTTCATGGCGGCCGGCACGAAGATCGCCGCGTTCGGCGCCATGCTGCGGCTGTTCTACGTCGCGTTCGGGTCCGACCGCTGGTCGTGGCAGCCGATGCTGTGGGTCATCGCGATCCTGACGATGGTCGTCGGCGCGGTGCTCGCGGTCGTGCAGACCGACATGAAGCGGATGCTGGCCTACTCCGCCATCGCGCACACGGGCTTCATCCTCACCGGCGTCCTCGGCGTCCAGCAGGCCTCCGACCTCGCCGGGGGGCAGGTCACCTCGATGCAGGCGGTGCTGTTCTACCTCGTCAGCTACGGGTTCACGATGGTCGCCGCGTTCGCGCTGCTCACGCTGGTGCGCGACTCCGGCGGCGAGGCGGCGCACTTCGCCCGCTGGCAGGGCCTCGGCCGGCGCTCGCCGCTCGTGGCGGGCCTGTTCGCGTTCCTGCTGCTGTCCATGGCCGGCATCCCCCTCACCGCCGGGTTCGTCGGCAAGTGGGCGGTGTTCACCGTCGCGCTGTCCGCCGGCGCGTGGCCGGTCGTGGTCGCCGCCATCGTCTGCAGCATCATCTCGGTGTTCTTCTACGTCCGGGTGATCGTGCTGATGTTCTTCCTCGACGGGCCGTCGGCCGGCGACGCGGAGGTCGCGATGGTCGCGCGCCCGTCGCTGCTCACCTCCGGGACCATCCTCGTGGGTGTCGCCGCCACCCTGGTGCTGGGCGTCGTGCCCGGCCCGGTTCTCACGCTGGCCGGCCATGCGGGACAATTCGTCAGGTGAGCACCAGTTCCGCCGGCCTGGCCCTCCCCGTCACCGACCCGGCGCTCGCCGAGCGACTCCAGGAGCGGATGGCCGTCGTCGAGCGGGCGCTGGCCGGGCACGTCCGCAGCCGGGCCGGCTTCGTCACCGAGGCCGCCGGTCACCTGATGGCCGCCGGCGGCAAGCGGTTCCGCCCGCTGCTGGTGCTGCTGGCCGCCGAGACCGGTGACCGCCCCGACGCCGACGAGGTCGTCACGGCGGCGTGCGTGGTCGAGCTGACCCACCTGGCGTCGCTCTACCACGACGACGTGATGGACGAGGCCGACCTGCGCCGCGGCGCCGAGGCGGCGCACGCCCGCTGGGGCAACCACGTCGCGATCCTCACCGGCGACTTCCTGTTCTCGAAGTCCTCCGAGCTCACGGCCAGGCTGGGCGCCGACGCGGTGCGGATCCAGGCCGAGACGTTCACCCGGCTGGTCGAGGGGCAGATCATGGAGACCGTCGCGCCCGGCCCCGACGAGGACCCGCTGGCGCACTACCTCGACGTGGTGGCCGGCAAGACCGGGTCCCTCATCGCCACCTCCGCCCGCTACGGCGCCCGCTTCGGGGGCGCGTCCGCCGCCGTGGAGGAGGCGCTGGCGGCGTACGGCGAGGTCGTGGGCTCCGCCTTCCAGCTCTCCGACGACATCCTCGACATCGCCTCCGAGTCCGCGGAGTCCGGCAAGACGCCCGGCACCGACCTGCGCGAGGGCGTCCCCACCCTCCCGGTGCTGATGGCCCGCGCGTCGACCGAGCCCGCCGACGCCCGCCTCCTCGAGCTGCTCGACGGCGACCTGACCGACGACGACCGGCACTCGGAGGCCCTCGACCTGCTCCGCAAGCACCCGGCCCTCGACGAGGCACGCGCCTACGTCGTCGCCCGGGCGGGGCAGGCCAAGCGCCACCTCGAGGCCGTCCCCGCCGGCCCGGTCCGCGAGGCCCTCGAGGCCTTCGCCGACATCGTCGCCATCCGCTCCACCTGAGTCCCTCGGCGGCCGCCGCCGGGGGAGAGCGGATAGTCCCTCACGTGCCGCCGCTCGTCCTCGCGGGTAACCGGGCAGATCGTCAGGCAGCGTCACGCAGCGGTGGTGGCCTCGACGGCGAGCCGGAGCTGGCGGCGGCGCTGGGTGACGGCCTCGAAGGTGAACATCGCGAGCGCGAGCCACACCAGCATGAAGCCCGCCCAGCGCCCGGCCGGCATGTCCTCGTGGAACCAGAGCACGCCGAGGGCGAACTGCAGGACGGGGGCGAGGTACTGCAGCAGCCCCAGCGTCACCATCGACACCCGGGTGGCGGCGGCACCGAAGCAGATGAGCGGCACGGCCGTGACCACGCCGGTCGTCATGAACAGCACCGCGTGGCCGGCGCCGTGCGCGGCGAACCCGGACTGCCCCTGCGCACCGAGCCACAGCAGGTAGCCGGCGGCGAACGGGGCGATCACGGCCGTCTCGTACGCCAGGCTCTCGGTGGCGCCGACGTTCGCGGTCTTCTTGCACAGCCCGTAGCTGCCGAAGGAGAACGCCAGCACCAGCGCGACCCACGGCAGGTGGCCGTAGTCGAGGGACAGCACCAGCACCGCGCCGCCCGCGATCCCGAGCGCGACCCACTGCAGCGGTCGCAGCTGCTCGTCGAGGATCAGCACGCCCATCAGCACGGTGACGAGCGGGTTGATGAAGTAGCCGAGGGAGGTCTCGACCACCCGCCCGTTGTTCACGCCCCAGATGTAGGTGACCCAGTTGACCGTCACCACCACGGCCGCCACCGTCAGCACCAGCCGCACCCGGCGGTCGCGCCAGACGGCGACCAGCTGCGGCCACCGCCGCACCCCGAGCACGAGCGCGCCCATGGTGAGGCACGACCAGAGCACCCGGTGCGCGAGGATCTCGGTGGCCCCGGCCGGCTCGAGCAACGGCCAGTAGAGCGGGAAGGCGCCCCACATCACGTAGGCCGCGGCCCCCAGCAGCAGTCCGCGACGGCCCTCTCCCACCCGCGCAGTGTAGGTGGAGGGGTAGGTGAGCGTTGAATCAGCGCCGCGGCCCGACGAGGACCGCGGCGTACGCCGTCGCGCGGGTCAGGCGACCGTCCAGGTGTCGCCGCCGCCGATGAGCGCGGCGAGCCGCTCGCTGGGGTCGGCCGGCCCGGTCTCCTTGGCGGTGCCGACCTGCGCCCGGGCCTGGTCGTCGTACGTCGGCCGCTCGACCTGCCGGAAGATCCCGATCGGCGCCTGGTTGAGGTAGTCGGCCGCGGTGAGCCGCGAGATCGCGAACGCCGTGGAGGGGTCCGGGTTGTGCGCGTCGTGGACGAGGACCGCCTCCGCACCCACCTGACCCGGCTCGGAGCCGACCTCGACGACCTTGACGCCGCCGGACTGCCGGTCGCGCACCAGGCCCTTGCTCCCGAGGCCGGAGGCGTCGGGCGCGCCGAACCGGATCGGCTCGCCGTGGACCAGGGGGATGATCGCGTCGGCCTTCGTGTCGTTGCCCTTGATGGCGTCGAAGGCGCCGTCGTTGAAGATCGGGCAGTTCTGGTAGATCTCGACCAGCGCGGTGCCGCGGTGCGCGGCCGCTGCGGACAGCACCGAGGTGAGGTGCTTGCGGTCGGAGTCGATGGTGCGGGCCACGAACGACGCCTCGGCGCCGAGGGCGAGCGAGACCGGGTTGAACGGCTGGTCGATCGAGCCCATCGGCGTGGACTTGGTGACCTTCCCGGCCTCGGAGGTGGGGGAGTACTGACCCTTGGTGAGGCCGTAGATCCGGTTGTTGAACAGCAGGATCGTCATGTTCACATTGCGGCGCAGCGCGTGGATCAGGTGGTTGCCGCCGATCGACAGCGCGTCCCCGTCGCCGGTGACCACCCAGACCGAGAGGTCCTCGCGGGCGGTGGCGATGCCGGTCGCGATCGACGGCGCGCGGCCGTGGATCGAGTGCATGCCGTAGGTGTCGAGGTAGTACGGGAACCGGCTCGAGCAGCCGATGCCTGACACGAACACGATGTTCGAGCGCGCCAGGCCGAGGTCGGGGAGGAAGCCCTGGACGGCCTTGAGCACGGCGTAGTCGCCGCAGCCCGGGCACCACCGGACCTCCTGGTCGGAGGTGAAGTCCTTGCCGGTCTGCGGCTGGTCGGTGGTCGGGACGAGCTCGACGCCCGAGCGCAGGCCCGGGAACGGGAGCTCGGTGCCGGTCGAGGTGCTCACGAGAGGGCCTCCTGGTCGGTGTTGCTGGAGAGGTCCGCGGCGAGCTTGTGCTCGGGGAGGCCCTCGGCCTGCGCGACCAGCTGGCCGATCGCCTCGGCGAGCTCGGCGGCCTTGAGGGGGAGCCCGCGGACGTGGTTGTAGCCGATGGCGTCGACGAGGTACTTCGCGCGCAGCAGCAGCGAGAGCTGGCCGAGGTTCATCTCGGGGACGAGGATCTTGTCGTAGCGCGCGAGGATGTCGCCGAGGTCCCGGGGGAACGGGTTGAGGTGGCGCAGGTGCACCTGCGCGACGTCGTACCCCGCGCGCCGGACGCGTCGCACGCCGGCGCCGATCGGGCCGTACGTCGAGCCCCAGCCGAGGACCAGGACCTTCGCGCGGCCGGACGGATCGTCGACCTCCAGCGGCGGCAGCGACGCGGCGATCCGGTCGATCTTGGCCTGGCGGGTGCGGACCATCAGGTCGTGGTTGGCCGGGTCGTAGGAGATGTTGCCGTGGCCGTCGGCCTTCTCGAGGCCGCCGATGCGGTGCTCGAGGCCGGCGGTCCCGGGCACCGCCCAGGGCCGCGCCAGGGTCTCGGGATCGCGGAGGTAGGGCCAGAACTCGTCGGGCTCGCCGTCCTCGCTCTTCTTGGACACGTGGTTGGCGCTGGTGGCGAACGCGGGGTCGATGACGGGGAGCTCGTCGACGGCCGGGATCCGCCACGGCTCCGAGCCGTTGGCGAGGTAGCCGTCGGAGAGCAGCATCACGGGAGTCCGGTAGGTGACCGCGATCCGGGCGGCCTCGAGCGCGGCGTCGAAGCAGTCGCCGGGCGAGCGCGGCGCGACGATCGGGACCGGCGCCTCGCCGTTGCGGCCGAACATCGCCTGCAGCAGGTCGGCCTGCTCGGTCTTGGTCGGCAGCCCGGTCGAAGGACCGCCGCGCTGCACGTCGACGACCACGAGCGGGAGCTCGGTCATCACCGCGAGGCCGATCGCCTCGGACTTCAGCGCGATGCCGGGGCCCGACGTGGTCGTCACGCCGAGCGAGCCCGCGAACGACGCGCCGATCGCGGACCCGATGCCGGCGATCTCGTCCTCGGCCTGGAACGTCGTGACGCCGAACGCCTTGTGCTTGCTGAGCTCGTGCAGGATGTCGGAGGCCGGGGTGATCGGGTAGGACCCGAGGAAGACCGGCAGGCCGGACTGCACCCCGCCGGCGACCAGGCCGTAGGCCAGCGCGAGGTTGCCGGTGATGTTGCGGTAGGTGCCCGGCTCCATCGGGGCCGGCTTGATCTCGTACTGGACGACGAACGTCTCGGTGGTCTCACCGAAGTTCCAGCCGGCGTTGAACGCCGCGATGTTGGCGTCGCGGATCGCCTCGACCTTCGCGAACCGCTTCGTGAGGAACGCGGTGGTCGGCTCGGTCGGGCGGCCGTACATCCAGGACAGGAGGCCGAGGGCGAACATGTTCTTGGCCCGGGCGGCGTCCTTGCGCGACAGCCCGAACTCCTTGACCGCCTCGATCGTCATCCCGGTCAGGTCGACCGGTTGCACGTTGAACTCGCCCAGCGGGTCGCCGGCGTCGCCGAGGGTGTCGAGGGGGTTGGCGTCGTAGCCGGCCTTGGTCAGGTTGCGGCCGGTGAAGTCGTGGGTGTCGAGGATGATCGTGGCGCCCTTGGGCAGGTCCGGGAGGTTCGCCCTCAGCGCCGCCGGGTTCATCGCGACCAGCACGTCCGGAGCGTCGCCGGGCGTGAGGATGTCGTGGTCGGCGAGGTGCACCTGGAACGACGAGACGCCGGGCAGCGTCCCCTGGGGGGCGCGGATCTCGGCGGGGAAGTTCGGCAGCGTCACCAGGTCGTTGCCGAAGACGGCCGACTCCTGGGTGAACCGGTCACCGGTCAGCTGCATGCCGTCACCGGAGTCGCCCGCGAACCGGATGATCACCCGGTCGAGCTGCTTGACCTGCTTGGCCTGCTGTCCTGACACGGCTCGCGCCACTCCCTCTTCGTCACTGCCTGCGGCGGCCCCGGGCGGTCCGACACACGGTCGCATCGTCTCGTGGCACGGAGCGGGGGCGGATCGGCTCCCGTCCCCCCGACGCGGCTGCCGGGTCGCTCGCCCGGCGGCGACCACGAGCACGGCTTTCCAGGGTAGTCGGCGTCCGCGCCAGTTCCGAGTCGTCTCCGCTGGCGGACCTGTGAGGCGCGACACGCCCACTTCCTCCGTTTATGTCGCGTCGAACGGCTAAGTCGAGTAACCTACTCGGAAATACCTACCAAGAAGGCTTCGGAAGAGGCCGCACCAACAGGGAAGAGAACGCGATGAACAGGACCATCAAGGTTGCGGCGGCCCTGTCGGCCGCCGGTGTGCTGGCCTTGACGGGTTGCTCCGGCGGCTCCTCCGCCGACACCGGAGCAACCATCAACGTGGTCGGCTACTCCGTGCTGGAGCAGGCCAACTCCGAGGTGATCAAGGCATTCGAGGACACCGCCGCCGGCAAGGACGTCACGATCAAGGGCTCGTACGGCGCGTCCGGTGACCAGAGCCGCGCGGTGGCGGCCGGGCAGGACGCCGACGAGGTGCACCTGTCGCTGGAGCCCGACGTCACCCGTCTGGTCGACGAGGGCATCGTCGCCAAGGACTGGAAGGACAACGCCACCAAGGGCATCTGCACCAACTCGGTGGTGGTGATGGTCGTCCAGAAGGGCAACCCGAAGGACATCCACACCTGGGCGGACCTCGTGAAGCCCGGCGTCGGGATCGTGACGCCCAACCCCGCCTCGTCGGGGTCCGCGAAGTGGAACCTGCTGGCGGCGTACGGCTCGGTGCTCGCCGACGGCGGCGACGACGGCGCCGCGCAGGCCTACATGAAGAAGTTCTTCGGCAACGTCGCCGCGCTGCCCGACAGCGGCCGCGACGCGACCACGGCGTTCACCAGCGGCACCGGCGACGTGCTGCTCTCCTACGAGAACGAGGCGATCCTCGCCCGCCAGAGCGGTCAGGACTTCGACTACGTGGTGCCCGACTCGACGCTGCTCATCGAGAACCCGTGCGCCGTCACCGAGGGCGCCTCGAAGGACGCCCAGGCGTTCCTCGACTTCCAGAAGAGCAAGGAGGGCCAGAAGCTCTACGCCCAGACCGGCTACCGTCCGCTCGTCGACGTGGGCGACGTCGAGGTCAAGGGTGCCAACGACCCGTCGAGCCCGTTCCCGCAGCCGCAGAAGCTGCTCACCATCGACTCGAACTTCGGTGGTTGGGACGCGGCGAACGCCAAGTTCTTCGACGAGGACAACGGGATCCTGACGAAGATCCAGGCGGACACGGGCCAGTGAGCGCCACCTCCGCTCCTGCTGCGCTCCGCGGCCGGGTGACGCGCAGGCGTCGCCCGGCCGCGGCCGGCACGCTCGGGACCGGCTCCGCCCTGGGGCTCGGGATCGCGATGACGTGGTTCAGCCTGCTCGTGCTGATCCCGCTCTCCGCCGTCGTCGTGAAGGCGACCGGTGGTGGGCTGTCCACGTTCGTCGACGTGCTGGACAACCCGCAGACCCGCAACGCGCTGCAGCTCACGGTGCTGTCGTCGCTGGCGATCACGGCGCTCAACGTCGTGATGGGGACGGTCATCGCCTGGGTGCTGGTCCGCGACCGGTTCTGGGGCAAGGCCGTGCTCGACCTGGTCATCGACATCCCGTTCGCGCTGCCCACGATCGTGGCCGGCCTGGTGCTGCTCGCGCTCTACGGCCCCAGCAGCCCCTTGGGCATCCACGTCAACAACACCCGCTGGGCGGTCCTCCTGGCGATGGCGTTCGTGACGCTGCCGTTCATCGTGCGCACGGTCCAGCCGGTCCTCGAGGAGCTCGACACCGACGTCGAGGACGCGGCCGCGTCGCTCGGCGCGGGCCGGGCGACCACGTTCCGTCGCGTCGTGCTGCCGGCGCTGGTGCCGGCCATCTGCGCCGGGGCGGCGCTGTCGTTCGCCCGCGGGATCAGCGAGTACGGCGCCCTGGTGCTCATCAGCGGCAACCTGGCCAACCGCACCGAGGTGGTCTCGGTCCGGCTGTTCTCCTTCCTCGAGGGCGGCAACACCCAGTCCGCGGCCGCGGTCGCCACGATCATGTTGCTGGTCGCCCTCGTGGCGATCGTCGTCCTCGACGTCGTCCAGAGGCGGGTGTCGCACCGTGGCTAGCACCAGCTCGGCCGTCGGGAACGGCTCGCCTGCGGTGAAGTGGCTGCTCCGCGTCGTCGTGATCGGCTACCTCTTCCTGCTGGTGGCCTGGCCGACGGCGTACGTCGTCCGCCACACCTTCGACGACGGCCTCACCGGGCTCCGGACCGCGCTGTCCGACCCGGACGTCGTGCACGCCCTCGTGCTCACGGTCCAGGTGTCGGTGGCCGCGGTCGTGATCAACACGCTCTTCGGCGTCGGGATGTCGCTGCTGCTCGTGCGGCACCGGTTCGTCGGGCGGCGGGCGCTGTCCGCCCTCATCGACCTGCCGCTCTCGGTGTCGCCGGTCGTGGTCGGCCTCGCGCTGGTCCTCGTCTACAACGGCCGCTTCGGCTGGTTCGGCCCGTGGCTCGAGGCGCACGGCCTGCAGATCGTGTTCGCGAGGCCGGGCATGATCCTGGCGACCTGCTTCGTGATCCTCCCGCTCGTCGTCCGCGAGGTCGTGCCCGTGCTCGAGGAGCTCGGCGACGACCAGGAGCAGGCGGCGCGCAGCCTCGGCGCCAACGCGTGGCAGACGTTCTGGCGGATCACCCTGCCGGGCGTCCGCTGGGCCGTCGTGTACGGCGTCGTGCTCAGCCTGGCGCGCGCGCTCGGCGAGTTCGGCGCGATCAAGGTCGTCGCCGGCAACGTCGGCGGCGAGACGCAGGTGGCCACCGTGCTGGTCCAGCAGAAGTATCAGAACTTCGAGCAGCAGACGGCGTACTCCATGGCATTCCTGCTGGTCTTCGCGGCCGTGCTCTGCCTGGTCGTCGTCGCGCTGCTCCGTCCCAAGGAGGGTCACCGATGAGCATCGAGGTCAATGGGGTCAACAAGCGGTTCGGGGACTTCGTCGCGCTCGACGACGTCAACGTCTCGCTGCCGACCGGGCAGCTCACCGCGCTGCTGGGGCCGTCGGGTGGCGGCAAGTCCACCCTGCTGCGAATCATCGCCGGGCTGGAGTCCGCCGACACCGGCACGGTGACGATCGAGGGCCGCGAGGCCACCCACCTGCCGCCGCAGAAGCGCGACGTCGGGTTCGTGTTCCAGCACTACGCGGTGTTCAAACACCTGACGGTGGCCGAGAACGTGGCCTTCGGGCTGCGGATCCGCAAGCGCCCGAAGGCCGAGGTCGCCGCGAAGGTCGAGGAGCTGCTCCGGCTCGTGCACCTCTCCCAGTTCGCCGGCCGCAAGCCGGCGCAGCTCTCCGGCGGCCAGCGGCAGCGCATGGCGCTGGCGCGTGCGCTCGCGGTCGAGCCCTCGGTGCTGCTGCTCGACGAGCCGTTCGGCGCGCTCGACGCCAAGGTCCGCAAGGAGCTGCGCGACTGGCTGCGCCGGCTGCACGACGAGGTGCGGGTGACGACGGTCTTCGTCACCCATGACCAGGAGGAGGCCATGGAGGTCGCCGACGAGATCGTGGTGATCAACGAGGGCCGGGTCGAGCAGGTCGGCACCCCCGACCAGCTGTACGACGCCCCGGCGAACGACTTCGTGATGGGCTTCCTCGGCGAGGTCACCTCCCTCAACGGGATCCTGCTCCGCCCGCACGACGTCCACCTGTCGCGGACCCCGCAGCTCGCGGGTGCCGCCGAGGGCACCGTCTCGCGGCTGGTGCGGGTCGGCTTCGAGGTGCGGCTCAGCGTGCTCACCGACGACGGCGACGACGTCACCGTCCTGCTCACCCGGTCCCACGCCCGCGAGCTCGGGCTGGAGCCGGGGGCCAAGGTCTGGGTCACCGCGGCGGCGGGCGCGATGGCGGTGCCGGCCATGGCGAGCGTGGCGACCGGCTGACGGCGGCGCGGCCGCTTGCTGTCCATATTTACCGTCCAGCACCGGATCGCGTCGTACTCTTTACCTGGCTTCGAGCGGTCGGTGGGCGCCTCCGGGGTGTCATGCCCGCGGATGCGGGCGGCGGGCACCCCGCGTCATGCCCGCTCGGGCCACCCTCGGCCCCCGCCCGCTCCCCCCAGCGGGCGGGGGCCGGCCCACGTCTCGCCGCGTCTCGCCGCGTCCTGCACCGCGCGGTCGCTGCCGTCTCTCGAGGAGCACGCGCGCGAGCCCAGGGACGCGGGTCTCACCGGTAGTTGGTGAACTGCACCGCGAAGTCGAAGTCCTGTGCCTTCACCAGGTTGATGACGGCCTGCAGGTCGTCGCGGGACTTCGAGGAGACGCGCAGCTCGTCGCCCTGGATCTGGGCCTTGACGCCCTTCGGGGCCTCGTCCCGGATCATCTTGGAGATCTTCTTGGCGTCCTCCGAGGTGATGCCCTCCTTGAGCGTGATCGCGATCTTGCTCTGCTGGCCGGACTGCCGCGGCTCCGAGGCGTCGAGGATCTTGAGGCTCACGTTGCGCTTGACCAGCTTGCCCTTGAAGACGTCGAGGACGGCGTTCGCGCGGTCGTCGGCGGACGCGGTGATCTCGATCGCCTGCTCGCCCTGCCACTCGATGGCGGCTCCGGTGCCCTTGAAGTCGAACCGCGTCGCGATCTCACGAGCGGTCTGCCCCAGGGCGTTGTCGACCTCCTGGCGGTCGATCTTGCTGACGATGTCGAAGGACGAGTCGGCCATGGTGGGGCTCCTGACGAGGACGCGGCCGCCGGGTGGCGGCGGTTTTCAACTTGGTGATCGGGCTGCGCTATTGTTTCGTCTTGCCGCCAGCGGGCCAAACGGGCCGCCGGACGCGCACCTGGCAGGTTGCCCGAGCGGCCAATGGGAGCGGACTGTAAATCCGTCGGCTTTGCCTTCGAAGGTTCGAATCCTTCACCTGCCACTGGATGGAACTCCACCAGGCGCCTGACCCCCACCAAGTGTGGGGGTCTCGTGCATTTGGTGAAGGGCCGTCTCGATCGCCTCCCGTAGGGGGACATGCCCGCGTGCGTCCCGAGCCGCCGTTCGCAGCAGCCGGGACGCGACGTCGCGGGCGCCCGCGTGGCCCGCGGCCTGGGCCGCGCGCCAGCGGCAGTACGCCGCGTCGTGCGGTCGGGTGCGGCGGTCCCAGTGGGCGGCGGCGCCGAGCCAGGCGTCGACGGAGGCGCGACCCTCGAGACGCAGCCTCTCCGCGGTCCAGCTCGCGGCCAGCGCGGTCCGATCGCCGTACGTCTGGTCGGCTCCGAGCGGATCCGTCGGTCCGGGGTCGCGGAGCACGTTCAGCCGGGCGACGATCCCGGTGGCCGTCTCGCGGTCGTGGCGCAGCTCGGCGAGGTCGGCTGCGGCGCGGACCGCCAGGACCAGCAGCTCACCGACCAGGTCCGGGTACTCGTCGGTCGGGCACTCCTCCAGGACGTTCATGAGCCCGTGCAGGGCCGACTCCTGCCGGCCGCACCACAGCCGGACGATCGCAACGCTCTGGGCGCACTCGAGCCGGTTGGCGAGGAAGGTGACGGGGAACGCCGCCAGCGCCCGGATCCGGTCCAGCGCTGCTGCCGGACGGCCACGCAGCGCGTCGAGCACCGCGCGCTCGTAGTGCGCCGGATAGAGCGCCTGGGTCGGGCTCTCCTCAGTGGCCGGGTCGACCAGGTCCGCCGCGCCACCCACGTCTCCGGCGCGCCGCGACGCCGCGCCCAGGTTCGACCGCAGGACCGATACGGGGAAGTTCGCGATCGCCCAGGATTCGGCGGCCTCCAGCCCGGGTCGACCGGCGGCGACGACCCGAGCGGTGTCCGCGCCCGCCGCCTGGAGAACGAGCGAGTGCACGATCGCGAGATAGATGTCGGTGGCCGGGTCGGGGTCGGGCGGCGTGATCGCCCGCGCCTCCTCGATCCGGGAGAGCGCGCGCGAGGCGTCGCCCCGGTTTGCGTCGTCGCCCGCCCGGGCCCCGAGCATCTCGCGGACCAGGGCTGGCTCGCCGACCTCCCGGGCGATCCGGAGCGCAGCGGCCCCGGCCGCTCCGGCGGCGGCCTCGTCGCCGCGTGAGGACTCGAAGAACTGCCGCCGCGCCAGCGCGTGTGCGTGCCCGGCGCAGGCGGGGAGCGTCTCGTAGATCCGCAGGGCCACCTCCAACAGGCGCAACGCGCTCTCGGGGCCGCTGAGGAAGCACGTGAACTCGGCGGCCCGCTGGTAGGTCTCTGCGGCGTCGGGGCTAGAGCGGTCGGGCAGCGCCTCCATCGCCTCCTGCGCCACCGCCCAGCCGGCGGCGACGTCGACGTGGTTCAGCGCATCCATCGCGCCGAGGTAGGCGACGGTCCTCGTGACGGGGGGCGAGCCGAACGACCCGCCTCCCGCTGGCCACAGCGCGAGCGCCCTGCGCCACTGGTCGGCCGCCTGCGCCACCGCGAAGCGTCTGGCTGCCGACCGGGCGGCCGCGATCCGCCACTCCAGCTCCTCGGCCGCCGCCCCGGCCCGCCGCCAGTGCTCGGCCACCTCGGCAGCCGACGCCGCCGGGGAGCCGGCCAGGGTGGTCGCGATCCTGCCGTGCTCCTCCTGCGCCTCGCCCGGCACCATCCGGCTCCGGATCGCCTCCGCCAGCAGCGGGTGCCGCAGCCTGACCTGGGCATCGCCGCGGGACCCGAGCAGGCGGCGCTCGTCGAGGTCGTGCAGCAGAGCGCTCAGCGCGTCCGCCGGAAGGCTGGTGACCTCCTGGAGCTGCAGCGAGGTCAGACCCCGGTCGGCGATGCCCAGGGCTCGCGCGACCCGCCACTGGTCGCCCCTGACCCCGATGAGGCGCTGGTCGAGGAGGTCGGCGAGGCGTCGCGGCAGGGCGTCCTCGGTCCCGGCTGCGACGGTGGACTCGGCCGCGAGCTGCTCCACGAACAAGGGGTGCCCCGCCGCACGGTCGTGGATCCGGTCGACGATCTCGCGGCTGGCGTGGTGGCCCAGCCGGTCGAGCTGCTCGGCGGACTCCTCCCGCGTCAGTGGCCCGAGGTCGAGGCCGTCGACGCGGGGGCGCCGCTCCGTGCGCAGGCGCCACGCAGTGGTCTGTGGTGTCGTCTCCGGGTCCGCGGTCCTGTAGGTGCCGACGATCGGGATCTCGCGCCCCCCCGGCGCCGCGAGCAGGTAGTCGAGGAGGTCGAGGGTCGCCGAGTCGGCCCAGTGCAGGTCTTCGATGAGTGCGGCGAACCGGCCCTGCTCGCCGAGCGCGGTCAGAACGGCGCGGATCGCACCGAAGAGGCGCTGCCGCTCCCAACCTCCGTCGGCGGTGGGCCGGTCGACGGTGGACCGCTCCAGCTCCGGCAGGAGGGGTGCGATCGCCCCGCCGACGTACGACGGGCAATCGGCGAGCACCTGCTTCAGCAGCTGACCGCCGTCGTGCTCGTGAACGCCCCGGAGCAGCTCGGTGACAGGGAGGAGTGGAACCTCGGTCGCCAGGGGAAGGCACGACCCGGCGACGACGACCACACCGTCGGCGAGCTGCCCGGCCGCGTCGACCAGGGCGGTCTTGCCGATGCCGGCCTCACCGGTGACCAGGAGCAGTCGTCCGTCGCCGTGCGACAGGTGCCTGCCGAGAGCCGCCAGCTCCCGCCGACGACCGGCGAGCTGCACGCGGCGCCGGGGTGCGACGGCTGCGTCGGGCTCCCCCGCAGCACACCAGAGCTCGTGGAAGTCCTCGGCGTCGCCGTCCAACGCCTCGATCACCAGCTCGAGGACCCCCCAGCTCGGCAGCCGAGGCGAGGAGAACACGGTCGAGACGGTGGTGGGGCTGCAACCCACCTCGCGGGCCATCGCCCTCAGGCTGGGCCAGCCCGCTTCGTGGTGGAGCCGGTGGAGGGCGACGACGAGGTCGCGGTGGGGGCCGGCACCGATCTCCGGCCGAGGCAGAGCGCCCATCCGGCCTCCCGACGATTGGAGGCGATCTCCGCTCCAGCATCGCGCCGTCCGTGTCCCGTGTCCATGACACGACGAGCATCGTGTTCCGGCCATCGGTGCCGCACCCTGGCTCTACCGCTGAGTGGGCTCGACCCCTCACTTCCCCACGGGGGTGAGGTCGTCGCGTCCAGGACCGGCGGCGGGATGGCTCCGGCCTTGCGGTCGTCCCGCAGCGGGTGGACCCTGGAGCCGGAGCGCCGTCCAGGCCAGGGGGTGGAACTGTTGTCGACGACGACGGTCGATCCCCCCGCCGGAGCATCGCCTGGGTGACGCCTCGTGCTCGAGCACTCCGGGAAGCTGGTGGTCGGCGCCGCCGTGGTGGCGGTGGCCCTCGCCGCGTGCACCGGTGGCGCCGACGGCGACAGCCCCGCTGGCGCTGTCGGGGGAGCAGGGTCGCGCGGTGGCACCCTGCACTACTACCTCTGGCAGTCGTCCGGCTCTGCCGATCCGCAGCGCACGTACGCAGGAGTCGACATCTCGAACCTCGCCAGGACCGTGTACCGGCAGCTGGTGGCCTATCCCATCTCCACCGACGCCGAGGTGGGCAGCGCACCGGTCCCGGACCTGGCCACGGACACCGGCACGTCGTCGGAGGGCGGCCGGACCTGGTCCTTCACCGTGAGGGACGGCGTCACCTGGGAGGACGGCCGGCCGATCACGTGCCAGGACTTCAAGTACGGAGCGTCTCGCGCCTTCGCCACCGACGTGCTCACCGGCGGACCGCCGTGGTTGCGGATGTACCTCGACATCCCGACCGACCCGGCGACCGGCCTCCCAGGCTATGACGGTCCCTACGCGGGAGACGGTCAAGAGCTGTTCGACAAGGCGGTCACCTGCCACGGCGACACGATCACCTACCACTTCAAACGGCCGTGGCCGGACTTCCCGCTCGCCATCGCCTCGCTGCACATGATGGACCCGTACCGCCAGGACAAGGACCGGGGCGCGAGGTCGAGCAACATGATCTTCTCCGACGGGCCGTACCGGGTGGTGGGCAACGAGCGGGCCAAGAGGGCCGACACCACCTTCATCCGCAACGAGAACTACGACGCGTCGTCCGACTCGCCCGACCTCCGCAGGGCGCTGCCCGACAGGATCGTCTTCCACGTCGGTGAGACCCCCGAGATCATCAACGACCGCCTGGTTGCCGACCATGGCGACGACGAGCAGGCCGTGACGTCGGAGACCGTCCCGCCGGCCGACTACTCACAGATCACCGGCGAGGTCGCCGACCGGTCGGTGACGGTGCCCACGCCGTATGTCATCTTCCTGGTGCCGCACTTCCGCACCGAGGCGATGTCGAACCCGGCCGTGCGGCAGGCGCTCAAGGTCTCCACGGACGTCGACGCCTACGCGGCCGCCATGGGTGGCGAGAGGGCCGGACGTCCGGCCGAGTCGATCGTCCATCCCGCGGTCCCGGGATATCGGGCGAACGCCGCGTTCGCGGGCGACAACTCGGGCGATGTCGCCCTGGCCCGCCGAATCCTTCAGGACGCCGGAGTGGAGACGCCGGTCCCCATCACCTTCAGCTACTGGTCGAGCGAGACGGCGGACAAGGCGTCGGCCGCTCTCAAGGAGACCTGGGACCAAGCCGGCTTCCGAGTGGGTCTCGACCCCCAGCAGGACATCACCGCGGTGGTCGGCAGGGGGCCCGACAAGGACGTTGACCTGATGCTCTCGGGATGGGGCGCCGACTGGCCGTCGACGATGACGGTCATCCCGCCGCTGTTCGACAGCCGCAGCAACCTCACCGAGGACTCTGACGGCAACGACGTCGGCGCCTACGACAGCGACGAGTTCAACACCCTGGTCGATCGCGCGCAGACTGCCACGACCCGGGAGGGCCAGACGGCCGCGCTGCAGCAGGCCGACGCCGTCCTGGGCCGCGACGTCGCCTACATCCCCTTGCAGGTGCCC
>Ga0308173_10000521_pt1 | contig 16543 bp, 18 predicted proteins | sample PhyPR1_FD_203716 | JGI IMG/M metagenome (GOLD analysis project Ga0308173, IMG submission 203716) | Soil microbial communities from UC Gill Tract Community Farm, Albany, California, United States - DLSLS.P.R1 | ecosystem: Environmental > Terrestrial > Soil > Agricultural land | place: USA...
CTCGCTCGGGCTCTCCGCGGTGGCCGCGTGGATGGCGCTGACCTGGCGGGCGGCGCTGCGGCCGGGGGAGCGGGTGCTCGTCCTCGGGGCCGGGGGAGCGGTCGGCCAGGTCGCCGTCGGCGCCGCTCGGCTGCTGGGCGCGGAGCGGGTCGTCGGCGTGTGCCGCTCGCCGGGTGCCGCCGACCGGGCCCGGCGCGCGGGTGCCGACGCGGTCGTGACGCTGTCCGGCGACGTCGACGCGCTCGCGGCGGCAATGGTCGAGGTCGCGGGCGGCCCGGTCGACGTCGTGGTCGACCCGGTGTTCGGCCCCGCCGCCACGGCCGCGTCCCGCGCGCTCGCCCCGGGTGGACGGCTGGTCAACCTCGGGGGCGCCTCGGGCGACGCGGCCGAGTTCTCGTCGGCCGTGCTGCGGGGCAGGAGCGCCTCGATCCTCGGCTACACGAACAACGCCCTGACCCCCGCCCAGCGCGCCGGGGCGGTCGAGGCTGTCGTGGACCGGGCCCGGTCCGGTGCGCTCGCCGTCGACCACGAGGTGCTGCCGCTGGCGCAGGTCGCGGAGGGCTGGCGGCGGACGGCCGCGGCGACCGGGCGACGCGTCGTCCTCACCCCGGGAGCCGGGTCGGCCTGAGCGCGGTCAGCTGTTCTCCTGCACGTACTCCTCGGGGTCCTTGTCCTCGGGCGTGATGCCGCGCCGCGCGTGCTGGTTCTCGTAGACGATGAACTCGACGGCGATCTCGTGCCGGGTCTGCAGGTCGGCGTGCTGCCGGAAGTCGACCAGGTCCTCCCGCTCCTCCTCGGCCATGTGGTCGCTGTTGGCCTCGTCGGCCTCGCGGACCGCCTTCCACCAGCCCTCCGAGCCGACCTCGTGCTTCGCGGCCTCGGCGATCGCGTCGCGGATCTCGTTGTGGTCCTTGATCGCGTCCTCGGTCTCGTCGGCCGCGCTGTCGGCGTCGCCCCCGCCGGTGCCCACCTTCAGCAGCCGCGGGTAGAAGAACTTCTCCTCCGCCTCCGCGTGCACCTCGAGCAGGATCGTCAGCCGCTCCCACACGGCGGCCAGCCCGGCCGGGTCGTCGGCGAGCTCGTCGAGCAGCGCGAACGTGCGCCGCTGCTCGTGGTGCTGGTTCAGGATCAGTTCGGTGATGTCCACGCCGGTGCCGCTACCCGGCGGCGGGTCCACTACGCATCGCGGTGTCGCACCTGTGCGAACCGGCGGCCGCGGCCGATGATCTGCGGTATGACGGCGATCGCGGTGACGGACCTCGTCAAGACGTTCGGGGCGGTCCGGGCTCTCGACGGGCTGGGGCTGGAGGTCGAGGCCGGGGAGGTGCACGGCTTCCTCGGCCCGAACGGCGCCGGGAAGACGACGACGCTGCGCGTCCTGCTCGGGCTGGTGCGGGCCGACAGCGGGCGGACGACGCTGCTGGGCGGGGACCCGTGGCGCGACGCCGTCGAGCTCCACCGCCGGCTGGCCTACGTGCCCGGCGACGTCGCGCTGTGGCCCAACCTCGCCGGTGGCGAGGTCATCGATCTGCTGGGCCGGCTGCGGGGCGGCACCAATGCCCGCCGCCGGGCCGAGTTGATCGAGCGCTTCGACCTGGACCCCACGAAGAAGGGCCGGGCCTACTCCAAGGGGAACCGCCAGAAGGTGGCGCTGATCGCCGCGCTGGCCTCCGACGTCGAGCTGCTGCTGCTCGACGAGCCGACGTCGGGCCTCGACCCGCTCATGGAGGCGGCGTTCCGCGACTGCATCGCCGAGGTGCGCGGCGACGGGCGCACCGTCCTGCTGTCCAGCCACATCCTGGCCGAGGTCGAGGCGCTCTGCGACCGGGTCACCATCATCCGGGCCGGCCGGACCGTCGAGACCGGTGCGCTCGCCGACCTGCGGCACCTCACCCGCACCCACGTCGTCGCCGACCTCACCGGTCCGCCGCCCGACCGGCTGGGCGGCCTCCCCGGGGTGCACGACCTGCGCGTCGACGGGGCCCAGGTGCGCTGCCAGGTCGACGGCAGCGGGCTCGACGGCCTGCTCGGTGCGCTGACCCGGGTCGGGGTGCGCGGTCTGGTGTGCCAGCCGCCGACGCTGGAGCAGCTCTTCCTGCGCTACTACGGCACCGAGGAGGGACCGGGCGGCACCGGGGAGGGGCCGGGCGCGGTCCGCGATGCCGAGGCGGCGACGCGATGAGTTCCCTGGCCGGCACGGGTGTGCTGGTCCGGCTCGGTCTGCGCCGTGACCGCATCCTGGTGCCGTCGTGGATCGCGGTGTTCGTGCTCATGGCGGCGTCCTCGGCCGTGGCCACGGTGGACCTCTACCCCTCGGTGGGCGAGCGGATGGCTGCCGCCGACGCGGTCAACCGCTCGCAGGCCCTGGTCGCGATGTACGGGCGCGTGTACGACCCGTCGTCCATCGGGGCGATCTCGATGATCAAGATGGGCGGCATCGGGGCGATCTTCGTGGCCCTGCTGGCCATCGTCCTGACCGTGCGGCACACGCGGGCCGACGAGGAGAGCGGCCGCCTCGAGCTGGTCGGCGCCGCGGCCACCGGCCGCTACGCACCGCTGGCGGCGGGGCTGACCGTCGTCGCCGTCACCAACGTCGTCCTGGCCCTGCTGACGGGCCTGGCGCTGACCGCGACCGGCCTGCCCCTCGACGGATCGTTCGCCTTCGGCGCCGCCTGGGGCGGGGTCGGGCTCGCGTTCGCCGCCATCGCGGCGGTCGCCGCGCAGCTGACGACGAGCGCCCGCACCGCGACGTCGATCTCCTCGACGGTGCTGGCCGTGGTCTACGTGCTGCGCGCGGTCGGGGACACCGCCTCGCCGGCCGGGCCGCGCTGGCTGAGCTGGCTCTCACCGATCGGCTGGGGCCAGCAGTTCCGTCCGTACGCCGGCAACCGCTGGTGGGTGCTGCTGATCACCCTGGCGTTCGCCGGCGTCGTCGTGGCCGGCGCGTTCGTGCTCGTGTCGCGCCGCGACCTCGGCACCGGCGTGCTGCCGGCCCGCCCGGGCCCGCCCGTCGCGTCCCCATCGCTGCGCACCCCGCTGGCCCTGGCCTGGCGGCTGCAGCGCGGGGCGCTCCTCGGCTGGGCGGTGGGCTTCCTGCTGTTCGGGGCGGTGCTCGGCACGATCGTCTCCGACATCGGCGGGTTCCTGAACAGCGCCTCGGCGCGCGACTTCATCACCAAACTGGGCGGCGAGAAGGCGCTGACCGACGCGTTCCTGGCACTGGAACTGGGCCTCGCCGGCATCGTCGCCGCCGCCTACGGCATCCAGGCGGTGCTGCGACTGCGCGCCGAGGAGACGGAACTGCGCGCCGAGCCGGTGCTCGCCGGCGCGGTCGGCCGGATCCGGTGGGCGGCCGGCCACGTCGCCGTCGCCGTCGCCGGCACCACGCTGCTGATGGCGTGCGTCGGCGCGGGGGCCGGCCTGGCCCACGGCGCGCGGGTGGGGAACCTGGGCCAGACCGGGCGGGTGTTCGTCGCGGCGCTCGTGCAGCTCCCGGCCGCATGGGTGCTGGTCGGGATCACCGTGGCCGCGTTCGGCCTCGCCCCCCGGCTGGCCGCGGTCGGCTGGATCGCCCTGACCGCGTTCCTCCTGCTCGGGGAGTTCGGCAGCCTGCTCGGGCTCCACCAGTGGGTCATGGACCTGTCGCCGTTCGCCCACACGCCCCGGCTGCCCGGTGTCCCGGTCAGCGCCGTCCCGCTGGTCGTGCTCACGCTCCTCGCGGTCGCCCTCGGGGCCGGCGGGCTCGCCGCGCTGCGTCGCCGTGACATCGCCTGAGGCTCCCCGGGGCGCGGGGCACGTCCGGCGCTGGAGCTGGGTGCTGGTCCTGCTCGTCGGCGGGGCGCTGTTCGAGTACGTCCGGCGCGGGATCGTCTCCACCGGCAATCCGAACCTCGTGCCCTCCCTCCTCCTGCTGGGTGCGGCGCTGATACCGACGGCCTTCGTCGTGTTCGTCGCCGGCCAGCGGATGGTGTTCGCCGTCAGCGGCGGGACCGTGGCCCTCACCGCCCTCGTCGGCGGCGTCATCGGCGTGGTCACCGCCGGCACCCTGGAGTACGGCACGCTGCGCCGTCTCGGGTTCGTGCCGATGGTCTCCGTGGGCCTGATCGAGGAGTTCACCAAGCTCATCGTCCCGGCGGCCCTGTTACTCCTCGTCCTCCGCCGGAACCGGCACCCCGCGGACGGGTTGCTGCTCGGCGTGGCGTGCGGCGCCGGCTTCGCCGTCCTCGAGACCATGGGGTACGCCTTCGTCGTCCTCATCCAGTCCCGGGGCGACCTGGCCGTCGTCGACAACGTCCTGTTCGTCCGCGGCATCCTCAGCCCAGCCGCGCACATGGCCTGGACCGGCCTGGCCGCGGCGGCGCTCTGGCGCGCCGCGATCCTGCACTGGCAGCCGCGGGCCGTCGCACATTTCGTCGGCACCTACGCCGTGGTGGTCGCCCTGCACACCGCCTGGGACATGGCCGGCAGCACCGTCGTCTACGTCGTCCTGTCCGCGATCAGTCTCGTCCTGCTGACGGTCACCAGCCATCGCCTCGCGGCCGGGCGCCGGCGGTCGGAGCTGCCGGGCCGGCAGCTGCCGGTCACCGGCAACCGAGGCCCGTGACGTCGTCGTCGACCTGCCGGCCGGTCGCCGTCGCGAGGTCGTAGCCGGAGCAGAAGTAGAACGACAGGTGGTCGTCGCGGTTCAGCGCCACCGGACGCCAGCCCCCCGAGCCGGCCGGCTCCAGGTAGCGGAACGACGTGGACAAAAGCACCGAGGGTTTGTCGACAAAAGCACCGTGCTTTTGTCGACAAAAGCTCGCCGCTTGACGCGGGGCGGTGACGGGGTCAGGGTCGCGATCGCCGGTGACGGACCGTCGGGCTGGGCGGTCCTTCCCGCGGAGGGAGGTCGTGCCTGTGGAGGTCGACGTGATGGTCGAGATCCCGAAAGGCTCGCGCAACAAGTACGAGTACGACCCGAGGCTGGACCGCATCCGGCTGGACCGGACGCTGTTCACGGCCACCGGATACCCCAGCGACTACGGGTTCGTGCCGGACACGCTCGCCGAGGACGGCGACCCGATCGACGCCCTCGTCCTGCTCGACGAGCCCACCTTTCCCGGCTGCCTGGTGCGTGTCCGGGTGATCGCCGTGTACTGGATGCGCGACGAGGAGGGCCCGGACGCGAAGCTGCTGTGCGTGCCGGCGCACGACCCGCGGCACACCCACCTGCAGGACCTCGGTGACGTGCCGATGCACCAGATCAGCGAGATCTGGCACTTCTTCACCATCTACAAGGCGCTCGAACCCGGTAAGTCGTCGGAGTCACGTGGCTGGGAGAACCGGAAGGACGCCGTCCGCGCGCTGGAGGAGGCCCAGCTCAGGTTCGCCGACCGGCGTCGCGACGCGGAACTCGGCGCGACCTGAGTTCGGCAGCGGGGTGTGTTCTTCTGTGCACAAGTTCGGCTACGTCCCGTGAGGGAGGCCGCGTCCGGCAGGCTGAGCGCGGTCGTTGAACCCCCGAGGCCCAGAAACCGTCCGATTGTGGGTCTCGGCGGTTCAACGGTCGGTGATGTGCGTGTGTGGCGGCTTCTGCGCCCAGAACCCGCCACCGCCGCACACTGCTTCGGCCCGCGCTGCCGCCGGTGGACTCAGCCTTCTTGCGAACTGCTTCTGCTGCCGGGCCGCTGCCCACGCCCGCGTCGTGCCCGACCGGCGCCGCGACAGACAGCGCCGGGTGACCTGATCTTGATGGCAGACTGAGATCGTGCCTGCTCACTACCGCGCCCCCGGCTGGTTCACCCGCAACGTCTTCAACCGAGCCGTCGCGTTCCTGACTCGACATGGGGTCAGCATCGTCGGCTCGCGGGTGCTGGCGGTGAGGGGACGGACCAGCGGCGAATGGCGGACGACGCCGGTGAACCTGCTCGACCACCACGGGCGCCGCTACCTGGTGTCGCCGCGCGGCGAGGGTCAGTGGGTGCGCAACCTGCGGGCAGCCGGGACAGGCGAGCTGCGGGTCGGCCGGCGCACCGAGGTGTTCCGGGGGCGCGAGCTGTCGGAGGAGGAGAAGACGCCGGTGCTGCGCGCCTACCTGAAGCGGTGGAAGTTCGAGGTCGGCGTGTTCTTCGACGGGGTCGGACCGGACTCCAGCGACGCGGAGATCCGCGCGATCGCCGGCAAGCACCCGGCGTTCGAGGTCCTGTCCGTCCAGTGACCGCGGCGAGGAGCGCGACTCGCTCGACCTGATCAGCGTGGCCTGGTCGTGACGCGCGGAAACGTCAGCATGGCCTTCAGCGCGCCCAGCAGACCCAGCACCGGCACGGCGACGACGAACCCCATGCCGTAGCGGAAGGGGGCGATCGTCCAGCCGGCGTCGGCGACCATGGTGACGACGCCGGCGGAGGCCGCCAGGGCGACGACCAGGGCCAGCACACCCACGACCCGATGACCGCGGGCGGGGAAGAACAACGGCACCCCGAGGAGATAGAGCAGCCCTCCGGCCAGCACCACCGCGAGCGGCGGCCAGACGCTGCTGCGGGTCAGCGCTGCGACCCCGGAGCCGAACGAATCGACTCCCTGCCGAAACAGCAGCAGGCCGGTGCCGGCCGGCCCGCGCATCCAGGGCAGCCACAGACTCACGGCTGCGACGGCACCGGCGAGGACGAGGCACAGGCCGCCGACGGTGTCCGCGTAGCGGAGGACGACCAGCCGGCCGGGGGAGGCCAGCCCCTCCGGCCGGACCGTCACCACGGTGGACCGGCGCTCCCCGTAGGTCCCGCGTTCCTCCGCTCCGTCGTCCCCCGGTGCGTCGTCCGGGTTCTCGTCGTCCGGTTCCTCGGCGGGGAAGCCGAGGATCGTCGGTTCGTCCTCGGCGGCCACGCTCAGGAGGGGCGCGCGAGGAATCGTGTCCGCGCGCGCGACGTCGGAAGGCGGTGCTCCCCTGCGCGCCGCTCGCCGGCCGGAGAAGTGGGGCTGCTGCTGGCGCGCGATCATCGGTTCCTCCGATGGTGCGGCCGCGGGGAGACGTCCGCTGGCTTCCAGGATAGGCGTCCCCGGGCGCCGCCGGCGGACGAAACGAGACGTCTCGTAACGTTCCGGGGGCGCCGCCCGACGTCCGTGTCGGGGGTCCGGCAGCCCGGGCGGCGGGTCGCTGGACCCGGCAGGAACGATGAGGGCATGAGCTACCGCGCCGCCGACGACCGCTACGACTCGATGACCTACCGGCGCACCGGGCGCAGCGGCCTGGACCTGCCGGCCGTCAGCCTCGGCCTGTGGCACAACTTCGGGGACGACGTGCCGTTCGAGCGCCAGCGGCAGATCCTGCGCCGCGCCTTCGACCTCGGCGTCACGCACTTCGACCTCGCCAACAACTACGGGCCGCCCTACGGGTCGGCGGAGACCAACTTCGGCCGGCACCTGGCCGACGACTTCGCCCCCTACCGCGACGAGCTGGTCATCTCCACGAAGGCCGGCTGGGACATGTGGCCCGGCCCGTACGGCCAGGGCGGTGGCAGCCGGAAGTACGTGCTCGCCAGTCTCGACCAGTCGCTGACCCGCATGGGCCTGGACTACGTCGACATCTTCTACTCCCACCGGCCCGACCCGAGCACGCCGCTGGAGGAGACGATGGGTGCGCTGCACACCGCCGTCCGGAGCGGGAAGGCGCTCTACGCCGGTATCTCCTCCTACTCGCCGGCCGACACCGCGACGGCCGCCGCGATCCTCGCCGAGCTCGGCACGCCGCTGCTGATCCACCAGCCGTCGTACTCGATGCTGAACCGCTGGATCGAGACCGAGGGCCTGCTCGACACCCTCGAGGAGGTCGGTGCCGGCTGCATCGCGTTCTCACCGCTGGCCCAGGGCATGCTCACCGGCAAGTACCTCGACGGCATCCCCGAGGGTTCGCGCGCCAGCCAGGACAAGTCCCTGTCGACCGAACTGCTCACCGACGAGGCGCTCGGCCACGTCCGGGCGCTGGACGAGATCGCCCGGGGCCGCGGGCAGGGCTTGGCTCAGATGGCGCTGGCGTGGGCGCTGCGCGATCCCCGGGTGACCACGGTGCTGATCGGCGCGAGCAGCGTCGGCCAGCTAGAGCAGAACCTCGGCGCGCTGGACAACCTCGCCTTCACCGACGACGAGCTGGTCGCCATCGACGAGCACGCCGTCGACACCGGCATCGACCTCTGGGCCCAGGCCCGCGCCGGGCAGGTCTGAGCCGGGGAGAGATGGCGTCAGCGCAGCCGCTGCGGCAGGCCGGCGGTCACCAGCCAGACCCGCGGCGACGTCGCCGCCACACGGGCGTTGAGGACGCCGAGCTCGTCGCGGAAGCGCCGTCCGGACGGGGTGGCCGGCACGATCCCCGAGCCGACCTCGTTGCTCACCGTGACCGCCCGGCGCGGTGTGGCCTGCCACGCGGCCACGACCGCGTCGACCGCGGCGGCCAGCCGGACGTCGGCGTCCGGCGCCCCCGACCAGATGCCGCAGTCGTCCATGACGCGCGCCAGCCAGGTGGTCAGGCAGTCGAGCAGCACCGGCGGCCCCGGCCGGCCCAGCACCGCCGGGAGGTCGACGGTCTCGATCGTCCGCCACGACGCCGGCCGGCGCGTCCGGTGCAACGCCACCCGGTCGGTCCACTCGGGATCGCTGCCGTCGGGCACGGCACCGCAGGCCACGTAGTCGACCTCGCGCTCCCGGGCGAGCAGCTGCTCGGCGAAGGAGGACTTGCCCGACCGCGCGCCGCCCAGCACAAGCACCCGGCCCGGCCGGCGGAAGGGTCCGATCGCCACCCCGCCAGCATGGCCGCCTGCGGCCGGGCGGCCCGCAGGCGGGTCGCGCCGCACCGAATAGGCTGCCCGGCACCATGGCCCGACCGCTGACCCTGCTGCTCGTCCGGCACGGGCAGACCGAGTGGAACGCGCTCGGGCTGATGCAGGGGCAGACCGCGCACATCCCGCTCACCGAGCTGGGGCATGCCCAGGCGGCCGCGGCCGCCGACGAGCTCGCCCTCCTCGCTCCGGGCGCGTTGCTGTCCAGCGACCTGCTCCGCGCCCGGCAGACCGCCGAGCACTGCGCCCGCACGACCGGACTGCCGATCGAGGTCACCGGCGCGCTGCGCGAGCAGGCCTACGGCGTCCTCGAGGGCAGGCCGTCCCGCGAGCTCTGGGACATCGTCGACTGGACCGACCCGCACTGGGCCGCTGAGGGCGGCGAGAGCCTGGCTGACCTGCACCTCCGGGTCGGCGCGTACCTGGCGCGGCTGCGGGCGCACCCGCCCGCGGAGGTCGTCGCGATGGTCACGCACGGCGACACGATCCGGGCGGCCCAGGCGGTCGCCGCCGGGCTCGGCCCCGCTGCACTGCCCGCCGTGACTCCACCGAACGGGTCCGTGACGCGGCTGGAGCTTTCGCGGTGAGGTGGTCCGGGCCGTTCGAGTCGGCCGCACTGCTCACCGCGCTGCCCGTTCCGGCGCGGATGGCGACGTCGACGCGCGGTGTGCTGCCCTGGGCGCCCCTGGTCGGACTGCTGCTCGGCGGGATCGCCACGGCGGTCGGCGTCCTCTTCGCCCGGTGGATCTCGCCGCCGGCCGGAGCGGTGCTGGCCGTGGCCGTCCTCGCGATGCTCACCCGGGGCCTCCACCTGGACGGCCTGGCCGACACGGCCGACGGGCTGGGTCCGTTGCGCGACCGCGAGCGCGCGCTGCAGGTGATGCACCAGAGCGACGTCGGCCCCTTCGGCGTCGTCACGCTGGTGCTGACCCTGCTGCTCCAGGTCGCCTGCATCGCGGCCCTCCTGGCCGCCGACGACGGCTGGCTGCCGGTGTGGGCCGCGGTGCCGGTCGCCCGGCTGGCGATGGCGCGGACCGGCCTGCCGGGCGTGGCCGTCGCCGCGGGCTCGTCCCTCGGCCGCGCGGTCGCCGGCACGGTGCCGCCGGCGTGGCTGGCCGCCGCGGGGCTGCTCATCGCGGGTGTGGTGACCGGCGCCGCGCTGCTCGCCGCCGGCCCGGCGGCCGCCGCCCGGCTGCTGGCCGCCGGCGCGGGGGCGCTGCTCGCGGCCGAGGCGGTGCACCGCCGTGCGACGCGACGTCTCGGGGGAACCACCGGCGACGTGATGGGCGCGATGGGCGAGGTGGCGACGACCGCGTACCTGCTGGTCGCCGCCGCCCTCTGGCCCTAGCGCGCCGCCCGTCCGTCCGGTTGACACCCTGGACCCATGACCACGCCCTTCGCCGACACCCTTCTCGCGGCCACGATCGCCGCCGTCGCGCCCCGCGATGCCGCTGCGGAGGGGGCCGCGCGCGAGCGCCTCGATGCGATGACCAAGCCGCGGGGCTCGCTGGGCGTGCTGGAGGACGTCGCCGCGCAACTGGCCGGGATCGCCGGCTGCTGTCCGGCGCCCCTGCCCACGCCCGCGACGGTGGCCATCTTCGCCGCCGATCACGGGGTCCACGCCCAGGGCGTGACGCCGTGGCCGCAGGAGGTCACCGCGCAGATGGTCGCCAACTTCCTCGCCGGGGGCGCCGTCGTGAACGCGTTCGCGGCGGAGGTGGGTGCGGAGGTCGTCGTCGTGGACGTCGGCGTCGCCGGCGTCCTCCCGCCGGCTCCGGGGTTGCTGGACCGCAAGGTCCGCCCGGGCACCGCCGACCTCGCCGAGGGCCCCGCGATGACCGTCGAGGAGGCGCGCCGCGCCGTCGAGGTCGGCATCGAGGTGGCGACGAGGATGGCGCCGGGGTCGGGCAGCCTCATCACCGGCGACATGGGGATCGGCAACACGACGGCCTCGGCCGCGCTGGTCTGCGCCTTCGCCGGGGCCGAGCCCGCGGCGGCCACCGGACGCGGCACCGGTGTCGACGACCGCACGTGGGATCGCAAGGTCGCCGTCGTCGGGCGTGCCGTCCGGCGGGTGGCGGAACGGCCCTCGACCCCGGAGGCGGCGCTGGCCGTCCTTGCCGAGGTCGGCGGCCTCGAGCACGCCGCGCTGGCCGGGTTCATCATCGGCGCGGCCGCGCACCGGACCCCGGTCCTCCTCGACGGCGCCATCGCCGGTGCCGCCGCCCTGGTGGCGGCCGCGCTCTGCCCTGCCGCGCTGGACTACGCCCTGGCAGGGCACCTGTCGCTCGAGGCGGGGCATGCGCTGGCCCTCGACCACCTCGGGCTGCGTCCGTTGCTGGGGCTGGACCTGCGCCTCGGGGAGGGGACCGGCGCGCTCCTGGCGCTGCCGCTGGTGACCGGTGCTGCCCGGGCGCTCCGCGACGTCGCCACCTTCGACTCCGCCGGCGTCACGGACAAGAGCCGGTGACAGCTACGACACGGTAGGGCCGGGCTGCGCCGGGGTCTGTCCGCAGGACCTTGGGCACCTCCGGCGACGCTCCGGCGCCGCGAGACTCGGCGGCACGCGGGCAGGGGGTGGCGATGGTCGTGCGGGACGGCGGACCGTGACCGCGGCGGGGCGGACCGCCGGTGCGCTCACCGTGGCCGGGCTGGCCGCCCTCGCCGGCCGGTACGCGCGGGCGACCGCAGCGGCCGACCGGTCGTGGCACACCCGGGTCGAGCGCGCGCTCACCGGCCTGGGCGAGGTGGACGAGGTCTCCGTCCTTCCCCTCGTCGAGCGCCTCACCATCGGCGATCCGGCGCACACCCGGCTGCGCGGGGAGGCGGGGCTGTCCTATCTGGTCCGGGCGGGGGCCACGACGCTCGTGTTCGACACCGGCCTGAATCTGCACGGCTCCGACCGTCCGGCGCTGGTCGAGAACGCGCACACCCTCGGCGTCGACCTGCAGGCGGTGGACGGGATCGTCATCTCCCATGCCCACGTCGACCACGTCGGCGGCCCCCATATGACGCGCCGCAGCACGTTCGGGTTCTCCCCGGAGCCGATCGAGCCCCGCGGCCTGCCCGCCTACGTGCCCACCGCGGACCTGACGCACGAGCGCGCCGACGTCGTGCCCACGACGGCCCCCCGGGTGATCGGCCCCGGGATCGCCGTTCTGCCACCGCTGCCGGCGGCACTGTTCGTGCTCGGCCCGGTGCTCGAGCAGGCGCTCGTGGTGAACGTGCGGAACCTCGGCCTCGTCGTGCTGACCGGCTGCGGGCACCCGCCGATGGAGCGGATCCTCGGCGTCACGGAGCAGGTCCTCGACGTCCCCATCCGTGCGGTGGTGGGCGGTCTGCACCTGCCCGTCCACGCGCTGGGGACCGCGCTCGTGCCGCAGGCCGTGTTCGGCAATCCGCACTGGCCGTGGCGCCCCATCGGCGAGCGGGACGCCGCGGAGGTGATCGGGCAGATCCGCGCGCGGGGACCGCGGATCGTCGCGCTGTCGGGTCACGACAGCACCGCGTGGACGTTCGGCGCGTTCGAGCGGGCGTTCGGCGACGGCTACCGCACCCTGCGGGTGGGCGGCGAACTGAGGATCGCTGCCGGCTGAGTTGCCGGTCCTGTCGTGAACCGACACTCTCGGGTCCGACCGGCGAGGGGAGGGGCGATGCGGGCGGACGAGGTCCGGGGGATGTCCCAGCTCGCGGCGGTGACCCTCCGCGGGGGGACGACGCGGGTCTTCGAGATGCACCGCGGCATCGCCCACCGGGCCTTCGGTGCGCTCGGACCGGCCGGCGCCCCGGTCCGCGTCGTGCACGACGCGATCACCGGTGTCACCTACTCGACCGTGCGCGCCGCGCTCGGGGCCGGCGCGCTCGCGGCGGGTGCGGTCGCCGAGCGCGGGGCCGGCGGCCAGGACCTCGACACCGACCGGGCCGGCCGGGTCGCGCTGGCGATCCTCAACGGCGCCCACGGCGACCTGGTCCAGCGCGAGGCGCCGGGGCTCGCCATGGGCATGACCGTGCGGGTCGACGGCCGCGCGGTGCCGGTCGACGCCGCCGCTCTCGCCGCGGCGTTCCCCGAGGCGGGCGGGCGGCTCGCGGTGTTCCTGCACGGCCTCACCGAGACCGAGACCTCGTGGTGTCTGGGCGCCGAGAGGCACCACGGCCGGGCCGACGTCAGCTTCGGCACCCAGCTGCGCGAGGACCTCGGGCTCACCCCGGTGTACCTGCGTTACAACACCGGGCTGCACATCTCCGACAACGGCCGGTCGCTCGACGAGCTGCTGACCGCGCTCGTCGACGCCTGGCCGGTGGCCGTGCAGGACGTCGTCCTCGTCGGGCACTCCATGGGCGGCCTGGTCGCCCGCAGTGCGCTGCACCAGGCCGGCGGCGGCCGCCCCGGCGCCTCCCGCTGGACGACGCTCGTCCGCGACACCGTCACCCTCGGCTCCCCGCACCTGGGTGCACCGCTCGAACGGGGCGTGCACCGGCTGGCCGGCGTCCTCGCCCGCTTCCCCGAGACGGCACCGCTGGCGCGGCTGCTCTCGCTGCGCAGTGTCGGCATCAAGGACCTCCGCCGCGGCACCCTCGTCGAGGCCGACTGGAGCGGCCGCGACCTCGACGCCCTCGCTCCGGGCGCGCACACGTACGTGCCCCTGGTCGACGGCGCCCGCCACTTCGTCGTCCTCGGCACGGTGAGCCGCAACCCGGCCGGACCCGTGGCCGAGCTCCTCGGCGACCTCCTGGTCCAGCCCCGCAGCGCCTCCGGCGACACGGGGGACGACGACCGGCTGGCCTTCCCGCCCGACCACGTGCACCGCATCGGCGGCCTGCACCATCTCGACCTGCTCAACCACCCGCTGGTCTACGAGCGCATCCGCGACTGGCTCGTCGACCGGCCCGAGGGTCCGCGGCCGGCCGCGCCGGAGGGCGCAGCGCGCACCTGATCCCGCGGCACCTGCACGAAACTCGCCCACCCGGGCGTGACCTGCGGCGATGTGCCGCGTTAGTCAATGGACGAGGGAGACACCGTGGCCGACAGCGCCCCGAACGACGCCGGAAAGACCACAGCCAAGAGGACCACCGGTACGACCGCGGCGAAGAAGACCGCCGCGAAGAAAACCGCCGCGAAGAAGACCGCGGCGAGGAAGACCGCGACCACGCGGGCGCCTGCGACGAGGACCGCGAGCACGCGGGCACCGGCGAAGAAGACCGCGCCGAGGAAGACCGCGGCCGCGCGCACGGCGCCGGCAGCGGCGTCCGCACCGTCCGCGGACCCCGGCGACGGCGGGCAGCAGAACCCGATCCAGCGGCTCATCAACTGGCGGGTCGGTGCGGCCATGGAGGCGCGTCCGCCGAGCGACACGCTGCTCAAGGTGCAGCAACCCCTCTACGACCTGCTGAACAAGTACTACTTCCGGCTCGAGGTCGAGGGCTGGGAGCACGTGCCCGCCGAGCCCAGCCTGGTCGTCGGCGTCCACTCCGGTGGAGCCCTCACCATGGACGCCTGGACCCTGGTCAACGCCTGGCACGTGCACTTCGAGGGCAAGCGGCACCTGCACGGCACCGCGCACGACGTGCTGATGGCCACGCCCGGTCTCGGTGACTACTTCCGCGCGGTCGGGGTCATCGCCGCCAACCGGACGAGCGTCGGCGCGGCCCTCGGGCAGGGGAAGGACGTCGTCGTCTGGCCCGGTGGCGAGGTCGACGCCATGCGCAGCTGGCGCAAGCGCGACGTCGCGACCCTCGGCGGACGCACCGGGTTCGTGAAGCAGGCGATCCGCTCCGGCGTCCCCATCCTGCCGGTGGCCACGGTCGGCGGGCACGACACCGTGTTCGTGCTCTCCGAGGGCAAGTGGCTGGCCAACGCGCTCGACAAGGTGCTGGGCCTGAAGAAGACGCTGCGCGGCTCCAACCTGCCGATCATCGCCGGGTTCCCGTTCCCGCTGGCGGTCGAGGTGCTGCCGGCGCACGTGCCGTTGCCCGCGAAGATCCGTACCGAGCTGCTCGAGCCGATCGAGGTCGACCACGACCCCGACCGCGCGAACGACGCGGCGTACGTGCAGAAGATCTACGACCGGGTCGCGGCCGAGATCCAGGCCGGCATGGACCGGCTGGCGGCGAAGCGCACCCTGCCCATCCTGGGATGACCAGCGGCGACGACCGAGGGGCCGAGCACTGGCTCGACGCCCACCGCGAGGGCGTGCGGCCGGAGGAGGCGCTGGCCTTCTTCGATTCGCTGCCGACGGTCACGACGTCGGACATGCGCGGTCGCTGGCGTGGCAGCGGCCTGAGAACGGGCTCGCCGCTGGACGGGCTGCTGGAGAGCTACGGCTGGTACGGCAAGGAGTTCCGGGACGACGAGTCGGTGCACCCCCTGCTGTTCACCGACCGGTCCGGTGCGCCCCGGCCGATCGATCCGGGGCTGCTGCCGATGGCCCTGCTGCGCGACTGGGCCGGGTTCCTGCAGTTCTGGCCGCTCCGCGCGGCGTTCGCGGCGATCCGGCCACTGCTGCACACCGAGAAGCCGAGAGCGCGGCTCCGCGAGATCCGCCACCGCGGGGTCGTCACCGCGGCCATGGTCTACGACGGGCTCCCGATCATCGACGTCTTCCGGAGCGTCTCCGACGACGTGCGGCTCGGTGCCATGGACATGCGCGGCCTGCCGGCGCCCTTCCTGTTCCGCCTGGACCGGGTAACCGAGGGCGTGCAACCGTCGTTCTCGCCGAGCTGATCCCAGGAGGCCGACGGGCTGGTCAGGGCAGCGCGGGGGACCGGCCGAAGCCGGGCGCGGCGGCCGTGCGCAGCAGAGGCAGCGTGCGCCAGGGAACCAGCTCCGACAGGACGACGACGCTGGTCGACCGGACCACCGCCGCCGACCGGCTGATCTCCAGCAACACCTGCTGCAGGCCCTCGTGGGAGGCGGCGGCGACCCGGCAGAGGACGTCGCCGCTGCCGGTGGTGGCGTGCGCCTCGAGGACGCCGGGGATCGCCTGCAGGTCGGCCCGGACAGCGTCGAGCGCACCCTGCGCGATCTCGAGGGTGACGAACGCCTGGACGCCGAAGCCGGCCGCCTCGACGTCGATGTCGGCGCCGTAGCCGGTGACGATCCCGGCCTCCTCCAGCCGCTGCATGCGGGTGGCCACCGTCGCCCGGGCGACCCCGGTGATGCGCGACAGTTCCAGGAACCCGGCCCGGGGGTGCTCCTCCAGGGCGGTGAGCAGGGCCATGTCCAGGTCGTCGGGAACGCGGTTGGCGGCCATGCGGTCCTCCTCTGCCTCGGTGAGTGTCGCAACGGATAGCTGCGCACATTGTGCAGCAGGACGGCTCGTTCACTGGTCGATACCGGCACCCTGGTCATCACGAGGGGGGTTACTTGCGCAGTAGGGGTCATTCGGTGTGCAGTGTGGTCCACGCCATACGACTTCCGAGGAGGGCCCGTGAGCCTCGACCAGACGCTGAACGACGAGGAGCGCCTCGCCGACCTCGACCTCGACCAGCTCAAGCAGCTGGTCGGCCTGGTCGAGTACGACCCGTCCGGTGACCCGTTCCCGGTCAGCGGCTGGGACGCCCTGGTCTGGATCGCGGGCAACGCGACGCAGACGGCGCACTTCTTCCAGTCGGCCTTCGGCATGGAGCTCATCGCCTACTCCGGCCCCGAGACCGGCAACCGCGACCACCGCTCCTACGTGCTGAAGTCCGGCGCCGCGCGGTTCGTCGTCCAGGGTGCGTACGACCCGGCCAGCACG
>Ga0308173_10000522_pt1 | contig 16515 bp, 15 predicted proteins | sample PhyPR1_FD_203716 | JGI IMG/M metagenome (GOLD analysis project Ga0308173, IMG submission 203716) | Soil microbial communities from UC Gill Tract Community Farm, Albany, California, United States - DLSLS.P.R1 | ecosystem: Environmental > Terrestrial > Soil > Agricultural land | place: USA...
GGTGCACACGCTGCTCGGGCGAGGATCGCCGGTGCCGTCCGGATCCTGGGTGCAGAGCGGCCCCGACCTCGGTGAGCCGGCCGACGACGGGGGCGCGCGCAAGGACCGGGACCGCCACCGCCGATCCTGGGGGCGGTTCACCCGCAACTTCGTCGTCCAGGGAACCGCGGCCGAGTGGGCGTTGTGCTGGCTGGCCGACCTGCGCAACCGGCTCTGGGCTCTGGGCGACGGTGACCTGCGTGAGCGCCCACATCTCGTGTTCTTCCTGCACGACGAGGTGGTCGTGCACACGCCCGAGGCGCTCGCGGACGACGTCGCCGAGGAGGTGCGCCGCGCGGCGGCCGAGGCGGGCCGCCTGCTCTTCGGCGGCTTCCCCGTGGACTTCCCGCTGGACGTCGCGGTGGTCCGGTCCTGGGCCGACGCCGGCTGAGCCCCCGCGCGGCCGCTGCGTGCAGCACACTGCAGACGCGTGCTGGGGCAGGCAAGGAGGTCGCGGTGAAGCTCGTCGTCCTCGGTGCCACCGGAGGCACCGGCCACCGGCTCGTCGACCAGGCGCTCCATCGCGGCCACGAGGTGGTGGCGTATGTCCGGCGGCCCGAAGCCGTGGACCGGCGACCCGGCCTGTCCGTCGTCGGCGGAGAGCTGACCGACACGCCGGCTCTCACCGCGGCTCTGACCGGTGCTGACGCGGTTCTCTGCGCCATCGGCCCCACCGGGTTCAAGGATCTGGTCGGCAGCGACCTGATGCAGCGGACGCTGCCCGCCCTCGCCGACGCGATGACCGCGGCCGGGGTGCGGCGGCTGGTGCTGGTGTCGGCCTACGGCGTCGGCGACACCGCTGCGTCGGCCTCACCGATGGCCAAGATCGCCTTCACCGCCGTCCACTCGCTCTACCGGGACAAGCGGATCGCCGAGTCGTGGCTCGCGGAGAGCGACCTCGACGTCACCACCGTCTATCCGACGGCCCTGACGAACGACCCTCCCGGCGATGCCGCGGAGGTGCGGGACATGACGACGGTGTCCCGGGTCCGCGGGATGCCGAAGATCTCCCGCGCCGCGGTCGCCACGGCGATGCTCGACGCCGTCGAGGACCCGACCACCATCGGCCGGCGGCTCCTGGTGACCCACGCGGGCGCGGTGACCTGAGCGACCTCGCAGGCACCGGCCGAGTGCCCCGTGGCAGGCTGCCCGTGACGGCAGGGAAGGAAGTCCGGTGCGAGTCCGGCGCGGTCCCGCCACTGTCACCGGGGAGCGAACCTCGACAGCCACGGTCCCGCACAGGGCCGGAAGGCGAGGGGAGCGGCGAGCCAGGACACTTCCGCCGTCGGTCTGCCCAGGGCGTGGATACCCGACGGAGGTCATGACATGGACGCGCACCCGCGCGCGAGCTGGCCGCGGCCGGTGCCGCTGATCGGCGACCGCACCCGCGCGGCGGAGCGCGCGGTCGATCCCTCGGGGTGGGCGTTCGACGAGCAGACCACCTCGGCCCTGCACGCCGTCATCGACGCGCGCCGCGACATCCGCCGGTACCGCCCGGACCCGGTGCCGCCGGAGGTGCTGCGGCGGGTGCTGGAGGCAGGGCACCGCGCGCCGTCGGTCGGGCACTCGCAGCCGTGGCGGTTCGTCGTCGTCACCGAGCAGGCCACCCGCGACCGCGCGGCCGTCCTGGCCGACCGCGAGCGGCTGCGCCAGGCCGACCGGCTCACCCCCGACCGCCGCGCGCGGCTGCTGGACCTGCAGCTCGACGGCATCCGGGAGGCACCGCTCGGCGTCGTCGTCGCCTGCGACCGTCGCGCGCCGGCAGCCGGCGTGCTCGGCCGCGCCACGTTCCCCGACACCGACCTGTGGAGCTGCGCCGCGGCGATCCAGAACATCTGGCTCGCCGCGCGGGCCGCGGGCCTGGGGCTCGGCTGGGTGACGCTCTTCCAGCCGGCCGACCTGGCCGCGCTGCTGCACCTGCCCGACGGCGTCGAGACCCTGGGCTGGCTCTGCCTCGGCTGGCCGGACGAGCGCCCGCCGGAGCCGGGGCTCCAGCGGCACGGCTGGTCGCAGCGGCTCCCTCTCGACGACGTCGTCCTTGCCGAGCGCTGGCCCGGCGACGGCGACCCGCCCGCTCCGGTGTCCCACCTCGCCGGGCCGGGTCAGGCGGCGGTGGTGGCCGCCCGGGACACCGGCGACGACCTGCTGGCCGCCCCGGGTTCGCTCGGCGTGCTCGACCGGACGATCGACCGGGTGCTCGCGCTGGCCGGTCCCGAGCCGCGCACCGGCACGCTGGTGGTGGCCGGCGCGGATCATCCCGTCGTCGCGCACGGCGTCTCCGCCTACCCGGCGTCGGTCACCGCCGACGTGCTCGCCGCGACCGCGACGGGCGAGTCGCTGGGCGCCGCCGCCGCGCGGCAGGCCGGGCTCCGCGTCGTGGCGCACCGCGCGGTGCCGGTCGGCGCAGCGGGCGACCTGCTCACCACCGACGCCATGGCGGCGGATGCGGTGGCCGCGCTGGTCGAGAAGGGGCGGGCGCTGGGGCACGAGCTGGCCGGCCACGGGCTGGTGTGCCTGGGCGAGGTGGGCATCGGCAACACCACCGTCGCCGCCGCGCTGGCGTGCGCGCTGCTGGCGCTCGGGCCCGAGGAGGCCGTCGGGCTCGGCTCGGGCGCGGACGCCGCGATGCTCGACCGCAAGCGGACCGTCGTCACCGGCGCTCTCGCCCGGGCCCGGGAGCAGCACGGCCCCGCCCTGACCGACCCGCTGACCGCGCTGGCCGCGCTGGGAGGACCGGAGCTGGCGACGCTCGCCGGCGTCGCCCTGGGCGCCGCGGCGGCCGGAGTTCCGGTCGTGCTGGACGGCCTCGCCACGTCGCTGGCCGCACTGGTCGCCGTCCGGCTGGAGCCGGCGGTCCAGGCCGGGCTGGTCGCCGGGCATCGCAGCCGTGAACGGGCGCACGGCACCGTGCTCACCGAGCTGGGCCTCGAGCCGTTGCTCGATCTGAGACTGCGGGCGGGCGAGGGCGTCGGCGCCTGCCTGGCCGCGCAGCTGCTGCTCGCCGCGCTGGCCGTACGCCGGACGGCGGGGCGGACGTCGTGAGGCTGCGCCGCCCGCAGCGGGTGCTGGTGCTCGGCGGCGCGAGATCCGGGAAGTCGCGGTACGCCGAGGAGCTGCTGCGCCGGCGGACGGACGTCGACTACGTCGCCTGCGGCCTTCCCGCCGACGGGAGCGACGCGGAGTGGGACGACCGCGTGGCGGTGCACCGCGCTCGCCGTCCGGCGTCCTGGCGCACGCTGGAGACGGTCGACCTGCCCGGCGTCCTGCGCGGCCCGGGACCGCCGGTGCTGCTCGACTGCTTCTCCACGTGGCTGGCCCGGGCCATGGACGACTGCGGCATCTGGACCGGGGCACTGGGGGCCGACGACCGGCTCGCCGCCGCCGTCGACGCCGTCGTCGAGGCGTGGAGGGGTGCTGCGCGGCCGGTGGTCGCCGTGAGCAACGAGGTCGGCAGCGGCGTCGTGCCGGCGACGCCGTCGGGACGGCGCTACCGGGACGAGCTCGGCGTTCTCAACGCGCGGATCGCCGCGGCGTCGGATCGGGTCTGGCTGTTGACCGCCGGGCTTCCGCAGCGACTCCGATGAGCCTCGTGTCCGCCCTCGGCCTGTTCACCGTGCTGCCCGTTCCGGCCGGCGCGCGCCGGCCCGGATCCGGCGTGCTCGTCTGGCTGCCCGTCGTCGGCCTGCTGCTCGCGGTCCTCGCCTACCTGCCGGCGCTGGCGGTGTGGCGCGGCGGGGGAGCGGGCTCGCCGTTCCTGGCGGCCGCGCTGGTCGTGACGGCGCTGGCGCTGCTCACCCGGGGCCTGCACCTGGACGGGACCGCCGACCTGGCCGACGGGCTCGGCAGCCGGCGTCCCGCGGAGCAGGCGCTGGCGATCATGCGGCAGCCCGACGTCGGCGCGTTCGGGGTCGTCGCGGTGACCTGCACCCTGCTGCTGCAGATCGCCGGGCTGTCGGCGGTGCTGGGCGCCTCCACCCGGCCGGCGGGTCTGTTCGCCGTCGCTCTCGCCGTGGTCACCGGCCGCGTGGCGGTCGTGGCCGCCGCCGGTGCACGGGTCGCGCCGGGCTCCGCGCTCGCCGTGCTGGTCGCTGGGGGAGTGCCGGCACCGGTCCGCGGGGCCGTCGTCGCCGGACTCCTGGTCCTGGCGGCAGCCGGAGGTCTCCTGCTCGGGGACGGGAGCGCGGCGTGGTCGGTCGCGGCCGTCGTGGCCGGGCTGCTCGTCGCGGCCGTCGTCCGACGGCACGCGGTGCGGCGACTCGGCGGGGTCAGCGGCGACGTGTTCGGCGCGCTCGTCGAGATCGGCACGACGGTGGTGCTCGTGGTCCTCGCGGCGGGAGCCGCATGGCGGTGACCACTCTCCACCTGGTCCGGCACGGGCAGTCGGAGTGGAACCAGAGCCGACGGCTGCAGGGCCAGGTCGCGGACGTGCCGCTGACGCCGCTCGGGCTCGAGCAGGCGCGCACGGCCGCGAACGCGCTGGCCGGGCGGAACGTTGTTGCCGTCCACTCCAGTGACCTGCTCCGGGCCCGCCGGACGGCGGAGGTGATCGGTACCGCGCTGCGACTGCCGGTCGAGCTGGACGCGGGGTTGCGGGAACAGTCCTACGGCACGCTCGAGGGGCTGCCGTCCGCCGACGTCCTCGCCGCCGCCCCGTACGACTTCACCGATCCGGACGCCCGGGCGCCCGGGGGCGAGAGCATCCGCGACGTGCACGAGCGCGTCGGGCGTTGTCTCGCTTCGTACGCCAAGCGCTACGCCGGCCGGGAGTGTGTGCTCGTGAGCCACGGCGACGCGATCCGGATCGGGCTGGCCTGGCTGGCCGGCCGCGGGCCCGCCGACGTGCCCTGGCACGAGGCGGCCAACGGGTCGGTCACGACCGTGAGACTGCCGCCGCTTGAGTTCAGCGCTCGGTGAGGCCCACGGACACCGAGATCGGGCCGGCCTTCACGACCAGGCCCTTCGAGGCGAGCCGCATGCTGGGCGCGCCCCAGCGGTTCCGGGTGACCCGCAGCTCGACGGCGGGTTGCGTCCCGCCGGTCTCCATCGGGTTCCGCTTGGGGCGGGGGCGCGCGGGGCCCGGGCGGGGATCGGGCATGGGGGCGGTCTGCCGAAGGTCCTGCAGCAGGTCGTCCTGGAGCGTCCGGGGCCGGGACCGGTCGGACATGGGGGAGCTGTCGGTCATCGGGGAGCCCTTTCGGCGGCGACGAGCACTTCGTCGGCGAGCGCCAGGTAGGCGGCCGCCACGGAACTGGTGGGTGCGGACAGGACGACGGGCTGCTTGGCGAGCGTGCTGGTCGGCACCCGGCGCGACATCGGGATGCGCGTCGACAGCAGCGGCAGATCGGAGTTCTCCAGGGCGCCGGCGACCTCGCGGGCGGCCCGGCCGTGCGCGTCCCACACCGCGCAGGCGACGCCGACGAGGACGGCGTTGGTGTTCTCGTACTCCCGGTGCTGCTCCAGGAAGGCCGCGACGCGGGCCGCGCCGAGCGCCGACCCGGGGTCACTGGTGAAGACGGTCATGACCGAGTCGACGGCGCAGACGGCCGCCAGCGTCAGGCCGGAGAGGTCTCCGCGGGTGTCGAGGACGACGTGGTCGTAGTCCGCGAGCAGCGGCTTGAGCACCCGCCGCACGCTGGTGGTGAGCCCGCCGGAGGTGGCCAGCTGGATCGCCGCCGTCTCGAGCGCCGGGTGGGCAGGCAACAGGTCCAGTCCCGGCGCGACGTCGAAGCGGATCATCCCGCGGGCTTCCTCGGTGGGGTCCTCGAGCAGCGCGGCCAGGCTGTCGTACCGGCCCTTGGCGACCACGCCGAAAGCTCGGCCGAGGCTCTCCTGCGGATCGACGTCCACCGCCAGGACGCGGCCGCGGCGGGCCAGCGCTACCGCGATGTTCGCCGCGGTCGTCGTTTTACCGACTCCACCTTTGGATGAACACACCGCCAGCCGCATGGCGGGAAGTGTGCGGGCGGGCCCGGCAGGGACAGGGGATGCCGTGCCGCCCTGGCCGAGGTTCCTGGCAACAGTGACCCCAGCTGCCCCAGTGTCACCACCGGTACGGCGCGCCTCCTTCAAGATCGAACTCCGACCTGCGCTCACCTACCGGCGAGTACGGCTCCCGTAGGTCGATGAGGACGCTCAGCGGCTCTGGCCGTCGCCTCCGCCTCCGCCGGTCGGGCGAGCGGCCGTCACCACCTCGGTCAGCGTCTGGTCGTCCCGGGCCACCCAGGCGCGCCCGTCGTCGGTCAGCACGAGGGGCCGCTGGATCAGTCTGGGGTGCTGCGCCAGAAGTGCGACCCAGGCATCGGCGTCCCGCTCCATGTCCGGCAGGCCCAGGTCACGGGCCAGGGGCTCGGACATTCGGGTGATGTCCCACGGCTGGAGCCCGAGCGCCGCCAGTGCGGCGCGCAACTCCGACTCGGTCGGCGGGTCGTCGAGATAGCGGCGCAGGGTGTATTCGACGCCGGCCTCGTCGAGTTGTTCGCGGGCGACGCGGCACTTCGAGCACGAGGGGTTGAACCAGACCTCCACGGACCCACCCTAGGTCTGTCGCGCCGGGGACCCATCCGGGGATCCGGGTCGTCCTCGGGATGGCAGGGCCCTCCGGCGGGCGGCGTAGTGACGGCGCCGTACGTACCCTCGACGAGGTGAGCGTCGCACCGGCACCGACCGTCAGCCTGGGGGACCGGTTCGCCCGCGACTTGCCGGAACTGGCACTTCCGTGGCGCGCCGAGGAACCCCCGGACCCGCGGCTGCTGCTCCTCAACGAGCCGCTGGCCGCGGAGCTCGGACTCGACGCCGGGGTGCTGCGCAGCGAGGACGGCGTCCGGCTGCTCGTCGGCGTCTCCCTCCCCGTCGGGGCGACGCCGGTGGCCCAGGCCTATGCCGGGCACCAGTTCGGCGGGTACTCACCGCGGCTGGGGGACGGGCGGGCGCTGCTGCTCGGGGAGCTCGTGGACGCCGACGGCGGGCTGCGCGACCTGCACCTGAAGGGCTCCGGCCGCACCCCGTTCGCGCGCGGCGGCGACGGTCTGGCCGCCGTCGGGCCGATGCTGCGCGAGTACGTGGTCAGCGAGGCGATGCACGCCCTCGGCATCCCGACCACCCGTTCGCTCGCCGTCGTGGCGACGGGGCGGACCGTGCAACGCGAGACCCCGCTGCCGGGCGCGGTGCTCGCCCGGGTCGCGAGCAGCCACCTCCGGGTCGGCAGCTTCCAGTACGCGGCGGCCACGGGCGACGTCGACCTGCTGCGCCGCCTGGCCGACCACGCCATCGGCCGCCACCACCTGCAGGCCGCCGAGGCCGAGCGGCCCTACCTCGCGCTGTTCGAGGCCGTGGTCGCCGTCCAGGCATCGCTGGTGGCCCGGTGGATGCACGTCGGGTTCATCCACGGCGTCATGAACACCGACAACATGACGATCTCGGGCGAGACGATCGACTACGGACCCTGCGCGTTCATGGACGCGTTCGACCCGGCCACGGTGTACAGCTCGATCGACCATGGCGGGCGGTACGCCTACGGCAACCAGCCGCTGGTCGCGGAGTGGAATCTCGCCCGGCTGGCCGAGGCACTCCTGCCGCTCCTCGCCGACGACCGGGAGGAGGCGGTCGCGCTCGCGGTGGACGCGCTCGGTGGGTTCCGCAGCGAGTACAACGCGGCGTGGTCGGCCGGCATGCGGGCGAAGCTCGGCCTGCCCGCCGGTCTGGACGACGCCGTGACCCTGCCGCTGATCGAGGACCTGCTCGGTCTGCTGCAGGCCAACCACGTCGACCTCACGTCCTTCTTCCGCGCCCTCGGGGCCGCGGCCCGCGGCGACACCGAACCCGCCCGGGAACTGGTGCTCGACCTCGCGGCTTTCGACGCCTGGGCGGAGATCTGGCGGGGCCTCGGACCCGATCCCGAGCGGATGGACCGGGCCAACCCCGTCTACATCCCACGCAATCACCTGGTCGAGGAGGCGCTAGAGGCGGCGTCCACCGGCGACCTCGACCCCGTCCGGCGACTGCTCGACGCGGTCAGCCGACCGTTCGACGTCCGGCCGGGTCTCGAGCGGTACGCGGCTCCCGCGCCCGCGGACTTCGGCGGCACCTACCGGACGTTCTGCGGTACCTGAGATCAGCGTCGGCGCAGGGCGAGCACCGGGATCGTGCGGATCCCGGCGGTCTTCTGCTCGTACCCGGCGAAGCCCGGGTAGCGGCGCGCCTGCTCGGCGTAGACGCGGTCCCGCGTGACGCCTCCGACCTCGGCGACGGTCACCGGATACTGCTCCGTGCCGACCTCGACCTCGGCCGCCCCCGCGGAGGTGAGGTTGTAGTACCAGTCGGGGTTGTCGGGTGCGCCGGCCTTCGAGGCGAAGACGTAGATGGTTGCGGGATCGGTCTCGTCGGCCATGTACATCATCGGCGTGACATAGTCCCGCCCGCTCCGGCGGCCCCGGTGGTGGACGAGCGTGACCGGTGCGCCCTCGAAGGGTCCGCCCACCCGTCCCTCGTTCGCCCGGAACTCCTCGATGACCTTGGCGTTCCAGCCGCCCGGTCCCGTCATGGCGTGCTCCCTCCACGACGCACACGCGTCGGGGGATTCAGCGTCGCGAACAGGGCGGTTTCTTCCCGCTGTTAGCGTCCGCGGGTGACCGAACTCGCCCGCACTGCCCGGCTCGACGTCCTCGTCGAGGGATACGCACGTCGTCCGCACGTCGCCGGTACGGTGAGCCTGGTGCGCGACGCCGATCGGGTCATCGTCGTGGACCCGGGCATGGTGGCCGACCGGGACCTGATCCTCGGCCCGCTGCGCGACCTCGGGGTCCGGCCGGAGGACGTCACGGACGTCGTCGTGAGCCACCACCACCTCGACCACACGGTCAACATCGCGCTGTTCCCCGTCGTCCCCGTGCACGACTTCCAGTCCGTGATCGAGGGCGACGTGTTCACCGGACGACCGGCCGAGGGCGTCCACCTCACCCCCGGCGTGCGGCTGCTCGCGACACCCGGGCACACGCCGCAGGACATCACCACGCTCGTCGGCACCCCGGACGACGTGGTCGCCCTGACCCACCTGTGGTGGACCGCGGACGGTCCCGCCGACGACCCGTACGCGCCCGACCGCGAGCAGCTGCGGCAGCAGCGGCAGCGGATCCTGGACCTCGCGACGCTGCTCGTACCGGGACACGGCGCCCCGTTCCGGCCGAGTTCGTCGACGCCCCGCTGAGCGGACAGCCTCAGCGGCTCAGCCACCTGGTCGAGGAAGCGCTCGAGGCTCCCGCACCCGCGGACTCCGGGGCACCTACCGCAGCGTCTGCAGCACCTGCCCGGGGCCGTCACCGCTCGACGCTGTCCGGCGAGCACATGCGCCGACCCGATTTCCGGTGGCTCAGACACGTTGTCGTCCGGTGCCGCAGGCGCGACGGTGCGAGCAGCCCAACGGCGGATCGCGCCGTGCGGCGTCGGATGACCGGAACTGCCGGACGAAGGGGTCCCCATGCGGTTGAGCGTCCGTACCACCAGTCTGCTCGTCACTCTCGGCACCGCTGCGGCGGTGGCGCTCCAGGCGGCACCGGCCGCCGCTGACTCAGGCGGCGGGGGTCGGTCACGCGAGCCGCGTGCCTGCACCTCGACCGACTCGGTCCGCGTGCCCGGCGCCGAGCACGCGGAGACCGCCTGTCTGCCGGACATCACGACCGCCGGACTGCTGACCGCGGGCCCGGGCAAGTACACCGACCAGTCGGACTGGGCCAGCCTTTCCGCCTCCGGCACAGTCAACCCGAGCGGCGTGCGCGGCCTGCAGGTCGACGGCTACTTCCCGGACATCTCGACGTTCAACAAGACCCACAACTGGAACCACGACAGCCAGTTCGTGCTGCGCATCCCCGACAACTGGAACGGGGGGCTGGTGGTCGCGGGCGCGCCGGGCACCCGCAAGCAGTACTCGTCGGACTTCCTCATCTCGGACTTCGTCCTGGCGCAGGGCTTCGCCTACGCCGCCACGGACAAGGGCAACAACAGCAACGACTTCTACCGCGACGGCCGGCAGCCCGGGGACGCCGTCGCCGAGTGGCACGCCCGGGTGACCCAGCTGGCCGTGGCGGCCAAGGACGCGCTCCGGGAGCGCTACGGCCACAAGCCGGCCCACACCTACATGGCCGGCATCAGCAACGGTGGCTACCTGGTGCGCTGGCAGTTGGAGAACCGGCCGGAGCTCTACGACGGCGGGGTCGACTGGGAGGGGACGCTGTTCACTCCGGACGGCCCGAACCTCTTCACCTACCTCCCGACGGCGGTTCGCTACACCTACGGGCAGGCCAGCGCCGACGACATGTACGCGGCCGGGTTCGCACGCGGGTCGGAGAAGTTGTGGCCCTACCACCAGTCGATCTACTGGGGGCTGACCCAGAAGGTCTATCGGGCCGAGTTCGACCCGGCGTACGACCCGACGTGCCCCGGCGCGACTGCAGGCACGACCCTGGCCGAGCTCGTCGCGCCGTGCCCGAGCGACACCAGGTACGACACGTGGTTCGCGTCCCCCGCGTCGCAGCCGGCGCACGATGCCCTCGCGCGGATCAGCCTGACCGGCAAGATCAAGAAGCCGCTGCTCACCCTGCACGGGACGCTGGACACCCTGCTCCCGATCAGCACCGACAGCGACGTCTACACCCGGATGATCGCGGACCAGCACCGCGACCGGCTGCACCGCTACTACCGCATCGAGGGCGGGAATCACGTCGACAGCCTGATGGCGCTGGACCCCCAGCACCTGCGGCCGATGCTGCCGTGCTTCCGCACGGCGTTCGACGCGCTCGTCGATTGGGTGGAGGACCGGCAGGCGCCCCCGGGGAGTGCGACGGTGCCGCGGCCTGCGGGTGACGGGTCCAAGGATCCCGCGCTGCTCAACACCTGTTCGCTGGGGTCCGCCGGCTGAAGCCCGCCGGCCGCTCGCCGCGCGTTCAGCCGCCGCGTTCGGCCGCCGCGTTCGGGTGGCCGACGACCCGTACGCGCCCGACCGGGAGCAACTGCGCCAGCAGCGGCAGCGGATCCTGGACCTCGCGACGCCCCTCCCGGCCGATGCCGACGGTGACCGGTGGGTGGGGACGCCGTCCCAGATGCAGGTCCGCGTCCCCGGCAGGGAGATGGCCGCGCCGGGGACGCGGACTCCCGGACCCACGGGGGGAGGCCCGGATGCCCGGCGACGCGGCCATCTCACCCCAGTCATCGCCGCACACGCCGCCAGGGGTACGCACGGTCCGCAAAAAACCGTTCCGCCCGGCACTGTGTCGAGGGCGAACTCCCGCCGTACCGGGCGACGGTCGGCCGGGATGTCCAGGGCCGGAGGTCGGTCACCCAGGGGAGTTGAGCACGGGCTCCCGGAGGTCGAAGAATTCGGGCGGGCCGTCGCTGATCGCCATCATCTCGTCCATCACGGCCTTCGCTTCCGGCGGCATCTCCTTCTTCTCCCCTTCACGGGCCTCTGCCTCGGAGGTGAAGTAGATGACCTGGGTCCACTCGCCGCCGTCGTGGCCGATCGAGACGCTGCCCAGGATGTCGGGGCGCAGTCGGGCCATGTCCGAGGCGTTCATCTGGTCCATCAGCTCCTTGGCGCGGGCGGCGTCAGTCACCCGGCCCCGCATGATCTGGACGAAGCCGGCGCGGTCGGGATCGCCCTGCAGGTCGACGGTGACGTCCTCGCTGTCGGCGAACGTGGCCTCTCCGTCGAAGGTCTGCTGCGTCTCCTCCCACCAGCGCGACTGCTCGGCGCGCTCGGAGTTGCGGCCGGCGGCGTCGGCGGATTCGAACCGTGCCACGGCGATGAACCGGCCGTCGTCGGTCACGCCCCCGGTACTGCCGAGCCAGCCGATCGAGCCTGGGGCGAGATCCCGCACCCATCGATCCATGGCTGACCGGAACGCCTTCGTGTCCGACGTCCTGCCCTGGATGACCTGAGCGAACATGGCGAGCCTCCTGCGACGTCGTCGACTTCTGGAACCCCCGCTGGGTCGACGCTACGAGTCGCCGGCACCGGCGTCGACGGGTCCGTGCGCGGCCGCCCCGGGGCCCGTCCTGCGGCGTCGGGCGTGCCTGTTCCGACTGCCGGTATCGAGTCGGTAACGTGCGGTACGGACGGGTCGCGGTAGGCATGCGGCCCTGGACGGCCGGAGCGGCAGCCGCCGCGGCCGATCCACCGTCCTCGATGTGCACCGGCGCCGCCGATCAGCACCGTGCCGGAAGAAGGTTCATGAGCGAGGCCCTGTGGGCGACCAAGCCGCGGCCGCGGCTGGAGACCCCCGAATCCGCACTCTGGCGTGGCGAGCCGACGACGCTCGCCGAACTCCGCGCCATGCGCATGCAGCTGCGCGAGCTGCTGGCCTCGCACGGCAGACCACCGGGCACCGCCGACGACGACATCGACCGGCTGCTGCTGGCCGTCGAGGAGCTGGTGAGCAACGCCCTGCGCCACGGCCGGGGCCCGGTGCGGGCGAGCGTCACGACGACGGACTCCGGGTGGCTGCTCGAGGTCAGTGACGCGGCCGGTGACGCAGCCCCGGTCCCGGCTGTCGACCGGGATGCCGCCCTCGGCGGCCTGGGCCTGTACCTGGTCGCGCAGCTGGCGTCCGCCCACGGGTGGACCGCCGTCGAGGAGGGCCGGAAGGTCGTGTGGGCCCGCGTCGACGTCGAGGGCGCGGGCGTTCCCCCTGCGAGCGACGGGGCCGCGGACGAGCCGGCGGCCGCCTCCGCCCGGACGACTCGCCGCGCCACCAGACCCGTAGCGGCTCCCGAGGCACCGCCGGGCCCGCGCACCCGCGGGCGCCGGGCCCCCCGCCGGTTCAGCGTCGTGGTGACCGCCGTCGTGCTGGCCCTCGTCCTCGGGCTGTCCTGGCTGGCGTCGGTCGTCAACGCGCGCAACAGCGAGCGGCTGCTGCACCAGCAGGTCGTGCAGGTGGCCACGCTGCTCACCACCCAGCTGGCCAACGGCCAGACCCAGATGTCGGACGCCGGACAGGTGGCGATCGCGACCGGCGGGCAGCCCGGCCCCTTCACGCGGTTCGCCGACGCCACCATCGCGAGCCCCGGCATCTCTCTGTCGCTCTGGCGGATGAACGGCGACCAGCCGCAGCGGCTGGCCCTGCACGGACCCGAGCCCCAGCTGCCGCCGGGCGGTCCGGCCTCCTTCTTCACGACCCTGCAGCCGAACGGGCAGCTGACGATCGCCGGCATCGTGCAGGACCCGGACCCCCGGCTGGCCTACGCCCTGATGCCGCGGGGCGACACGGGTCTGGTGGTCTACGCCGAGACCCCGCTGAACCGCCGCGTCTCCGTCGAGGCCGGTGCTGCGTTCGGCGGCCTGGACCTGGCGGCCTACCTCGGGAGCACGCAGGACGCCGACCAGCTGCTCCAGACGACGGCGCCGCTGCCGATCCGCGGCGACACGGCCACCGTCCAGGTGCCGTACGCGAACACCTCCTTCACCATCGTCGCCGCCGCGCGCACGGGGCTGACCGGTCCGCTGTCGGCGGCGCTGCCCTGGATCGTGCTCGGCGTCGGTGGCGCCCTGGCCCTCGCCGTCGGCGCCACGGTGGAGACCCTGTCGCGGCGCCGCGCCATGGCCGAGGCGCTGGCCGCCGACAACCAGCGGCTCTACCAGGAGCAGCGCGGCATCGCCCGCACCCTCCAGCACGCCCTCCTGCCCGAGGTCCCGCGCGTGGACCGGGTGGAGGTGGCGGCCCGGTATGTCGCGGGCGTGGACGAGCTGGAGGTCGGCGGCGACTGGTACGACGTCATCACCCGCCCGTCCGGGAGCTGCGTGTTCGTGGTGGGCGACGTCTCCGGCCAGGGCCTGCCGGCCGCGACGACCATGGCCGCGCTTCGCTTCGCCGTCCGCGCCTACCTGGCCCAGGACGACGACATCGCGACGGTCCTGACCCGGCTGCGGAGCCTGCTGGACATCACCGTCGACCACCAGTTCGCGACGGTGCTGCTCGGCGAGCTCGACCCGGCGACCGGGCTGGTACGCCTCGTCTCGGCCGGGCACTTCGCCCCGCTGCTGCTCAGCGATGGCCGAGCGGAGCTGCTGGAGTGCCCCGTCGCGCCCCCGGTCGGGGTGGCGACGACGGCCGCTCCGGCGGTGGCGGAGCTGCGGGTCTCCGGCCCCGCCACGCTTCTGGCGTTCACCGACGGCGCCGTCGAACGCCGTGGCGAGATCATCGACACCGGGCTGGAGCGGCTGCGCTCGACGGCGGCCGCGGCCGGCGACCGGCCCCTGCCGACGGTCCTCGACCGGCTCATGGACGCGACCTCCGCCCAGGGCGGTCGGGACGACACGGTCATCCTCGGCCTGCGCTGGACGCCGTCCGCCTGACGACGGCCCGCCACGGAATGGCGCCGGTCGGCCCCGCGTTCCGTGGGCCACAGTCGGTGCACTGATCGAGAGGACCGCCATGCGTGCAGCCGTGTACTCGCAGACCGGGGACCCCGCCCAGGTCCTGTCCGTCACCGAGATCGGGGAGCCGCACGCCGGCCCTGGCGGGATCCGCATCGCCGTGCGCGCAGCCGGGGTGAATCCGATCGACTGGAAGCTGGTCACCGGGATGGCGGGCGGGCCGCCCGACGGGCCGAAGGTACCGGGCATCGATGCGGCCGGCGTGGTGGACGAGGTCGGCGAGGGCGTCACGGGCGTAGCGGTCGGCGATGCGGTGTTCGGCAAGGCGCAGGGCTCGGCCGCCGAGTTCGCGGTGCTGACGGACTGGGCGCGCATCCCCGATTCCGTGTCCTTCGATGTGGCCGGCGGCGTTCCGGTGGCTGGGGAGACCGCCGTCCGTGTGCTGGACCTGCTAGGCCTGCGCGCGGGTCAGACCGTCGTCGTCGACGGCGCCAGCGGGGGAGTGGGGAGCGTGACGGTGCAACTGGCCGTCAGCCGGGGCCTCCGGGTGATCGGCACGGCCGGGCCGGCCAACCAGGGGTTCGTCCGGTCGCTCGGTGCGCTCCCGACGACGCACGGGCCGGGGCTGGCCGACCGGGTGCGCGCCCTGGCTCCCGACGGGGTGGACGGCGGCGTCGACACTGCCGGCAAGGGCTCGGTGCACGACCTGGTGGACCTGACCGGGAATCCCGCGACGGTGGTGACCATCGCCGACTTCGGCGCCGGAGCGCTGGGCGTGCAGGTCACCACGGGTGGCGGGGAGCAGGGTCCGCGGCTCGCGCAGATCGCCGACCTGCTGGCCGCCGGGGGGCTGCAGGTGCCCATCGCGGGCACCTACCCCCTGGACCGGATCGCCGAGGCCTACGCCGAGAGCCGCGCCGGTCACGTCGTCGGCAAACTCGTGCTGCGGCCCTGACCATGGCGGCGCCCGGCTAGGCCATGCTGTGCGGTTGCTCCGCCGGTCGCTCGGCCGCCGCCGTCACGGGGGAGGGCTCGACCCGCAGCACCCGGGCCAGGCCGTCGGGGAGCCACCAGTTCCACCGCCCGAACAGGCTGACCAGCGCCGGCACCAGCAGAGCCCGCACCAGCGTGGCGTCGATCAGGATGCCGACCCCGAGCGCCGTCCCGAGCACCTTGATGTCGGTGCCCGGCGAGGACGCCAGCGCGGCGAAGGCGAAGAAGAGGATCAGCGCGGCCGACGTGACCAGCCGCCCGGTGCGGCCGAGTCCGGTGACCACGGCCGCCCGCGTGCTGCCGGTGGCGTCCCACTCCTCCCGCATGCGGGCAAGGATGAAGACCTCGTAGTCCATCGACAGGCCGAACAGGAACGCAAAGATGATCACCGGCAGCCAGAAGGTGATCGCCCCGGTCGCCGACACGCCGAACACGGCCTCCGAGCCGTGGCCCTCCTGCCAGAACCAGGTCACGAAGCCGAACACCGCGGCGAGCGAGATCAGGTTGAGCAGCACCGCCTTGATCGGCAGCAGCAGCGACCGGAAGGTGCGCACCAGCAGGACGAAGGTGATCAGCGCGATCAGGGCGAGCACGTACGGGAAGTTGTCGTACACGGCCCGGAAGTAGTCCTGCACGATCGCGCCGACGCCGGCCACGCCGACGCTGCCGTCGGTCGCGTCCTCCACGGCGGTGCGCACGCCGTCGACCACGTCGATGCTGGCGCTGTCGACCGTCTCGGCGTCCGGCAGGACGTCCACGACCGTGGTGCCGTCCCGGCTGCCGCCGGCCACCGCCATCCGGACGCCGGGCACGTCGTCGGCGGCGGAGATCGCGGCCGCCGCCTGGTCGTCGGGCACCAGCACCTCGATGGGGGTGACGATGCCGTCGCCCACACCGCCCTGCTCGAGCGTCTGCAGGGTGTCGAAGGCCGACCCGCTGCTGGCCAGCGACTCGGTGTTGGACTGGCCGATCTTGAGGCCGAAGACCGGGGCGATGATGATCCCGAGGACGACGATCGCGACTCCGGCGGCGATCCAGCGGTGGCGCACGATGAGCCGGGCCCAGGCCGACCAGCCGCGGGCGGCGACGGCGTCGTGCCGGATCCGCGGCCAGTCGACCCG
>Ga0308173_10000523_pt1 | contig 16511 bp, 14 predicted proteins | sample PhyPR1_FD_203716 | JGI IMG/M metagenome (GOLD analysis project Ga0308173, IMG submission 203716) | Soil microbial communities from UC Gill Tract Community Farm, Albany, California, United States - DLSLS.P.R1 | ecosystem: Environmental > Terrestrial > Soil > Agricultural land | place: USA...
CTGATTTTGGAGAGCGGCTGCGTGGCGCGCTCCCGTTGTTTCGAGCGGAGATGAATGAAGCGGCCATGATTTTGACCAGCTCGTTCGCTTCCGTTAAGAGGGGGCTGACGTTTTTTTCGGGCAGAATTTTGTCGACGATAATGAGCTCCAGCCAGAGCGCCGTCTCGTCCGCTTCTTCTTCGACGATGCCAATTTTCGAGACGAATTCCGCACGCGATCTGGAGCGGCAGGCACTACGATAATTTGCCGCCACACTCATCCCGCTTCGGATAAGCTGGCTAGCAATGGCGCGCGCCTTGATCGAGTTCGGCAGCGCATCGGCCAAACGCATGACGCGAACCGCAAATTGCTTCGTTCGTTCCTTAAGTTCTTCGGCGTTCATCTCTTCAAATCAGCATTCAGAAATCAGCATTCCGAAATTTGTTTAGTTCAGCTGAATCCGGTCATGCGAGTCGTAGGCGCTGGTGTCGGACAGAATCACCTGGTCGCCGACGTTGAGGCCGCTCAGGATTTCGATCGTATTGACCGAGCTGCGGCCGAAATGAACCGGCGTGCGCACCGCTTCACCGTTGCTCGTTAGGCGAAAGACACCAACCGTCGCGCCATCCTGGGCAAAGGCGGGGCGACCCACATAGAGGACGTTATCGAGGCGTTCCAGCTCGATCGTTCCGTCGACGCTCAGATCCGGCCGCGCCCCTTTCGGGAGTGGGCCGTCGAGCGCGACGTCGACCGTCACTGTGCCTTGCTCGACTGCGGGATCCACGCGGGTGACGTGACCGGCGACGATTCCGTTGCGCGTATCGATCGAGGCCGGCTGATTGATTTGAATATCTTTCGCCTGCGTCTCGGCAATTTTGATCTGGGCCTTTAATTTCGTTGGGTCAGCGACGCGGGCCAGGTTGGTCCCAGCGATCACCCGTTGGCCTACTTCAACCGGCAATTGTTGCAGCACACCGGTCATGCCAGCTTTGACGTGGAGCGCTTCCACGTCGCGCGCTTTCAATTTCGCGGAAGCTTCGAGTTGATCGACGGTGGCCTGTTTCGCGACGATCTGCGGCTCGATCGAATCGCGCGCAAACTCCAGACGCTTCTGCTCGATCGCGTCACGGTTCTGCAACTCGTCGCGTTTGATGATCGAGGTCTTGTACGCGAGGTCCGCGATAAGGCCGTTCTTCTTCAAATTTTCGTTAGTCTCGGCTTCCATCTTGGACTGCTGATATTCCGAGCGGACCTGGGCGGTGGTAGATTCCTGGTTCAACAGTTCGCGCTGCAGGGTGGCGCGCAGGGTAGTCAGTTCCGCTTCCGCGGTTTTTGCCTGCGATTCGGCGTCGAGCGCGAGTTGTTCCAAGTCCGCACTGGAAAGCTCAAGAATGACGGTGTCGGGTTGAACTTTGGCGCCCGGCCTAACGATGATCTTTTCCACCCGGCCTTCCTTGCTCGCCGCGATCCAGCGAATGTCTTCCGGGACGAGGGTGCCGAGGCCGCGCACCTGGCGCAACATCGGGCCGCGCTTCACGGTGTCGACCCAGACGGCGGCGCGATCCACGCTGATCGCGGCTGGTTTCAACCGCGCCACAACGAAGGTGATGAGGATGATTCCGAGCAGCGAAGCGCCGGCGATCATCAGCCGCCGTTTCTTTTTCTTGCGGGCGACATCAGGGCGCGGGACATCCATGGACGAAATGACAGGTGTGAAGCCCGGAGCGCGCGCGGGCTGGGTCCCGGCAATGACTTCGAAGCTTCTTTGCATGATGATGACCTAATCGGTTGCTTAAAGCACGCCGGCAGTGTGAATGAGGGCGGCGATCGCCTGGATTCCATTTACGATCGGCAACATCGCGGTAATGATGAGCGCCGCGAAGACGCCGGCGTCGACCGCGAACCCGCGAGCCGCTTCATCGGCGAAATATTTGTTGCTGATCTCGAAGAAGGCAGGGTGGTGGAATTCGACGGGACTTCCACAGCTTCCGCTCAGGGTCGAGTCTTGATAGCATTGCTCGGTCTGTGGAAAATTCCGTGCGCTGCGCGAGGGGCGCGAGTCGGACTGACGATGCCGGTTGGGTTGTAGGATGTGAGGTGTATTTTTCATATGGCTTCCTTCCTGTCTCCTGTGAGATGCATCGCATCTCGGGTTTGGATTCAGAATTATTTCCTGAGGGCGCCGGCTCCTATTGCAATGGCCATGCCAACACTCAAAAAGAGTCCTAAAAGCCGCTTCTCCAACTGCTTGCAGCCGGTCCGACTTTTGTGCGGGAGCTTGGTATTCTTCGGGCTTGGGATTCCCCTCTCCCAAATTTGGGACATGGTAACGACCGCTGCTAATTCATTAGCCGGCGGAGTTGGTTACCCAGCAGCCCAGACTAACGAGGCAGACGCAAGAGCGCTTCGCTGCCGGTGCGGTCGGTTCGGTTGGTTAGGCTGAGTGAACCACCGTGGGCTTCTGCGATTTGCCGGCTGAGCGCGAGCCCGATGCCAGAGCCGCCAGGTTTGGTGGTGAAGAACGGGACAAACAAATTGCTCGGATTCATGATGCCGGGACCTTCGTCGCGGACGAAGACCTCCGCGCAATCTCCTCTCTTGCGCCAGCCGGCGGTGACGCGGCCGCCGGTTTCTAGCGAGGCATCGACTGCGTTATGTAGAATGTTGATCAGCAACTGCTCGATCTGTGCGGAGTCGGCTCGAATGCTGATCACCCCGCCCTCGGCCAGGCGGACGCCGAGCCGAGTTTCCAGACCAACCACTCGCCTAACGAGCTCGCCGAGGCTGATCTCCTCCTTTTGCGGAGGCGGGAGGCGAGCGAGGCGGGCATACGCCTGCATAAAACGGCTGAGCGATTCGGCGCGCGTGGCGATCACGTTCAATCCGCTGCTCGCATCGTCGCGCCAATCGGGCGGCGGCGGATTGCGCTTGAGCAAATGTTCGAGGCTGCCGGCGATCGACTTGATCGGCGCAAGCGAGTTGTTCATCTCATGGCCGAGGACCCTGACGAGTCGTTGCCAGGCGGTGCGTTCCTCTTCCCGCAGCGTCCGGCTCAAGTCGGTCAGGACGAGCAACTCGTGTGGAAGGCCCCGCTCGCGGAAATTGCTTTTCCGCACACCCCAGCGTCCGGAAGCGCCGGGAAAGTTAAGAGCGAGCGGCGCATCTTCGTTCGCGTCGAGACAGACGGCGAGGCCGAGATCGCTGGCGCGGCGGCCAAGCAACTTGTCGATCGGTTGCCGAAGCAGATTTTCCCCAGCGCGATTGACGAGGCGGAGGCGCCGGTCGGGATCGAAAGTAAAAACCGCGACATCGATTTCGGCCATAATCGTGCGGAGAAGCGCGGTGGCTTCGAAAGCGCCGAGCCGCTGCACGCGAAGCGTTTCGCCGAGCTGGTTGATCTCGAGGAGCACCTCGCCGAGGGCATCGTCGGCCCGGGCGCCGCGGGCGCGGATCGAATAGTCGCCTTCGCGGAGCGCGGCGAGCAGGTTGCTCATGGTCTGGAGCGGGCGCACGGTATGTTCCCGGGCACTGGCAAGAAACGCGATCGCGCAGCTGGCGATAACGAGAGTGAGAGTCCAATCGATCTTGGCGCTGAAATCGCCGAACCAAAGAAGTGTCAGCGCGATGATCATCGCCGGCCCAGCTGCGCCCAGGGTGAGCCAGGTGAGCCGGGTTTCGTGGGAAAAGCGGCGGCCGCTGCGCGATTTCTGCTTGGGGAGCGCGGCCACGCCCTTTCGGGCTACATTCTGGCTGACCGCTGACTGCTGATTTGCCCAGGTGGCCACGGGTGTTCCCAATCAGAAATCAACAATCAGCAATTCTCAGAGTCCATAGTGCTGGAGTCGCCGGTAGAAAGCGCTCCGGCTTAGGCCTAACGATTCGGCGGCCTTGCGCGCGTTGCCCTCGTGCCGGGCGAGCGCTTTTTTAATCAGGAATGCTTCGACTTTTTCGAGACTCATCTCCTCAAGGCGGGGAGAGCCCTCGCCTCCACTCGTTAGGCCGAGGTCATTCGCCTTGATCTGCGCTCCGTGCGACATGAGGACGGCCCGCTCGATGATATGATCCAGCTCCCGGACATTGCCGGGAAAAGCATGACGGATAAGCGCCTCATGTGCCGCCGGATCAAAACCGGTAAGCGTTTTGCGATAACGCTCCGCATGTTGCCGCAGAAAATGCGCGGCGAGCGGCGCGATGTCTTCGCGGCGATCGCGGAGCGGCGGAAGCGGGACCTCGATTGTATTGAGTCGAAAGAGCAAGTCCTGCCGGAAACGTCCGCCCGCGACTTCTTCGGAAAGATTCGAATTGGTCGCGGAAATGATGCGCACGTTGGCGTGCAAAGTCCGCGAGGACCCGACCCGCTCGAATTCTCCCGTCTCGATCACGCGCAGGAGTTTAGCCTGCTGACTCATCGGCAGGTTCGCGATCTCATCGAGAAAGAGCGTGCTTTCATCGGCCAACTCAAAACGGCCCGCGCGGTCGGTCTTGGCATCGGTGAAGGCGCCCTTCACGTGGCCAAATAATTCGCTCTCAAAAACGCCTTCGGACAAACCGCCCATGTTAACCGTGATCATGATTTTGCTCGCGCGGGTGGAAAGCGAGTGGAGGGCGCGCGCGACCAATCCCTTGCCGGTCCCGTTCTCCCCGGTGATGAGGACGTTCGCGTCCGAGGGCGCCACGCGGGTGATCAGTTCAATCACCGGCCGCATCCGGGCGGAATCGGAAATGATGTTCGGCATTTTGCCGCGCAGCAGCTCGTTCTTGGCTTCGAGCTGCTGACTTTTGCGGAGCGCGCTGCCGAGCGCGATCTGGGTTCGCACAATGGCGAGGAGGCGGTCGTTATCCCAGGGTTTGGTGACGAAATCTCGCGCCCCGAGCTTCATCGCTTCGACCGCGAGATCGACCGTCGCCCAGGCGGTCATGACCACAATCGGCAAGGTGTCATCGAGTGCCTGAACGCGTGGAATCACCTGGAGCCCTTCCTGACCCGAAGTGGTGTCGCGGGTGTAATTCAGATCCATCATGAGGAGCGCATAGGTGCGTTTTTCGAGCGAATTAATGACCGCGCCTAACGACGTAACGGTGTCAGTTTGATAGCCTTCGCCCTTCAGCAGGATGCGCAAAGCCTCGAGCACATCGGGTTGATCGTCTGCAATCAGGATGCGGTTCATTTGGGTGTTTCGATCCGCAGACCGGGAAAAAGTCTTTGAAAATCGCGCGCGTTTCGGGTCAAAAAGCCATTAAAACGCGAGGCCAAGACAGCGATCAAAACGTCGGCAATGGCAGCGGCCGACCCGGTTTATTAAGCGCCCTGCGAAGCGCTGCTGGAATAGAAATCCGGCCCCGTTCGGTCACGACGGTGGTCTGAGCGTTCATCGTCGTGACCTTATCATGTCGATTTACCATGTCCACCTTCCCGCTCGTTAGGCAAGGCGAAGTTCAGAGTGCATTGAAATGCATCGGCACCCGCACTTTTTGCGCGATGGGATGACCGTCCTTAATCGCGGGGGCCCAGCGCCATTCCGAGATCGCGACCATTGCTGCGTAGGCGAAAGCGGGGTTGGTCATCGTTTCGATCGCGAAATCAGTCGCTTTGCCGTCGACACCGATCGTGCAGATGACGCTGACGAAGCCTTTCTCCCGCCGATCGGCTTCGAGCGCGGGATACTCGGGCCGTTTTCCCTCCAGTACTTTGGGCGGCACATCGAACGCGTTGGATTTGACGTGCACGATCGACTTCATCGGTTTGAGCGGCGTGCGGGCACGATCCTGGTAGCTGATGTGCGTGCAACTCTGGAGGAGGAGGGCGAGAAGAACCGTGACCGGCAAGAAGGTCGATCCGGTCCAGTTGCTATCGAAGAGATATATTTCGGCCTTCACTCCTTGTTTCCCGCTGGCTTGAAACGTTAGACCTCGCGAGTCGGCACACGCAACCGAAAGGATGTCCGAGGCAGCTCACGATTTTTCGCGGTTGTGATCGCAGGCGTTGTCGGCGAAAAGATGCCCGGCCTGATTTTCGCTCTAGCCATGGACGTGCATTCCCTGCATCTGATCATCGTTTTTGCCCTCGTCATTCTGGTTTTTGTCGCCTTCCTGCGCGAATGGCTCTCGCCCGACCTGGTCGCGCTCAGTGCGATGGGATTGCTGCTCGTGACCGGCATCCTCGGGACCAACGAAACGCTCGCGGTCTTCAGCAACAGCGCGCCGGTCGTCATCGGCTGCATGTTCGTGCTCAGCGCCGCGCTTGAAAGGACCGGCGCAATCGATAGTCTCGCCCGAATTTTTCTCCGGCTCGCGGGAACGAGCGAGTTACGGGCGCTGAGCGCGCTCGCGCTGGTGACTGTCCCGCTCTCCGCCTTCATCAACAACACGCCGGTGGTGGTAGTCTTCATGCCGGTCGTCCTTGCACTCGCGCGGAATACCGACCTCAAGGCATCGCGCCTTTTGATTCCGCTCTCTTATTTCTCCATCCTCGGCGGGACCTGCACCCTTCTCGGAACCTCGACCAATCTCCTCGTCGACGGTATCACCCGTCAGCACGGTCAGACTCCTTTTGGGATTTTCGAGATCACACCGCTCGGAATTATTTATGCGCTGATCGGAATCGCTTATCTCCTCCTGATCGGGCGCAAGTTGCTTCCCAAACGCGAGTCGCTGGCGGCGCTGATTGGCAGCGGAATGGCGCGCCAATTTCTCATGCAAGCGGTCATCAGTCGCGAGTCACCGCTGGTCGGCAAAACCGTTGCCGAAACGCCGTTGGTGCGTTTGCGCGAAGCGCGCATCATCGATGTGATTCGAAACGGTGAACGGCTTGAGACTTCGTTGAAAGAACTGCGTTTTGCGGCCGGTGATCATCTGCTCCTCGAGACGCCCGTGGCCGGCGTGAAGGGAATCAAGGAAATGCCAGGAGTCTTGTTCCGGTCGGAAGCGGAATTAGGAATTGAAAGCACCGGGACGCGTGAAGCCATTCTGATGGAAGGCATCATCGGAAGCCGATCCACCTTTGTCGGCAAGACGCTGCGTGAGCTTAACTTCCGGCAGCGTTATGGAGTGCTGATTCTGGCGGTCCATCGGCAGGGCGAAAACCTGCGCAAAAATTTCGAAGATGTCCGCCTGAATTTTGGCGACACGCTGCTCGTGCAGGGTCCGGCCGAGGGGATTCATCGGCTGATGCAGGAGCGCGATTTTCTTAACCTGACCGAGCCGAAGCAGCGAGCCTTCCGCCGGCATAAAGCGCCGCTCGCGATCGGAGCGATCAGCGCGGTGATGTTGCTCGCCGCGTTTAACGTTTTTTCAATTACCGTGCTCGCTCTCGTTGCAGCGATCCTCGTCATCCTGACGAAATGTCTCGATATTGAAGAGGCCTACGAAGCGATCGAGTGGCCACTGCTTTTCATCATCTTCGGCATGCTCGCGCTCGGGCAGGCGATGGAAACGACCGGCGCGGCTCATCTCGTGGCCAGCGGAGTCACCGGCGCCTTCGGACGTTTCGGACCCACGGTTACACTTTCAGTGATGTATTTCGTCGCGATGTTGCTCACGGAGCTGATCAGCAACAATGCCGTGGCCGTATTGCTGACGCCGATCGCATTTGAAATCGCGGCGGCGATGGGCGTAGACGCGCGGCCCTTTACAGTAGCGGTGATGTTTGGCTGCAGTGCCAGCTTCGCGACACCGATCGGTTACCAGACTAACACCTACGTTTTCGGCGCGGGCGGCTATCGCTTCACGGATTTCCCGCGGGTTGGCGTGCCGCTCAATCTCATTCTGTGGATAACCGCCAGTGCTCTGATTCCGATTTTTTGGCCTTTGATCCCCGCACGGTGAGAAGAACGCCCATCGGGCATTTATTTTCGCAGCCTCCGCTAATCAGCCAGAGCGCCTCATCGCGCGCGTGTCGGTCCCGCGCCGACGTCGGCATCATAGGACTCCACCAAACCAAGGCCGGTAGTATCGCCGACCCCACTCAGGATCGCGGTGTACGCGCCGATCGGCAGCACCTCGTAAATGGCCGATTCCTTCGGATCCTTCGGAGCGAGACCGCGGTCCTCCACCGTCTGCATATTGGGGTCATCCATCCAGTCGTCATTCGAGGCGACGAGGTTTCCTTCCGCGTCGAACAAATCGAGAGTTGGATCAGCAAGCACGTCCGTCAATCCGAATTCGGCGAGCGAGGATCCAATCCCGCGGACGATGACCTGACCGAATCCGCCGCCACCACCACCAAGAATGAAGCCACCGATGATCACGTTCTCGCCGGTTCCCACCAGGCCTCGAGTGCTGATGTTGCCCAGTTTGGAATCGGTCACGCCGTTATCGAGATCGTAGGCTTCGACGAGCGCGACGCCAGTGGTGCTACCCACGCCACGCACGATTGCGGTGTAAGCGCCCGGATCAAGATGGGCGACGAGCGCGGACTCGGCGGGGTCAGTTGGCGCCAGCATCGCGTCTTTTAAAATCGTCTGATCGGCCGCTGTGTTATCCTCCCAGTTGTCGTTGCTCGCGATCACCATTCCGGCGGAGTCAACTAAATCCAAAGTCGGATCGGCAAGCACACCAGTGACCCCGACTCCAGCGAGCGAAGGTCCGATCGCGCGAAGCACCACCTCTTTGGTGTCGTTTCCCGTTATGATGATGCCGCCGATCACCACGTCATCGCCGGTGCCGACATCAGCGCGAGTCGAGATGTTCTGCAATTGCGGTGGCGGTGCGATCGTCGCGGGGAGACGGTCGAGCTCGAAATCGATCTGCTGCACATCGAGGGCGAGGGTTGGGAGTGCGGCGGACACCGCTCCGTTGCCAGTGGCGGCGAAGGTAAGAGTGAGCGTACCGGAAAAATCTCCGGCGTTTTCGGTTGCGAAAGGAAACGGAGTTTCGGTGGTCCCTTCGTAAACGTGGAGGCCGGGTTGAATTGTGCCTGCAAGCGGTGGGAGCGCGACGCCCGGGAGCGTCGCTGCGAGTGTGTAAGTGACAGGTGTATCGCTATTGAGATCGGCCGAAAACGAATAAGCAATCGAAAATATCTCGCCCGCCATCGCGGAATAGGTGCCGCTGACCTCAACGATTGCTACGTTGCTCGCGGCGGGAGTAACAGTCGCGTTGCCATGCAGGTGAATCAATCCGCCAACCACAACGGTGTCGGCGACGATCGTGTTGTCCGTAAAATCGCCCGGCGGCATATAGCTCGGGCTCGCGTCGTTGAGCGTGAGAATGCCAGCGGTTAATGGGAAGGTGAATGAGAAGAGCGCCGCGGCGGCAAGTGAACAGGTTGCTATTTTTTTCATTGGCTCGCTCCGTAGTAATTGCGTGTGGTTTGTTCGCTTCTTCTGGCCATTCGTTAAAAATAATTCGATCCGCTCCCTTCCGCCGGACGCTCCATCTGGCCTGGTCAGGAGTACGCCACCGATGGCCTGAACAGTGCTCTGTTTTGGAGGTTATGAAAACCTTTCTTGTGCTGGTTCTGAGCGTCACAGCATTGTTCGTTTGGCAGAGACAGAGCACCAATAGCGTCTCCGCGACGAAGCCGCCGAGTGAGATCCGCGCTGCTTCCTCAGCGTCGCCGCGCCCGGTTTCGGAACACGATTGGGCGAAACATTCAATCGATCGCGCGCACGAAGTGGCGGACCAGGTGCGACAATCGCGCGAGCAGAACGAACGGCCCTGAGAATCCCCCGCGCGTAAGTTTAGGACGATAAGATTGCCTAACGGTTGCGGTTTTCGTTTCGAGGCGCAGCTTCGGGCATGAATGTGGCCCTCATGCGAATCGCGACGGGGCTTTGCTTTTTGGGCGTCGCATTGGGCGCTTTCGGCGCGCACGCTTTCAAGAAGACGCTCCAGTTTAATGACACGACCGAAATCTGGAAGACGGCGGTGCTTTATCATTTTGTGCACGCGCTCGCCCTCCTCGTGCTGGCCACCTGGCCGGCTGCAAACCGGCCGACGGCCGTCTTGTTCGTCGCCGGCATCGTGATCTTTAGCGGAAGCCTTTACGCACTCTCCCTAACGAACATAAGATGGCTCGGAGCGATCACCCCGCTCGGCGGACTCTGTTTTCTGGCCGGCTGGCTGGCGCTCCTGATCTGGCCGCCGCGCTGAAACGCTCCTCGCTCAGCGGCCGCGAATCATCGTCCCCTTGTCGCCCTGGCTCGCCCTCTGCTATCGTCTCACCTAACGAATGCTGGCCCTGGCTGAAGCGCAACGAGATGTCGCGACGATCGCGGTTTTTATCGCGACCTTTCTCATCACTCTCTCGATCGGTCGCCTTCTCAAGCGCCGCGCGGGCGTGCGGCTCGGAATTTTTTTTCAGCTCTTCGCTCTCGCCCTCGCCTTCTACGCCGCCGCCTGGGTTTACGGGTTCGACCTGCGCTGGCGCAATCACGCCGGCGCGGCCGTCGTTCTCCTGAGCACCGCGGTGGTGATTGCGCTGGTCGACCGCTATCTCTGGGATCTGTACTTTGAGCAGCGACGCCAGACAGTTATCCCGAAATTTCTTCGCGAGTTGGTCGCGCTCGTCATTTTTCTCATCGCCCTTCTTCTCGTCCTTAGCATTGGCTACCACGCGGAACGGGAGTTGCGCGGCCTGCTCGCCACTTCTGGCGCCGCCGCCATCATCCTCGCCTTCGCGACTCAGAATCTCCTCGGCGGCGTCATCGCCGGGATGTCATTGCAAATTAACAAGCCCTATAAAGTGGGCGACTGGCTTCAGGTCGGCGAACACTTTGCCGAGGTCATGGAGATTAACTGGCGCTCCACCCGGCTGCGCACTAACGACGCCATCTATCTCGACATCCCAAACAACGAGATCGTTAGGCAGACGATCATTAACCTCCATTATCCGCAACAGCTGCACGCCATGCGGCTCGCGGTGGGAGTGGATTACAACGCCCCGCCGAATTTGGTCAAGGACGCCCTGCTCCATGCGGCGCTCCACGCCGAGGGAGTGCAAAAGGAGCCCGAGCCGAAGATCTATCTGAAGGACTTCGGCGATTTTTCGATCACCTACGAAATCAAATTCTACATGCTCAATCATCAGGAGTACAACACCATTTGCGACGCCATCCGGACTAATGTCTGGTACGAGTTCAAGCGGCAAAAGATCACCATTCCGTTCCCGATTCGCACCCTCGAGATCAATCGCCGGCCGCCGGTCAAACCGCATGAGGAGCAGAGCCGGGCCCGGACCATTCTGGAATCCGAACCGCTCTTCGATTGCCTCACCCCGGAGCAGATCGATCAACTGATCGGCGGCTCACGCACCCTCCGCTTCGGGCGAGGGGAAAAGATGATCGACCAGGGTGCGGAGGGTTCCTCGATGTTTGTCCTCCTCCACGGAGCGGCCGACGTCTCGGTGGCGCAAAACGGCGCCATGCTGCGCGTCGCCGAGCTGCGAATGGGCGATTCCTTTGGTGAAATGTCGCTCCTCACCGGCGAGCGGCGGACCGCCACCGTGCGGGCAGAGGACGATTGCGAAGTGCTCGAAATCAGCAAGCCGGCGATGGCGGCGGTTCTGCGTGAAGCACCCGAATGCGTGAGCAAGCTGAGCGACTTGCTCGCCGCGCGCAAGATGGAGACCGATGGCGTGCTTCAGGATGCGCGCCGGAGCGAGGCGGAAAGAACCAAGGAGCGCGAATATCGGGCGACCTTTCTCCGCCGCGTCCGCGCAGTTTTCGAGTTGTAGACGCCTCCCGCGTTCTTCAACTCCTGCGCGTAATCGTGCCCGTGATCGATTTCATCCGATCGCTTCGATCGCGATCACGAGCATGAGCACGCGCACGAGCACGAGGGAAAGGCCAAGGGCCATTTGCGGGTTGCCAGAGAGGCAAACCCCTCTAATGTCCTGCCTTCCTCAGTCCGGACCTATCTATGACTCTTCTTGCTTTATCTTTTCTTACCGCTGGCGTCACGCTTTCCATGGTTTGCGCCGTAGCCGGGCTCGTCTTCGCCTTCTTCCTCATCATTAGAGTCATCAAAGCCTCACCCGGCAACGCGCGCATGCAGGAAATCGCCGGCGCCATCCAGGAAGGGGCAAAGGCTTATCTCAACCGCCAGGTCATCACGATCAGTGCGATCGCGGTCATCATTTTCATCCTTCTCTTCATCTTTAAAGACCACGCGACCGCCGTCGGTTTCGTGGTCGGCGCCGCTTGCTCGCTCGCCGCCGGCTTTATTGGAATGCGCATCGCCGTCCTGGCCAACAGCCGCACCACTCAGGCCGCGATCAGCTCGCGGACCGAAGCGATGCGGGTCGCCTTCAACGGTGGCGCGGTCACTGGTTTGCTCGTCGTCGGCCTGGCCCTGCTTTCGGTTGGAATTTTCTATACTGTCGCCGGTAAAATGATCGGTCACGATCTCGCGGTCCGCAGCCTTATTGGCCTCGCGCTGGGGGCCAGCTTGATTAGCGTTTTTGCCCGGCTCGGCGGTGGCATTTACACCAAAGCAGCCGATGTCGGCGCCGATCTCGTCGGGAAAATCGAGAGTGGCCTGGAAGAAGACGACCCGCGCAATCCAGCCACGATCGCCGATAACGTGGGCGATAATGTCGGTGATTGCGCCGGGATGGCGGCGGACGTTTTCGAAACCTATGCGGTTAGCCTCATCGGCGCGATCCTGGTCGGCGCCCTAACCCTCGCCTCGACCCCGGCTGCGGTTATTTATCCCTTCGTCCTCGGCGGTATCTCTGTCCTCGGCGCGATCTGCGGGATCCTATTCGTCAATCTGAGCGGCGGCAAGCCGGGTAACACCTTGATGGGTGGAGTCATGGCCAGCGCGATTGTTTCGGCCGTGCTCTTCTGGCCCGCGACGCACTCTCTTTTTCCGAACGGCATTGTGATCGCGGATGCCTTGCGCACGGCGAACGATCTCTACTTCGCTTCGCTCGTCGGTCTCCTCATGACCGGCATCGTGGTCGTGATTACCAACTATTACACCTCCATGAGTTATAGCCCGGTGCGCAAAATTGCGAAAGCTTCCGAGACCGGTCACGCCACTAACATCATTGCTGGTCTTGCCATCGGACAGCACGCGACCGCCTTGCCGGTCGGGTTTATCGGCCTCGCCATCCTCTTCAGCTTCCACTTCGCCGGTCTTTATGGAATCGCGGTCGCAGTCATGAGTATGCTTTCAATGGCGGGGATCATTATTTCGCTCGATGCCTTTGGGCCGATCACTGATAACGCCGGCGGCGTCGCGGTCATGAGTAACTTGCCGAAAGAAGTGCGCGGCGTGACCGACGAACTCGATGCGGTTGGTAACACGATGAAAGCCGTCACGAAAGGCTATGCGATCGCTTCCGCCGGCCTGGCCGCGCTCGTCCTTTTCGGCTCTTATGTCGAGGAGTTACGAGCGCATCTCACGGCCGGCGGGCGGACCTTTAACTTTCATTTTTCACTCACCGAGCCCAAGGTCATCATTGGTCTCTTTATCGGCGGTTTGCTGCCTTTTATCTTCACCGCTTTCAGCATGGATGCGGTTGGCAAAGCGGCCGGTGCGGTCGTGCGTGAAGTGCGCCGGCAACTCACCGCCAAGCCCGGCATTCTGCGCGGCGAAGATAAGCCAGACTATGGCACCTGTGTCGATATTGTGACCAAGGCCGCCCTGCGCGAGATGATTATCCCGGCGCTTCTCCCGGTCGCGTTTGTCGTCGCGGTCGCAGTTATCAGGCCGCTCGGTCCGGTCGTTCTTGGTGGTTTGCTCGTGGGCACAATCGTAACCGGCCTGTTTGTCGCCATTGCCATGACTTCGAGCGGCGGCGCCTGGGATAACGCGAAGAAATTCATCGAGGAAGGCAACCTTGGCGGCAAAGGCTCCTTCGCCCATGCCGCTTCGGTTACAGGCGACACAGTGGGCGATCCCTATAAGGATACTGCCGGCCCCGCGATCAATCCCATGATCAAGGTAGTGAACATCGTGGCTATTCTTATTATCCCGATTTTCTTTTAACCATGCCTAACGAGCGAAGGCCGATAGAAGCTCCGGACTTTCAACTTGTTCCCACTCCCCGCTCCGAAGTCCCCGCTGTCGCGGACCCCGGAGCCAGTCCTTTCAAGATCGTGATCGATCCAGAGATGCGGCTCCAGCTGCGCCGCGCGCTCATCCAATTGATCGACAGCCACGACGAGTCCCTGGCTGCTCATTATTCCGACGGCAAGCTGGCGCTGGAATCCTACAAGGAATACATCGAAGTCTTCGCCCGGAGCTTGAAGGAAACGATGGAAAGCCGGGAGGGCGTCTCCTATCTCTTGCGCGCAGTAGGATTCGATGTTCCGCCCGAAGAAGTGAATCTCCGCCCGGAACTGCGCTGGAAATCCACTCCCCGCCGCTGACGCGCAGGATAGCCAGTTTTAGCGAGTAGGGTTGACCTGGCGCTGAATCACTTTCTCCAGTCCGCTCACGACCCGAGTCATCGCGTCGTAGTCCAATTTGTCCGGTGTGTCCGAGGGCGCGTGGTAATTTGGATAACGGAAGGCCGCGGTGTCGGTCACCATCATTCCGGGGTAACCATGCTGCCAAAAGCCCCATTGGTCCGACCAGCCCACGCCCGGTACGGCTGACGGCAGAGCAGCCCCTTCCGAGGGCACCTGCGCCTGCCGCCGGAACTCCCCGATAGCTCTGCGCAGGAGCGAACGCGAATCGATGTTGCTCACGAACCCAATGAAATTCCCAGTCCGCGGGTAGAGCAGCCCAAGCCCCGGCACCGGATAGTACTGAGAGCCTGGGTGACCCGAGAAATAACCGATCGTTTCCAGGCTGATCATCCCGCTAATCTGATCGCCGCGCTCGCGGCAGCGTTCGGCATAGACATAGCTCCCCATATCCTTACTCTGGAAGTAGAAAGGCTCTTCATTAACAAAGGCAACGAAGCGCAGCGTCCTGTAGTTCTGCGTCCCGGCGAAACGGCGCGCGAGGGCGAGAACCGCGGCTACTCCGCTGCCATTGTCATTCGCGCCCGGCGAGCCAAAGACTGAATCATAATGCGCGCCGACCAGAATGATCTCTTTTGAGGTCCCGCTAACTTCCACTTCCAGGTTCGAGCAGGTCTTACCCTGGACCTCATAGTTATCGCGGCGCACGTGGTATCCGCAGTGAGCCAGCGAGTCTTCGATGTATTGCGCCGCCTGCAGGAGACGTGGATAGTGAGCGAGATTTCGTTCGCCAATCTCTCCTCCTAGTTTTTGGACAGCGCCCGCCAGTTCCGCGCGCAAGGCCAACTCATTTGTAGTCAGCGGTGACGGCGTTCCCTTAAAACTGCTCCCCGGCATGCGGATCATAAACAGCCAACTTACTACCAAGATCAGACTGGCACCCCCAGCTACGAGGCCAGAAAGAAAGAAAAAGCTGCGCAAAAAAGCGTTGACCTTGAGTTAGAAGCCCGCCGCGACGACTCGTGCGACATCCGCGATCGCTCTCTGGCGTGCTTTGGGAGAGGCGGTCGAGCCGACCAGATAGATCGCGAGAAGAACGGGCGCTTTGCCCGGTGGACGAATCACCGCCAGGTCGTTCGTCGCGCCATTGCCTCCGTGGCCCGTCTTATCACCGACCTTCCAGTCCTTAGGCAGACCGGCGCGAATCATATCATCGCCGGTTTTGTTTCCCGCCAGCCAGGTCTCAAGGAGTTGGCGGGATAATGGCGACAATGCTTCGCCCATTAAGAGTGTGCGAAGGTCAGTCAGGATGGCCGCCGGCGTCGTGGTGTCACGTTCGTCACCGGGCACCGCGCTGTTCAGGTGAGGTTCAATCCGATCAAGCCGCGTCTCCTCATCGCCGAGTGATCGCGCATAACGAGTCAAGCCGTCCGGACCGTCGATGGTCTGCAGGAGCAGGTTGCCGGCCGTGTTATCGCTATATTGGATCGCCGCCGCACAGAGCGCCGCGAGTGTCATCCCGCCTTCACTCACGTGCTCGGTCGTGACCGGAGCATACTCAAGAAGATCTGCCTTCGTGTAAGCAATGATACGGGTGAGTTGCTCTTGTTTCTGATCGACCCGATGAAGCACAGCCGCGACGGCGAGAAGCTTAAACGTGCTACAGAGCGGAAAGCGCTCGCCGGACCGGTGATCGAGGCGCCGGCCGCTACCGGTCTCGAGCGCAGCAACACCTAGTCGCCCGCCGATATTTTTTTCGATTACCCCTATATGCTGCTCAGGCGTCTCGACGCCAGCGGGCGCTTGTCCGCTCAGGCGCGAATTGCTCGCGACGAGCAGGAGAGCAAAGAGGAAAGCCGGTGAAATTTTACCCTTCATCATCGAGCATCAACACTCTGCTTGGGTTGTGACGCATCCGGCCACTGAGACTTAGGCGGGTAAGAAATCGGGCAAACCAATAAAATCTTCCTCCTCGGCCTCGGCCTCGATTGTTCGTAGCGGAGCAAAACGATCGGCGCGGAAACCGCGCTCGATCCCATGAGGATTCAATGACCCCTTGATCTCGCAAAGATAAACCGCGATCTCGCCTTCGTCACCAGTAAGACCAATTCCGGGCACGATGTCGCGGATCGTGTAGGTCGAGCCTTCCTTGGGCAATTCGTCGTAAAGCTTTTC
>Ga0308173_10000525_pt1 | contig 16484 bp, 20 predicted proteins | sample PhyPR1_FD_203716 | JGI IMG/M metagenome (GOLD analysis project Ga0308173, IMG submission 203716) | Soil microbial communities from UC Gill Tract Community Farm, Albany, California, United States - DLSLS.P.R1 | ecosystem: Environmental > Terrestrial > Soil > Agricultural land | place: USA...
CAGACTACATCGAGTGCGCAGGCATCCAGAGCTCGAACCAATGGGTGGCAGCCTACGTCAGCGGTACACTGCTCAGCATCGCTACGTCAGACTTCGCTGCTGCTGCCCCCATCTACATCGTCACGCCGACGAACGCTTGTCAGGGCGTGAACGTCTACACTGAGAACGCCGCTGGCGTTCAGTACAACCCGCTAACGGTCGTCCAGCATAACGGTCGCACCTACGTGGCCTACATCAACGCCCCGGCTGGCGGACCCTACTCCGTCAAGCTCTATGACGTTCTGAGCGCGCAGACCTACTCGCTCGGTCTAAGCTCGGCGTCCGTCCCCGCTGGCCCCTTCTCCGTCACGAGCCCGAACTCCCATACGCCAAGCACGTCAACGACGTTCCTCAACGTTCAGTTCAACGGGAACGTTTACGTCGTGGCGCGGGCCACCGATACGTCGGACGGCGTGATCGTCGGCTCCGCCGTGCTGCCAGCGAACTCCGCGCCAGGCATCGGCACCCAAACGTACAGCGTTAAGCCTTACGAGAACCGCCTCAGCACCAGCGCCATCACCATCTTCGACAGCCAAGGCGGCACAGGAGCAGGTGCTCAGCTAGGTATTGTCCTCTTCCGTCATCAAAGCGAGCAGCCTGCCACGTCGTTTGCCGCGTACCAGGTCGTTGCCATTGATACGTACAGCTTCAAGGCGAACGCCACGACTGCCACGAACGCAGGCACACTGACCGCCGTCTCGAGCAACATCGTCAGGACGCCAGCGGGCGCAGCGCTCGCCTCCAAGGCGTTTACCGCGTACCCCTCGGAAGCTGGTTACGCCGGACTCCCTGGCGCAAAGAACGCCTACTGTATCATCCGCTCAGGAGGATGGGAGCCCGCGCTCGCCTACCTCGGCAACACCAGGAGCTCATCATCCTCCGCCACGTTCTCACAGCCGACTTACTTCGTCATCGACCACCAGGCGCGTATCGTCGGGCGCACCTTGGAGATGCTTGCCCCAGGCGGCAACGAAAGCGATATAGTCGGCTGGAGTAACGTTCAGACAGGCCGAAACTATTACGCCAGCTTCCCCCTGGCCCGCTCGCTCGGAAGCCCTCTCATCACCGCGCCCGACGCTGCCCCTAACGACACGTCCCTGCTCGACATCGTGTGTCCTGCGTGGGCTCTCACAAATCAGCAGGCGGGCGGCGAGTACAAGCTCGGCGGCAATATCTACCAGGCACAGGCCCCGACAAGCGTGCTCTATCAGCCGACCGGCATATGCCTCTCGCTGAGCTCCGCCGTCTCCAGCGTCCCCCCGGTGCAGGCCGCAGCGTATAGCGTCTTCTCAGGGATGCTGACAGCGGTGCACGACGGGCGGGGCATCAGCGAAGCGAACTTCCACTTCGCCGCCATGAACCCCGCGTACATTACGACAACAACGACTCCGACTTCACCGGGCAAAGGTCCGGCAGGCACGTACTACTTCACTTATATTTGGGAGTACGTCGACGCCCAAGGCCACATTCACAGATCGCAGCCCTCGCTACCCGCGACTACGGTTGTTAATGCCGGAAACTTTTACAACGCCTCCACGTTAACGTTGCCGCTACCCGTCACCACGAAGGCAGCGCTCGGTGGCGTCCTGCGCATCCGTCTGTATCGCAGTACCGTCGATAACACAGACGGGAACTTCTACCTCGTCAAGACCGTGGCCGTTAACCCTGTTAACGGGCTGAACTATACGATCAACGTGACCGAGGATACCTTCTATGATCCCGTCGCTTACGGCACAGGCGGCACGAACATATACGCCCTCACGGCGCAGCCACGTCTCTACAACTCGCTCAACTCCACGACGCTCAACCGCACGTACTTAAGCACGCCGCCTCCCCCGTTCCTGTGGCAGGTGTCCGCCAAGGGTCGGGCGTTCGGTTTGGCGCAGGTCCTCGGCCAGCACCGGCTCTACTATACGAGCGCTGCTAACGGTCAGTACCCCTTTGAGTGGAATACGCTGAATTACGCCCCCGTCCCTCCTGAGCTCGGTGATGTGCGCTCCCTTGAGGCCATGGACGATAAGATCGTCATCCTGGGAACACGTACGAACGCTGTCATGAACGGTGATGGCCCCCCGCCCTCGAGCGCGACAGGCGAACCTACCATCAACGGCGGCTTCAGCGTCATACAGCCTATCCCCACGCCCGCTGGCGTCGTCGGCACAGGCTCCCCCGTCTGCGTGCCTGGCGGCGTGATGTTCCAAGGCTTCGGCGGCATCCAGTCCGTAGGCCGCGATACCTCCATCACCCCTGACGGAGCTCAGGTCGACAGGCTCACTGGCCGTCAGATCAACAACCGTGGCCAGGTCTATGGGCGAGCGGTGACGCTGCCCACGCTACAGTCTGTCGTATGGGCGAACCCCGCAGGCCCCGCGCTCGTCTTCAATTACCTGACGAAGAAGTGGAGCATATGGCCCCTTCTGAGCAACGCAGCTTGTATTGCGCAGCGAATGGATGGGAGCATCGCCGTAGCACTTCAGCCTATCGTCGGGAGACAGTATGCGACGATTGCTACGCCCGAAGTACCCGGAGCCGATTTCGGCGTGCTGGGGACCACGTATGCCCCGCTCTGTCGCACGATGGACACGTCTCCGGCGCTGGTCGTTGAGACGCCCTGGTTACTCCCAAGCGGAGAGTCAGCCGGTGAAGGGCAGGTCTGGGAAGTAGCGATCACCGGCACGTACGAGGGCCCGCATATCCTCCAGGTGGAACAAGCGCGAAACTATGGAACGGCCTACACGGTCAGCAGAACCTTCACCGTCGACACCGCTCCTCCGCGCTATCAGTTCCGCGTGCGCTCATCCGCAGGCACAAGGCTCTCCTCCATCCGCTACCGCATATCGCTGCTCCCAATTTCTACGCTAAGTTCCGGCTATGCAATGGCAGCCTTGAGCGACCTTGTGTTATTTTCGGGCGTGCAGCAGGGAACTACGCGCCTCGGCGCTACAACGAGTGGGTGATTAGATGGCCGTCGACGCACAAACAGGCTGGAGCACCAGTAATCCCTGGGCCACGTCGACCACAAACCCCCTAGTCTCCGGCCTCGCTGCCGCTGCCACGCCCAAGCCCACGGTCACCGTGGCCGATCCTACGTCGACAGAGAGCACGCCGAACCCGACCTCTGCCGCGAGGATGCTCGGCACCGCTGTGCCGGAGCAGCCCGTAAGCGGCACGCTCTCTCAGATGCCCGCTGTACAGCAGGCTCCTTCGCTGGGCGTGAGCCTCGCCTCGCTCGGCGGGATGCAAAACAAGATTGTCAACCTCCCTGGTGCCGTTGCCCCAACTGCCGTCACGGCAGTGCCAGGAACGACAGCACCGGCGACTCCTGCTCCCCCGCAGACCGTGGCGGTTCCAATGATGGCAGGTGGCGGGAACAGCGACGGCTTCTGGACTCTATACACCTACGACGAAGCCACGAGCTCATACGCTCAGTCCGCACTCTACAACAGCAACACAGGCGTCACGACCTCCATCGTAGGCAACCAGCGTGGCCCTCAGATAGAGACGCCGCAAAACATCACTTACAATACTCAGCCTCTTGTGGGCTCAGGCAACGCGAACACTCCGGGAGGCCCCAAGGGAGGCGCGCTGACTCAGGCGTACTCTCCTAACATCGATGCGTACAAGGCTTCGCAGGCGAGTCAGCAGGCAAGCGACATCGCAGCAGGCCGCAATGCACGGATAGATAACGCTGTGGCGTATATGAACGCCAACGGTGGAGCGACAGATCCTCTGACGTGGCGACTCATGGCCCCCGAAGCTCAGGCGCAGGCAAGAGCCGCTTACCAAGAACAGCAGGTCGCCAACGGCGCGCTGTTCAACATCAACGGTACGGCAGGCGTGCTGCCCATCAACACGGACACCGCTGATATCGCAGGCGTTAACGCAACGAACGCCATCACGAGTCAGTACAACACCAACTTAGGTGGCGCTGACGCAGGCGCGATGGGCCGTTCGGCAGCCTTTGGCCGCGCAACTCAGGCCGGTCAGAACGAGATCACCCACGACACCGCTGCCGCTGCGAGCTTCAACGAGAACCTGACGAACTTCGGTAACGCTTTGCAGGCACAGGCTGAGATCGACACGCAGGCTACAGGTACCAAGCTCAACGCAGATATTCAGAGGGTGGCCGACGTGGCTGCCGCGCTTGAGCAGCAGGTCGCAGCACTCGATACCGCAACGCAACTGAAGGTGAAGGGGCAGATCAACAACCTCCAGCAGTTGGTTAACCAGTACAATCAAGCAGTAGCGAAGTATGGTTCCGACGTTAGCTGGGTAATGAATCTCGGCAAGGGCGTCTTGGCAGCAGGTGCCGCCATTGCCTCCGTTATGACAGGCGGCGCGGCAGGCGTTGCCCTGGGTACTGCTGCTGCCGCCGCTGGCGCGGCAGCTAAGTAAGGGGAACAACATGGCAAAGGTAAGCGGATTAGGAGCGTTCTTCGCTCCGGGCTCGGCAGATGCCGTTAACCGGGCAAACGACGCTATCGATAACACCCTGGCCTACGGGAGCGATTACTTCAACTCCGGGGACATGGGGTTATCTACGCCGGGGACACAAGGCAATGCGCTTGTAAACGGCATCGCGCAGTTGGGCCAGATGCAGGTGGGCGTCAATACCGGCGCGATGGATCGGGACTCCGCAGCGCTAAGAGGCTTGGCGGACCAGCATTACGGCTTGGCTCAGACAGGCGGCATGGCTGAGTCCGCTGCTCGTCAGCAGGCACTCAGCGACATTGCGAACTTGGGTCAGGGCGGCGCGGGCGCAGGCCAGGCCATCAACGACGGGTCCCGCGAGCTCACCAACCAGGCCACGAACGTAGCGCTATCGGAGCGCTCACAGAACGCTCAGGGCTCCACGAAGATGGACTCCTCTGCGGCAGCGGCAGAGCTCCAGAAGGTTCTGTATGAGGCGACCGTAAGCCACGCCAACCACGCGACGGCACTAGCCTCTCGAGCCTATCAGACAGCCCTCCAGAACATGCAATCGGGCCACAATCTAGACCTCAACGCCGCTGCCACAGCAGCTCGTAATGGCCAGGCCGTTGCTTCCCAGCAGGCAAGCGATACGGTGCGCAGGGCGGCGCTATCGGCCGCAACCAGCATCGCGGCCACCGCAGGAACGGCGTTAGCCACGGCAGCCTCGATGGGCAAGGTAACACCTCAGCCCTACACGAGGGACGCCTCGGGGAACGTCGGCGGCATCCGCTTAGGCGTGCCTAGCGGTAGTGGAGGCATGACGGGAGCCTCGAGCGCCGTTCTGTCTCAGCCCTCCACGGCTCCTGTCCCGACCGTTAACCCCTTCTACCCCAACGCCGCAGGCAACACCGTCATGGGGACCGACACACAAGCTTGGGGCAAATGGCTCACCGGGAGTAACCTCGCACCATGAACTTAACCGAACAGCAATTGCGCGACATGCTCGAAGCTCATAACGCTCAGCAGGCGTCAGTCATGGACGGCGGCATGTCTCGGGCTCCTGCTCCTGCGTCCGTTCCCGTCCGTGCTCCTGTCGCCAACTACGCGGGCGACTACCTCAGTACCGTAGCGCCAGGTCACGCGGTAGTGCCTCCAGCGCTGGGCGGTAAGCCCGTAGCGCCAGTCGCGCCCCCGGTGACGCCTCCTGCCGATCTCTCCGGCACCCCTGAAGTTCCGCCGATGACCGATCCTAACGCAGCGAGCGCCGACTCTGGCGCAGGCTACGGTCTCCAGGACATGCTTCTGGACGCCTACCGCAAGGCGCAGCAGGCAAAGGAGCTCGCCAACGGAGGGCTAGAGAACGCGGCCTACGCAGGTCAGGAAGGCTTAGTTACTGAGGCGCTTGGTAACGATGACCTGACACAGGCGAAGATCGACGAAGCCAAAGAGATGGCCCCCATCGACGATGCTGCTGCCAACGCTGCCATGGCCAATGAGCAGCGCATGAAGGACATCGCCGCTGAAGGCGAGCAGGCCGCCAAGGCGCAGATGATCCGCATCAAGGCTGCCTCTGACGCCGCAGCTAACACTGAGGTCAAAGACTTCTGGGCGGACAAGACTTCAGGTGCGCGCATCATGGGCATCCTCGCCCAGGCGCTCAGCGGCGCTGCCAACGGTCTAGCGGGCAACCCCTCCGCGCCGACGCCCCTCGATCGCATCATCGAGCAGGACATCAAGGCTCAAATGGCGAACATGGAGAACAAGCGCATGGTCGCCAGCCAAGAGCAGAGCACCATGCGTCTCGTCTATGAGCAGACGGGCTCCCGCATCGCGGCTCAGTCCGCCATGACCATCGCTGCGCTCCAGAAGACGAAAGCCATGAGCCAGGCGCTCGCAGACAAGTACGCAACGCCCAAGGCGCAAGCTGAGAACAGGATCATCCAAGGCCAGCTTGAGCAGAAGGCGGCGGACATAGAGTCGAAGACGCAGAAGATCCTCACCGAACAGCACTCGTCACAGGCCATGAGCATCCTGGGCCAGATCACCGATCTCGAGCAGACAAAAACGCTGGCTGGCACTCGCGGGTCGGGCGCTAAGGAATCCGAGCCTCTGCCCCCAGGCGTGAAGCTTAAGCCAGGCGCGAAGATCGATAAGACGGTCTACACGGCGATTCAGAGGGAGACCACCGGCGTCGTCTCGTTTATGGGCGGCACTGACATGCTTGAGCACATCCTCAACAAGCCGTTCAGCATGGAGAACTGGGATCAGTTCGATAAGTTCGCAAGCAACATGGTTTCGGACATTCGTAAGATCCAGGGAACAGGCGTTGCGCTGAGTCCGTCCGAAGAGAAGAACATGAACAAGATGAAGGCTGACTACCTTGCAGGCAAGACGCCTAGCGCGGTGGACATCATGGCAGCTCGGGCCACCGTTGCACGCATACAGAAAGCGATGACTCACGTTTACGTTAATCGGATTAGGCAGACAGGCGCTCCCGTTGACCTCGATTTCTCTGATCCAACCATGGGCCGCCATATCCAAGCCTACGCAAGGGACCAAGCTGACATGCAAGAGTCCAGGGCGAAGCAGGTGGCAAAATGAACGACGAGCAGGCACCAGCACCTCAGCCTCAGCCGGATAACGATCCGTACAGTGAGGTCATCTCTCCGTCAGACCTTCGTGTGTACAAGGTCCGCGCCTCTCAGAAGGATCGCTATATCCAGGCGGGCTATGTCTCCCGTCACGATGATCAGGAGATCAGACTTCCTGAGATTAAGAAGCACTTCGACGGATGGATGGGTGTCCCCGAAGCTGCCATGGTCGGCACCGTCGGCGGCGTGCCGTTCGTTAATAGCGCTATCTCCAAGCTAAGCACGGCAGAAAACGCAAAGCTGTGGGCTGAGACGGTTAAGGCTGCTGAAGATGAGCACCCCTTCGCCTACCTCGGCGGTAACATGGTGGGCACCGGGCTCGCTATGGCGGGCGCTACGGCAGCGGCCACGGCGGCACTCCCTGCACTCGGCTTAGGAGCGGCAGGCGCGGCAGCGGCAGGAGCAGCGGGAACTCTAGGCACAATCGCCAGGGGCGCAAAGGCCGCCAACGCCGTGGGCAAGGCCGCAGGCGCGTGGACGGCAGCCGAGACGCTTGGAGGCATCGCCCTCAAGGGTGCAGCGTCGAACATGGCGTTGGGTGCAGTACAGCGCATCGATAACGCCGCCATCGATCACGCCTTCGACCCCGCAGGTCAGGAGAAGTTCGCCTTTGATCTGCACGACGTGATGCTCGATGCGGCGCTCGGTGGCGCTCTCCCCGTAGGCTTCAAGGTCGGAAGCAACCTCCTGCTCAAGAAACTCGGCGGCGTCATCGAGTCGACGGGACTCAAGAGCGGCAAGGAAGCCATCTCGAAAATGTATGAGGTGGAGGGCGGTAAGAAGCAGGGACTCGGTGATGTCGACGACGCGATTCTGAAGTCTCTCTTTGAAGCTGGCCCCAAGAACGCTAAGCAACGCGCTAGGGACATGATGCGCGTCACCGGCGACAAGATGGAGCAGATCAAAAAGGAGCTAGGGAGAACGCGCCTCGAAACCGCTGACAGAGACGCTCTCCTCACCGACGTACATAAGCTCGTAGGCAACACCCCCGCGTGGGACCGGGCGAGGGCCGTCATACAAGACGGCGACTTCGACATGGCTCACCTCATGAAGATCCGCCAGCAGTTCTATAAGCAGGTCGTGTGGACTCAGTACGATCAGAACCCCATGTACAAGGCAGCGGACTTGGCGGGGCAGCGGACCACCTCGGCGCTTCACCAGATGCTTGAGAAGAACGATATCACGACCGGAGGGACGCGAGCTCAGATCCAGGCCAGACTCGATAAGGAGTACATGGGGTGGGGTCGGATGTACAAGATCGTGAAAAACGCTCAGCCCGATGAGATCCCCCAGGTTCTCCAGAGCGTCGCTGCGAAGGGCGTCTTAGGCGCAGCAGCGGGTGCAGCGATGTCCGCCGTAGGCTTAGGATCGGCAGTGCCGGGCTTGGGCTTCGGCTTAGGTGCCGCTGCCCTCGAGGCGGCTCGGTCGCTCAAGGGCTACCACCTCGCCAAGGCGGGCTACTACATCGGCCAGTACATGCGGCACGCCGACACGTACGTGGCCAAGGCCGTCGAAGCTGGGCTCTATGGCGCTCCGGCGCAGCTTCACAACATCCACAGCAAGAAGGACTATCAGGAGGTGGCCGCCAAGGTCGCCGTGGCGAGCTCGGACCCCGTAGGCTCCATGACGAACATGCGGACGGCGTTCGCTGAGGCGGGCGTGCCTGACGTTATTGCCGAGGACATCGTGGCCCGCAACCACGCCAAGCTCCTGTATCTTGCGACCCATCTCCCCAAGCGCAGCGACGCCTCGGATATCGTTACACGATCCCACGGCGACCCCGTTCAGCAGAACCGCTTCATGGGTCAGGTCAAGACGGCCCAAGATCCTACTTATGGCATCTTGTATCCGACTAGGACTAACATGGAGATCAACAAGAGGTTCCACCCTCAGACTCTCTATGCGGCACAGCAGGCGGTCCTAGCTCACGTCCGAAAGAATCCGAATCTACCGAGTCGGACCTTAGCGTGGGCATCTCGCATTACGGAGCGACCGCTCGGGAATTTGCAGAGTCCCAGATTCTCGCAAATGCTCCACGAAGCGCGGACGAAAGTCGCGCAAGAGGGGCAGGCGCAGGCAAAGCCTAGCGGTAAACGTGGAACTTCGGTACAGTCTGAGGGCGGTAGCGGTACGCGGCTAGACGCACTTCAGGGGGGCAACGCATGAGCGCAAGACTCGATACATGGATTCCTGACTACGCCGTGGCGGTTCCGGTCACTCTCGGCACGGCTTGGAATGGCCCGCTGTTTCCTCTGGCCGGTGCTGCTGGCTGTGTCATTCAGATATTCACCACGAATGGTGCTGCCGGTACTCTCTACATGCTAGGGACGAACTTCGATGGCGTCCTCCCTACCTATGCAACGACCGGCAACTTTGCGAACAATCCTGCGTTTTCGCAGAACCTAAGTATCGCGGTAGCGGCAAACGCCAGTAGCTCTATCCTGGCTGGCGGAGCGCTCTACTGCAATAAGGCTTGGGCCGCGTTCAACCCATCCGCTTCTGGTATAATCTACGTAGCCGTCAACATTCGCCGTAACCACGCCTAACCCTTGAAAGGAATTTAACATGCCCACACTTCAATCCGGCCTTTGGCAGCAAGAGCAGAACACCAAGTACCCCGCAGTGAGCCACTGGTTCTCCATGCGCGTGGTGCTCAACGCCTCCAACACGACCCAGACCGTGCCGGTTCCCGTCTACGGCACGAACCCCGCGCAGGCCGTGTTCCCCGGCATCCAGCCGACCGGCGAACCGCAACAGGGCCGTCGCTTCTTCGTGACTGAGATAGTCGTTCGTGACGCCAACGGCAACCTCTCCGGCGCTGGCGCTACCGCTGGCGGCACCGTGGACTTGCTCGACGTGACCACCTCCACGACTGTGGCCACCGTGACCTCGCCTGCCAACGCCACGATGCCCGCCTACGTGCGTGCGACCATCACCAGCGGCTTGGGCGTCATCAACCCCAACGACGCCTTGAGCATCGTTTACACCAAACCCACCGGCGCAACTGCTACCGCCACCGGCTTCACCGTGGACGTATTCGGCTACTGGCAGCAGGGGGTTTGATGAGCTTCTTCGCTAAAGTCATCAAGTGGTTCGCTCAGTCCTCGATGCTCGAAGGTGCCCGCAAGGACGCCGTCGACGCCATCACCCAGGCTGGCCAGCAACTCGTCAACGCGACGAAGGACCACGCGCCCGACATGCTGACGCAGGTCGAGCAGGACGTAACCAACGCCGTGACGAAGGCCGTTGCGGGTGCACTGACAAGGAGCAAGTAACATGGCTATTCAGAAAGGCGGCGGCAAGTGGGCTATGCCCGCGATCAAAGGCCCCGCGCCAACATCCCCCGCTAAATCCGGCAAAAGCAGCAGCGTATCAGGTGCTTCCAAGCACGCCGCCACGCCTTGCAGCGGCAAAGAGATGGCCTCGGCTCTCTCCTCACGGAACAAGTAAGACATGGCTTTGCAGAATGTGCGTGCGCTCATGTGGCGCGGCGAGGACTTGGGGTTTGGGGGTGGCAACACTCGTGAGCTCATTACGTCAACGCAGGTCGCAGCGAGCGCACGCCCTCTGCTCGTCACCCAGAGTTTCACGACGACCCAGGACATATCGCCCTACCTGTCAGCTTCGACTGGCCCGCGCGGGCAGATCCGCTCCATCATGAATCGGAGCCCGCGCTACTTCATTACGCTCAAAGCGACGCTCGAAGGTTCCCTCGTAGAGATCCCCATCGCGCCTCTGCAAACCCTCTACCTCCCTCAGACCATCACCGCGCCTGCCTCCCTCGTCATCAACTCTACGCGCCCCATCCCCGTCCCCGCCAGCGGCGCAAGCTCGGCCACCATGCTGCTTGCCACAGGCATGACAGCCATCACGGCTGATATTATGGTGGAACGATGAGCAAGCTTGTCACGACCCGCTTCGAGTACGTCCTCTTTGACGATGCTACTGGCATCCTCAACCCTCCCGCAGGCACGCCCCCTACCTATCCTCGAGCCATCGACACGTACAGCACAAGCTCTACCGCGTCGGCAGCACAATCCTACGGAGCCTATACGGTGACGGGAACCGGCGTCGCTGCTCCCCTGGTTACTCCGCCAGGTGCGACCGTCCTTGTCATCGGAGACAGCACGAACTCGTCCCTCGTGCTTCTCAGCCAAACTGCCGTGGCTTTGACGCCAGGGGGTGCGCCAACACCCTTTCGGTGGCCCGTAGGTCCAAGTCAGATCGTTACTTTGCCCGGAGCTTTGAACAGCGGTACCATATCAGTGCAGGCGTGCGGCGACGATTACACCGTCAGCGCAACGCCGTTCACCATCACTGTTATGTGGAGCCTCTGACATGTTCGACTTTCTGCAAAGCCGCACCTTCGTGACGCACATAACGGGACTGCTCAGCATCATCGGCGCGGCTTGGGTCATCCCTAACACGCCGATCATCAGCCTCGCCATTGCGATCCTAACCGGCATCACCGAAGCGGCACATGCCTATCAAAATGTCCGCCTTCAGCCAACCTTAACTTCAGCAGATCTTAAAGAAGCGATCACGCCTGACGCCATTAGCGGCGGACCCTCGGCTTAATGGCGTCCTTTGACATCGCCATCGCGCTCGTATTGCGTCACGAAGGTGGCTTCGCGGACCACCCAGCGGACAAGGGCTCAGCCACAAACTTCGGCATATCGACGCCGATCTACAGTAAGTGGCTCGGTCGCCCCGCGACACCCCTCGAAGTCAAAAACATGACGCTTAACACGGCGAAGATCATTTATCGTGCGTGGTATTGGAACGCTATCCAAGGTGACACCATCAAGGATCAGGATGTCGCGAGCGCCTTTATGGACATGGCCGTGCTACGTGGCGTCGCTGCCGCATCGAAGACGATGCAAAAGGCGCTAGGGCTGGCGCAGGACGGGATCATCGGACCTAAGTCCATGGCGGCTATCAACGCCGTGCATCCCCCCATTCTCCTGCTCGCGTTTATGAGGGAGTGCACCAAGGCGCTCGTCAACATCGCTGTGATGAACCCTACGCAGCTAGTGTTTGTGAACAACTGGGTGGCCCGCGCCCACGAGACAACCTACACCGTCAGTTCATGGCTCTTGAGAAGTGCCGCCTAAGTTCCGTTATGAGGTCTCGCGCCTCTTTACGTGTCAGGCTGATGTTAGAGTAGGGCGCGTTTTTAATGATGATACGCTCAACGCCGCCCTTGGCGAGTGCTCCTTCGAGTGCGGCTATCAGAGGGTCGATATCGTCCAACTCTATGCCGTCAAGGTCCATGGATTCTCCGCGATAAATTTGTCCCATGCTTTGGTTGACCCCCAATTGAAGCCTGGATCAGCTATGGCAGGAATACCAGCGTATGTCTCCCCTATTTGCGCAGGGGCGCCCATACACTCCTCTAGGAGGGCTTTGACTCGTTCCATCGACGCGTAAGGCGCTTGTACAACCAGCTCATCGTGAACCTGAGCACGGACCTCTTCACCGTTCCAGTTGAGGTGCTTGTCCAGTTCGATGAGGGCGCGGTTCGCAAGCGCCCCGCCTGTCCCTTGCATGGGGAAGTTGAGGGCTTGGTTATAGCCACGCGGCGACGCGGGATAATACAGGCGACGACCGTCGATGGATAAGGTCGCGTGCCCGCTGGCCTGGATGGCGTCTCTGACGGCAGCTTGTCCATTCTTGATCTCCGGGTGTAACTCGAAGAACCTCTCAGCATACACGTTGGTTTGCTGCTCGGTAATGGTTGGGAAGATCTTCTTCAACGTTTTGAACAAAGTGGGGTACTGACCATGGCCGTCAGGATCGTGCATTTGATAGGAGACACCATAGGCAAGCGGCTTCGCCGCGTCGCGGGCCGCATTTACAAGCTTGTCCATCTCCGTAAGCGCAGGCTTTACCTGCTTGGCGTCAGCAGGCAGCCGCAACTCTCGAAAGATCCCCTGAGCGTTCTTGATGTGCGTGTCCTGTCCCTGCTCGATCCACTCGATCAGCTTCTTACTGCCGTACACGTAAGCGATGAGTCGCAACTCGAGCGCCTCGTAGTCACACTTAAAGAGTACGCACCCTGGGTCAGCGATGAATATGTCGCGCAGCGAATCAACCAGACGCTCCGGGCCATCGCCAAAGTCAAACGAAGGCGTCTTCGACGGCACTTGTTGAGCGTTGCACGAGTACGTGGTACGACTGCCGTCATCGTGAGCGACACGGAGTTTGGTCGAGGAGGTCCACCGGCCCGTCTGTGTTCCTGCTGGGTTAAAACTGAAGTGAATCCTCCCATCACGTTCGGAGAAGCGATGATAAGCCTCGCAGAACTCAAGAATTTTCTTATTCTTGCGCAGACCATAGAGAGCAGCAGCAGCGACGCCAAAGACATCCTTGCGAAAATCTTGGGCATAGATAATCAGAGTCTCAGTCGTAAACTGAGGCTTCTTCGTGAGTTTGTTGAACACGACATGAGGCGCGCCCTGGTCAACCCAGAACCAATCGCGGACGGCGTGCGTTGTTCCGCTCATGGATGCGCCGAGGTCGCTGTCTTTGAGACCCGTCTGTGCGAGGAAGATGCGCGTGAATTTAACGACGCGCTCCTTAGCGCGGGCAACATGCCCATCCAGCTTGTCCTTGTCGACAAGCCATCCTCGGTCTGACATTTTCTCTGTGATGGCCATGAGCTTGAGCAGCCGCTCGTAGCGCTCCTTGGCTCGCGGGGCGGGGGTAACGTCGGGGATCATGCGGGACCGATGTGATCGAAAGGACATTCGTCGACGGTGCCGACGCGCCAGCGCATTTGACCCGCCTCCTTGAGCTCCGTCAGCCAGCGGTACGCTGCCGCCTTGATGCTGAACACGCGCATCTCCACGATGTTCACGCCAGTGATACGGTTTGAGCTCGTCAGTTCTGTGGTCGAGCGCACCACGGCAACGTAGACAAGGCCGTAGCCCTCGGGAGCCGTAGGGAACTTTCTGCGTTTGGTAAAACTCATCGGTTCGCGTAGATCCCTTCGCGCCAGTTGAGGGTGATACAGCAGCTATACGAGCAGGTGCGCTTCTTCTCCCACGCGGCAGGCGTACGTCGACGACCGTTGGTATAGCGTCTGGAGAACGGACGCTCGCAAACCTCGCACAGCTTGACATCCTGGGCGTCAGGGATAGTGCGCGGCTTCCACCCTTCCTTCCAACTTCGTCCATACGCCACGCGGGCCACGGTCTCTTTGCAGACGCCGATGCGTTCGGCCACACCCTCGAAGTCCTTGGCCCTACGGCACGCTGCTACCTGGGCCCGCGTCAGCTTACCGCTACCGATCCATGCCCTCATGGCGTCATGTCCCCTGTACGCCAACCGATAAAGGTCGCGTGCACAGTGTCGCAAAAACAGTCGTCGTCTGTCTTCGCCTCGTAGAGTTCGATCAGGTGCTCGATGATGTTGTCGGCGCAACTGGAGCTTTCGTTGAGGGCGAACTCGGCGGCTTTCTTATCGCAAGAGGCGAGAAGCCTATAAGGCATCCGTATACGCACCTCGATGATAGCCTCACGTAATGTAGCATCGTCGCTCATGGCGTCATGTCCTTCTCTTCAGGATGTTTACGCAGGAATTTGCGCCGGTTGATGTACGTCTGAACGCACTTGTTGGAGCAGTAGATGCGAGTGACGAAACGCGCCACGCTCTCTTCATGGCGGCGCTCGAAGCGCTGACCGCACTCAACGCACAGTCTCTCCAGGGAACTCATAGGATCATCTCCACGTGAGGCAGCACGGCACGAGCTAGGTGCCACGTATAAAAGGAATCGTTAGTGTTATATACTCGGAGTTTATCAGGATCAGCGATCCAGAACTCGGCGTCATCGCGAGTGATGCCGCGAGCAAGTCGAGATGGTTTATAGATACTCTTCCATGGAGGTATAGGGAGCATCGAAGCGGCAGCGTGTTGAAGGCCATGACGCAGTTCAGGAAAACCAATTGCGTGGGCTGCAAAAGTGTCCACAAGTCGACCATTGACGGCGAACCCCCTCGATGTCAGGCGCGGTATGTCGGCCACGAAGTTATGTGCGATCTTGCTTGTCGATGCGGCGAGGAGTTCACCGAGTACGATCCTAATCCGCTCGGCGTCGGCGTAGCTATCAAGGCCAGGCTCCCATTCCTCGTTGTTGCGAGGCAGGTAGCGGTCCCACGGTATCGATACAGCGCTCTCACCGTCACTCAGGCCGATGGCTGTCACGATGTCGATCTGAGGGTTGAACTCAAGGTCGACGGCCAGCGGCTTGCCGCGCATGGACTCCATGAGCTTGACCATTTTCTCACAGGGGGTGATGCACTGCCGCTCACGATCTAGCTTCAACGTGGGCATCCGCCAGGCGCGTAGCCATTGGGCCATGCTCCAGCGCTGGAGCTCCTTGACCCGCTTGGCAATGGGGTAGAGGGCAGTGACCTCGGTGATGTCGTTGTAGCGCCAGCGCGTGCCTCGCATCGCTCCTAACGTGTCAGGCGCGTGAAGGGCGTTCCAACATTGTGTCCCCTTGAGGTGTGTGGCCTCTGCACCCATCGTCGAGTCAGGCGTAGGTATTATGTAAAGCCGCTTCGGGCCGTACTGATTGATCCACTTGGCGAACTGAGCCCTGGCCTCGGCAGCCTCAACGTTCGTGGGCTGAGCCTGATAGTCGAACAGGGCGATGCGGGTGCAGTCATAATAGGCGCGCCCAAAGCAGAACTTACCTAGCTTCCAGAACTCCAGGACGTGGGGAGCTCCGTCAGGCTCGGTAATGTCTAGCTCAGCGTCAGATTTTTGACGCCAGTCCGTCACGATCACCGGCAGATGAGGCTCCCCACGTCTCACGTACATCAGCTATCCAGGGCCCGCGCTATGGCAGCCACAGCGAAGAAGATTAAGAAAATACCTACGATGAATAAGACCCCCGTAAGAATTGCCCCCGGCATTACCCCTAAAATAAACAGCACAGACTCTAAGCCTGACCTAAACCCTTCCTTAAGCGGTTCTAGATTCATTTACTCCCCCCAAATTAGGAGCGCACTCGGGAAGGGTGCGCTCGAAGCGGCTCCCTGAAATTTCAGGCGGCCTTTGATGAACTCCACGCGGCAGCCGGAGTCCGTCGCCCGGTGCCACCATCTCGTATCCGTCCGCGACGGCACTAGCATGACGATAACGGAGGGGGGAACCTCTCGTGCCATCTCAGCGATGGCCTTGTCGATGAACGGGGGGAGCTCTTTGCCGTAAGGAGGGTTGCACCAGATGCGATGCTTGCTCCAGATCCGATCGAGCGCAGAGTCCTCGCGGCTCCAGAAGCGCTTGCACTTAGCGTTCTGTGCGTCGGCAGCGGCGTCAGTGTTGAACCTAAAGCGAGCGTTGAGCATGTCGAAGAACGCCTGTGGCGTCTCC